>Ga0302238_1000128_pt1 | contig 85240 bp, 46 predicted proteins | sample AAG_UR_Asn_MG_FD_193527 | JGI IMG/M metagenome (GOLD analysis project Ga0302238, IMG submission 193527) | Enriched activated sludge microbial communities from anaerobic digester in WTTP, New Holstein, Wisconsin, United States - AAG_UR_Asn | ecosystem: Engineered > Bioreactor > Anaerobic >... | reverse complement strand
ATGTGTTTCACCCCGCATTTTTCAACGCCGATGGGGGCTACTTCTCGTGGAGCGACGTGAACGGCGATGGGGTTCTGACTCCGGGTACGGACAGGGTCTTGCTGGACCCGGCCCAGCCTGAGGGTGCTGTGCTGGTGTTGGGTGACACGGGAGTGCTTAACCCCTACGACCAGGAGGGAGGCTGGAGCCAGGTTCACGGCAACGGGAAGTACGATCCCGGGTTCGACGTTTTGTACGTGGACAGCAACGGCAACGGGAAGCGAGACTTCGGCTCCAAGTTCGGCTTCTCCGACAGCACTCCGGGATTCGGCGAGCCGATGTTCGTCGCCGACGATGTGGATGGAAACGGGGCGGTGAATGCCGGCGAGAAGCTGGTGATGCTCAACTCTTCGAAGATTGCCAAGGTGTGGGTGGGCAAGACCCCCTACGTTCGTGGGGTGAACCTTTCGGAGCTCTACTCACTGGATACCTTTGGCACCGACGCTTCCGGATATCCCACAGCCTTGCACGGGACAGGGGTTGCCGGGATTCTGGTGGCTGGCAATCCTGGTCTGCAGCGATTCGTGGGCATGGCTCCCGCTGCCACGATTCACATGTACGACAACACCCATGATGACCAGTCGACCTGGTACGACAACTCGACCCTCCAGAAGCTTGTGTGGGCCACCCAGGATGGGCTGGACATACTTCTTTACGAGTTCTCGATGTGGGGAATGGAATTCATGGACGGCTCCAGCAACCTGGAAGTGGCCATGGACAAGACCTACGAGCAGCACGGCATCATCAACGTCGTCCCCGCCGGCAACCTGGGCGGAGCGGGCAAGCACATGCAGACCGAGGTGGGCAGCGATGGCATCTCGGTCAACGCTTTGGTTCCAACGACATGGCAAGGATACAACTACCCCTTCGAGACGCCGGGGCTAATCCTCTCTTTCTACTGGAAGGGGGAGGTTGACGACCTGCGCATCTGGCTGACGCCTCCTGGGGGGCCCAAGACCGAGGTTCTGGCCAACGGTCCCGGGCAGGGTGTCGTCCTCAGCGGCGGGCAACGTCTCTACTCTTATTCCAGCAGTTCTGTATCGGGTTTCGTGCTTCAGATGCTTTTCATATACGACGACGCCGGCAAGGCCATTTCATCGGGCAATTGGGGCGTATCTGTGGACAACATGGCAGGTTCACCTGTGGCACTGCATGGCTTCTTGATGGACTACGTAGCGGGCTGGGAGAGGACCGTCACCTGGAGCGCCTTCGAGAGCGACGACACCACTATGTGCCACCCATCCACTGCGGACTCGGCCATCACCGTCGGGGCCTTCGGAGGTCAGTTCGGAAGTGCTGGTGAGCTTGGCCGACTTCGGGGATACAGCAGCAGGGGACCTCGCATGGATGGTGAGCTGGGGTTGGACATAGGTGCGCCCGACGACCCCTTCTCGCCGCTTCCGGATATGGAGATAGGTTGGGCGGGAGCCAGCGACATTCTGACAGGCGCCTACAGCGTCTTCGGGGGCACCTCGGGAGCCGGTCCACATGTGGCAGGAACCCTTGCCCTGCTGGCACAGGCCCGTCCGGATCTTCCGGCCCCCGGCCTGCGCCAGGCACTTTTGGACGGTACCATCGTCGAGGAGCACATGGGTCCGCTGCCTAACAAAGACTGGGGCTTCGGTCGCCTGAACATATACAAGGCCATGACGGGAGAGTGGCCAGCTCCTGCCAACGGGTCACCCGTGGCCAAGGCCAGTCTTGCGTGGCGCCAGGGGCTCTATGCTGGTCTCACTGCCAAGGATTCCGTGGATCCGGACGCCGACCCGCTGGAATACCGCTGGGACTTCAACTATGACGGGAAGTGGGATACACCCTGGTCAGATGAAGGCGATGTAGAGTATGGCTCTAAGGAGTTCGGAGTCGCTGTAGTTAAGCTGGCTGTGCGGGACGGCAAAGGTGGCCTCTCTTACGCTCTGCTAAGCTACCTGGTTGATGACCAGACGGTGGCACCGGTTGAACCGGAGGTTGAATCTTCGGAGGACGTCTTCACCAGCGACGCTTCGGGGAGCGAGGTGGTTGAGGGGGGCGGGCCTGACGCTGCGAGCGTCGAGCTGGCCGAGGTGGTTGTTGACGTGGGTCATGACGCCGGAGATCTGGCCGACATCGGTTCACCAGCCGAGGTCAAGGGGAAGGGCTGCTCCGGGGGTGGCCACCGTGGCGGGGGCATGGCCTGGCCTCTGGTGGCACTGCTGGTGGCGCTTGGCGCCTTGCGGCTACGCCATCGTGGTTTGCAGCGCTGATGTTGCGAACAAGCTGAGTTGGGTCTGGCTGAGCCTCAGCCGCATACCTTCTTGAAGACCCTCAGGAAATTGCCTCCCAGGATCCCCACCACTTCATCCTTGTTGAAACCGGCATCCAAGAGAGCCTGCGTGAACTGTGGCATGTCGGAGGCATCGGCCATGCCCCGGGGCAGCCAGGTATATCCATCCATGTCCGAGCCGAGGCAGATAATGGAGGGGTCCGCGATTTCGGCCACAGCTCTTGCAGTTGCGGCCGCTGCCCTGAGGTTCGTGCCTCCGGTCCCTGCCCGCCCGAGGTAGTTCGGGAAGAGGATAACGCCGAACAGACCACCGGACTCGGCAATGGCCTTGACAGCCCAGTGGTCGAGGTTCCGCTTGATGTTACGGAACCTGCGAAGTCCCGAATGGGTGCAGACCACGGGCCCCGTTGCCGCAGCCATCACCCCCTTGAGGGCCTCATCGCTGCAGTGCGCCACATCCACCAGCATGCCAAGTTGCTGCATGCGCTGGACAACCTCTCGGCCGAAGGATGAGAGCCCACCAAGGGGTTTCCAGGGCGATTGGGCCGCATCGGCAATACCGTTGGAGATGAAGTGGGTGAGGGTTACGATTCGGACACCCCGGTCGTAGAACCGGTCAATATTCTCAAGGCGCCCCTCCAGAACGTGAGCTCCTTCGATAGCGGGAAACGCAGCGATTCGACCCTGGCGCCATGCCTCAGTGATCTGGTCAGCGGTTGTGCAGTGCAACAACTCGGGATTCTCCCGCAGGAGTTCTTGGTAGCGGTCCAGGATGCGGTGGGTAGCAGCGTCGGTTTTTCGAAAGAAGGGACGACCCGGCGTGTAGGTTGTGAAGGCCAGGGCATTTAAGCCGCCCCTTCGAACCTTATCAAGGCTCAGGGCGTTCTTCAGCGGGTTGTAGAACCTGGGTGAGGCTCCCTTGTGGTTGAAGGGCCGTCGGAGCAGGTAGCCATTGATGAGAAAGTGGCTGTGACAATCAAGCACCAGCGAGGAGTCATGCAGCTCGGCCGCCTCGGGGGTGACTGTAATGGCGCCGCTTTGTTTCAAAGAGTGCTCCATGGCATCCGCTACAGGTCTCGCAAGAAGTCTGGTTTGAGCATGGACTCATCCCGAGTATCGATAATGGCCTGAAGGTATTTCAGCGCGTCCTGTTTCTGGTAAGGCAGCACCACCCTGAGAGGCAGGTAGTTAGAGGAGTGGTTGGTCGTGAGCAGTCCCTTCTTGAGATTGAGATGCTCCAGGAGCATTCGGAGCTCTTCAACCAGGCCAAGGCGTGACGGCAATTGGAAAGTGCCCTCTTGTGCCGCATCGAAGAGCGGCGCGTCCTCGTCGATCATAGTGGTCACCACGCCGATGAAGTCTGGCTCGATCTGGTTCAGGGCATTGGCCGTGGCCACGGCGTGCCGCTTGGAGTTCTTTCTCCCGCCGATTCCCAGGAGCGTGATAGCTGAGAGCTGGATTCCGGCCTGCTTGATTCGCTTGGCCGCATCGAGGGAAGACTTGAGGGTCGCCTTTCGGTTGACTGAGGCAAGGGTCTCATCATCGCCGGAGTCCAGCCCGAAATAGAGCAGGCTCAGGCCCAACTCCCGGAGCTTGACAAGCTCTGCCGGGGTCTTGGAGAGAACTGATGCCGGATCTGCAAAGCAGGATACCCGTTCTACGAAGTCAAGCTCCTTCTTTACGGTCTGGAGCACCCGCAAAAGGTAGTCGAATGGGGCCGAGAGCGGGTCTGCGTCGCACAAGAAGACCCTGCGAAACTTGAAGTGCCCCCCCTCCTTGATGTCGGATAGGACATCCTCTATCTCTTTGACCCGGAACTCTTTGTCACGGTAGAGGCCACAATGGTGACAGTCATTGTGGCTGCATCCCACGGTGATTTGGAGGACCAGGCTCTGTGACTCGCTCGGGGGGCGAATGAGTGCTCCTTCATACTTCATGGGACCTCCTGGCTGACCGCATCCCGAAGCGGGGTGAGGCGGGGTTTCTCCGGCGCTGGGGAACTTATAGATTTGCGAGGGCCCAATCGCAAGGGCAAAGCGACCGCACCTCTCCACAGGGCGTTCAAGAAAGGAGATGGCCCGTCTCCGTTGCATGAGCGGCTTCCCGCTGCTTCCTGACCGTTGCGCCAGGTGTATCTCGTCCCTATATTCGGGAGGGATTTGCAGGTGGTGAGGGCGGTTTTGGTATTGGACAGGGGTCAAAGAGGTGCTGGCGAAATGGAAACCAGGGTTCAGGGAATTTCGACTGTCATTGAGAGGCTGCTCACATACCATCCCGGTGCGGACCTCGAGTTGGTCAGGCGGGCACACCAGCATCTGGTCGAGAGCGACGTGGGTGGGCAGATGGTATCGCACTGCGAGGCTGTGGCATATCTTCTGACCGAGTTGAAGTTGGATGAGACTGCCTTGGCAGCGGCGCTGGTGCAGCGGACTGTGGAGGATACGGCCGAGGCGCATGGGGCTGTGGCTTCCAAGTTCGGTCAGGGGGTTTCAGAGGTGGTCAAGGGCGTTGTCAAGCTCTCCAAGTACCGCTTCGTGGACCGAGAGGAGCGACAGGCAGAGAGTTTCCGAAAGATGCTCATGGCAATGTTCAGGGACGTACGTGTTGTGCTGGTGAAGTTGGCTGACCGCGTTCAGGAGACCCGGACGTTCCGAACGGCTGACGAGCGGCGACTTCTGGCGTTCGCCAAGGAGACGCTGGAGATATACGCACCTCTGGCGAACCGTCTTGGTTTGTACCGGTTCAAGACGGAGTTGGAGGAGGCGGCCTTTGCCTGGCTCTATCCCGAAGAGCACAGGGCCCTTGAGAGACAGCTTTCCGAGGGAGAGGGGACGCGTCGGAGGGTCTTGGAGGAGGTGCGAAAGACCTTGCAGGAGGAGGTGACCCGTCTGGGCATCAAGGCCGGGGTCTTTGCTCGGGAGAAGGTTCGGTACAGCATCTTTAAGAAGATGAAACGGCAGGGGGTGACGCTGGAGCAGGTCTACGACGTGGTTGCCTTCCGGGTGATAGTGGACTCTGTTGACCAGTGCTGGCAGGTCATGGGGCTTGTTCACCAGCTGTGGCGTCCGATTCTTGGGCGATTCAGAGACTTCATAGGCAACCAGAAGCCCAACGGTTACCGGTCGTTGCACACGTCGGTCATAGGACCGGAGAACGAGCGGATGGAGGTGCAGATTCGCACTTGGGAGATGCACGATATTGCGGAACGAGGCATTGCTGCGCACTGGAAGTACAAAGAAGGGCGGTCCATTGCCCCGGCGGACGAGGCAAGGGTCCACTATTTCAAGTCCCTCATCGAGGAGTTGACCGAGGGGGATGAGGCAACGGCAGAACTGATTGAGGGTGGTGGTTCAAGCCCAGGTGGGTTGGCAGAGGAGGAGATCTTCGTCTTCACGCCAACAGGTGCGGTGCGAGTACTTTCTCGGGGAGCAACGCCCGTGGATTTCGCCTTCACGGTGCATTCAGAAGTCGGGCTGAAATGCTCCGGGGCGAAGGTAAACGGAGTGATGGCCCCTCTGCACACTCAGCTCAAGAATGGCGACACTGTTGAGATTCTCACATCGCCCAACCAGCGACCGTCACCCGACTGGCTGCGTTTCGTGAAGACGACGCGAACGAAGTCGAGAATAAGGGCCTTCTTGCAGCAGGAGGCCAAGGAGCGGTTCGCTCAGACAGGGAGACAACTGGTTGAGAAGGAGTTGAAGAAGTTCGGCCTATCCCTTGGGCGTGTGGAGAAAGGTGGGAAGATCACCGACTGGGCACGCAGCGCCGGGATCTCCGAGGAGGCCCTCTGGGTTCAGATTGGGGCAGGTAAGGTGAGTCTGGACGAGGTGGGCCCAAGGCTGGCCGGCGTAAGCGCGTTGGACGAAGCTGCTCAGAGCCGGCCCCTTCTCAAGCAGGCGCCCGCTGAGGGATTCCGCACTGCGGCAGGAAAAGGGAAGGTCTTAGTTGGTGGCCACGCAGACATTGAATTCCGGTTCGCCAGGTGCTGTAGCCCCGTGGTTGGAGAGCCCATTGTGGGCTTCGTCAGCAAGGGCCACGGCATCTCCATCCATGCGGCCTTGTGCCCCCACGCAAGGCGGATGGACCCCGAGCGGTTCGTGGCTGTGGAGTGGGCCGCAGGCGCCCATGCGGATCAGGTTGTGGGGCTCAAGATCTCAGCGTATGACTCAACTGGTATGCTTAACGCCATATCGTCGGTATTTGCCGAGCATGGCGTGAACATTCGCTCTGTTGTAATGAGAAGTGAAGACAAAAGGCCGGTAAAGCGGGGGGCCACGTCCAGAAAGCGGGGAGACCTGCTGGTCAAGGCAGAGATATCCAACATGAGTCAGCTCAAAACCCTGCTGAGAGCACTGCTGCGCGTCGATGGAGTGATAAAGGCCGAGAGGAGTTCCTGAGCTGATGCCTCTACTTGTGGTCCTTGGGAACGTTGTTCTCTTTGTGCGCCGCACCAGGCTCCAGCTTGTGGAAGACTCTATGGGGTATCTCGCCCACGTAAAGCATGTCGCCGACTACAAATGACGGAGTGCCGGTAATGTCGTGCCCTCGCCCCTCATCGATATCGGAAAGGATCTTCTTATCCACAGTAGCATCGCTCATGCAGCAGGAGAATGCCTCGGCGTCCAGTTCCAGCCTGGTGGCTATGTCCTCAATAGAGAGGTCTCCTTTGGCGATGGCAATGGAGTTCTCGAAGAGGAAGTCGTTCATCTCCCAGAATCGCCCCTGCCTCTGGGCACAAACGGCCATGCGGGACATCTCGCAGGCCTTCTTGTGGAAGGGCCGTGTCACAATGGGGTTGCACGCCTGGTCGAGGGGATAGTGGCGATGGTAGACGCGCACCTTGTCGGGGTACTTGGAAAGGGTCTGCCTGATGGTCCTGTGGGCCTTCCGGCAGAAAGGACACTGGTAATCGGTGAATTCGTGTATCTCGATAACCGGGTCGGCGGCGCCCATCCACGGGCTCCCGCTGTCGTCCACCCCAAGCTGAATGGAGTTACCCTTGGCGAACGACTTGCCCGACTCCCGGCACTCCGACAGCTCCAGCGGGGGAGCACTCATTGCTTCGACCCTGCCAATGAGGTAGCTGCCTGCGAAATAGGCTGCGGCCAGGACGCCAAGCCCGGCCAGGGCCAGTCCACCCAGCCTGAGTGGCTTTGTGAAGGTAGAGACCAGGTCATTCTTGATAGTTTGCATAAACTTTCTGCCGGAGCTGCGAATAGCCAGAAGACTTAAAATAAATAAAAATATATTAATAAAGTCGATCGCCACGCACAGAATACATATTGAGTGTATAATAAAACTCATCAGCACAACCAACCACACAGAAACCCCGATAAAGACAATGCCCATCATGGCAATCAAGCCCAGGCCATAGCCTGACCCGAGCTGGAACATGGCGATGATGACCAGAATGGCGAAGAATACATATCCGCCGATTGCCCAAACGGAGACGGGGCTTCCTGCCAGGACGGAGTACTCACTGGTGGCCACGGTCTGGCAGTTTGCACCTTCCGAAATGGCACAGGCGGAGACATAGGATGCGTCAGTATGGGTCTTATAGTAAACATCCGTCAACTCAGCAGCTATGCCAATACCAACTCCGGCAAGCATAAGCATGGCCACCAGGGCGATTCGAGCCCACTTGTCGGTACTTTTATTGACTGCCACTTCCAAATCCACTGACATCACAACCTCCGCATAGCAAAGCCGCAAAACGAGGCCATTGGGCCTCTGCACTAGACGACGAATGTCAGGAGGGGATCGACTGACCGGCAAGCTGCAACGGGGGAGGGCCTCCTCCTCAGTCGAGCTCAAGTCTGAAGAGCTGTCGGCCGGCAAGGAAGAACTGCCCCGGAGCCAGCGCTGTAGTGGCGCTGATCCTGAAGTAGGTTCCGTTGGAGGAGCCGACATCTTTCAGCCAAGTCCCCGTTTCGTTTTTTACCACACAGGCATGAGTGCCCGAGATGTACCTGTCCCCGGGGAAGGTGTACGTTCCCCGCTCTCGGCCCAAGAAGACGCTGTCGCCCGTGAGCAAGAAGGAGGAGCCAGTGAGCCCTTCGGTGACGACCTGGGAGAGACGCCCCCATGCCTTCAGCCCGGTAGGGGCTCCCAGAATCTCTGTGCTCTCTTCTTGCGACTCGACGACCCCAGCCAACAATGCAAGATCTTCGAACTTCAGCAGTTGCTGCCCCATTCTGAACACGTCGCCATGCAGCAGCGGAACCGGATCGACAATTCTGATGAAGGTGCCGTTCCTCGAACCCAGGCAGGTGATGGAGACGCTCTCGCCATTGACGTCGATCTTGACATGGTCAGGAGAGAGGAGGTCGTCATCGGGGAAGGAGACATCGGACGATGTTCGGCCAAGGATCGTCATGCCCTCATAGAGCGGGATCTTTTTGGCTTCCTGGATATCCGTGGCGTGCACCGATACGAGGAAACCAATTTGTCTTCTTCCGTCGGCAGAGAGGTGAACAACGGCCTCGGGGATCTGCGGTTCGGGCTGCAGGGCCTGCTGGGCCTGCGCCGGCGCTGCTGCGCCCGAATCATGCGTCTCGGGCGGAGGAGCTTCCTCTGGAGCTGGCAACGGTTTGGCAACGGGTTTGGGCTTCACCACTGGTTTGGGCACACTCCGACCCTCACCGGCGGGTTTCTTGGGAGCCAACTCCTTCCCGCAGTGAAGGCAGAACTTGAAGAGCGCATCCGACTCACGGCTGCAATGCGGACAAAGCATTCCTTCCTCCTCCAAGATACCGGACCACACTACAACATAGGGCACTCCGGTTCAAGGAGTTATGCGCCGCTGCTGGTCACCCCACGCGACGGGTTGCCCAAACTCCCATTTGCGGGCTATTATTCCCACGGCCTCGGCACCATTTTTTTGCTGGCCCAAGGAGCTTCGCACGATGAGAGAGAGATGCCTGCTGGGATTGTCGTTGATGCTTCTGCTTACGGCGTGCGGTCGGGAGAGCGCCCTGGCAGAAGCAGACCTCTTGCCCGTTGGCGATGTAGCTAGGGCTGATGACATGGGGAGGCTTGAAGGGAAGACCGAGGTCCAGTCGCCGTTCGATTGGTGTCTTCCTGACCAACCTCCCGACACGGCGTGCTATGCGGCCAGAAGGGACCCAGATTCGGAGCTTGTGTCGTTGGCCACGGAAATCGCCATAGCCCAGATGGAAAGGGTCCCCCCTGAAGAACTTGCCTGGAATTGGGAAGAGGCGGTGCTGCTGTTCGCTTTCACTGAACTGCACAGGGTGACTGGGGATGAGAGGTTGCTGGACTACTGCGCCCAGTGGCTGGACCACCACATCGAGAAGGGCTACTCCATCGGCACCAGCGACACCTGTGCGCCGGCCTCGGTGGCGCTGGCGCTCTTCCGAGAGAGGGGAGATGAGCGATATCGTCTGGTGGTCGAGGATGCACTGGAATACCTCTACAATGAGGCACTGCGGACACCGGAAGGGGGCATCAGCCACCTCGGCACGATCCCGCAGCTTGTAACTCTGTGGGTAGACTCTCTGTTCATGTTTGGCAGCGTTTTTTTTGCGTGGGGCGAGCATACGGGCGACCAGAGGGCCTTGGAGGAGTACGGTGACCAGTTCGAGCTCTTCTCCGACCTTCTTCAGGATGAGTCCGGTTTCTACGTCCACGCCCACCACTGGGTGATGAAGCAGACTCCTGGGATCTACTGGGGGCGAGGCAACGGCTGGGTCGCTGCGGCGGGCGCCATGTACGTGCGGGTGCTGGCACAGGCTGGTGAGAGGCGGCCCAAAGTCGAGGCTTCGCTGAGGCATCTGCTGGAAGCGGCCCTGGAGACGCAGGACTTGGAGACAGGACTCTGGTGGACCATAGTCAACCGCCCCGGCGAGATCTATCTGGAGACCAGCGCAGCGGCCCTGTTTGGATATGGGATGGCCCGGTCGTGGCGATACGGGATTGTCGACGCTCTCTACCTGCCCAGCATAGAGATGGCCCTGAACGGCGTGCTCGGCCGAATCGTCAGGGATGATTCTGGAATCCCGGTGGTGACTGGAATCTCAGGGCCCACGACAGCAGATAAATTTGAGGAATACGCCAGGGTTCCGTTGGAGGACGACCTGCCGTACGGGCTGGGGTCCGTCATACTCCTCCTTTGTGAGGCCTCGGGAATGCCCTTGGAGTTCGAGCTTCCTTGAGGGATTCGTTGCGACTCTTCTTGCCCTGGGGGCGCACCCGTGCATAATATGTCTCCGGTTTCAAGGCCGAGGGATTCATGCAAGGTTCTTCCGACAAAATGGATCAGATGGCGCTGCAACTTGGAGCGCTGACCGAAGAGCTTCACCAGTTTCTGTCCAAGGCGTATGCAAAGGCCCCTGGGGAGGGTGACTCCACTTGGCGTGAGAGTCTCCTGGTCAAGTGCAAGGACCTCGCCGACAAGACGCAGCGGGCCAAAGCTTCGGCCGCTGTGATGTGGGGAGATCTTGGTGAACGATGGCCACGCACTCATGCAGCCGCTGGGTCGCTTTGCGGCGCCCTTGACCGCTTGAGCGGTTCCCTGGCCCGCATGGCATCTGAGGCTGCAGCGGCCCCCAGCCGTTACAGATGGAGAAGCCGTGTTCATAGAGCCTCCATAAGCTACGAGGAGTTGCTGCGCTCCATCAGGCACATGAAGCTGCCTGTGGCCCGCCTGGGCTTCCTGATGCCACACTTCAAGCCCATGAATGTCTCAAGGAACATCTTCCACATAGGCATGGGGGTGATGGCTCTGGCGTTGTCCATCTGGGTGTTGACGCCACGGCAGAGCATGATTGTGATGGCGGCGTTCGCCGTATTCGTGGGCATTCTGGAGATTACCCGAGCCATCTCACCGGCTTGGAACAGAATTCTGGTGGGTCTTCCCCTGCTCAGAGAGACTGTGCGTCCAAGAGAGATGCACAGGGTCAACAGCGCCAGCGTCTTCGCCTGGACCCTTACCGGCGTTCTGTTCCTTACGCCAATGGCAGCTGTTCAGACTGGGCTCATCGTGCTGAGTTTCGCAGACCCGGCGGCATCGCTGATTGGGAAGAGGTTCGGCAAGTTCAAACTCTGGAAGCAGAAGAGCCTTGCAGGTACGCTGGCCTTCTTCGTGGTGGCCTTCGTGGGAGCCCTGTTGGGGTTGCACATTTTGGGAGGCCTTGCGGTGGGCAGCGCAGTTGCCGGAGCCGCAGCCGTTGGGGCCGGGGCCGCCGCGACTGAACTCTTCAGCGATCGTCTCGATGACAACTTCACCGTTCTGGGTATGGCCGCCGCCATCGCTGCACTGTTTCTGTAGACCCAGGTTCCAGATTCACCGGCATCGTCGAGAGGTGGATTGTTTCAGAAAAGGCTGGGACCAGAGGGCACCTTCTTGGGACGCCCTCTTGGCCGTGAAGCATCTGCCGACGACTCCCCTTCCGCTCCGGCCTCCGGCGTGGGATCTGCCGCTACTTCTTCCGCCGGGGTTGGCTGCTGCACTGGCGCCGGTACCGCCGGGAGTGGCTCTGCCGCCACTTCTTCTGCCGGGGTCGGCTGCTGCACTGGCGCCGTTACCGCCGGGAGTGGCTCTGCCGCCACTTCTTCTGCCGGGGTCGGCTGCTGCACTGGCGCCGTTACCGCCGGGACTGGCTCTGCCGCTACTGGCTCGGCCGGTGGCTCTGTCTCGGCTTTCCAGGTGTAGGGCGTAGCGCCGTTGGGATTTATGAATCGGCGCCCGAACTTGGTATTGAACGTCGTCATGTCATCGCTGCCGGACTGAGCAACCAGCCCTGCAAGAGAGTTGATCTCGGCATCCAGGTGGTCGATGTGGTGCAGCAGCAGTGCTTCCGCAGTGATGGGCCAGACGGGTGAGCCCTTCTCGGGCTCCCCATGGTGAGCGAGGATGAGGTGTCTGAGGCGGTCTGCCGTGGGCTCAGGGAACCCTGGCATGGTTCGAATGGCATCGTTGAGCAGCATCAATCCAACGGCAAGGTGACCAACCAGCCGACCCCGCAGCGAGATATCGATTCCCTCCAGGTAGGTGTACTCTACTACCTTTCCGAGGTCGTGCACGAAAGCGCCGAAGATGAGTTCATCGCGGCAGAGGAGACCTGGATAGAGGCGTTCAAAGTGGCCGAAGGCAAGATCTGCTAGGCGCATCATAGAGAGCGAGTGTTCGCTCAGGCCACGGAGGTAGGCGTGGTGCATGCCCTTGGCCGCGGGGGCCTCGAAGTAGGCATCGGAGACCTGGGGCATCTCCAGCAGTGCCGTTGCGGCCCCCTTTATCCAAGCGTCCCTTACGGTACCCAGCAGTGCGCGAATGGCTGGTTCCAGGGCGCTTCTTGGGAATCTTGAGGCAGGAACAAGCTCGGTGAAGAGGTCGTCGTTCCACTGCAGGCGCTGAATACTCCTGATGGTGATCTGGGGCTTATCTCTGTAGGAACCAAGGATCCCTGATACTCTCACGGGAACATTACGGGCAAGTTCGGGCTCTATTGATGCCACCTCGTCCCAGAGCTTAGCATCAATCTCCCCCTCTTTGGTAGCAAGAGTGAGTGTCAGGTATTTCTTTCCTGCGCGGCCCACTCCAATCTGATACTCTTTCAGAAGGAAAAGCGTATCGTTCAACTCGCCCTGAGGCATGTTATCCCATATTGCCATGATACCCCCTATTCAAGATTTCGAAGCCCCTCCACCGGGGTCACGCTGCCTGCTTTGGAGGCTGCGAGCGCCACGGAGAGGTAGACCATAGCGACGGCCAGCAGCCCCGCCCAGAGGAAGTCGCCAAAGGCCAGTTCCACGGGCAGTTCTGAGACGAAGTAGACCTGCGGGTCCAGTGGAAAGCCTGCAAGCTCCAGGAGAGCGCCGGCCACGCCGGCCACGGCAAGCCCCAGGCAGACCCCGACCAATCCTACAGCCAGGCCCTGCCAGAGGAACGCTCTCCTGATCTGTGCCCGGGTGGCCCCCATGGCCTTGAGCATGCTGATATCGGCGCTCTTCTCCCGGACCACCATCACCTGGCTGCTGACAACATTGAAAGCAGCAACAAAAATGACTATCAAGAAGAAGAGTGATAAAACTATCTTCTGGCGCTTCATTGATGTAAACAGCGCCTCATTCATCTCTTCCCAGGTTATTATTCTATCATCACCAAGAGACCCGAGACTGAGGGAGGCTTCGGTATCAGAGAATCGTACATCATCAATCAATGACCAAAGGGACTTGAAGGGGTCGCTGAGGGGGTTGGTTTGAGCACCTTTGGAGAAACTGGTGAGGCGGGCATGGACGGCGGGCAGGGTATCGCGGATATCGAGAATGGAGTAGTCTCTTAGTGCTCGGCCCACCTCAACGGTAGCGCTGCGAGTGGCAAAGAGGTCTTCCAGCTGCACCTCGACCCATCGTGCTGCGCTGCCTTGATGAAGGAATCGTCTGGCGCTGTTGAAGCCCACCACGGCCATCTTCATGTCGTATTCGTAGAAACCGAGGTGAATGAGTCCAACGACGACGAAGGCATCGGAGATGCTTCTGGCCGAGGATTTCTGGTTTCCGGCGACGGCGGCGAGGGTAGAGAGTGGAGAGACGAGCCGCACCTCATCCCCAATCTTGGCCTCGATCTTTTCTGCAAGCTCTTTGCCCAACAGAACGCCGGGGAGAGCGCCGGGGAGGGCCCAGAGTCTCACCTCCTGGGGGTCCAGGGTAAGAGAGAGGGCTTCGTGAGAGAGGGCCAGGGGCTGGGTGGTGCCATTGACCACGCAGAGGGTGGCCGGCTCCGAGGCGTTCCCGGGGCGTGGGATGTAGCAGGTGGCGCTCTTAAGCCTCTGGTCGGTGCGATAGATGACCAGGGCCAATGCCTCCTGGGATGGTTGAAAGGTGAAGACCTCATCGCCTGCGAGCACATGGATGTCCTCATGGAGCCCCATGCCGAAGGGCTGGGAGACCTCCCCTGATGCCAGGGTGAGGCTTCTGGGTTCAATGAGACCGGGAATCGTGCAGGGCAGCGGTGCGCCTGTTGCGTTAACCACGAGGGCCATTGCCTTTTCCTCGGCAAAGAGTGGAATGGCCTGATGTGTGGTGTCGCCTGAGAGAACCAGCACGGAGGTGGAGCCGCCTTCGGGGGTTGAGATGGAGTAGCTTCCGGGTTCTTCCAGGGCTACAGCGTTTATGGGGTGTTCCATGTTCTCCATGGAGCCTTCCACGAGGAACTGCCCCACAGCGGTCCTGACGTATGGGGAGGAGAGGTAGACACCTTTGACGATTGCACCCGAGCGTTGCCCTCTGCGGCTTGCCATCATCTCATCGTAGGTTGCAGGAGATGCGCCGACGATCCCCTTGGCCTCCTCCAGTTGGCGCAGGGTCTGCTGCCACTCTTTGACATCGCCCCCCTTTCCGATGACCACCATGTGGGGATAGACGCCTAGCAGCTTGTCTCGGAAGGCGGCCTCGAAGCCCGACGTCACTGCTAATATAAGGATCAGGGAAGCCACTCCGAGGGCGAGGCCGGCGATGGAGATGAGGGAGACCATGGAGACGTAGGTGTCCCGTTTTCCGCGAAAGAGCCTCGATGCTACGAGCATTTCCATGGATAAGGACTTCAGGGTGAAGAACGAGAAGAGATGAGCCACGTCGCCCCCAAGTTTGTCGGGTGTACTGTAAGCGGCGGGGGCGTAGAGGTCAACAGGGGTCTGGGGCTCAAATGCCGGCGGGGGGAAGATGCCGAATCGTGGTACTGTGGCCAGTCACTTGACACGTTTTGTCACCTGTGCCGGAGCGGGCTTGCCGAATTTTGGCAGGATCGGTCACTGCAAGTGGGCGCGGTCACTGTGTGGCTTCTCTCAGAGAGCTCACCTTGAGAGAGTTGAAATGGCTCTCGACCCGCTGCCAAGGGGCTGGCACGCCTTTGGCAGAGGTTGGTACCGGTTGGGCCGAGGGGGTTGGCACGGGGGTTGCATAAAGCCAAACCAGGAAGACGGAAGGCGCCCAGAGGGGGTCGCCCGACGGGTTTATCACTTATTTTTTGAGGGAGATTGAACATGAAGAAGACAATGAAGGGCTTTACGTTGATCGAGTTGATGATCGTGGTCGCCATTCTCGCCATCCTCTCCGTGGTGGCCGTGCCTGCATTCATCAACTACATGAGAAAGGCCAAGACCTCGGAAGCCATCGACGCCATGGACAAGATCGTGAAGGGCGCTGCTGAGTACGTCATGGAGCCCCGCTCTGACAGAGCCAATGACTGGGTCAAGCTGGCTTGCCAGTTCCCGGACACCCAGACCATCACCCCCGTTGGCGCCTCCTGCTGCGCTCTTGACGACGATGCCGACGACCGCTGCGATGAAGACCCCAACGTCTGGAGCACGCAGTCCTGGGCCGCTCTTAAGTTCAAGATGGACGGCCAGCACTACTTCCAGTACACCTTCACCTCCACCGGCACGGGCACCGAGTCCGAATTCGAAGTTGAGGCCAACGCCGACCTCGATTGCGACACCGTGCTCTCCACCTTCGTCCGCTATGGCAAGGCCGTTAAGACCAACGCCGCCCAGGACGGTGCGGATGCCACCGAGTGCTCCTACAGCCAGGCTTCCGCTCCCTACTCCGAAAGAGAGACCGAGTAATTCGATTGCGGGGAGGCGACCGGCTTGACCGGTCCCTCCCTTGTCCGGTGGGAGGAGCAGGTATCGGGGCACCGGTTCTTCCCCCCGGCCCCACGCAGAGCGAAAGGCGCCTAAGGGCGCCTTTCGTCGTTTAACGGCCATTGTATCTCCCTTCCTTGCGTGTTAGCTTTCCCCAGACAGAGGTGTTGGATGGAGCGGCGGAGGACAGATATCCTTGTTGCCGGGGCTGGCGCTGCCGGCCTGCTGGCCGCAAGAGCCATGGTAGCGCAAGGATTGCGAGTTACAGTGCTGGAGGCCAGGCCCAGGAGTGGCTGGTGCTTTCCGTGGTGGGTGGAGGTCGACTCAACCGCTCTACTGGAGCATGTGCTGCCGTTCCCCGGTCCATCAGTTCCTTGCAGACTACCTGAACACGGCGCCGACTTCGTCTCGCCCTCACGCAGGCACGCTGTGCACTTGGAACCATCACCACTCTACGGTGTGGCTCTTGACCCGTACTTGAAGCAGGTGGGCGCCGAGCTGCAGGCACAGGGGGTAGAGTTCTACTTCGACTCCCCACTGGAGAGCTTCGAGCCCGACGGTGCTGCCGGCATCAAGGCCACAGTGGTTCAGAGCGGCGATTCGGTGGAGTACAAGGCCCGTATGCTGGTCCTGGCCACGGGAACCATGCCCCAAGGCCACGCCAGGTCGCTTCAGGAGATGGGCTTCTACCTGCCGGAAGAGCGCCCATTGGAGGTCATTGCCAGACATGAGACATGGAAGCTCGACGAAGCCTTGGCCGCCCAGGCCACCTGGCCATCAACCCCCGGCACCAGTGTAAACATACTGTCGGTCCAGGCAGCATTCTCCACCCTTGGCATTACCTTGAGCCGAGACCTCGGGGAGTGCTGGCTGCTCTCGGGGATATCGCCGGAAGAGGGCGCCCCCAGCCCTTCTGAGGTCTTGGAGAGCACCAGGAGCGAGTTCCCGGCGGGGCTTTTCCTGGAGCTCACAGAGCAGGCCCAGGCCCCCATCCCGTTGTCAAGGCCCATGCCCCTGCTAGCCTCGAGAGGCGTAGCTCTGCTCGGCAACCTTGCCAGGCAGGTGTCGCCCCTCACCGCAAGCGGCCTGGCTCTGGCCGGCCGTGCTGCCCGGATGCTTGCCTCCGTCGCAGTGAGATACTGCCGAACCCAGGAGCCCGGGTTACTCTTCCAGTACAGCAGCGAGTATGTGACGACACTGGGGGCCACTCAAGCCTTCGCCGAGGGGTTGACCAGGACGGTACTCAAGCATGGCAAAGGAGGGCGGCTTGCCGAAGCGATGTTTGAGGCGGGATACATTGACGCTGCCGAGATGATCAGGGTGCTGGGATTTCGACCTTTAGATTTGGACATCAAGGATCTGCCTCGCCGGCTGTGGTCACTACTGAAGAGGCCCGAACTGGTCTCTCTTATCCCCGGAGCCGGTCGTGCCCTGGCGGCCTACGCAGCGACCCAGGGCACCTACCCTCACCGACCTGACGCTGCCAGAATCGAGGCATTTGACAGGCGATTGAGCTCAATACTGGCGAATTGATGGGAGCTTTCGATGGCTAGGGAACAAATAGTAAGAAAATCAGCTAAAGAAATTGATTTAATGCGGAAGGCCGGGCGAATCGTAGGCCAGACACTCAGGCTGATGGCCTCCATGCTGGAGCCGGGCATGAGGACCATTCAGTTGGACAAAGAGGCCGAGGCGTTCATCCGTTCTCAGGGGGCAATCCCAACGTTCAAGGGATACGGCGGATTTCCCGGGTCGGTGTGCATCTCGGTGAACGATCAGGTGGTCCACGGAATTCCCGGCGAACGGGTGGTTCAGGATGGCGACATCGTGAGCGTGGACTGTGGGGCAACTTTCATGGGGCTTATTGCCGATGCTGCTATTACGGTGCCTGTGGGCAATGTTCCCGAGAAGGTACTGCAGCTGCTGGAGGGGACGAGACTGGGGCTGGAGGCCGGGATTGCCAAGGCCCGGGTTGGGAACCGCCTGGGTGACGTATCCAGTGCGGTAGAGGCGGTGGCTCGGAAGCGCGGATACGGCGTGGTGCGAGAGTATTGCGGCCATGGTGTCGGTATACGGCTGCACGAGCCGCCGCAGATAGCGAACTTCGGCTCGGCGGGCACGGGCCCACGGCTGGAAGATGGGTACACCTTGGCAATAGAGCCTATGTTCAACCTTGGGACCCATCAAGTATCGGTGAAGGGAGATGGTTGGACGGTGGTGACACTGGACGGTCTGCCCTCGGCCCATTTCGAACACACCATAGCCATCACCCGGGATGGTGCGGAGATTCTGACTCTGCCCTGAACCACCGAACAGGCGGGCTCGGTGCGCTCATCTGATCGGCGCTCCAGGCTCGTTCTCGTCCTCGTCTTGTTCTACCGGCCTCACGAGAATGGTGCACTCCCCCCTTGGCGGGTTGGCAGCGTAGTGGTCTCGAATCTCTGCCGGGGTTCCCCTGACAAACTCTTCGTAGGTCTTGGTGAGTTCCCTGGCTACCACAACGGTTGCCGTTGGGGCGATGGTGGTCATGGCGAGGGCGAACTCATCCATTCTGCGTGCTGGCAGGTAGAACATGGTAGTGACGCCTGGGAGCATCCACGAGGCCAGGAAGCGTTGAAACCTGGCCCCTTTCTTGGGTGGAAACCCCACAAAGAGGAAGCGGTCGGGGGGCAGTCCCGATGCGCACATGGCTGTAACAGCGGCGTTGGCCCCCGGAATGGGTACGACCTTGATGTCGTTGGCCACGCAGGCTGAGACGAGCCTGTATCCCGGGTCGGATATTCCGGGCGTGCCAGCCTCGGAGATCAGGGCGACGTCGTTTCCCGCTTTGAGGAGCTCCACCAGTTGATGGGTGCGGTCCTGCTCGTTGTGTTCGAAGTAGGAGATGAGCCTTGGCGGCCGGATACCGAGCGCCGCCAGTGCCTCCTTGGCAGTCCTGGTGTCTTCGCACGCTACGATCTGTACTGCGCCCAACACATCCACAGCGCGCAGAGTTATATCTCTGGGATTGCCGATGGGCATGGCCACGCAGAAGAGTTGGCCGCTGTGATATGAAGGCATTTGTGGACCTCAGCGAGAGAGGAAGGGGGGGGCTATTTGGGAAGCTGGATCCCCAGGGCTTCCCTGACTGCGGAGAACTCCTCGGAGACGGCGAAGAGCACGAGGTCTTTGGCCTTGTCTTTGGGCGGCAGCTTGGAGAAGGACATGGCCTCTTGCCTGAGCACACCTGCGGCGACGTCGAGGTCCATGCAGCAGAGCAGACCGGCGTGGTTGGCTGTGAGCTCTACGCCTGCCAGCCAGCGACTCATACTGGGGGTCTCGCCCTTCTTGTAGTGATAGTCGATTGCCTTCGTGAGTGAGGCCAATCCCTGGGGCGAGAGTTTCTTCTGGAGCCTGTCGAGCAGTTCCTGGAAGTTCTCCGAGTCCGATTCATCGACCTTAGCATCGGCGTGGACCAGCTTTGTAGCAACACCATAGAAGAGCTTGAGTACATTGGGTGGATAGCAGGCAGCGAGGATGTGCATGGGATGGAAGAAGGCCAAGTGCTTGCCGATCATGAAGGCGAGCAGTTGTGGTCCCTTGTTAGCGAGCATATCCTTCCCGATCATGATGATTGGCGGGAAGGTATTCTCGATGCGCATGCCAAAGGAGCGCTCATTAAGGAAGATGTGAGGAGCCGGAATACCGAGGATGGTTGAGACCTGGTTGAAGACCGAGTTGAAGAAGGCGTTCTCGTTGAGGTCGATTTCATCCTTCTTCTTGAGGCCAAGGTCTTTGGGGTCTTTGCCGGCCAGGGACGAGCCAATTGCCTCGTAGATGATCTGGAATACGGCACCAACGGCTGGGCTCTCCATTCTGCTGAAGACGAACTTCTGCCAAAGGGTGAAGTCCAGGGGCTTTCTCGGGGTGATGACGCCCCGGGGCCGGTGTTCGTCGAAGAACTCCTTTTCCGGCGGCGTGAGCTTATTTGCCATGGCCAGCACGGAGAGGGCGAACCAGGCGTCGTCCACTTTACCAAGCTGGCGGGACATGGCGGAGATGGTTCGGTAGCTCTCCAGGCGGTCGGGCTCGTTTTTGATCAGCGAGCGCAGCATGATGAGGGCCTTCTCCCTCTGCCCTTGCACCTCATAAAGCTGTGAGAGAATCTCGATGACGGCCGGGTCTTCGGAGTTGATCTTCCAGGCCTGCTCGTAGTAAGCAGCGGCCGCTTCCAGGTCTCTCAGACGGGTGCGGTAGATCTCCCCCAGGCCTTTGTAGAGGTTGAATTCTACGGCTACCATGTCGCGCCCGGAGACTCTCTTGAGCATACGTTTGTAGGCGCCCTCCTGGGCGGTCCAGTCTTTCTGCTGTGTGAGGATCTCATCGATGGCGCGGAAGGCTTCGAGCTTTTCTGGCTCGAAGTCAAGGGTGCGTTCCAGGTGCGGCAGGGCGGCAACGGGGTCATCGAGTTCTTTGCGGTAGTACTCGGCAAGGAGATAGGCGTAGGTCGCCTTTCTGCTCACATCGTCCACGGCATCGACCATCATATCGATGACTCTGACAACCTCGGTATGGTTCTTGGCCTTGGTGTGGATTTCGAGAAGCTTGAAGAGCGAAGCCACCCGATTTCTCTGGGTGTTGAGGGTCTCCATGTAGACCTGGGTAGCCATCTCGGTGTTCTCGAGCTTCTGGCGATAGGTATCGGCGATATCGATGAGGATCTGCCAGCGCTCGTCACCATCGTTGGTCAGCTCGAGCATTCTGCGACGGTATCTGATGGCCTCTTCCCAATCTTCGTGCAGTTCCATGAGACGGACGAATTCTGCGAGGCTATCTTTGTCGGTGGGCTGGAGTGCCAGCACTTCCGAGAGGTACTCTCTGGCCTCGGCGGCTTTACCGAGGTTCATTTCGACCTCGCCAAGGGCGCGGTAGATACCGATGAGGGCATTGACCTCCATGGTATCTCGGGCTTTGTCCAGGAGCTGCTTGTAGTAGGTCTCTGCGACGTCATAGAGCCCATGCTCAAAGTTGATTTGGGCCAGACCTCGCAAATTTACAAGGTCATCGGGGTTTCTGTCGTAGGCACGACGGAAGTAGTCCAGGGCCTGCTCTTTCTGGCCTGAGAAGAGACAGCAGCTGGCGAGCTTGGAGTAGAGGTCACCAAGCATCTCTGGAGATGCGTCTTCTCCCACTGAGGCCTCGAGCATAACCAGAAGCGGGTATGCTTTCTCCCAGCGCTCCTGGCGTACATACTCGTCGGAGAGCAGCTTTTGGGCTTCGACCAGACCTGGCACCCTGGAGAGGGCCGCTTCGAGAACTTCGATGGCCTCGGCAGAGCGTTCGGGGGACTTGAGCATGTAGTAGCCCATGCGGGTCAGGACGGTGGCCCGGTGTTCTTCGGTTCTGGCTACCTTGAACTGGTTGGTGAGTATCTGGACGATGGCCTCCCAGTTCTCCTCTTCGGTATAGAGGTCAACCAGTCTGTCCACGGCTTCCTGGGAGTCACGGTCCCTCTCCAGGGCCAGGTGGAACTGCTCTCTGGCCTTATCGGGCTGGAGCATCTCGGTGCGATAGACATCTCCCTTCTGGAGGTAGTAGGAGACTGCCTCTGCGGGTGAGAGGGCTACCTTGATGCGGCGGTCGAGGAGGTTGAGCACCTCAAGCCAATCTCCCGACTCTTTGAAGAGGGCCTCAAGGGTTTCAAGGGTAGAAAGGTGTCCCGGATCGTGTTCGAGCACTTCGCGGTATGCCTGAATCGCGGAGCTGATGTCTTCGAGCTTCTCTGTGTAGATGGAGGCCATCTTGAGGAGGAAGCCGACCTTCTCGCCCACGGTTTCGGCGATGTCGATCATTCTGCGCTGGACCAGGACCAGTTCATCCCAGCGTTCCTGCTCTTCGTAGAGCCTTTCGAGGGCCGTAGTAACCTCGAGGGTGGTTGCGTCATCTGCCATGCGGCTGTCGAGGATCTGTTGGTAGTAATCGGCGGCAACGTCTTTGCTGCCCAGGGCCCCTTCGTGGAGGACGGCGAGCATGCGCATGAGTTCCAGGCGCTGTGCGGGGTCGCTTCTGGACGAGAGAAGCCTCTCATAGGTTTCAGCCAGCTTGTCCCACTTCTCGTGGGTCTTGTAGATGCGCTCCAGGCGGTCGAAGGCTTCGACCTGAGTCGGGTCGTAGCGAACCAGTTCTTCGTAGAGGTCGGCCGCGGCCAGGGGCTGTGCCAACCGTTCTTCGTAGATGGCGCCGCAGAGCAGCTTGAGATCTGCGTCCTGTTCGGGATGGTACTGGGCCTGGATCTGGATAACCTCGATGAGCTTCTCGTCCTGTCCGGTCTCGGCATAGAGGTTCTGGAGGGCTGCGATGGCCGCTTCATCGGGGGTGTTCTCCAGGACGACCTGATAGGCGTCAATCGCCTTCAGTGGGTCTTGGAGGTGGACTTTGTACACTTCGCCCAGCCTGAGATAGTAAGAGATCTGTTTCCCGAACTCGGCGGTAACTTTTGCAAGAAGGGCGAGGCGTGAGGCCAGCATGGGGAAGTCCTGGCTCTCTTCGTAGAGTTCCACGAGATTGGTCAGCGCCTCTTCATCCTCGGGATTCTCTTCGACCACTCTTTCATACCAGAGCACGGCCTCTTCGGGGTTAGCCAGCTTGTTGCGGTTGATTTCGCCGAGCTTCATCATGAACTCGCGGCGCATTTCGGGCTCTTCGGCTACTTCGACCACCCTGCTCCAGATGGTGTAGATTTCCGCCCAGAGTTCCGAGCGCTGGGCAATTCGTTCACCCATGCCCACGAGGTCAGCGCTGAGCGGGTCCAGTTCCACGGCGAGAATAACGGCCTGGATGGCGGCCAGGTCGTCCTGGGCCTTCTCTTCGTGGGTTTGGGCGATGCGGGTGAGAATCTCGACCTTCTTGGCCAGATCGGTCTCAACCGAGATGCGGCGGTTAAGGATACTGGTCAAAGAGTTCCAGTCCTGGTGCATCTCGTAGATCATCTCGATGCGCTCGTACTGCTCCAGGTCATGTGGTGTAAGCGCCAGGATGGACTTGCGTGTTTCGGCCGCCTCGGCCCAGGCGTTCATGGACTCTTCCTGCATGGTTGCGATGCGGTCCAGCAGTTCGACCTGCTCGGCCTCGTCTTCTATGAGCCCCAGCAGACCGGCCATGGCTTCCACGGCCTCGGGGAAGCGCCCATTCTCACTGAGGATGGTCTCGAGGGCCCTGTAAGCGCCGATGTGGTTTCCATCCAGCATCAGTAGGCTGCGCCAGGCAGCAACGGCACCGTCGATGTCCATGAGGTCGTCGGTTCGCAGTTTGGCGAGTTCTTCGTAATAACCCACCCGCTGGTCCAGCGGGAGGTCTTCGCGGCGAGCCATGAAGTCAAGCAGGTCTCCCAGCTTGGTGAAGAACTCGGTCTCCCTGTAGAGGGTTCGGAGTTCGGCGCAGGCCTGGGGGTCTTCGGGGAGAAGTTCCCTGACGAACTCCCAGTTGGTCTGGGCAAGGCTTGCATCTTCCAGCTCATTTCTGGCGGCCTGGGCGATGCGGCGCCAGAGATCGATCTTTCGCTCGTCGGGGGTAACGGCCAGGCGGGTCTCCCGCTCGGCGACCTCGACGAAGGCCTCCCACTCTTTCTGGGTAGCGTAGAGGCGCTGGAGTTCTGCAAGCACCAGGGCATCTTCGGGGGTCCAGTCAAGGATGTCCCGGTAAGCCTGTATAGCTCTAGCGTCATCGCCGAGGTGGTCTTCGGCGACCTTGGCAAGTCTCTCAAGCAGTTCGACCCTTTGTGGGGGCTCTTGTGCGAGGTCGACCTGAGCAGCGAGGATATCGGCCAGCTTCTCGTAGTGGCCACCCATCTCGTAAAGGAAGTCAAGGCTACCCAGGGCATCGAGGTTGCGGTCATCGGCTTCGACGACGGCTTCGAAGGCGCTGATAGCGCCGTCGGGCTGGTCGAGCTGGTCACGTCGCATGCGGCCCAGCTTGAGGAGCAGCGGGATCTTCTCGTCGTCATACTGGGCGAGTTCTACGAGGTTCGTGAGCATCTTCTCGCAGTCAGCAAACCTGAGCTGCTCTTCGTACATACTCTCCAGCGCCTGGTAGGCCGGGACATGAGTCTCGTCCTTTTCGACCACTTCTTTGTATGCCGCCTCGGCCTCATCGAAGCGCTCCAGGCGTTGGAGCAGAGCACCGGTCTCCATGCTTATGCGGCGGAAGGCATCAGGATCATCGGTAGCAGCTCTGGCCAGTTCCATGAAGTCAACGGTTTCGTCGAAGAGCGAGGTCTCCTCCATAAGTTGCAGGAGGGAGGTCTGGTAGGTCTCGTCCACGGGGTCGAGCATGAGGGATTCGCCGGTATAGTGGTGGGCCTTCGGCTTATCTTCGAGGCGCTCCAGGAAGACGGTGACCAGTCTGCGAGCTATCTCGAGCTTGTCTGCCGGATCTTCGGTAAGGGCGAACCGGCGTTCCAGGACGTTGGCCACATCGGCGAAGAGGCCATCTCTGGAGTAGTGCTGTTCAAGGAGATCGGCCGCCTCGGCGTCGGCAACACGATTATCAAAGAGGAGGCGCATGCGGCCCAGGGTCTCTTCGTTCGCCGAGTCGACGTGGTAGGCCTCCTTGATAAATTCGCAGGCCTTGGCTGGGTCGTCGAGCTGCTCTTCAAAGAGGTCAGCCAGCCGATAGTAGAATACCATCTTGTCATCTACGGAAGCGGCCATCATGAGCTCTTCTTGGAGCACGGCCGCCAGCTTCTCCCAGTTTCGCACGGCGAGATAGAGTTCATCGAGGGAGGCCAGAATTATTGGGTCCTGGCTCAGCTCCCTGAGGTCTTCATACTGTGCGATGGCGCGCTGGAAGTCTCTCAGGTCGTCTTTGAGCACAGCGGCCTTCCGGAGGAACAGGTCTGCCTGGTCATCCATGCTGTCAGCGGCCTCACCGAGCTTTCCGTACTCTGCGACCACCTCTTCAAGCAGCCCGGCGCGTCGGCCGATATCGAGCAGGCGGTCGGCCATATAGCCTCTGGACTGGTCGCTGGCGAGGGCTTCGCTGCAGAAGAGGAAGGCTCTCTCCAGGTCACCCAGTTGCTCATCTGCGACGTGGGACATCTCCAGGAGGAGGGCTACCTTTCTGGCAGGGTCATCAAGGGACTGTCTGAAGGACTCCATGACCACGAGCAGCCGCTCCCACTCGCCCGTAGATTCGAGGATGGGCTTGAGCAGGCCATAGGCCTCTTCTTTCATATCCTTGGACTGAACGATAGCTTCCAGGGCATCCACGGCCTCGGGGAGGGCTGGGAAGAGTTCCAGCAGGCGCTCGTACGTAGCGACTGCCTGGTGGACATCGTCCATCTGGCCGTTGTGGACGGCGGCCGTCTTGAGAAGGACGGGGATGAGCTCTTCATCGGCGCAGAGCTTCTCTTTTTCCGCAAGCAGTTGGAGCAAGGCGAGCCAATCTTCGCGCTTCTCGTGGAGCGACTCCAGGCGCTCGATGACATCCATGTCGGCTTCATCGTAGCGATAGAGTTCCTGGAGGACCATGTTGGCATCTTCGAGGCGTTCCAGGTCATGCTCCAGCACCTCTGAGCGGCGGAGCAGGAGTGCTCTGCGCTCGTCCTTGTCCTCGGTGCGGTATGCGCGTCGGGAGAGGACATCTTCCAACTCTTCGAATCCGCCGGTCTCTTCGTAGAGGATGTGCAGGTAGGCCAGGGCTTCATCATCGTTGGGGTCAAGGTCGAGGATCTCCTGGAACTTGGCGATGGCATCCTGGGGCTTGCCCAGAGTCTCTTTGAGGACCAGGCCCGCTTCGGCCAGGAGGGTTTTTCGCTCATCGACATCGCTGGCGAAGCTGGCATGAAGGGAGAGCATTTCGATGAATTCGTCCCACATCTCGCCATCGCGATAGAGGTCGGTGAGGGAGACGACGGCTTCCGGGTCCTGGGGTTCAACATCGAGGACCATTCTGAAGTGTTCGATGGCAGTTGCCGGGGTCTGAAGCTGGTCTCTGGAGAGGCGGGCCATGAGGCGCCACATCCGGAGCTGCTGGATACCCTCGACGACGATGCTCTGCTCCTCGAGGACGCTGAAGAACTCTTCGTAGTTACCGACATGGATAGCCAGGGTAAGGAGGTGGTCCAGGGTATCGGAGTCTTCGGGGTCCATGTTCAGGGCTTCTTTGTACTCCCTGAATGCGCCGGACTTATCCTCCATGAGCTCTTCAAAGATTCGTGCGATCTCTTTTTGCACTTCGACTTTGCGATATGCCTCTTCGAGGAACCCGCGGCGCATGCGGAGCAGTTCTACGAGCCTTTCATGGCGCTGGGCGCGGCGCATTGCCGCTTCGAGGAGGTCCAGGACATCGAGGGCCACGTCGCCCTTGATGTTTCTGTCGAGGATTTCGATGGCCCGCTGGTTATCGGGGTCAAGGTCAAGGGCCTCGGCCACCCTGGCGACCATACCCTGGGGCTGTTCGAGCTTCTGCTCCAGGAGCTCAGCCATGCGGATCTGCAGTTCTACGAGGAGGAGTGGGTCCTGGGCCAGCGAGGCCATCTGCTCGAGGGCTTTGAGCAGGTCTTCCCAGCGCTCCTGGACCGTGTATAGGTCGTCAAGGAGGTTGAGAGCGGCGGCGTGGGTGGGGTCGATTTCCAGGACAGCTTCAACGTACTGAGAAGCTCGGCGCAGGTCTGCAATGTCGTCGCGGCAGATGAATGCCATCTGGAACATGAGGTCGATGCGGAGTTCGGGCTGCAGGGCGAGGTCTCTGCGGGTTTCGCATATTTTGATGAGTCCTTCCCAGTCCTTCTCTTCTCTGGCGATGGCTTCGAGGGCATCGAGGGACTGCTGGTCTCCGGCATCCTCGGCGAGGACGAGGCCGAAGTACTCTTTGGCCTTGTCGTTGTCACCCAGGCGCTGATGGAAGATTGTTCCTGCGGAGCGGAGAATCTCCAGGCGGTAGTCGAAGGAGCCGATCTGGTCGGCGATCTCCTGGTAGAGTTCCACGGCTTCGATCCACTCATCGGTGGTCTCGGTGAGCCGCTCCAGTTCGGCTTTGAGCACCCTGCGTTCGGGGACTCTTGTCATAAGTCTGCGGATAGTCCTGGTGGCATCCTGGATGCGCTCCTGGCGTCGGTAGAGTTCGTCCAACCGTTCGAGCAATGAGACCTGCTCTTCCTGGTCCACATGGCGTGTTTGGATTTCGAGGACGTCGCAGAGTCTGGCGAGGTCTTCTCGGAGCTCGTATACAAACTCCAGGGACTGGGCGATTTTGAGCTGCATGGGCTCATAGCCGAGCATCTCTTCGAGGAGGGCAACGGCGCGCCCGTGTTCGGGGGCGGTCTCAACGGCCTGAATGTATGCCTTAACCGCTGCATCGACGTCTTCGTAGACGCCGTAGCGAAGCATGCCGATGTCAACGAGGAGGTCTGCCAGTTCGTTGTCCACTGGGTTGAGCGCGGCCCTGCGAGCCTCGAGGACGCCGAGGAGTTCTTCGAAGCGCTGCTCTTTCAGCAGGACGATTCCAAGGCGGTCGTAGGGCTCGGGGCTGTGGGGCACTTCCTGGACGAGGGTGGTGTATGCCTGGATGGCACCGGCGGCATCTTGGAGTTGGTCGAAGCAGAGCTCGCCCAGGGCAACAAGGAGTCGCTGGCGCTCAGCGGAACCGGCGCTTTCAAAGGCCACTCGTCGCTCGAGGATATCCCGCAGGCGAGGCCACTGGGCGGTCTTTCCGTAGAGACGCTCCAGGGCGTTGAGGGCGTGGGCGGAGTACTCGTCCAGTTCCAGCGCTCGGGCGAAGAACTCGATGGCTTTGTCGGCCTCTTCGAGCTTCTCTTCCCACGTTTGGGCGATGTGGAGCAGCCAGGTCATGCGCGCTGTGCGCTCGCTGACGTTCTCAAGCATGCTCTCTACTTCGGAAATGTACGTGGACCAATTATCCGACACATGGGCCAGGCGCTTGAACTCTTCCTGCACAGCGGAGCGCTGCCAAGCCATCCTGTATGCTTCGATGAAGGTGAAGAAGGCGTCGTCGAGCTGGTTGAGCCGTGTCTCGTGCACCAGGGCTTTTTCCAGCAGGAGCGTCAGCTTCTCCTCGTGGGTCTGATCGGCCTTGTTGGCCAGGACCAGTTCTTGAACTCGAACGAGGTCAGCCCACTTCTCGAGTCTGCCATAGATTGGGATGAGCTGAGATCCTGCTTCCACATGGCCAGGCTCAATTTCCAGCACGTTTTCGAGGCATCGTCGGGCTCGGTCGTCTTGCCCGCCCATCTCAAGGAAGAGTTCGGCCATGCTGAGCAGGAGACCTACTTTGACATGGGGGGATTCTTCTTCTTTGACAAGCTGCTCCAGGGTTCTGGAGTAGTCCTGGAGGGTGCCGTAGTTGCGGAAGAACCAGTCAAGTCCCTCTCGGTCCCGCTCCTTGATAAGGAGCTTTTTGAGCTCCGCCCTGGCCCTGGCGTGGTCCGGGCTGTATTGCAGCAGTCTGCGCCAGGCCGAGGCAGCGCCAGCGTTGTCATTGATACGTGCGCCGTAGATCATGGCCAGCTTTTCCAGCAGCGTCGCCTTCTCCACGTCGTCGACCCATTCCAGCCGCTCTTCTCCCAGACGGGCCAGGGCTTCGAAGTTCTTGCTGCGCTCATACAGAACCGACAGCGAATCGAACGCCTCGGCGTTGTCGGGAGAATCGGCGAAGACCTGAGACCAGAGGGAAATGCCCACCTTTGGGTCACGCACCTTCTCAAGTGCCAGCCTGGCCAGAGCGTATATCGCAGCTCTACGCTCGCTCTCGTCGAGCAGTTCGAGCTCACGCATGGCCACGTCAACGTACTTCTGGAAGTCCTGCCGGGCCTCATAGAGCCGCTTGAGCTCTCCAATGACTTTTAGGTCTGTTGGCTCAAGCTCCAGCATGGCCTCGAAGGAGCGCATGGCCTCCATGGGGTTGTTCATCTTATCCAGAGCCAGCAACCCCACCCTCTCGTGGAGCTCCATGAGCTTGGCTTTTTCCACCGTGGTCTCGATGCGGGACTTGAGCAGTTTGACAACCTCGGGCCAACGTCCCGTAGATTCATGCTGCAGGCAGAGGGCCTGGAAGGCATCCTCGTTCTCGGGCTGAAGTTTAAGGATTTGCGCGTAGGTTGCGACCACCTTGGGTTCCATGTTCATACGGTCGCGGTAAATCGGGATCAGCTGTTCGTACAGTTCAACCTTATCGGAGACCATATCATCGGGAATTGCGTCGGCCTTGGCCTTGATCATGTCGGCCACCTGAGGCCACCGACCTATGGCCTGGAAGATCTCGATGAGCCGGTCCTGGGCCTCTTCATCCTGGGGCAGTTCCTTACGCAGGGCCTGCCAGTAGCTCGCAGCCCTGTCCGGATTTCCACGCTCCGTGGCCAGTCTTGCTGCCTGGCGCCTGGATTCGTTCACGGGGTCGTCGTGCCCCGCAACTCTCGCCTCGTCCTGGAACAGAGTCTCGAGTTTCTTCCAGTTTTCTTTACGAATATAAAATTCGACATAGAAATCGTGAAGCTCCGGTGCATATGGCGACTCTGGGGGCAATCTACGGAAACACATCTCAGCCATATCTTCGTTCTTGATATAGTTGAGGTATATAAGCCCAACTTTATAAGACAAGTGGGCATAGATATCGCCACCGATGGACTTGGCCTTGAAGTCGGCAGCTCTGAGGAGGTTGCCCAGGGCGTCGGGCTGCGGAACCGCCAGCGAGACTGTATCGAGAAAATCGTCAAGGGCAGCGGTATCGCCATCTTTCAGTATGGGCTCCAGAGCCGACTGGAACGTTCGAAGGTCGTTCGGGTTCTTCTCAAGAGCGGTGCGAAGTTCGTCCATTCCCATTCTGTCTTCCCCTTCAAGGTCAATTCAGTCGCAAGCCAAAGCCCGTTGGTTATATCACACGGAGCGCAGGCCAAAAAAGGGTTTTCTCTGCCAATTCGTCAAGGGAGATGGGGGCGCTTTGAGCCATGAATCTGGAGTGGCCGGCGCCATTGGCCCTGCGTTGACTTTGTGGGCCGGCGATGCTAAACGGCGATTACGACGTCTTGAAGCTCCCGGCCGCCTGCGGGTGTGAAATTGGGATGGGGGCTGAATCGGCTTGGACCGGCGCCGCATCCGGCCCGACCTTTGTCGACATGCCAACGGAGGCTACCATGATGAACCTTTCTGGACGAACATCTGCACTTACCCTGGCACTGGCACTGATTCTGGCGCTGCCTGCATGCAAGAAATCCACAGAGGCCGATGCTGACAAGAAGAAACAAACCAGTGCCAGCAAGGATGATGGTGAGAAGGCTGAAAAGGAGAAGCCCGAGGAGGCCGAGGAGAAGCAGCAGGCCGTAGAGGAGGCCCCCAGGCAGGCCCCTGTGCCTAAGGCCATTGACCGGAGCACCAAGGCCGATTCCGACGCCACGGGCAAGGTGGTCGCAAAGGTGGGTGGCATCGAGATCACCGACATCCAGGTGGAGAAGGAGATGAACCGCGGTGGCGGCATCCAGAACCTCTCGGCGGGGCAGCAGGCCAGCCGAAAGCGGGTGGTCAGGGAGCTGCTGGTCAACCAAGCGCTAATAAAAGTCGGAGCGAAGAACGACGGCGTAGAGATATCCGACGATGAGCTATTTGCGGAGCGCGAGCGCTGGGTGAAAGAGGCGGGCGGTGAAGAGACCTTCAAGGCCGGTCTGGTGGCCCGCCAGCTCAGCGAGGAGGAGGCCCTGGACATCATGAAGGCTACCCTGCTCTCCAGGAGGCTGGTGCAGAAGCGCCTGCCCTTCGAAGTTGACGAGGAGGCCATCAGGGCCGAGTACGACAAGCAGAAGAAGGACGTTAAGCATGGGCAGAAGGTCAGAATCAGCGAGATCTTCCTTCCCGTCATCGAGACCGCCGGCGAGGCCATGTGGGACGAGACCATGAAGCAGGCCGAGGGCATACTCCAGGAGATCAAGGGAGGCCTTGACTTCGCCGAGGCCGCCAAGAAGTACAGCAAAGGACCAACAGCGGAGAAGGGCGGCCGGCGGCCGGCCCTGGCTGGGAAGAAGAGCGGCCCCAAAGAGCTCTTCGCCCCTGCGTTCGAAATGGCGGTGGGCGATCTCTACGGCCCAATCAGAACCAAGAAGGGCGTCTATCTTGCCAAGGTCGAAGAGAAGATTGACTCGGCCCTTGGGTCTATCGAGACCCAGGGTGTAGCAATCAGAAAGCAGCTTGAAATGCGGTCTTATGACAAGAACCTTAAAGAAGTTTTGGAGCAATTGCGTAAAGAATTTCCAGTGGAGTATATGGACTAATTCATGATAATATTAGGCATCGAGAGTTCTTGCGATGAGACCGCCGCAGCAGTTGTAGACGGCGACGGCCGGGTCCTCTCCAACGTTGTCAGCTCCCAGATACCGGTTCACGCCCGGTACGGTGGGGTCATTCCCGAGCTTGCGTCAAGAAACCACTTGGTGGCCATTGAACCCATGGTCTCCCAAGCGCTGTCCACAGCTGGACTTGCCATGGAGGAGGTCACCCGAGTTGCGGTGACACAGGGCCCCGGGCTGCTGGGGTCGCTCATGGTTGGGGTGCAGTACGCCAAGGGGCTGGCCTTCACCAGGGGGCTTGAGCTGGTACCGGTTCACCACGTCGAGGCCCACATCACGGCCCCACTTCTTCTTGATGGAGCCGACCATCCTCACGGGTCCATGGAGTATCCCTACGTCGCCCTGGCGGTGAGCGGCGGGCACACAAGCCTCTATCTGGTGAAGCGCCCCGGAGAGTACGAACTGCTTGGGTACACTCTAGACGATGCTGCAGGAGAGGCCTTCGACAAGGTGGCCAGGATTCTTGGGCTGCCTTATCCCGGCGGCGTCCACATTGACAGAATAGCCCGTGAAGAGGCCGGAAGGCCTGACGCCGTGAAGTTCCCCAGGCCGTTGAAAGGCCGGGACGATTTTGTTTTCAGCTTCTCGGGGCTGAAGACATCCGCCAGGCAGTACCTGAAGGGCTGGAGCCCCGATGATGGCTCGGGCATTCGCATGGCCGACGTAGCCGCATCGTTCCAGGAGGCCGTCGTCGACACACTGCTGCGAACCACCTTCGCCGCTGCCCGCAAGTGGGAAGTTAAGGATGTAGTCATCGCTGGTGGTGTCGCCGCCAACTCCCGGCTCCGGAGCAAGCTCACGCAGAGTGCCCCATCGGAGGGCCTGAGGGCCCATATTACCAAGTTCGCCTACTGCACGGACAACGCTGCCATGATCGCCAACCTGGCCCGCTTCAAGGAGCCCGTTTCCAGGGATACGGCGTTGCACCTCGAGCCCTTTGCCAGCGGGCAGCTTGTGCCTGGGGTCCGGACGTGACTCCAGCCCCGAAGAAGTGGTTCGGGCAGAATTTTCTCACAGACGAAGAGACCGCACGCACTGTGACCAGGGTCTCATCCATGGGCAAGGGCGACCACGTAGTTGAGGTGGGACCTGGCCAGGGCTTCATGACCCGCTTCCTGCTGGAGTCCGGAGCTTTTGTCACGGCCGTGGAGAAGGATCCCGAACTGCCTGCCCTGCTCGAAGAGAGGTTCGCCGGGCATCCGCTTCGGGTGCTCCATGGCGACTTCATGGAAGTGGACCTCCATTCCCTGAGTCCATCCCCGTTCATCTTGGTTGGCAACCTGCCCTACTACGTTTCGGTGGCCATTCTGGGCAAAGCCCTTGCGGCCCCCCGAGGGCTCATAAGTCAGATGGTGTTTATGTTTCAGAAGGAGGTAGCGCTGCGCCTCGTAGCCAGACCGGGCAGCGATGAGTTCGGAATGCCGTCGGTGATGGCGCAATTGACGCATGGCGTCAGCATGGTTCGGAAGGTTCCCGCCGGCTCCTTCTTTCCCAAGCCGAAGGTAGACTCGGCCCTGGTGCACCTTCGGCCGCTGAACGATCCGTTGGTTGAGGAGAGTGAGCGCAGCGCCATGCTCGACTGGGCAGGCAGCGCTTTTCGGTATCGGAGGAAGACACTTCGTAACGCTCTGGTGCAGAGCGGGGTTGACTCCATGGCCATCGACGAGGCCACGGCTGCGGTGGGCATCAGGCCCGTGGAGCGGTTGGAGGATGTTCCGTTGCCCACTCTTGTAAGCCTCTGGCGCCTTCTGGGGCGGTGAAGGAGGTCAAGGCCGTGGCTGATTCCGAGCGCAGCGCAATCTACCGCCCATGCGCACGGCCGTGGCCATGGGCGGCGGTCATGGTTGCTCTGGCCATTCTGGCGGCGCCCGCTATGGTTGCGGGTCAGGGTGGGCCCCCCGTTGGGCCCCGTGGGGGCGACGTTCGCCAAGCTCTTGAGAGCGTCATATCCGAGATTCGCTCACCTGCGGGTCCGCTGACGATAGACGAGTATCGACATGAAGAGGGGCGTCTCCGCATAGTGCTTAAGGGCGAGGGCCCTGGCCGCACGCTGACCCTGTTTCTAACCAAGGGGCGGGGGCGCAGCTTCTGTTCGGGAGGCGACATCGAGGTCACCTACTCGGGCAGTGGCGAGGCTGCGATGCTGACATCTCTTGGCGCATTGTGCCAGGCGCTGGATGCTTCGCCGGCTCTTCAAGAGGGGGTAGCCTCGCTGCTTGCCAGGCCACCGGAACGCGGCGGTGGGCCCAGTAGCGAGAGAAGCCCGTGGCCAGGGACCATGGCCCTTATGTTAGGCCTCATGGCCCTTGGGGCGGGGCTGGTCCGCCGGATGCCCGTCGGCCATGGGCGCCAGGCTACGTCCCAACTCCTTGTGGGAGCGGGAGTCGCCCTCACCGCTGGCTGGCTGATGGATTTTGGGTGGGGCTCATGGTTAGCCCCCGTTCCTTGGCTGGTTCTCTTCGCCGCTGCCTGTGTGCTGCTTGCCATGCAGGTGCGCCGCATGGGTGCAGCGGGTATAGCCCTGGCCGTTCTGGCTGTGGTTGCCGTGGGCATCAGGCTGGCATGGGAGTGGCTTCCTGCGAACTGGTACTACGACTTCTGGGCCCCGGCTGACTTGGCCTCTGGGGCGGGTAATGGACAAGGAGCGCCGCTGTTGCGCAGGGATGGCGGCTCCGCCGGGACCTTTGCCCTTTTGGGCATGGTACTGCCTGTAACGTCGAGCTGGTTCTTCGTGGCTTCGGGTGTGGCTTCGGGCATCGGGGCGGTTCTGGCCGGGGCAGCGTTGTGGCGACCAGGATCGGCGGAGCGCCGTGGCGTGTTTGAGCGGTGGGGATGGTTGATCTGGGGTGGACTTCTGGCTGTAGACCCGATGCAGGTTGTGCTCGGAGCAAGCGGCACCGTACACACATGGGGTCTGCTCAGCTTCGGGGCGGGGCTCTACTGTTACGGTCGCTGGCATGAGGCAACGGTGGGGGAAGCGAAGGATGCGGCCATGGGTGGCGCTGCCTGGCTTCTTGTTGCGATGCTTCTGGGAGCGGTTACTGGATGGACCCGCCCCGAGTTGGCCTGGTTCCCCCTGGCCTGGCCGCTGCTCATCCAGGCAACGAGACCTGGCCCTGTGCCATGGCGGGAAATGTTACGGACGTTGCCGTTCATGGTGCTGGTAGCAGCGGCGGGCAGTCTGCCTTGGCTTGGCCGAGAGCGGGGAGTGGAGATTCAGGGGCTGGAGGCAGGGGCTGTGGGGAAGTGGCTGGCATCACTGATTCCTCCGTTTCTGCCCTTTGACTACGGCCATTTGGGTATTGAGCATGTGCACCCCCAAGGCAGCATCAAGGCCTTCACCTTATTCTTATGTGCTGCAACCGTTTCTATTTATAGGCAGCGAAGATTCGGATTTGTTTTCATTCCAGCGCTCTTTGTGATCATGACTTTCCCAAGACTATTCACACCCTTTTATAAGGCTTTTTTTGTTAGCCATATAACCAATTTAAGATACGACATAATACTCGGTCTCTTCTGGCCCCTGGCTGTGGCTATCGGAGTGGGAGCGGTGGTCGATGCTGGAGTGTGGCTGTGGCGGCGGAGCCCTGACTGGAGAGTTCGTTGGGTAACGGTAGCGGCAGCGGTTCTGCTCATCTGGATGGCGGTGGATGAGCACAGGCTGTTCAACGGAAAGCTTGCTGCGCAGCGGCCCGTGGCATTTCAGGCGGAGTTCCGGTTTCTGAGGCAGAACCTCGGGCTGGTGCCCAAGGGGGAGACTCTTGTTGTTCCTTGGCATCACGGTTGGGAGGGAGAGCGGGCCGGTGACCTGGATCACATGCTCTCTCATCCCAACGTCATGTTGCTCTTCGACAGACCGGATTTAGACTGGCAGGTGATTCATGCCCATGATTCAGCGCTGCCGAGGAGTGATGATTGGTACTGGTACGCTGGTTCGGTGTGCGGGCTGGATGTGGGGCGGGCCTCGGGGGAGGTTCCGGGGGAGGCCAGGGAGCGTTTTCGTCGATTGGTCGAGTTGTGCCGAGAGATGGAGGAGGAGCCGCAACTGGTGTGGCTGAGTAGGGAGCGGGTGTCGGTCACACCTCTAAGCCGGATGATACCCGAGCGTGGCAGTTCTCTGGGGCTTGGGCTGGCGCGGGTGGTCGCCGAGTAGATCTGAGCGGACCCTATTGTATGCAATGACCAATGTAGTTGAACTTATACGCCGAGCCCTGCACAACAACCTTTCCCCACACGACAGCCTTATCACCATTCTTCATGGGCTGGCACGTCATTGCAGAGGAGGTAAGCCCGTTACAACCAATATTAACACCACCAGAGAGCGGTATATGCACACCGGTGTTTATATCATCATCATTAAGCAGCAAATCTGCGGTGCATGCAATCGGCGTTCCCAGACATTTGGGGGCATCCATTGTGACGTTAGCTATTATAGATATTGTCTTGGTCGCGTACAGCTCTGGATTAGCCAGAACGAACTGGAATGCAGTTGGCACAAACACGGCCTTATCGTAATTACACGGGTTCTTCTGGCAGAGCGACTCGCCAACGAAGCCATCGCAGTCTTCGTCCACGGCGTCGAAGCACATCTCGATGCCGCATGCCATGCAGGTGTTGTTGAAGCAGATTTCCCCTGGGGGACAGTCTCCGTCTGCGCCGCAGGGAGAGTTGATGCACATGCCATCCTTGCATACGCCCCCAGCAGGGCAATCGGCATCCGAGTAGCAGGGGCCTACGACGGGGCAGTCCTGGGGGCAGTTGCAGAAGGTTTCTCGAGCTTCGCAGGTGTAGTTGCCGCAGCGGGTGCAGACGAAGGTGTCCATGGCGAGGTTACAGGGCATCTCATCCCAAACCGGTTCGACGCCTATGGCTGCGGCCTCGTTGAGGTCTTGGGGGATCTTGTTGAGGGTTCCGTCGCAGCAGTTCTGCCAGTCGAAACCGGCGCCACCTTCGGGTATGCAGCCTGACTGAACGCAGCAGACCGAATTTGGGTCCCAGCAGGGGAGTTCGGAGACAGCCTCGCCGGGGGCGCAGAGAGACTGGGGCCCGGCCCAGGCCATGTCACTGTTGACGCAATATCCCCCATCGAGGGTGCACTTGTCGACCCACTCGCAGTCGGGGCTGTTGCAGCGGGTCTCCCATGGTTGTTCGCAAACGCCGTCGTTGAGTCTGGCGCATATCTTAATGTCGTGGTTGCAGCAGGTTGAGGGGCAGGGGGCAGTACCGCAGGCATTCCAGTCTGAGGAGCAGGACGGGATCGTTGTGAGTTCGGCGCAGCAAACATCTGATGGAGTGCTGAGCATCTCTCCAGCCTCTCTGCACTGGGAGCTGCATCCCGGCTTCTCGTACCAGTTGCACTTACCGGTAGCTGAGTCGCAGTTATCTTCCGTGCAGGGGTTGCCGTCGTCGCACTTGAATTCGCCTCCACAGAGACCGGCAACGCACTGGTCATCGACGGTGCAGTGGTCGAAGTCGTCGCAGGAGCTTCCATCCATCATAGGTACCCACTGGCAGGTCTTGTCTACGCAGGCTACCTTTTGGCAGTTGGGGCCCACGAGTTCCGGGACCGGGCAATCAAAGTCATGCTGGCACTCCTGGGTAATATCAGGAAGAACCAGGTCTGGCTCAACGGAGTCCGGCCTCAGGTCGGGGTTGTTGAGATCATCTTGTCCGACGTCACCATTGCCGCCGGTATCGTTGGAAACGGCGAAGGAGTCGGGGTAGGTCACCTGGAACTTGCACGATGGTGCAGAGAAGATAAACAAAAGGGCCGCCAGGGCCGCAAGCCTTTCCATGATGAACCTCCCTGAATCGTCCACCCAATATCGGCCGCTATTGTAGCGCTCAACGCTCGTCGTGACAAGATGCCCAGCAACGGGGATTGAGAGGCCATTTTCCTTGCATCAGGGTGGAATTCGGCGGTATTGTTCGCCCCGATGTTCGTTTTGGAGGGTGTTTAGCGATGGTTCAAATCAAGCGGCACGACGGATCCCCGTCCGGCGGCGAAATCAGTCCCCAAGAATTCGAGAAGATGCTCAACGCCACAGCGGAGGCGGATTTCGTGCGGCCCGGTGAGATGGTCACGGGCAAGGTTGTCTCCGTGGGCAAAGAGGCGGTCTTCGTGGATATCGGCTGCAAGTCCGAGGGTATCATCGATATCAAGGACTTCCTCGACGAGGGCGAGCTTAACGTCAAAGTTGGCGACCGCATCGAGGCCACGGTGATCTCGACTCGTGGCGGGATTCAGCTCTCCCGCTCCTTGAAGAAGAATCAGCAGACCTCAGGCGTTCTCCTGGACGCCTACGAGAACCGAATCCCCGTCGAGGGTAGTGTGCTCGAGGTCCGCAAGGGTGGCTTCGGGGTGCAGTTGGGCGGCGTGGCGGCTTTCTGTCCCGTCTCTCAAATCGATAACAAGTACGTTGATAAGCCCGAAGAGTATGTGGGGGAGACCTTCACGTTCCGAATCACCGAGCACTCGGAGGATGGCCGGAACATCGTGGTCTCCAGGCGGGTGCTTCTTGAGGAGGAGGCCAAGGTTCGGGCAAGGGAGACAAGAGTGCTCCTGAACCCCGGGGCCCTGCTCAACGGAACCGTGCGCAAGCTCATGCCTTTTGGCGCCTTCGTCGACGTCGGCGGCATGGATGGCCTGGTGCATGTCTCGGAGATCAGCTGGGACCGGGTCGAAGACCCATCCACCGTGCTCACCGAAGGCCAGACGGTTATGGTGAAGGTGCTCAAGTTCGACACCGAAACCAACAAGCTCTCCCTGAGCATCAGAGAAGCCGGGGCCGACCCGTGGGAGTCCCTCGAAGAGCGCTTCCCCGTTGGCACCGTTGCTTCGGGCACAGTCACCAGGGTTGAGACCTACGGTGCCTTCGTGCGCATCGCACAAGGAGTCGAAGGTCTGGTACACATCTCCGACATGAGCTGGGTAGGACGTCTTCGTCATGCTGCCGAAGCTGTCAACGTCGGCGACTCCGTGCAGGTGGCCGTGCTTGCCATCGATCGCACCAAGAAGCGCATCTCCCTGGGCATCAAGCAGATGAACACCGACCCCTTCGAGGCAACCAAGGACCGCTACGCCCCTGGCGTCTCAGTCCTGGGAACCGTGCAGAGAATCGGGGCCGGCGGTGTCTTCATCGAGCTCCAGGAGGGCCTCGTAGCCTTCCTGCCAGGCTCGCTGGCCGGCACCCAGCGAGGAGAACCTCTGGGCTCGGTCTACAAGATCGGCGCTCAAGTGAAGCTGCTAATCCGTGAAGTGGATGCCGAACGCCGCAGAATCACCCTGGAAGCCCGAGACTTCGAAGCCCACGAAGAGCGCAGCGAGTTCGAGCAGTACGCCAAGTCATCGGGCGTCAAGCCCTTCAGCATGGGTACGTTCGGTGAACTGCTCATGAAGAGCCAGAAGGGCAAGAAGAAGTAGACCCCGCCCCTACCCCATCCCCGTCCCACTGAATCCGGAAGCTCTCGGCACGCCCCCAAACCATCAGGCAAGCTGTTACCTATAGCTCCAGGTTGCGGCAATTAGCCACTTTCTTGCCATATATAACCCTGTAGTCCCCTTATATATGCGTACCAAAGCAACCACGTAGCTATACCCCCGTCCAGCTTGCCTGGAAGGGGGCTAGGGGGAAGGCGCGCCGTGAGCTTGTCGAACGGCTGACGCCGCCCCCACCAAAGCGCCGCTCTGGGCCAGCCGCGGCCGACTGCCCCCGCGGGGTAACTTGTTAGTATCCCTAAACCCTTGCTCACCATTCTCGTCCCCCCCTCGACTCGGCCTCCGGCCGGCTCCCATCGAAGGGCCTGAGCGGCCCCCTCTGGGCCGTCGAAGGCGGGGTACACGGCTGCTGGGTGGATCGAGATATGTGAGCAGCCGTGTAGGGCCTCTGCTTTCGACGGACACTTCTGTGCGTGGGGAGCTTCAGGTGCGGGAGGGAACCGAAGGGAGGGGTGGCTTACAGGATGCCTTTGGGCTTGTTCTGAATCTCTTCAAGCGCCTTGGTCGCCTGGACCTTCAGCTCCTCGTCGTCGGTCTGGTTTACGAACTCCTGGAGGGGTTTGATAGCCTTGGCGTGACCCAGCAGGCGCAGAGCCTCGATGGCGGCAGACTGGACTTCTCTCTCTGTGTCAACGAAACCTCGGACGATGTACTCGACATTGTTGTGGTCCCTGCTTCTGCCAAGAGCCTCAAGGGCGGCGGCCCTGACCTTACCCACTTTGTGGTTCAGCAGGATGTTGGACTGGAGCAGCGGCACCACCTTGGGGTCGATGACGTGCTGGATGCCCTGTACCGAGGCGAGCTGGATTTCGGGGTCGGGGTCGAAGAGCCCCCTGCTGTAGAGGTCGAAGAACTCCCTGTGCTCTTCTTCGGTCTCGTTGAGCACCGCCACGGCCTTAATGGCCTCGGCTTTCTCCTTGGGCTTGGGCGACATGACCATGGTCTTGAGTCTGGCGCGACCATCCTTGAGCTTCCTCTCACGCACCTGCACCAGGGCCGCAACTCTCACGTCGTCATCGGGGTCTTCCATGAAGGCCACAATGGCAGTGTCACCCTCGGGAGCATTGAGGGCCGCAGCAGAAGCCAGGGCAATGAGGCGAATCTGTGCGTCTTCGTCCTTGCGGGCCCGCAGCACTCTGGTCCAGTTGTCCTTGCCGCCGATCTCGAATATTGCTCTGGCCGCTGCACGCTTTATAACCAGGTTCTTGTCTCTCATTCGGGCATCGAGGGTCTCCATGACCGTGTCGAGGACCTTGCCACCCTTGCGGGCCTTGGCGATGTCGATGAGGGCTAGAACCGCCAGCTCCCTGATGAGCAGCTTCTTTGAGCCGGCCCAGTCGATGACCTTGTCGGGCTGCTGCCTGGACATCATGGCCGAGATGGTCTCACGGCACACAGTCAGCAGTTCATCCCGCCCGGCGGCATCAGCCAGGTCCTTGAGCTTGTCGATGAGGTCCAGGGCGCCCAGGGCCTTCACAGCCGCTACCGCCACGGGAACGTCGGCGTGGCCCAGGGCCTTGACCAGGCTGTCTGCCATATCCTTATATTTACGCATCTCGATGGTGGTGATGGCCTCCTCGGCCTCCTTGCCGCCCATGTTCTGGAGCACGAACTTGATGCCCTCTTTGCTGTAGAGGGCCTCGGACTGGCGCATGAGCTCCAGGGCCGACTCCTGGCGATACTGTGGCAGCACCTCCACGGTGTTGATGAGGAGTTTGAGGGCTTCGAGGTCTTTCATCCTCTTGAGTCCCTCCATTGCCGTATTCCTGACCTGCTCATCGGGGTGACCAAGGCTTCGGATAATTGCGGGAAGCACCCTCTTGTCGTTTGTGGCCGCCAAGCGCTGCAAGGTGGTCACCACCGTGTTGTTGTCCGAGCTCTTGAGGTCCTCAAACAGGATGTAGACTTCGTAGGAGGCCCGACCATTGGCCACCAGGATCTTCGCAGCCCTGAACTGGGTGTCGGGGTGCTTGTCCGTGTCGGCCAGTTTGGCGATAGCGTCAAGAATGGGAGCCTCTTTCCTGGCGGCCAACAGTTCAAGCACACGATGCTGAACCAGGATCTCCGAATCGGTAAGCAGCGGAACGAGATACTTCTCCGACTGGGGCACGTTCATCAGCGGAAAAGCCTTGAGCACCTGCATCTTCACGTGAAGGTCCTTGCTGCCCAGCAGCGCCAGAATTCGCCCGTAAAGAGCCGTATCCTTGGCCTTCATCTTGGCGTTGAAGGTGGCACTCTCAAGGTACTCGGAGTCGCCCAGGCGGATGAGCGCATGCTGGAACTGCACCGGGGGCAGGGCCTCCCAGAGGGGCACCGTGGGCAGGAAGAAGGGGTACTTGAGGTTGGTATCGGTGTAGGCCACCTTCTCGGGTCCAACGAAGAGCCTCGTTATGCCGAGATTGGTCAGCGACAGGTAAATCTCTCCGGCGATGATGTCGTGGAATCGCACGGTCTCGGGGTCCAGCATCAAGAAGGCTTCATACTGGCCATCCTCGGCCACCTTCACGATGAGATAGGTCTCGCCATAGACGGCGGCCCTGGGGGCATGAAGCTTCTCGAAGATAACGCCGACCTTCCGTTCAATGCTCTTCTCAGTGGGGCCATCGAACGAGAAAGGCACATAAAAAATGCGCTGCTCGCCCTGGAACTCCATCTGGTCCGCAGAGAAAGCAAAGTACCGCTCGGCTTGGGCCGTTACAGGAATGAGCAGGATCAGTGCTGCCAGAAAACTTACAAAACGATTCATTTCAGGCTCCTCCGAAAGACAAACCCCGGAAGCCGGTCACTGTATCGTGCGCGACTCAAATGTCAACGGGCGAAAACCGGGCGCAATTCCGTTTAATCTGCTGACGCCCCGCTGCCTTTGGATTAGATTGGCGCGGCATGTGAAGTAGGAGGAGCGGTGCGTCCCATCAGAGTCATGCCCCCGTGGCTGCAGAATCAGATTGCCGCAGGCGAAGTGGTCGAGCGGCCTGCTGCCGTAGTCAAGGAACTGGTGGAGAATGCCATTGATGCTGGTGCAACCTCCATCTTCGTCTCATACAAGGATGGCGGAAAGACCCACATCAGGGTGCTGGACAACGGCAGCGGCATGGCCATGGATGATGCCTTGGTGTCGCTGGAGCGGCATGCAACCAGCAAGCTTGAGACCTTCGAGGATCTGCGCAACATCACCACCTTCGGTTTTCGAGGTGAGGCGCTGCCCAGCATCGCTTCTGTCTCCCGTTTCACCATGAGGACCAGGAGAGCCCAGGACGAGACCGGAACCCAGATAGTGGTGAACGCCCAGGGGGAGAAAGAGGTGACCCAGACCGTCATGGCGCCTGGAACCGAAATCACCGTGGACGAGCTCTTCTTCAACGTCCCCGCCCGGCGGAAGTTCCTGCGCAGCGACGCCACCGAGGCCCAGCTCATCACCGAGGTTGTCCAGCGTTTCGCACTGATGCACCACACAGTGCAGTTCCTGCTGGAGAGCGGCGGCCGCACGGTGCTGTCGGCACCCCCTGAGCCCGACCCCATGGCCCGTATTGCCCAGGTCTTCGGCAAGAAGGTGTGTGACCATCTCTTCGAGTGCCGGGCCGAAGGACACGTGAGAGTCAACGGCTTCATCTCCGACCCCTCCATGCGCCGAAGGGGAACCGGAACGCTCTTTCTCTTCGTCAACTCACGCTTCGTACGTGACAAGGTGGTCCTCCAGGCGCTCAAGAGCGGTTACGGCACCTTGCTGCCTGGGGGCGAATCGCCCTACGCTATCCTTGACATAGCAGTCCCCCCCTCGGAGCTTGACGTCAACGTGCATCCAACCAAAGCCGAGGTGAGGTTTTCCAACAGCGGGGAGGTTTTCGCCGCTGTGAATCGGGCGGTGAAGCTCACCCTCTCGCAGAACCCACATGTGGTGAAGGAGGTCTCGGCGGCGCTTGGTGAAAGCGAACCGTCGGCAGGTCCAGTTGTGGGCGACACGAAGCAGGTATTGAGCCACGAGCAGCTCTCGATGAACTTCGGATTCCGGGGGCCTGAGCAGCCTGCCGGCAGCAGCACTGCCAGTGGAGAGCCCGTGCGGGTCTTTGGGGCACCACCTCCGGGGATTCAGGGGGCCGGCCCCGTTTTCATGGACGAGCGGCGCATGGGGTTCGACGGACCTGAGCTTCCCGAGAGCGCAGCCGAGGAGCCTGACGGCGAAGCGACCCAGGCATCAGCGGTACCCCAGCACGCCCCGGAGAGACATCACGGAATGGGCTTGGCCGGAATGCGCTACCTGGGTCAGTACGCCAACTGCTTTCTTCTGGGTCAGTTGGGCCGGAAGCTGGTAGTCGTGGACCAACATGCGGCCCACGAGCGGGTGCTCTTTGAGCAGCTACGAAACGAATGGAGTCAACGGAAGGTGATCTCCCAGGCTAACCTTACGCCGGTTCTGGTGGATCTGGAGCCCAGGCTACTTGCCGCTGCTTTGGCCAGGGAGGAGGCGTTGGCGGCCCTGGGGTTCCGCATCGAACTCTTCGGCACCCGCAAGCTGGCGTTGCATGCCGCTCCGGCGATGTTCAAGGGTCGCTCCGCTCTTCCAACCCTGCTTGAGCTGCTGGACGAGACTCCCCAGGATGCCACGCTGGACCAGACGGACATCTTCCACAAGAAGCTGGCTACCATTGCCTGCCACGCCGCAGTGAGAGCCGGCGACCCCATGGACCCGGCGGAGGTTCGGCGCCTCTTCGAGCTCATGGACGGGGTAGATCTGGCCGCTTTCTGTCCCCACGGCAGACCGGTGGTTGTCTTCCTGGAAGAGGTAGAAGTGGCGCGCTGGTTCAAGAGGACGTGACATGGCTGGTGCAGGTAGCCTCGATGGAAAGATTCTAATCATCACCGGCCCCACAGGCTCGGGTAAGAGTGGCTTGGCACTGGGCTTGGCAGCAAAGCGACCCTGCGAGATAGTGAACTGCGACGCCTCGCAGTTCTACGCGGGCATGGCCGTGGGCACGGCGGCCCCTGAGCCTGAGGAGATGGCCACGGTTCCCCACCACCTGTTCGGAATCCGCAGACCCGACGAGCCCGTGGACGCGGGCCGGTACCTTGAGCTGGCGGCTCCCATATTCCGGCAGATCTGGTCCAGGGGCAACCTGCCTCTTGTGGTTGGTGGCACGGGGCTCTATGTCAGGGCGCTCAGTCGCGGGCTTGCCTCCATTCCCACGGTGGACCCCGGCGTGCGAAGAGCCCTGACGGCACGGCTGGAGGCCCACGGCCTGCCGTCGTTGCGCGAGGAGTTGGAGCAGTGCGACCCAGCTTATGCGGCCCGAATAGCCCCCAACGACCCGCAGCGCACTTTGCGGGCCCTGGAGGTCTACCACGGCACCGGAAGGCCCCTCTCCCACTATCAAGCCGAGCACGGCTTCAAGGGCGCTGCCTACAGCTCTACGGTGCTGGCAGTGGACATGCCCGATGAGCAGCTGCGACCGAGGCTGGCGCAGCGCCTGGACAAGATGCTTGCCCAGGGCTTCATCGATGAGTGCAAGGCTCTGTTGGCAGCGGGCTACGATCCCGAGCTGCGCACATTCAAGGCACTTGGTTATCGGGAACTCTTCGATTACCTGGCCGGCTCTGTCACGCTGGCTGATGCAAGAGAGAGAATACTGCGCTCCCACATTCAGTATGTAAAAAGGCAGAGGACATGGTTCAAAAAGGAGCCGGGGGTAATCTGGGGCTCTGCTCTTGAGGAGGCCTGGGCGCTGGAGGTTCTGGACCGGTTCATTGGGTGCCAGATGCAAGGTGCGAACGAGCCGTGCCAATGAGGCGTGGTTCAGCCACGTTGAAGTGAGCCGGCCACCGAGCAACGCCGGACGTGGACCGAGATGCTGTCCAGGGGTACAGATACCTCTTGAATCGCCTTTTGGGGTGGCCTATAGAGGTGGGGCCCGGGGGGCTCGCTCAGTTTGCTCAACTTGGGGTCCCCGTACTCAACTTTGGGAGGTTCGTCGTGGAAGTACGTGTAAGCCAACGTGGAAACAGCCTGCCTGCATCGCCAATCAGGAAACTGAAGCCCTACGCCGATGCGGCCATTGCACGCGGCATCAAGATCTACAACGTGAACATCGGCCAGCCCGACATTCATACACCTCCTCGGTTCATGGAGATGATGAAGACCTTCGAGAACCCGGTGCTGGCGTACGGTCCGGCCCAGGGTCTGGACAGCTATGTCGAGCAGCTTTCCGCCTACTACAAGCGGGTAGGATTCGACTTTGGAAAGAATGAGATCGTCACCACCCAGGGCGGCTCCGAGGCCCTGCTCATGGCGTTCAGCGTCGTCTGCGACGTCGATGACGAGATAATCATCCCAGAACCTTTCTACACCAACTACAACGGCTTTGCTGTGGTAGCTCAGTGCAAGGTGGTCCCTGTCTTGACCAGAGCAGAAGATGGTTTCCATCTTCCGCCCAAAGAGGTCTTCGAGAAGGCCATTACGCCTCGAACCAAGGCCATCGTGGTCTGCTCGCCGAACAACCCGACGGGTACGGTGTTCACCAGGGCCGAGATCGCCATGTTGTGCGAGCTGGCCAAAGAGCGTGGGCTGTTCCTCATAAGCGACGAGGCCTACCGGGAATTCGTGTATGACGGCGAGGAGTACGTGAGCCCCCTGCACTTCCCCGAGGTTGCCGACAGGACCATTCTGGTGGACAGCATCAGCAAGCGCTTTTCGAGCTGCGGCGCCAGGGTAGGTAACCTCTGCACCAAGAACAAAGAGGTCTACAATGCGGCGCTGAGATTCGCCATGACGCGTCTCTGCCCTGCCACAGTCTCACAATATATGGCATTAGCCTCTATGGAAATATACGATGAGTACGTCGCTGCTTGTCGTGAACAGTTTTTGGCCCGTAGAGACGTTGTTTTAGAAGTTCTTGCCAAAGACCCCAGAATCCTTGCTAAGCCCCCCAGAGGCGCCTTCTATGTCATAGCCAAGCTACCTGTTGACGACGCTGATAAGTTTGCCATATTTATGATGGAGAAGTTTGACAGCAAGGGCGAAACCACTCTGGTTGCTCCCGCCGGTGGGTTCTATGCCACACCGGGGATGGGCAAGGACGAAATCAGAATCGCATTCGTTCTGGACCCAGACAAGATGAGACGTGCTACCGAAATCCTTCTGGAAGGCATTGAAGCATATAACAACCAGTAGATTTAGCCAGTACTCTCCCGGTCACAGTTTTCCAATTGCCCACGCCAGCAGAGCAGCACCAAACAGAGATAGCAGTCCCAGGAAGAGCCATTTGGGGTGGATGCCCGCCTGGCCAGCAGACCCGGACTGGGCGATGGTAGTGTTCGGGGATGGAGGCTTCTTGCCTCGTGGCTGGTCCGGCCTGGCCTCTTCGGGCTCTTTGGCAGGGTTGCGCCCCTTTCGTGTACCCTCTTTGGACAGACCTTCCAGGTACATGGAGAACGAGTGCGGGTCGTAGGAAGAGACCATAGAAAGGAGAATCTCTCTGGCCGAGCGTGCCACGGTCAGGGCGTCTGGGGGACGATCTTCGGCCCGGGTTGCCACCATGCGGGAGATCAACTCCACGCCAGCCTCGGGCAGGCGCAGCCGCTTGAGCATAGGCTCCACCTCTACGCCAGCCCTGGCGCGGGCCATGATTTCGCCCGTGTCCCCCGAGCCGTGGGGCTTCACCCCCGTGACCAGGCGCAAGAAGACGATGCCCAGCGCATAGATGTCCGAGCGAAGATCCACACGCTTCCCCGACGCCTGCTCAGGGGACATGTATCTCACCTTCCCCTTGACCACGCCGGGCACCGTACGCTCCGTAGGATCCTCTTTCTTCACGATGCCGAAATCGATGAGCTTCACCCTGCCGTCGCCGTGAACCAGAATGTTCTGGGGGCTGACGTCACGATGCACAAGCCCCAACCGCTTCCCCTCCATGTCCTTGGCCTCGTGAAGGGCGTGCAGCCCCTCTGCTGCCTCGGCCAGCAGATAGAGCCCCTCGTGGAGCGGCAACCGCTTGGCCTTCAGCACCAGCTCTTCAAGGGTCAACGAGGGGAAGTACTCGGTTACCAGATAAGAAACCCCCTCCTCCTCGCCGTAGTCCAGAATCGACAGCAGGCAGCGGTGGGATAGCAGGGCGCCGATTCTGGCCTCCTCCAGAAACATCTTCTTGAACTGGGGATCCTTGGCCAGGTGGGGGTGCAGGATCTTCAGGGCAACCAGGCTTTTAAACCCACCGATTCCCGTCTGGACCGCACGATAGACCGTGGCCATACCACCGGCGGCTATCTTATCTTTAACTTCGTATCTTCCAATCTTTACTATTGGGCCTGTGTGCATTTTCTTTTATACTCGTCTAATATAAAATGTATCCCCAGCACAACGGCCAGGAGGAAGAGCAGGGCCACGGCCACCAGGGTCACCAGGTTGGGTTGGGGCTTCTGAATCCCAGCCCAGGCCTGCAAACCCAAAGCAGTGAGCGTCATCAGGTACATGAACACCATGGGCCCGACCACGAACCATCGCCGGCTTCTCGTGGAGCCCAGCCAGACCGTTATTGCCATCAGGGCCAGCGCTGCCAGAAGCTGATTCGCCGACCCGAAGACGGCCCACAGCCCCGACACGGTGCTGCCTGACATGAGCAGCCCCGCTGCCACGGCCACGGTCACTGCGGTGGCCACGAAGCGGTTCTGAGCAAGGGCGGAGAGCTTCCCAGCGGAGTTGCTGCGGCCCTGGAACATCTCCTGGAGGGTGAAGCGGGCAAGTCTGGTTGCGGTATCCAGGGAGGTCATGGCAAAGGCGGAGATAGCAAGGCCGGCAAAGCCGATTCCGAACTCTTGGGGAATTCCAAGGGGCGCCATGAGCCCAGCGAGGCCGTTGTAGAAGACGCCAGCGGGGCCGCCGCCCGAAGCAAGGCGCTGAAGGTACTCGGGGCGGGCCACCATGACGGCGGTGACCAGGGCAAGAATGCCCAGCACCGACTCGATGAGCATGCCGCCGTAGCCCACGGGCATGGCATCGCTCTCTTTGTCCAGTTGCTTGGAGGTGGTGCCCGAGGCGACCAGTGAATGGAAGCCCGAGATGGCCCCGCAGGCTACGGTGACGAAGAGCATGGGGAAGAGGTAGCCGAGGCCCTCGACTTTGAAGGCAACAAAGGCCTCACCGGCGATCTCCGGCGGCGATACGAAGATTCCCGCCAGGCCCGCTGCCAGAATCCCGTACAGAAGGAATGAGTTAAGATAATCTCGTGGCTGAAGCAGATAATTAACCGGCACTACAGAGGCAATAAACACATATACGAGCAATGCTGCCTTCCAGAAGAGCACCATGGAAGCTGCGTCGTCGAAGAGCATGGGGAAGGGCTGGGACACGCCGAGCATCAGGCAGCCGGCCAGGAGAATGAGGCCGATGAGGGTAGCTGCAGCGAAGTTGGCTTTGAGTTTGTAGACCAGCACACCGAAGAGAACGGCCAGGGGTATGAACATGAGGGACGACGAGGCGACCCTGGGGTCAGCCACGAATGAATCGGCAACTACGCCCGTGAAGACGGCTACAACCAGGATCAGGGTAGCCCAGGAGAATACCAGAAAGAGCAGCTTCCCAACGCGCCCAAGGTGGATTTCGATGACGGAGCCTACCGAGCGCCCCTGGTGGCGAGCCGAGGCTACCAGCGCCATGAAGTCGTGCACGCCACCCATGAAGATGGCACCGAAGACGAGCCATATTATGACGGGCAGCCATCCGAATTGAGCGGCCAGAACAGGGCCGATGATGGGGCCGGCACCGGCGATGGAGGCGAAGTGGTGCCCCAGCAGCACCGATTTCCGTGCAGGGACATAGTCCACCCCGTCGCTCATGGTGTGAGCGGGAGTCGGGTCGTTGGAGCCCAGCTTGACCAGCCTTGCAAGCCAGCCACCGTAGTAGCGATAGCCCAATCCAAGCAGCAGAGTTCCACCCACCACAAGTAGTAGCGCTTCCATCACATCCTCCCACCGGAGGGGGATGCTATACCCTGCCCCAGGCTTTGTCGACTTCCGAAGTCGAATCCCACTTGATTTTTTGAACCGGATTCTGCATTGTTGCGCCGTCGTTGAGGAGGGCCCTTTTTGCCCAAGGAGAGACAATGGATTCCAAACCCACGGTGGTAGACCAGGAGGCCCGAAGCTCTCGGGTCAATCGCCGCCAGAAGCAGCACGATTTCGCCCGTGCGCACATCCTCGAAGCGGCCGCCAAGCTGGTTTCCAGTGGCAGCATCGAGGAACTCAAGATGGAGGATCTGGCGCAGGAGGCCGGGTACTCGGTAGGCAGCTTGTACTACTATTTTAAGAACAAGGATGAGCTTGCCTTCGAGCTGTTCACCGTGAAGATGGGCGAGATTCGTGAGGCCATGGAGCAGGCCCCTCCTGATGGACTTGAGGTTCAGGAGGTGCTTGTCTGGCGAATTTCACAGTCGTTGCTCAAGCTCAAGGACAGCTCCGCCGTCATCATCGATCTGGCCGGGCGCGTGCACCGGACGCTGGCGCAGTCGTGCGAGAACGATGCACCGCTGCTGCACTCGCTGATCCTGGAGCAGCAGGAGTACCTGGGCAGGCTGGTCGTCTCGACCCTTGGCCAGCGGAAGATGGCCATCTCGGAGAGCGACGCTGGTTGCGCGTTTGAGGGCCTCTTGAGGGCCTTTATCGCCCGAGAGTTCTTGATCAACAAGTATCCGGAAATCGACGCCGAGGGGCTGGCCAGGAAGGTGGTTGAGATCTTCTGGCACGGCGCCGGTATCGAGCCGGAGTAACCGGGTGCCATTGGGAGGTGGGAGATGTTGGGCAAGCTGATTGGAAGAGCAGGGCTTGTGGGCACGGTGGGGCTCCTGGTTCTTGCGGGGTCGTTTGACTTTGCATCGGCACAGGAGGTTACCAAGCGGGTGACTATCACCGAGTGCGTGCAGGAGGCCATGAACATTCACCCCAGCGTGAAGCAGGCGAAACAGGCCGTAGAGGCCTCCGAGGCATCGCTGAAGAGCGTCCGGGGAAGCTTCGGGCCTTCGCTCACCGTTGAGGGCAACGTCATTCGCTGGGACGAAGAGCAGAAGATGAGCTTCGGCGGCGGCGGCGGCGCGGATCTCTCGCTGCTGCCCCCTCCTCAGACCGTGTATGAGCAGCTTCTGGCGGGGATGCTGTCGGGGTTCTCGGGCGGGACTATCATCCAGGAGCAGGTAACCTGGCAGGTATCGGCTACGCTGATGCAGCCCATTACCCCTCTCTGGACCGTCTACAAGGCATACCAGTTGGGCAAGCTCGGCATAAATGTGGCGCAAGTGAAAGAGGAGGAGGCCAGAATCGCTGCGGCGCTGAACGTGGTGGATGCCTACTACGCTCACCTTCAGGCCAGGGCCATGCTGGAGGTGATTCAGGCTTCCATCAAGCGGGTACAAGCTGCGCTGGAGAAAGTTGAGAAGCTGAAAGAGGCCCAACTGGTTGGCAAAGGCGACGTCTTGAAAGTTAAAGTAGCTCTGGCCTCGGCTCTTCAGGGCGAGGTGCAGGCGAAAAACGCCGTGGAGCTTACCCGGGCAGTGCTGGCGGCCCACGTTGGCTGGAGCATGGACGTCTACCTTGAGCCCGCAGACATCTCCAAGGTGCTGCCCAGTCGTCCTTCGGCGACCATGCGCGGGGCCATGGAGACCGCCATCGAGAAGCGCCCGGAGTTGGCTCAACTGCGCCTTAGCCTTCAACAGGTCGGGCTGGCCGAAGAGATTGTCTGGGCAGAGTACATTCCTACGGTGGTGGCCCTGGGCACTTACACCCACGCTGAGGGGAGCCCCATGCGAAAGGAGGACTCCTACTTCATCGGCCTGAACCTCTCTTGGAAGGTCTTCGAGTGGGGAAAAACCTGGTACAAGATCGACGAGAGCCGAGCCCAGGCACGCCAGCTCCAATCGGCAATGGAGATGGCCGCCAACTACATCAGCCTGGAGGTCAAGCGAGCCTGGTTGGATTTCAGTTCTGCCTTTGAGAACCTCAAAGCAACTGAAGTACGAATCGAACAGGCCGAAGAGAATTTCCGTATTCAGTCAAAGCTGTACGAAGAGCAATACAAAACATCTACGGACCTGCTGGAGGCAGAAGCAGACCTCACCGAGGCCACTGCACAGCGGGCCCTGGCATTCTACAAAGTCTGGCAGGCCCGAGCGGCCATGGGCAAGGCCATGGGGGATGAAGTTGAGACCTGGTTGCCCGCATCTGACGGAAGCGAGAGGTAGGGGGAAGAGATGAACATTAGAGTATGCGTACCGGTGATGATGGTGGTTTCAACTGCTTTGTTGTTCTCGGGGTGCGGTGCCGGGGAGCCGGCCGCTGCCCAGGAGGGGGTCACCGAGGTCCAGAGCCAGGCAGTTGTATCGGTGCTTGAACTCAAGGCCGCTGATGCACCCGTTGAGGTGCGCTTCACAGCCATGGTTATGCCCGAAGAGATTCTGAAGGTATCACCCCAGCTTCCGGGCAAGGTTGTCAACGTGAAGGTCAAAGAGGGCGACTTTGTGAAGGCCGGCGACCTGCTGATGAAGCTCGACGACGAAGAGTTGAAGCTCAGTAAGGAGCAGGCCGTGAAGGCGCACGAATCGGTGCAGACCAGGAAGAAGCAGCTTCTGGTGGCCTCGGAGATCGAGGAGAAGTCGCTTGAGCTTGGCATCGCCCAGGCCCAGGAGGCGCTCAACCAGGTTAAGGCCAAGGCGAAGATGATTGAGACCGGCGCACGGCCCCAAGAGCGAAAGCAGCTTCAAGCCCTGGTGGACATGTCCAAGGTGCGCCTGGAGTCCACCAAGCGGGAGTTGGACCGCATGGGCTCGTTGTTACAAAGCGAGGTGATTCCTAAGCAGTCCTTTGAGCAGGTGGAGGATGGCCACAAGGTAGCCGAAGCACAGTACCGGCAGGCTCTGGAGCAGCTTCACCTGTTGAACCTGGGCGCCCGGTCCGAGGACCGTGACGCCATCGAGTCGGCGGTGCGACAGACGGAAATCGCCGTGGAGATGGCCCGAATCGCCGCCCGGCGTGTGGAGACCACCAAGATAGAGCTGGAGGCCCTGGAGCTGTCGGCTCAACAGGCAGCGGTTGCGGTGGAGATGGCGGAGTTGGCGCTTGGGTGGACCGAGCTTCGGGCCCCCGCAGAGGGTCGGGTAGAGCAGGTGCTGGTGGAAGAGGGCGCCGTGGTTGGCGCTGGAATCCCCGCCTTCGTGGTGATGCAGCGGGGCAAGACCGAGATCCAGGTGCTGCTGCGCGAAGAGGAGCGGCTCATGGTGAAGAACGGGGCCCCCGCCGAAGTGAGCTTCGACGCCCTGCCCGGTGAAGGCCCCTTCCCCGCAAAGGTGCATCGCATCGCTGAGGCCGCAGACTCTGCCACGGGGCTCTTCCCGGTGCTGCTCATGGGCGACGAGGCGCTGCACAAGCGGCTCAGTCCCGGCATGTTCGTCCGCGGGCGTCTTGTGGTGGGCCAGAAGCCCAACGCCCTGGTGGTGCCAGCGTCGGCGGTGCTGCGCAACGAGGGCAAGAAGGTCTGCTACGTCGAGGAGAACGGCAAAGCGGGCAAACGCTACGTTGAGACCGGACAGCGCTACCCCGATCGGGTAGAGGTGGTCAGCGGCCTTGCTGTGGGCGAGCGGCTCATCATACAGGGCCACCTCGGGCTCGTGGAAGGAGCGGCCGTGAGGGTTGAGGAGGGCAGCAACTGACCACTCCCGGGGGGCAGGCCCAAGGGCAGAGCAGCCCTCGGCCACCGCTTAAGAAATGGTTAGTCTGCTTAATTGCGTGCCGTGAACCAGAAGGGGACAATATGAGCTTTACCAGCTTCTCCGTACGACGGCCCGTTATGACCGCCGTTATATATCTTGTTTTGATTCTTTTCGGTGGGGTCGCCTACTATCTCATCCCCATCGACCTCTTCCCGGAGATCGAACTGCCCGTTATCTCGGTGGTTACCAGCTACTCGGGCGCCGGCGCTGAGGACGTGGAAGAGCGCATCACGAAGCCCATCGAAGAATCGCTGGGCTCTATCAACAACCTGGACGAGATGACCGGCACCTCCATGGAGGGGGTCTCGGTGGTCTCGCTGGCCTTCGACTTCGGCTCGGACCTCAGTGAGGCCGCCAACGACATGCGCCAGTCGTTGGATTTCGCCAAACGGCGACTGCCCGAGGATGCCGACGATCCGATGTTGTTCAAGATAGACCTCTCTATGTTCCCCATAATGATGCTGGGCGTATCGAGCAAGATAGGGAACATCCAGCAGGAGCGCGACTACATCGACGACTATCTGGCCGAGCGCATCCGCCGTGTGCCGGGCGTGGGAAGTGTGGTCTTCTTCGGAGCGCCGCCTATTGAGGTGCACGTGGACCTGCACCGGGACAAGATGGCCAAGTACCATCTCTCCATCAACGACGTGGCCACAGCCATTCAAGCCGAAAACTTCACCATCCCCGCAGGCACCATCGAGGAGGGCCTCTCTGAACTCTCCGTGCGCCTCCCCGCAGAGTTCCAGAACCTGGAACAGATGGAGGAGATGATCATCGCCTCAAGGAACGGCGGCGTGGTCCGACTTCAAGACATCGGCACAGTCACAAGGGACCTTCAGGAGATAAAAGGAGGCAGCGCCGTCAATGGCCGCCCGTCGCTGATTATCGGCATCATGCGCCAGTCGGGCGCCAACACCGTCGCTGTGGCCGATGCCGTGAAGAGCGAGCTTGAGTCCTTCCGCAAGACCATGCCCGAGCACCTCGACATCATCGAGTATGTGGACAACTCTCTCTTCATCACCCAGATGATGGACAACCTCATGCGCACCCTGCTGGTGTCGGTGCTGCTGGTCATCCTGGTGGTCTGGATATTCTTGCGGAGGTGGCGCCCAAGCCTTGTAGTGGCCATAGCCCTCCCCGCCTCCTCCATCGTTGCCTTCTTCGCCATGTATCTCATGGATTACACCATGAATATGATTTCCATGATGGCAATCACACTGGCTATAGGCATGTTGGTCGATAACTCCATTGTTGTGCTGGAAAACATAACCCGTCACATGGATGAATTCGACAGAGACCCCAAGGATGCGGCCCTGGAAGGTACCCGAGAGGTGGGCGGCGCCATAGTGGGCTCTACGCTCACCACCTTGGCCGTGTTCGGACCTTTGGTCTTCGTTTCTGGCATGATAGCGATTCTCTTCAACCAGCTTGCCATGGTGGTATCGCTGACCATCGGTGCCTCGCTCATGGTGGCCTTGTCGCTCACTCCGGTGATGTCAAGCAAGTGGATGAAACGTGGGCAGGGGGCCACTGGTGGCGCCGGCTTCTTCAAGTACATTGACAGGGCCTACGGAGCGCTCATCGGCTGGGCTCTGCGCCACAGGCTTGTGGTGGTAGTGATTGCTATTGCTGTCTTCGCCGGCACCATCTTTCTTGCGGGTAGGCTTGGGTCGGACTTCTTGCCCCAATCGGACTCCGGCCAGATCCAGATCTCCGTTGAGCTGCCCATTGGAACCGCTCTTCCCGAGACCCTGAAGGTAGCCGAGGAGCTTGCCGAGTTGCTGCAAGAGCAGCCCGAGGTGAACCACGTTGGGTACCGTGCCGGTCTTGCCGGGCAGGGCTTCGCCGCTGCCATGGGAGGAAAGCAGGGAACCCACATCGTCAACATCTCGGTAATGCTCAAGCGGCTGGCGCAACGGACCAGAAGCGACTCGGAAGTTGCAGAGGTAATCAGGCAAAGGGCCAAGGCCTTGCCGCAGATTCAGCGCCTCGATGTCACGGTGGGAGGCTCCATGAGCCGAATGGCTTCCGGGGGAAGCAAGCCGGTTGCTTACGAGGTGCGAGGCAACGACCTGGAGGCTATGCGGGAGGTTGCCTTGCAGATTAAGGGCATCATGGAGGGTGTCGAGGGGACCAAGGACGTGACGGCAGACCTGCCCGAGATGGTGCCTGAACTGCGCTTCGTGCTGGACCGGGACAAAGCAGCTAGGCTCATGGTGCCTGCAGCGGTTGCGGGGGACACTTTGCGGGCAGCGCTGACGGGCAAGTTGGCGGGCTCTTACCGTGGTGGCGCCGACGACCAGGACATCCTGGTCCGCTACATGCCCCAGGACCGCTTGAGCGTCGAAAACCTCAAGAAGGTGCAAGTGCGCTCGCTCTCGGGACGCCTTGTAAACCTGGAGGAGCTGGGGCACTTCGAAGACCAGGAGACGCCCCTGCAAATCAAGCGCAAGGACAAACAGCGGGTGATTGGCGTGGGGGCCAACAAAGAGACACGACCCGTTGGTGACATCGCCAAAGAGGTTGAGGATAAGATGCGCGAGGCCGGTATCTACTCACGCCGAGACGTGACCGTAGTTGCTGCCGGAGACATCAAGCAGCAGCGTGAGACCAGCCAGTCGCTGATGATCGCCATGCTGCTGGGCCTTATCCTGGTCTACCTGGTGATGTCGGCGCAGTTCGAGTCCTTCCTGGACCCCTTTGTTATTCTCTTCTCTATACCTTTCGCCTTCACCGGAGCGTTCCTGGCCCTTGTGGTGACTGGCAGCAGCGTCTCGGTGCCGGCGCTGCTTGGGCTAATCGTCTTGCTGGGTGTGGTGGTGAACAACGCCATTGTGCTTGTAGACTACGTGAACCTCATGCGCCGAGAGCACGGCATGGAGCGCCACGAAGCGCTGATTCTCACCGGTCGAAGGAGGCTGCGCCCTATCCTCATGACCACGCTGACCACCGTGTTCGGTCTTGTTCCAATGGCCTTTGCCACGGGTGAAGGTGCCACATTCTGGAATCCCCTGGGGCTCAGCACCCTGGGCGGCTTGCTCCTGAGCACCCTGGTCACTCTGGTCCTGATTCCCGTGGTCTACGACCTCTTCGAGTTCGCCCGCAAGAAGCGCCCTGCCGCCAACAACGCCTGATCGACAGGGTCTATCGCAACACTCCCAATCAGTACAGCCGACCTATTATTATTCCGAGCCCTGACCGTAAGGGAGGGGCCGTGTAATGCGTATCATTTTATTAATCCGAGCCATGACCGTAAGGAATGGGCTGTGTAATGCGTATCATTTTATTAATCCGAGCCCTGACCGTAAGGGAGGGGCCGTGTAATGCGTATGTATTTATGATATTAGGCTCTATTCAGCCCATTCGCCCCTGTTGACCAACAACACCCGGCACTGGGTAGAACGACTCTGTGGCGGGTCGAGATATTTGGCCAGGGGTCTAGATTTAGAGAGAGTTGATCTTGCCCGAAGCGCCGCTGTCGCCGTCGGTGCCGCTGTTCCCCAGCGACTTACCACCCTGGCCGCCGTAACCCGCTTGCCCCAGCAGGGCGAAGCTGTTGTCGTTGAGCCATGATGCCGTGGCCGTACCCGAGGCGTTATGGACGTAGATTGCGAAGGAGGGGCCACCGCACCCACCGCCGCCGCCACCGCCGTGGCCGCCCGACCCACCGTTGCCACCGTGGCCGCCCGCATCGGCGCACCAGGCTGACTCGATGCCCTCGCCGCTATCGCCGCCGGGCCTTCCTGCACCAGCCTTACCGCCCACACCGCCAGTACCACCGGCTCCACCATCCCCGCCGAACCCGGTCTGGACATGGTTGTTTGTCAGGGTAGGAACTCCGCCGCCGCCCACGGCAACAATGAAGAGGCCAAAGGAGCCGCCGCCAGGCGTTCCACCGCCGCCGCCTGTGCCTGCGCATCCGCCGGAACCGCCGCCGCCGCCGCCGCCGCCCATGTCCGTGTACTTCATTTTGGGATAACCCGAGCAGTTCTTGGTCTCAACGCCGCCACCGGCACCACCACCGCCGCCGCCCGAGCCATGGCTGCCGTTGCCGCCCTTCTGTCCCTGCACGCCTACCCAGAGGTTACCCGACACGGTACCGTCACCATCGGAGCATCCCCCGGCAGGATTCCCGTTGGTGCCCGCGGTTCCAACCGCTCCATTGGCACCCAGCGTCGGCAGGAACAAGCTGCCGTCGGGCTTCTTCGGCACGTTGCAGATGCTGCAGTTGCTGCTGCCTCCATCGTGAATCAGAGAGTCCCACCCGGCAATGCCCCCGGCACCGCCCGCAGGACCCGACCCGGCCTTGCCAAGCTCCGATGCAGTCTGCACCTGGTCATATGGGATGCTTGCGGGCTGGGTTCCCGATTCGTCATAGTCGGGGCAGATGCCCGAGCCGCCATCGCCGCCCGATACATCCATGCCCTCACAGGTGTTAATCCCGCCAACGCCCTCGAAGGTCCAGTGGTAGGAAGCGCATGTCTCCGTCATGATGTCGTAGGCACCCTCACCCTCGGTACCATCGACACCGTCCTTGCCATCGTTGCCGCCCGTACCTTGTGAACCGGCCCGGCCGTTGCCCGCAACCACTGTATTGCCAACCAGCTTCAAGAACTGATTGCACCGCACAACATACATAGCGTAGGAAGAGCCTCCGCTCTCCATAGCATCGGCACCAAAGACGTAGAAGCCCGAAAAGACGGTCTCTTTGGAGATGTCGAAGGCGTTTACGGCACCGGGTTTGTCCGTGGTGGCCGTGGCTCCCATTATGGCTGTCTGGTTGAGAACGGCATCTCTGGTGCGGAAGTCGCTGCTGTAGCCGCCGTAGACGTGGACCCCCTGCTGAAGCATCACGGACTCGTTGTAGACGCCCGTGGCCACGTAAACGTTGTAGGTTCCAGAACCGGCCTTCTGCTTCGCAAGGGTGATGGCCTTGGAGATGGTGCGCACGGGGGCACCCTGGCCGCCGGCAGCGTTGTCGTTGCCGCTCTTGGAGACGAAGATGCCACCCGTGACGACGCCCTCGATGCCGTCGCAGTTGGCATCGCCGGCTACATCGGGGTCATCCTTGTCACTAGCATATTTGCACTCACAACCATCATTAGGATTATTATTCACATCGAAGTAGCCGTTATCGCACTCCCAAATGCAAGATGGTACGGTGGTAAGAGCACTGCATCTTCCGCTTGCATTAGCAGCGTCCATATTGAGACAGGAGTTTCCGCAGACACCACAGTTAGAGTCGCTTTCATATTTATTTGTCGCAATATTCAACCAAGGTTCATCAACGTAACCATTGCAGTCATTGTCTTTGCCGTCGCAGACTTCCGATGGCAACTGGCAGCCACCCCACCCAACTTGCTCGCAGAACTGGACGCCGTAGCACACGTTGGTGCCGGCGATCTTCTTGCAGGACTTTTCCAGGCCGACGCTGTTGGGGGTGCACTCGCAGGTACCAGAGGTGGGGGTGCAGAGTTCGTTGTCCACGCCATCGATGGACATGAGGGTGCACTGGTAGTTCTGCTTGCAGGGCTGGCCATTGCAGGGCATGACGCAGTATTTCTGCGTGCCGAAGGCCACACACTTGCCGCCGGAGCACTGGATATCCGAGGAGCAGGGCTCGCAGCTGCGGTCAAGGTCGGGGACGCAGATGAAGGTGAGGTCCGGGCCCGAGCCGACGCCTACGCAGTTGTATCCGGTGGGGCACTCCTCCACGCAGAGGTCGGTGCAGATGTAGCCGTTGAGCCCCTCGATGCAGTATCCGCTGATGCAGTCGGCGTTGGAGGTGCAGGGGGAACCGAAGGCCCCGGGCTCTGGTGCCGTAGTGTCCGCCACGGGCACGTCCTTGTCGTTCCCATTGTCGGGCTGGCCCGAGAGATCCTCCTCTCCGGGAGTATCGGAGCCGAACCAGTCCAGCGAGTCTTGAGTATCAGAGGCCATGGTGTTGACCTTTCCGCCATCAGAACAAGCCGTAGAAATGAAAAGCGCCGCCAGCGCCAGAACCCAACCACGTCTCATGTCAACCTCCTTCACAGGACCGGACATATTGCCACAGGGACCATGAGCGTTCAAGGCATTGATCCGGCCGTTGCGGTATAAGGCTGAATGAGGGGGTAGGTCGGACCTTTCGGACCTTTTGGGCGCGGACGATTCGGACCTTTCGGACGCGGACGATTCGGACCTTTTGGACGCTGACTATTCGGACCTTTTGGACGCGGACGATTCGGACCTTTCGGACGCGGACGATTCGGACCTTTTGGACGCGGACGATTCGGACCTTTCGGACCTTTGGGATGGGGGCTTGGGATTGGATTCTGTTGACTTCTTGGGGGCAGTTGGTCAGCCTTGGGAGAATGGAACACTTAGCAGATGGATATTTTGGGGCACGCAACTATTGTGGAGGGGCCATGAAAGATGTGTTTATTGCATCACCGGTAAGAACACCCATAATGAAGTTTGGTGGGGCAGCTAAGAGCATGTTGGCCAGTGATTTGGCCCAGTTCCCCGTGAAGGAGGTGCTCAAACGCACGGCAATCGACCCGGGGGCCCTGGATGATGTCATCTTTGGAAGCTGCTTCATGCGCAGCGATGACATCAACACCGCCCGGTGCGCACTGCTCAAGGCGGGAATTCCGGTGCACGTTCCCGGGGTGACTATTCAGCGCCAGTGCAGTTCAAGTATGCAAGCATTGGTATACGCCGCAACACAGATTCAAACCGATAGCGCTGATATGATTCTCGTCGGCGGAGCAGAAGTCATGTCCTCATGTCTCTACGTCTCCAAAGACATGCGCTGGGGGCGACGGCTGCAACATAGCGAACTCACCGACGCCCTCTGGGAAGGGCTGGCAGACCCCCTGGGTGGCTACATGATGGGAATTACCGCCGAGAACCTGGCGGAGAAGTACGGCATCTCCAGGGAGGAGCAGGACATCATCGCACTGCGCTCCCACGCCAACGCCGGCGCTGCGTCAAGAGAGGGTCGCTTCAAGGAGGAGATTGTCCCGGTCGTTATCCAGGAGAGACGTCGAGAGGTTCTCCTGGATACCGATGAGCATTTTCGTGACGACCTGACCCTTGAGGGGCTGGGCAAGCTGGCTGCAGCGTTCAAGCCAGGCGGTACCGTAACCTCCGGTAACGCTTCGGGAATCAATGATGGAGCCGCTGCATTGCTTGTGCTCAGCGAGGATGCATGCAAGCGACACAACGTGACCCCCATTGCCCGATTGGTCAGCCACGCTGTTGCAGGCGTCGAACCTGAGTTGATGGGCTACGGCCCCGTGCCTGCTACCCATAAGGCCCTGAAGAGGGCCGGAAAACAGCTTCAAGACATCGATCTCATCGAAATCAATGAAGCCTTCGCTGCCCAATACCTGGCCTGCGAGAAAGGGCTGGAGCTGAACCGGGAAATCACCAACGTCAACGGGTCCGGAATTGGCCTGGGACACCCCGTGGGCGCTACGGGCCTGCGCATAATCGTCACCCTCGTCCACGAACTGAAACGCAGAAACAAGCGCCTGGGCCTCGCCAGCCTCTGCGTAGGCGGCGGAATGGGCAAGACCACCATCTGGGAGATGGTCTGAACCCGCTGCCACGCAGGGTGAATCCAATCCGCGTTCTTGTCGTGCAGACCAGCCCCCTGGTGGTAAGCTCCAACTGGGAGCAGTCGGCTCCTGCGTAACTCCCTTCCGAGAGCGTTGTGGCCCGCTCTTCAACAGCACCACAGCTTCTACTGTTATGAGCAGTAAAAGTATCTAACACTGGATTACATCTAAAACTCAGGGTTCGCATACTGGGGCGTAATCTTATAAGGACTATCAGCACCGACGATCTGGGTCACCTTGCCCGATGGCCACTCGATGGTGGCAGCATCCCACATGTCGCCGGAGACCATGAGAACCTCTGCAAGTTCAAATACCGTTACGCCGTAAATGTATACCCTCAGGGTTGCATAAGCGGCGCCGAAACCATAGTCGTCTCGGTAGTGGACCCCTACCCTGTAGACATGGTTCTCAGGAATGGCCAGGGCTACAATCTCCGGCCCTGCACCGTCTGCATCAGCCCTGAGCAGAGTTGGGTCATCGTCGATTATTGGGTTGGGGCTTCCCCATGCGGGCGCCGGATTCAACACGAAACAATCGTAGAGCGGGTCGAACCATGGGTCTGGGAAGCCGTCCCGGTCCACGTCGGGTTGGCTGGCCAATGGATGGGCGAAGTGCAGGTCCAGATCAGAGCCCGCACCCTCTCCCGTATCGGTCTCATCGGAGTCTGCCGGCGTGTTCCACAGTAACTCTACGTAGATGGCCTCCTCTGGAGTCACCACTACCTCTGTTCTGGCCGGCATACAGGACTTCACGCCGTCACTGTCCCATACCGTGAGAAGGAACTCGTACTGGCCGCCAACATTCGCCACGAAGGTTGGACTAACGTAATTATCCGATGGAACGAAAACGGAGTTAGAGTGCGGTGGCTGCACCACGCTCCATTCGTATTTTTCAATAACAGCACCGATAGAGTAGCTTAGCGAACCATCTAAATGAAGCACCGTCTGAGGGATTGCCTGCTCCCCCTCGGCACACGTTATTATGGGGGTCGGGCACGGATTGTCGGGGTGGTTGGCAGAGATCGGTACCTCCACGGATAGCTCGCCGGCTTTGTTCTCGATTCTGAGTCTGCCAACCATGGGGATGGGCACCCCCAGGGCATCGAAGCTGGACTGCTCATCATAGTCGAAGGCCACATAGACCTTGACCGAACTGCCCGACGGTATGACCCAGGGGGTCTCGAGCGTCGGCTCCACCAGCCCAGACTTAGCGAAGTCCACGCTGAACCACTGCTCCCCCTCAACGACGTCAAGGCCAATGAGCTCCAGCGCTGCGTCGGCACCCTCGCATCCGGGGAGAGAAATCTCTACGACCATGTGCTTCGTCTCCCCATCCTTCTCGGCAAAGAACAGTACGCTGGCCGGTTCAACCACCATGCAGGGCGTTGCCTGGTTTGCCAGAAGCGTCACTATTGCCCCGTCAGGCTTCGTCCCATCGTCGGAGTGAATCACCAGCGCAGCACTGGCAGTGCACTGGGAGAGAGGGGCGTAAGAGATCTGGACCGGCACGCATTCCCGGGGCCCCACGGTCCTGATGTCAGCAGGCGGAACCAGCAGCGTGCCACCAACATCCACCGCCCACTCCGACTGCTTAGACCCGGCGATCTGGAACCCCACGCTGCCCGTTAGTTCAAAACCTGTCAGATTTAGAACCATATCTCCAGTATTACATATTTCCAGAGACTGTGTGGACTCCGTGCCCGCCGGCACTACACCAAAGTCCATCTTGGTCACAGATAGGCTGAGCCGCGCTCCACCTTCAGCAAGGCTCTCCCCGTCCATGGAGTCAGCCCCCTTTGCAGTGGAATCCCCCTGCACCGCGCTGTCACCGGCATCGCCCCCTGTCTCCACCCCCTTCTCGGCTTCCGTACAGCCAGAAGCGCCCGGCAGGAGCGCAAGTAGCACAAGAGCACAACTCCCAACACGAACAAAACCGCTGCTAACCAATCCTCTCTCATAGCTGCTCATGACTGACCCCCATAATTCCGCCAGATTCTCCAACTTGTTCCCACCGTCAGCGAAATAGCCAAGGCATGCTACGGAGCGCAACAGGTGGAGTCAATAGCAGTTGAGAGACTATTCCGCATTTTCTCAATAGCGGTGCATAGTGCATGACCGCCCTGCCAGGAGAGCAGGCCCTCAGCCGAGATGTGGGCAAAGGAGTGGACATTCCTTCGGCCCCCGATGCAATCCGACGCCTTTTTTGACAGAGATCTCAGGACGATCATATTGGGGTGCGCAAGAAGGAGGTATCCATGGGTACCACTCAGAGAGGAACGACTTCGCCCACGCCACTCTTCGCAGTGCTGGGCCACCTCTATGTCTCACGATCCACCGGCAGGCTCAGCCTCTTCGACAGCGATACGGCATCGTCACCATACATGGAGTTCTGGTTCAAATATGGTGTACCATGCTTCTCTACATCCAAAGAGAGCTCAACCCGACTGGGCAACCTGCTGCCCCCGAGAGCCAAAGCCGTGGTTGACCAAATTGTTCGCAAAGCGGCCGGAGATGGCCACCATGCCCCCCTTACAGGCCAACTGCTGTGCGCCCAATCGATAATCTCTAACGATGAGCTGAACCGAGCCCTCGTGGAGCAGATCACCCGACGCCTCATGACCGGCGCCGCCATGCAACGCTCCAGGCTGGAGTTCCAAAGCGGCTACACCCATTTTGCCGGCGTGCCACTCTCGAGCCCACCAGTCAGCCCACTTGAACTTGCGGCCCGCTGCTCCTTGCTGGCACCCCTCGATACAGTCCAACAATACCTGCTGAGGAAGATCAAAAGCCCCAAAATCGCCCTATCCAAAGATCGCCGCATCCCTGCCACCGTGCGGGAACTGCTCTCGGCTCCGCTGCTGGACCAACTCTCCGTGGGCATGGAGCTGGAAGGTGGCCAGCCCACCCCATCCGCCGCCAGAACCCTCTGCTTCCTGGCAGCATTCGGGTTCCTTGAAGCCCAGAAGTCGGCTCAAACCGAGGCGGCCCAACCAAAGGCCTCCAACGACTCGGTCCACGATGCCCTGCTGCCTTCCGTGCAGACCATGGAGAAGGCCACCAACCACTACCTTCTGCTGGGCCTGGCCCTGGATGCCACAGCCACCGAAATTCGCAGAAACTACCGGGTGCTGGCCCTCAAAGCCCATCCCGATCGGGCCCAGGCCCACAACACCTCAGCCGCACAAACCCTCTTCTCGCGCCTGGTCCAAGCCCACGAGTCACTCTGCAAAGAGTCCAGACGACTGCTCTATGACGAGGAGTTGGTCGCCTCGGGCGAGTGGAAAAGCCTAGGCAGCGCTGAGTCCGTGAGCAGATGCTTCGACTCCAGAGCTGCGGCCCTCCAGGCCCGTGGACTCAGCCTCGAAGCAAACCGCTATTCAGCTTTGGCGCAGATGGTGGTAGGAAATGGTTCCAATGCCAGGTGGGCTTTTGCCTACGCCTGGGCATGAGTCACCCGTGACATACCAACACCCCGGGGAGCAGATGACTCACGTGGAGCTGACCGCCCTCTCAACTAATGCGCGGAGCCTGACACCACTGGCGCTGCTCACAGCCCTGCTGCTCCCATCTTGCGTCACAGCCTCCGCCGCTGGGCCCGCCGACGATGAGCCACTCTACGAAGAGCTCTTCCGGGCCGAGAGGGAACGCATGACCGATGAACCCCCACCCTCCCGCTACGATAGAGTCACCCTGCGAGGCAACAGCGGCGCAGGAACGCCCCAAAACCGTGACCAGACCCCCTACGAATACACCGACGACTACGAACCCTGGGCCGCTATGCCCGACCCCACAGGCGCCGACTCACAATCCGTGGGCCGCTGCAACTCCGGCCGCCTGGCCAATGGCCGAGTACTCCCCAGAGAAGGCCCAGGATTCCTCCGAAAAAACGACAAAGCGGCCTTCGGCACCGACGAAACCGTGGCCCTGATTACCTGGGCCTGCGCCCAAATGGAGCGCCTCTTCCCGGGCACGGTGCCCATGGTCGTAGGCGACCTCAGCGCAGAAACAGGCGGCAGACTCAGACCCCACAAGTCACACCAGAGCGGCCGAGATGTTGACTTCGGCTTCTATCTCGTCGGCAATCAGAAGCTGACCTACTTCAGAGACGCCACACCAAAGAATCTGGATGTTGAGAAGACCTGGACTTTTATTGAATTACTTATAATAACTGGACAAGTTGAGTACATATTTATCGATCGAAGCCTTCATGCCATCCTCTACGACGAGGCCGTCCTCCGCCAATGGGACCCGGTAGAGCTGCAATCGATCTTCGAAGCGCCCTTGGGCGCTGCCTCTAAAAGAGGAATCATTCGCCACGCCAAAGGCCACAAACATCACATGCATGTAAGATTCTACTGTGCGGAAGGGGATCAAGAGTGTGAATAGCCCCACCTATCAGTGGCCCCCCCCGCTTCGGCCCGCCCCCAACTCGCTGCCTCAGGAGCATACTGATGTATAGGCACTTCAAGGTCTGTGCCGTAGTTCCGGCCCATAATGAGGCCGTCCGAATCGCCAGCGTGGTAGCCTCCATGCCGCCCCTCATCGACCACATTGTGGTGGTGGACGACTGCAGTGGCGATGAGACGGCCCAACAGGCCCTCAGCGCTGGCGACCCCCGAACAACTCTGCTTCAACACAAGACCAACAGCGGCGTTGGTGCGGCCATTCGAACCGGGTATTTGTGGGCAGCGGAACAGGGGATGGACGTGGCAGTGGTAATGGCCGGGGATGGACAGATGGACCCGGAAGACCTGCCGTCGCTGCTGGAGCCCATCGCCATGGGCAAGGCCGACTATGTCAAAGGCAACAGGCTGGTCTGGCCCGGCGTGGCCGAGGTGATGCCCCCCGAACGACTGCTCGGCAACCTCGGCCTCTCCCTTCTCACCAGAGCCACCTCGGGCTATACCTTCATCATGGACTCCCAGTGCGGATACACAGCGCTTCTGCTAAGCGTGCTGCCCCGCCTCAACATCCACGAGATGGTGCCCAGATATGGCTATCCCAACGACCTGCTGGCCCTGCTGCACACAGCGGGGGCACGGGTAGAGCAGGTGCCCGTAAGACCCATCTACTTCAGCAGAACATCGGGCCTTCGCCCCTTCGGCTCCATTCTGCCCATCTCAAAGATTCTGGCCCGGTCGGCATTGCGGCGCCTCTCCCGTGAGGTGATACGGCGGTCCGCCCCATGACCTACGAGCTTCCCGACCGGCACGGCAGGTCCCACGGGCAAGGCGCCGCTGGAGGTCTTGCATGAGAGAAGGAAAGAGTCACGCCATCATGCTGACCAGCTCCTTCCCGGCCTTCCATGGAGACTACCGAGGCAGCTTCGTGCTCGACTACGCTCGGTGGCTGGAACTGCGGGGCCATGCGGTCGACGTCGTAACCCCGGCGGGCCCACGCCCCACGGCGTTGCCCCATTGGGGGCGGGCCACTGGGCCAGAGCGGCCCCTGGCAGTGGGGCCACCAATGCTCTTCTCGTCACTATTCTTGGGCGCAGGAGTCCTGGATGAACTTCGGCGACGCCCCTGGATGGCGCCCGAAGTGCCGCTGGGCCTGGCCATCATGGCCCACCGTGCGCTGGAGCTTTCAGTTACGGCGGACCTGATTGTCAGCCACTGGCTCTTCCCCGTGGCCCTGGTCGGTGACCTCATCGCCACCCTTCGAGGCATCCCCCATCTCATCGTGGAGCACGGCGGAGGAGTCAGAATGGTGCAGAGCATACCCCAAGGAGACCGCCTGGTAGCGGGCACCCTTCGACGTGCGGCCCGAGTGCAGTGGGTGGCACGACACCAGAAGCGCTGGGCCGCTTCCCACGGCCTCAGATGCCACGACTTCGTCATGCCCATGCCGCCCTGGCCCCCGGACCACCACCCAGACCCCGCCTCTCTCGGCCCCCCGAGCGCTCAGCCCCGAGGCCTGCTGTGGCTTGGCCGCATGACCCAGGCCAAGGCGCCCCATCACCTCATCGAAGCCCTTGATATTATTGCCAGATCCGACAACGCGGCCCTGCTCTCCGGCCTCAAAGTCACCATGGCCGGCCACGGCCCGCTGCGACCAGCCCTCGAGGCCCAGGCCCGCACCATCCCGGGCCTCGCTGTGAACTTCCCCGGCGAAATCCCCCAAGACGAAGTGCAGAAGCTGATGCTCCAACACCATACCTTCGCCTTCACCGCCGCCCCACCCTCCCACAACCAGCAAGAGGGCACCCCCAGAACCCTCCTGCAAGCCATGTCCCTGGGCCGACTGGTCCTGGCCGCCGCAACAGGAGGCGTCCCCGACCAGCTCCAACACAACCAATCGGGCCTTCTCTACGACCCCAACCACCCGGAGCAACTGGCCCACCTCCTGCTCCAGGCGCTTGCAAAGGACGACCTCCACACCCATATGGTTAAAGGTGCGCTAAAGGCCGCTTCCGCAGCATCTTGGACCGCCTTGGCAAATGAACTGGACCACCTGAAAGATCAGCGGTTTGGGTGAGATAACCAATTGTCCGGGGGGCCCAGGGGGCACTCAGTAGTTCTCCATCGCCTCACTCAACTGCTTCTTCACCGCTGCCTGCAACTCCGGAGGCTGCAGCACTGTGGCAGCACTGCCCCAGCCTAGTACCCAGCGCGTGACCTCGAAGAGATGGCGGGTGGGGAACGACATCAGCACGTCGCCGTTGCCGCACTGCTCGAAGCACTGCTCGGGGTGCCAGTCGCGCTCCACTACATAGGGTGCCTGGTCACGGCGGAAACGGATTCGCACCTGGTACTCATGCTCGCTGGTCATCACCCCGAAGTGGTCCTTCCACATGGTCTCGAACTGGAAATCGGCGGGGATCTGGAACGCCTCGGTGGTCACATGGGCTTTCTTGATCCTTGATATACCGAACATTCTAATGGCACCTTTGTAATGGCATTTTCCAACGATATACCATTCCCCCTTGTGCCCCACCACATGGTATGGGTCAACCTTGTTGCGATAGGGCGCCGGCTTGCCCGGAATCTGGTACTCCATCTCCAACGTATGGCCAAGTTGAAGCGCCTTGAAGGATGCCTCCCAACACTCCGGATCGATAGAGGGTGCTGCCTCGGGAAAGAAGGTCATTCGCCTCTCGAGAACCGACGGGCTCACCGTTATCCGCTCGGGAAGGCACTCCTGAATCTTGCTGAAGACACTCTCCAAGCGCCCGTAGAGAGGCGTACCTTCGTACTGCTTGAGGGCCTTCTCAGCTATACATATAGCAAATACATCAGACTCGGCAATTCTAATAGCCGGAAGCAGATAGTTATCTTCTGTATAATAGTACCCATGCCTGATTTCATCGTACTCAATCGGGGCATCCATCTCGTATTTCAGAAACTCGATGTCCCGCTGGATGGTCTTGGTGCTCGTCTCGTACTCCTCGGCCAGGGTCCGACAGTTGGGCAGATTGTCCATGCCCGCGCTCTCCCTGATGCGACGGTCGATGAAGAGCAGGCGGCGGTATTGGGGCTTGAATTTCGCAGACATCACACCTCCGGAGCCGGGAATCGGGGAAACATTCGCACCGTGTAGGACGCTATTTGACCTACCCCTCCCCTTACTATCGCAGAGCGTGGGCGGAAGCAAGGGCTTGTGCCCCGGGCTGTTCAGAAAGGAGAAGAGGCTATGAAAGCTACTGCATCAGACGCTGGTGGGAGCGGCCTTGCGGCCAACCACCTTGATATCAGCGCCAGGGACCAGCGCATGGTCAGGGCAGTGGGAGATGTGCTCAAAAGCTACAACATCAGGGAGGCATCGGCCCAGAAACGGTCGTCGGCGCAAGGTGCAGCACCTGTCCCATTGTTTGGGCCTGACCCGAACCAGCCAACTTCCAGGAGAAGGGCAGCGTCCAGAAAAGGGGCGGCGTCCCAGAAGGGGGCGTCGGGCGAAGCGTGCACGGGGAAGCTCCAGCCACACTCGACCAGCGGCCTTGAGTCCACGGCGAAGAGAGAGGGTGAGTCTCAGGGGGCCGGCCTGGCCCACTCCCCCATCACCTTCACCGTCACCGCCAAGGACGGCCACGGCTACGAGGTCTGCGTCCACCCCATGTGGAACGCTGCCCCTTCATGCACCTGCCCGGACTTCGCTCGCAACGCTGCATCAGGCAGCAGCACCTGGTGCAAGCATGTCATAGCGGTGCTCATGTCACGAGAGGAGCTGCGGTGCCAGCTTCTGGACCTCTACGTGTAGTTTAATGAAAGGGGCGGAGAATCTAATGGCAAAAGCGGTTTCAGCAAAGCTCCCCTTCAACGAAGGGTATTCCTACAGTCGGGCACGAGAACTGGTAGAGCTCTCGCTTCGAGCGGGCATAGCGGTGCTTCTGCGAGGGCATCCCGGGGTAGGCAAGTCGGCCATGGCCCAAGACCTTGCCCAGTCGCTGGGCCTGGAACTGGTGGACATAAGGCTGGCGCAGCGAGACCCGGCGGAGTTGGCCGGGGTAGCCTTCCCGGACCACCAGCGGGGGGTCCTTCGGCAGTTCCCCCCAGAGTGGGTTGAGAGGGCCTGCAACGGCCCCGTCCTGGTCTTCCTGGACGAGATAAACGCCGCCGTCACCAGGCTGCATCAGGCAGCGGCGTACCAGATTGTCTTGGAGCGAAGGGTGGGCCCCTTCCGGTTCCATCCCGAGACCAGGGTAATGGCTGCGGGAAACCTGGAGGAGGACAACGCCATCGTCACTTCGCTCTCGTCGGCGCTGTGCAACCGCTTTGCCCACGTGGTGCTGGCGGTGGACCATCGAGACTGGCTCTCCTGGGCCTCGGGGGCAGGCATCCACGAAGCGATAACGGGCTACATCGCTCAGCAGGGCGACAAGGCGCTCTTCAACAACGACGGGGAGATGGCCTTTCCCACCCCCCGAAGCTGGGAGATGGCAAGCCGACTGCTCTACCTCGCCGAGGAGAGAATCGCCCGGCAGGCAGTGGCTTCTTGCGTCGGGGTATCCTCCTCGGAGCAACTCTTCAACTTCATCAGGCTCTGTCGTCGAGTAAACCCCGAACGAATAATCAAGAAGGGGGAGCTCCCCGATTTCCGATCGGGCAAAGCGTCGGAGCCATCGTTCCTCTCGGCCGCGCTCTTCTCCGTGGCCGCTTGGGTAGCCGTAGCTCCGGAACTGGAGACCGAGGCCTACCAGAACATGGTCAAATTCATCTCATCGCCCGGTGTGGACCCCGAGTACGCCTTTCTCTTCCTGCGCCGAATCAGGCAGAGGCCCGACCACTTCATGCACCTCAAAGCACTGCCCGACTTCCGCAGGGTTGCCGGGAACCTGGTAGCTATTCGTACACAGCTCTACCGCTGAGGAAAACCATGACCAAAGGGCCCCACAAATCGGAATCGCACCAGTGGACGCTGGACAACGAGGTGCGCCGTATGCAGGCCATTCGACTGCAGATGGTTGAGGCACACCCCTTCTGGGGCTACCTCCTGCTCCAGGTGAGGTTGGTGCCCACCACGGGTCTTCCCGGATTTGCGGCCACTGATTGCATGAAGCACATCTGGTACAACCCCGAGAACACCCGCTACCTCGACGACCAGCAGTTGGGCTTCGTGCTGGCCCATGAGGTGGGACACCAACTGCTGGCCTCGGGCTTTCGCCAGAACGGACGGGATGCCACACTCTGGAACTGCGCCACTGACTACGTTATCAACAGAATGGTGGACGCTATCCCCATGCCGGGCAACTCGTGGCGCTCCATGTACCGCACCCCCAACGGCAACCATCCACTGCTGGGCGAGGTCAGCGTGCTGCTGGACCGGCGCTTCGATGGAATGATAGCCGAGACCATCTACGACGTGCTGGCGTCGCAAGGGCAGCGTCCGGAAGCGGCCACAGAGCTGACCCTGGTGAGCTGGCAGTCCGACGGCCAGCCCGTAAAGGTGCAGTTGCCAGGCATCCTGGACCACAAAGGCGGCATTGACGTCCACCTGCCCGAGGCTCACCTCTCGCCCCTCGATACCGAAGAGCTGGGCAACCGAATCAGCGACGCAGCAGCGGCCTGGGAGAGGTCCGATGGTACCGGCGACCGCCCCGAGGCGCTGCTCCGGGAGATTCGGCGTCGCACGAAACACTCGGTACCTTGGCAGCGGCTGCTGAGAGCCTTCGCCGGCCAGGCCCTGGCTCGTGACGACTGGAGCCTGGCCAGACCCAACAGCAGGTACATAGACCAGGGAATTGTCCTCCCCGGACCCTACTCCGACAAGGCCGGACAACTGGTGCTGTCGGTGGATTCGTCGGGCAGCATGAGCGCCCCCCTGCTTGAAGCCGTAGGCGCCGAACTCAACGCCATCGCCAGGGAAGCCGAGGAGATAACCATCATCGTTTCCGATTCCCGGGTGCGCCAAGTGGTAAAAGAGGCCGACGTCGCCAGGTTTCTGGCCAACCTCAAGTTGAAAGGCGGCGGCGGAACAGACCACCGACCCGTATTCGACTACCTCAAGGCCGCCCGAATCACCCCAGACCTCTTCATCGGCCTCACAGACCTCTACACCGTCCTGCCCCCCAAGAAGCCCCCCTTCCCCGTTCTCTGGGCAGTGCCCCCGAAACACGCCGCCGCACCTTGGGGTCACACGGTGGTCTTCACCCCACAACCAACGCCACCGGATATCAACAATATTATGGCACTTATTAATAGTAAGAGAGATAGGAATAAACCGGGTGGCCCACGGCGCCTTGCCATACCGCTGCATCGCTGACTTGGGCCCGCTCGAAGGAAGTCCGAGCCACCTCGATGGAAATCCCAGCGGCCTTGAAGGTGGAGTTCGACCAATGAGCCGGCCACCAAGCCCTTGGGGGCGGGGCGGACGAGAGCCAGGAGGCCGAAGAGAGCCAGGAGGCCGTAACACCAAGGGCCGCTGAGTGCCGGTTTCTGGCCCGGCACCGGGTACTGTGGCGATTCCAGCGACGATTCCTTGCAATCCAATGGAGACCCGTGCAATATCGACCATTATTGCGTAATCGGCACCACCGGGTCGAACCAGCCCCTCTCACCCGGAGCGTATGATGTGCCTGAAGGCATGACCTGTGGAGGTTCTAAATGAGAAGCAAGTTGCGGTCCATGATGATTGTGGTGGCCCTGGTAGCAGCGGGAGCCTTGGTGGGATGCTCGGGCGACCCCGGTGCCACCGTTTTCAACGGAGACAAGGACAATCTCACGGGGCAGGATGCGCCCCTTGACTCGGTCACAGGGGACGATGGCATAGTGGATGCCAATCTGCCCGGCGACAAGGGACCAGAAGACAATCTTGCAGACCTTGGGCCGCAAGAAACCGTGGTGCCGCCTAAGTGCCCCGGTGTTCAGGTGGAGTGCGACGAGCTCTGTGTGAGCCTTGCCAGTGACCCGTACAACTGCGGCGAGTGTGGTAAAGTGTGCTCTGGTGGTAAGGTGTGTGTGGAGAGCAAGTGTACTTGTCCACCGGATTTTAGCGATTGTGAGGGCATCTGTACCTCGTTGACTGCCGACTTTGCTAACTGCGGAGAGTGCGGTAAAGCCTGTATTCAGGGACAATTCTGCGCAAATAGCATATGCGTCTTCGGGTGCCCCGCTGCCCAAGATGCATGCGACGGAGCTTGCGTTTATCTGAATTCGGATTCTAACCACTGTGGACAGTGTGGCAAACAGTGTAAGGGCGGTCAGATATGTGTTGATAAGCAATGTGTGTGTCCGGAAGGTATGAGCGATTGTGATGGTATATGTGTTAATATGGCCACGGATCCCTTCAACTGCGGCGAGTGCAATGTGCTCTGCGCCAAAGGTCAACTCTGCACCAGCGAGGGATGCCTCTTTGATTGTCCCGAGGGCCAGGAGGCCTGCGATGGTGCCTGTGTCTTCCTGATTGACGACAACTTCAACTGTGGAGAGTGTGGAATCGAGTGCACGGGCGGCAAGCAGTGCGTAGAGAAGCAGTGTCTCTGCCCCGAAGGAACCAGCGACTGTGACGGGCTGTGCCTGGCCCTTACTGCAGACCACCTGAACTGCGGCGAGTGTGGCAAGAAGTGCGATCCGGGGCAAATCTGCTCCGATTCCCAGTGCGTCTTTAATTGCCCGCCGGGGCAGGAGGCTTGCAACGGGGCCTGCGTGGACTACTCATCCAGCGACGGCAACTGCGGTAGCTGCGGCAACCTTTGCACCGGCGGCAAGATTTGTGTCGAGAGCCAGTGCCAGTGCCCCGAGGGCAGGGAGGATTGCACAGGCCTCTGCCTTGACCTCTACAACGACCGCAACAACTGCGGCGAGTGCGGCAACAACTGCGAGAATGGTCAGCTTTGCGTCATGGGCGAGTGCAACTTCAACTGCCCCGAGGGCCAGGACGAATGTGGCGGTAAGTGCGTTGACCTGGCCATTGACGAGAGCAACTGCGGAGCCTGCGGCCTCACCTGTCTGGGCGGCCAGCAGTGTGTCGAGTCGGGTTGCCTTTGCACCGGCGGTCTCAAAGAGTGTTCGGGCATCTGCGTGAACACCCAGGCAGACCGAACCAACTGCGGCGACTGCGACCTTGAGTGCATCGAGGGCCAGCTCTGCTCCAACAGCCAGTGCGTCTACAACTGCCCTGAGAATCAGAGTGAGTGCAACGGGGCCTGCGTAGACCTCCAGAGCGACAACGGCAACTGCGGCACCTGTGGTACCACTTGCAGCGGGGGCAAGAGCTGCGTAGCTGGTCAGTGCCTCTGCCCGGGTTCGGAAGTGGACTGCTCGGGCATCTGCCGTGACCTCGACGCCGACTGGTTCCACTGCGGCGACTGCGGAAACCCCTGCACCGCAGGCCAGGTCTGCTCCAGCGGTAAGTGCGAGTATAGTTGCCCCATGGGCCAATCGGCCTGCGGAGGCGCCTGCGTCAACCTGCAATCCAACGACGCCCACTGCGGCGCCTGCAACAACGGCTGTGAAGGCGGCAAAAGCTGCGTGGACGGCCAGTGCCTCTGCAGCGCCGACCAGACCGACTGCGGAGGCGTCTGCCAGATGACCCTCTCAGACCGCTTCAACTGCGGCACCTGCGGAACCCCCTGCATCGACGGTCAACTCTGCGCCAACGGCCAGTGCCAGTACAACTGCCCCCAAGGCCAGACCGAGTGTAATGGTGCGTGTGTGGACTATGCGATTGATTTTAATAATTGTGGGACTTGCGGGAACATCTGTACTGGTGGCAAAGTCTGCACCATGAGTTCGTGTACTTGTCCAGATGGCCTCTTCGACTGCGTTGGCATTTGCAAAGACACCAAGATCGATAGAAACAATTGCGGACTTTGCGGCACCAAATGTCTCTCGGGTCAGATTTGTTCCAACGGCTCTTGCACCTACGAGTGTCCTGCTGGTCAGAGCGTCTGCAACAACGCATGTGTTGACCTCAAGACCGACCCCAAGAACTGCGGGGGATGTTCTGGGGCGTGCTTGAGCGGGCAATTGTGTGTGAACGGTGGTTGCGTATACAGTTGCCCGGTTGGGCAGACGGCATGTTCGTTGTTATGTGTTGACACTAAGATAGATGAAATGAACTGTGGTGTTTGCGGGAACAAGTGCACTGGCGGGAAGGTATGCTTGAATGGGTCCTGCGCGTGTCCGGCGGGGGAGAGCGAGTGTTCCGGGACCTGCTACAATCTGCAGACGGATCGTAAGCGTTGCGGGACCTGTGTGACACAGTGTCTGGAGGGGCAACTGTGTCTGGCGGGGGCATGTGTGTACAACTGTCCGGCGGGTCAGACGGCTTGCAGCGGGCAGTGTGTGGACACCAGCGTTGACGGCTCGAACTGCGGCTCATGCGGGACCGTGTGCAGTGGCGGCAAACAGTGTGTTGGTGGGAATTGTGTCTGCCCCTTGGGTGAGACGGACTGTTCAGGGGTCTGCTACAACTTGACTAACGACGCCGACCACTGCGGGACTTGTCCCAACGCCTGTGTGGCCGGGCAGGTGTGTGTGGGTGGGGGTTGCGTTTATGATTGCCCCACGGCTCAGACGGCTTGTTCGGGCAAGTGTGTGGATCTCAAGAACGACGTCTTCAACTGTGGCTCTTGCGGCACCACTTGTGGTGGCGGTAAGATTTGCAGTGTTGGTGTTTGTGTATGTCCAACGGGTGAGAGCGACTGTTCCGGGATATGCTATAATCTCAAGACAGATCGTGACCATTGCGGCAATTGTGTAACGTCATGTTCATCGGGTCAGTTGTGTTCGCTGGGAAGTTGTGTATACAGTTGCCCCACTGGACAGACGGCCTGCAGCGGGAGTTGTGTGAATCTGTTGGCGGACAATAGCAACTGCGGAGCCTGCGGCACGAAGTGTACGGGAGGCAGGAGTTGCTTCAACGGCAACTGCGTCTGCCCTAGTGGCGAGACGCTCTGCTCTGGGGTATGCCGGGATTTGACATCGGACGAGAGCAACTGTGGCAGCTGTGGCACTAAGTGTCTTTCGGCGCCCAATTCGGAGCCCATATGTTTCGAGTCCAACTGCTTCCCGCTCTGCACGCTGGGGTACGTCTATTGTGGGGTGCCGTCGGAGGGATGCATTGATCTTCAGAGCGACAACAACAACTGTGGGATCTGCGGAAATACATGCGCACCGTATCAGACTTGCACGGCGGGTGAGTGTATTGGGCTGTTCGAATCTACGATGATTACTTATACGCAGGCGCAACAGATCAACACATGGATAGGGACTGCTGGTCAGGAGTGGCTGAGATGCTACAAGATGACCACTAACGGGACGGCGGTATCAACCTTCCACACCAATTGTGATAATAAGGGGCCCACCGTAACTATTGCCAGGACGTCAACGGGCATACTGATTGGCGGTTATGCCAGCGCAACATGGGCCGGAACTGGATATACTGGCGACGCGACGAATTTCTTGTTCTCCCTCACCAACAATTATAAGCATGATTGGTATCGGTATGGGTATTACCAGTATAGTCAGGTGAATTATGCTCCCACGTTTGGGGGCGGCCACGATCTATTTCTTGGAACGGGCACCGTTGGCAATGGGACGTACTGCAATTTAGGGCACGACTACCTGTGCAGGGTTGGCTCGTACGGCAGCACAACGTGCAGAAATGACTTCTGCGGAACTTACAGTCCCACAATAACTGAAGTAGAGGTGTTCTACAAGGCACCATAGTTCAGCAAACACCTAGAGTCATTGAGACAGCATCTGTCATCCTAACAACCCAAACATTCTCGCATATTGGATCGTCTTATGAGAGGTCTGGCCCCGGCCGTGCCCGGCTTCACGGCTCTTTCTGCTTGCGCCTGTGGGCTCTAACGAATTATGATAGGCAGCTTGAAGGCTTGTATGAATGATCCTGGAGGTTTGGCTATGAAGAGAGGCGCACTGGGACTTTTGGCGATAGTGGTACTTGGCACACAGTTTGTGGCCTGTGTTGAGGAGTCCGGAGGCAAGAAGGTACCGGACTCGGTCACCGGTGACTCGGTAGCGGATATTGGAAACCTGGACCTGGGCCAGTGCCAGGACGGCGACGTCGTGTGCGACGGTGAGTGGGTCGCCTCGTGCCAGGGCGGGGTGTGGGTGCGGGTGACGGACTGCGCTGCTGCGGGCCAGACGTGCAAGGACGGGGCCTGCACGGGCCCGGTCGAGGACCTTGAGGACAAGGATGCCACGGAGGTCGTTGAAGATCTTATTGAAGACTTGGTTCCGGAGACGGTTGAGGAGATTACCGAGGTCACCGTGCCCGACGTGACGGATGTAGATGCGGAGACCAAGCCCGACGACATTGAGACAGACGGCACCGAGGTGGTTGAGCCCGAGTGCGAAGCTGGTGAGTGTTGCCTCGATGGCAAGTGGGTTCTGGATGGGGAGCCCTGTCTCTCGGGACAGGATGAGTTGGACTGTACTTTGGATGTTTGTGGCGACGACCACACATGCAAGCATACTCTTATGGCCGGCTTCTGCCTGATAGAATCGCTTTGCTACGAGGAGTTCGCCGGTGACGCCGAGAATCAGTGCCTGTGGTGTGATACATCGGCGGACCCCCTTGCCTGGAGCAACAAGCCGGCGGCGACGGCGTGCGACGACGGTGACCTCTGCACCTACGGCGAGAACTGTGATGCTGCAGGCGCCTGCCAGGGTGGAGTTGGGGTTACTTGCGAGGATTTGGGCGGCGTTTGTGGCGGCACCAGGGAGTGCAACGGCACAGCAGAGTGCACGGAAACCCTGGCAGAGGCCGGCACGGTTTGCGAGGACGATGAGAACGAGTGCACGGTGGACGTTTGTGATGGTTTTGGCCAGTGTGAGCACCAGGCCGTTGCCGACGATACCCTCTGCGATGATGGCGACCCCAATACCCTGAACGACGTCTGCAAGGATGGAGTGTGCGTAGGCGTAGGCAAGTGTTCCAACGTTGTCTGCACGCCTATTGACCAGTGCCACGACGCAGGAACTTGCGACCCGGCAACGGGAATGTGCAGCTATCCGGAGAAGGCCGACGGCACGGTATGTGACGATGGTAACGCCTGTACCCAGGTTGACTCATGTCAGGAGGGCGTCTGCACCGGTGCCAGTGCTATCACGTGCAAGGCCCTGGACCAGTGCCACGACGTGGGCACTTGCGACCCGGCAACGGGCGTCTGCACCGACCCCGAGAAGGTGAACGGAGCCGACTGCAACGACAACAACGCCTGCACCCAGGCTGACTCTTGCCAGGGCGGCGTCTGCGTTGGCACCAATCCCGTGACCTGCACTGCGCTTGACCAGTGCCACGACGTGGGAACATGCGACCCCGCAACTGGCATATGCTCTGATCCTGCCAAAGCCGACAACACAGCCTGCAACGACAACAATGCCTGCACCCAGACCGACACCTGCCAGGCCGGCGTCTGCACAGGTGGAAACCCCGTGACGTGCACGGCTCTGGACCAGTGCCATGACGTGGGCACCTGCGATCCGGAAACCGGTATCTGCTCGAATCCGCCCAAGGCCGATAACAGCGCCTGCGACGACGGAAACGGATGTACCCAGACCGACACGTGCCAAGCCGGCGTGTGCACCGGCGCCAACCCCGTGACCTGCACGGCTCTGGACCAGTGCCACGATGCGGGCATCTGCGACCCGGCAACAGGCATCTGCAGCAATCCGAACAAAGCCGACAACACTGCCTGCAATGACGGCAACGCCTGCACCCAGACTGACTCTTGCCAAACCGGCGTCTGCACTGGGGCAAACCCCGTTACCTGCACGGCCTTGGACCAGTGCCACGACGTGGGAACATGCGACACGGCGACTGGCATCTGCTCGAACCCACCCAAGGCAGACAACAGCGCCTGCGACGACGGAAACGGATGTACCCAGACCGACACGTGCCAAGCCGGCGTGTGCACCGGGGCCAACCCCGTGACCTGCACGGCTCTGGACCAGTGCCACGACGTGGGAACATGTGACCCCGCAACAGGCGTCTGCACCGACCCCGAGAAGGTGAACGGGGCCGACTGCAACGACAACAACGCATGCACCCAGGCTGACTCCTGCCAGATGGGCGTCTGCACGGGCGCTAACCCCGTTACCTGCACGGCCATGGACCAGTGCCACGACGTGGGAACTTGCGACCCGGCGACGGGCATCTGCTCTGATCCTGCCAAGGCCGACAACACCGCCTGCAACGACAACAATTCCTGCACCCTGGTCGATACCTGCCAGATGGGCGTATGCACTGGTGGAAACCCCGTCACCTGCACAGCCCTCGACCAATGCCACGACGTGGGAACATGCGACCCCGCAACCGGAATTTGCACCGATCCGGCGAAGGTGGATGGCGCCCCATGCAACGACGGCAACGCCTGCACCCAGACTGACTCTTGCCAGATGGGCGTTTGCACCGGGGCAGACCCCGTGACTTGCACGGCGCTGGACCAGTGCCACCTGCCTGGGTCCTGCAACCCGGCCACGGGCACGTGCAGTAACCCGAACAAAATCGACGGCGCTCCCTGCAACGACGACAACGCCTGCACCCAGGCCGACAGTTGCCAGATGGGCGTCTGCACCGGCGACAACCCTGTGACCTGCGTCGCATCGGACCAGTGCCATGACGTGGGCACCTGCAACCCCGCAACGGGCGTCTGCTCGAACCCGCCCAAGGCCGACAACAGCACCTGCGACGACGGGAACGGATGTACGCAGACCGACACCTGCCAGGCTGGCGTCTGCACCGGGGCAGACCCCGTGACTTGCTTCCCCCTGGACCAGTGCCACCTGCCTGGGTCCTGCAACCCGGCCACGGGCACGTGCAGTAACCCGAACAAAATCGACGGCGCTCCCTGCAACGACGACAGCGCCTGCACCCAGGCCGACAGTTGCCAGATGGGCGTCTGCACCGGAGCAAACCCCGTGACCTGCATCCCCCTGGACCAGTGCCACGATGCTGGATTCTGTGACTCGGGCACGGGGCTCTGCTCCGACCCAATAAAGATGGACGGCACCCTCTGCGATGACGACAACGCTCAGACCGTGGGCGACATCTGCACTAGCGGCGTCTGCGCTGGCGTCGACCTCTGCGCTTCGGTCACCTGCACGGCCCAGGACCAGTGCCACGACGTGGGCACTTGTGACCCCATGACCGGCGTCTGCGACAACCCCAACAAACTCAATGGGACCCCCTGCGACGACGGAAATCCCGCCTCCATCAACGACTCGTGCCTCGATGGAGTCTGCTCCGGGGTCATCCAGGTCACCGTCCTCTCCACCAGCCCCGCCGACCAGGCTACGGTCACCGCAGGAACAACCATCTCCATCACCTTCTCGGGTGCCGTAGACCCCTCCTCAATAACAACCCAGACCCAGGCGGGATCCTGCTCCGGCTCGGTCCAACTCTCCAAAGACAACTTCAATACCTGCGATGCCTTTGCTGCCAACTCCCTGGCCATGAGCAGCGGCAACACCGTGGCAACGCTTACCGTAGCCCCAGGGATGCTTGTAAACACTGTCTACAAAATAAGAGTTACCGCTGACGTAACCGACCAACTTCTCCTGGCCATAGCCCCCTACGACACTATCAACGGCTTCACAACGGTCAGCCCCAACCTCTGCGACGGCTCAGTGGTCTTCTCTCAGGTATACGGCGGTGCCGGCGGTACGACCCCCGGCGTCCCCAACGCCGACTACGTTGTTCTCCACAACCGAGGCTCCGTCGAGGTGGACGTTTCTACCTGGACCGTCCAGTACGCCTCGGCAACGGGCTCGACCTGGAACAGAGTCTATCTCTCCGGAGTTATCCCCGCCGGCGGTTATTATCTGGTGAGAATGTCCCAAATCTATGGTACCGGCTACGACCTCCCGACCCCCGACGCCACCGGCAACGCCGCCATGTCCGCCTCTGCCGCCAAGGTGGCCCTCGTCAATAACTCCACCGCCCTGACCGGCACCTGCCCGTTGGATGGAGTCGTAGACTTCGTTGGCTATGGCACCACGGCAAATTGCTACTTGGGCCTCGGACGAGCGCCGGCAATCTCCGCAACAACCGAATTGGCACGCAACCAGGCGGGCTGCGGCGATATGCGCCAGAACAACACAGACTTTGTCACCAGAACGCCCGAGCCCATCAACTCCAGCGCTCCAATTGCCATTTGCGGCTGCTATGTCATGAACGAGTCCGGTTCTGCACTTGAGGCAGACTACTGCAATCTGCAATATCCATTGTCTCTCACAGAGGAGTTTGGCCAGACATCTTATTTTGATGTATATGGCCAAATCTACGAAGCTGGAGTAACGGAGAACCCAGGAGCCGCAGCTCTGGTAAGGGCCCAAGCCGGTTGGGGCCTTCCGTCACATAATCCACAATATGAGACTTGGAATTGGTCTAGTGGCAACTTCAACGTGCAAATCGGCAACAATGATGAGTACATTTCACAAGCATTGATGCCCACCATTGCAGGAGAATACCGTTTTCTGTATAGATTTAGTCTTGACCAAGGCGTTAGCTGGACATATTGCGACGTAGATGGTTCCGGGTCCAACGCCGGACTCACCTTCTCCCTGGATCAAATGGGCATATTGGACCTGCTCTAAGCCATATGGCCCCAAATCGCAAGGCATAAGTCGCCAACACTAAAAACCGTCGCCAGTATGGTATTTTTGCCTCTAAGATTGAATTTAGCGAGGGCACCCTATGAGAATCATACATACTTCAGACTGGCATATCGGTAAGAGCCTTCACGGACGAAAGAGATACGAGGAATTTGAGGCCTTCTTCTTATGGCTGGCCGAAACCATCGTCCAGCGCCAGGCCGACGCCCTGGTCATCGCCGGGGACATCTTCGACACCGGCGCCCCCAGCACCAGGGCACAAGAGCTCTACTACCAATTCCTTGTTCAGGCCGCACGCTCGGGGTGCAGACACGTCGTGGTCGTGGGCGGTAACCACGACTCCCCTCGATTCCTGGAGGCCCCCAAAGAGCTTCTGAAGTTGCTCAACGTTCACGTGGTTGGTTGCACGGGAGAGACGCTCCGGGAGGAGGTGCTGCTGTTGAAGGACCAGCACGGCGCTCCGGAGATGGTTCTGTGCGCCGTACCATTCCTGCGTGACAAGGACCTCCGAGACGTTGAGGCAGGCGAGAGCCCCGAGGACAAAGAACGCAAGCTGGTTGAGGGCATACAGAGGCACTACGCCCAGGTCATAGATGAAGCCAAAGGGCTTATGGCCACGCTGGACCGGGAGGTGCCCCTGGTTGCAACGGGCCATCTCTTCACCCGGGGCGGAGTTACCAACGACGACGACGGCGTGCGGGACCTCTACGTGGGCTCGCTGGCCTACGTCGGAACAGAGGCATTCGGCGTCGGCTTCGACTACGTTGCTTTGGGGCACCTGCACATGGCGCAGAAGGTGCAAGGCTCTGATTTTATTAGATATAGCGGCTCACCGCTGCCCATGAGCTTCTCCGAAGCGGCCCACAAGAAGAGCTTGCTGCTGGTGGAGTTCCAGGGTCGCACCCCCACCGTCGAAGCCCTGCCCGTGCCCAGTTTTCGGCAACTTGAGTCGGTGCGGGGCGATTGGGCGGAGATTTCGCTGCGCCTCCAGCAGCTTGCGGCCTTGAACCAGGGCCACTGGGTTGAAGTCATCTTCGAAGGCAACGAGATAGTGGGCTCGCTTCGGGATGAGGTAGAAAAGCTGGTCTCGGGAAGCACTTTGGAGGTGCTCAGGGTCAAGGACAGCCGGGTCACCAACCGGGTTCTAAGCCAGATGCACGCCCAGGAGACGCTGGAAGATCTCTCGGACCTTGACGTCTTCCTGCGATGTCTCGACGCCAACAGCACCCCCGAGGAGCAGCGGCCCCAGTTGCTGGCAACGTACCAGGAGGCCCTGGCATCGCTCAACAACCCCGAAAACGTCGCAGAGTAGAGGGGACCGCCATGAAGATACTCAACGTCCGGTTCCGGAACCTCAACTCCCTTGTGGGCGAATGGAACATCGACTTCACACACCCGGCCTACCTCAACGACGGCATCTTCGCAATCACCGGCCCAACGGGGGCTGGAAAATCCACAATCCTTGATGCTATCTGCCTTGCCCTCTACGGGATGACCCCAAGGCTCAACAAGATGACCAAGTCCGAAAACGAGATTATGTCCCGCCAGACCGGCGACTGCTTTGCCGAGGTAGCCTTCGAAACCCAGGCAGGGCGCTACCGTTGCCACTGGAGCCAACACAGAGCCCGCAAGTCTCCCCAGGGCGAGTTGCAGAACGCAAAGCACGAACTCTCCGAGCTGGACACGGGCAAGATTCTCAGCTCCTCCTTGAAGGGAGTGCCCCAGACCGTTGAGTCCCTGACCCACCTGGACTTCACCCGCTTCACCCAGGCCATGATGCTGGCACAAGGCAGCTTCGCCGCATTCTTGAGGGCCAATGATGATGAGCGGGCCGCAGTGCTGGAGAAGATAACGGGGGAGGGGATTTACAGTGAGATCTCGAAGGAGGTGCATCGGCTGACCAGCAGGGAGGAGCAGCGACTGAAAGAGCTTCAGGCCGAGGCCAAGGCCATATTCCCCATGCCTCCCGAGGAGGAGGCCCATTTGGCCGAGTCTCTGGGCTCGAAAAGGGCCCAGGAGAGCACCGTGCAGGCATCAATCGACAGCTTGAGGGCCAGTCTCAAGTGGCTGGACGACATCAACCAGGCGAACCTGTCACTAGCCGAGGTTGCCCGCCTCACCCAGGAGCTTGAGCAGTCCGAAGCGGCCTTTGCCCCGGACAAGCAGCGCCTTTCGCTGGCCGTCAAGGCGCTGGAACTGGCCGCTGACTATCGAGACCTGAATCTCGCCAGGAGCGGGCTCGATGCCGATTCCAAAGCCTTGGAGCAGTGCCGCCAGCAGTTGCCTCAAGTCACGCAGTCGCACGCTGACGCCACGGCAAAGATGGAAGCAGCTCGGGTGGCGCTGGAGTTGAGGCTCAAGGAGCTTGAGACCCAGGCCCCGATTATCCGTCAGGCCCGTGAGCTAGACCTGAGAATCTCGGAGAAGAGCGGCCCCATCTCGGCCATGAAGGAGCGCCTGGCCAAACAGAGGGCAACGCTGGATGCCTTGGCGAGCAAGCAGCGCAGCGACCTGGCCGAACTTGCACGGCAGAAGGTGGCGCTGGAACAGTTGCACGAAGAGTCCAGGCGTTGCTCTGCCGATGCGGCCTTGATGGAGCAGCTTCCCGAGCTGAAGAGCAGGGCGGCCCACCTTACGGAGCTTGGCCAACGCCTTACCGCCATCAGAAAAGATGCCGGTGCGGCAAGCCAGCAGGCCAAAGATGCGGCCCGGGCATCAGCAGAACAGGCATCGCTGATGGAGGGTTTGAGCCGAGAGCTTCAGGCGGCCCAGGAGCAGCTGGACCAGCAACAGGCACGCCTGTCGGAGCTTCTGGCCGGAGAAGAGCTTGGCACCTGGAGACAACGCTACAACGCCCGAACGTCGACGCAGGCGCCGCTGGAGAGGCTCCTCGACACGCTCAAAAACGTTGCCTCGACCAGGTCGGCGGTGGCCGACAGCATGGCCAGGCAAGGCACCATTCTGGCCGAGCAGTCGGCGCAGCAGGGCCTGCTTGTTCAGGCCGAACAGCGGGTCGCAGATCTGACGCAGCACGTCGAGACTGCCGAGAGCAACCTGACGCTGCTTGCAAAGGTGGAGAGCCTGGAGAAAGAGCGGGTCTTGCTTGTGGCCGGCCAGGCCTGCCCTTTATGTGGCTCCAGCCAACACCCCTTCGTGGAAAGCAGCACTCCCTCGGGGCAGGAGGAGGCAGGGAGGAGGCTTGGCGAGGCGAGGGCAGCGCTCAAGAGGGCTTCGGAGGAGTTAGTGGCCCTGAAGTTGAGCCTGGGGCGCATGGCCAAGGATCTGGAGAGTGAGCGCAAGGCAGTGGCCGACGGAGAGGCCCGCCTGGTGCAGTGGCAGCAAGAGGTGGGGCAGTTGTGCCAGGGGACGCTTACCGGGCTTGGGCTCTCGACCTCGGACCGAGACCTGGAGGCCACGGTAAGAGAGGCGTTGCAGCAGAATCGCACACAACAAGCAGAGATAAGCAAGCTGCTGTCCGACGCAGAGGCTGTGCAAGGAGCCATGGCTGCGTCGACCAAGCGGGCAGAGCGGGCCCAGGCCCAGTTGTCACAGTGCCAGGCAGCGATGCAGCAGTGGCAGTTCAAGAGCCAGACGGCCCTTGAGAGCGTTCAAAAGCTGGCGTCAGAAGCTGGCGGGCAGGAGGCCCGGCAGGCCCAGTGCCTGGCGGAGTTGAACCAGGGGGTAGCAGCGTTCAGCGTTGGGCCCCTGATGAACGACCAGGTAGATTCGGCCCTGAAGCAACTGGCCCAGCGCAGAGATGCCTGGAGCACGTTGCAGCAGAGGCTGAGCGAACTGACCCAGAAGCATGCACAGCTCGAATACTCTACGGAGCATGCATCGAAGCAGCTTGAGGCACACCAGGCGGAGCTGGTTTCGATGCAGGGCCAGCTAGCCGAGTTGGAGCAGCAGCGCTCGGACGTGGTGGCTCTTCGACAGAGCCTCTTCGGGCAGAAGGATCCCGACGCAGAGGAGAAGCTGCTCTCAGGCGCCGTCGCGGCAGCGCAGCAGAGCTTGGAGCAGGCCCGGGGTGTGGTGGCATCGGCGCTGGCGGCGGTGGAGAGGCTGGTGACCCGAAGGGGCCAGTTGGAAGAAGCGATAATCCAGAGGCAGGGGCAGATTTTGCAGCTCGATGAGCTTTTTGCCAGCCGGCTGAAGGCCGCCGGTTTCGACGACGAGCAGCACTACCACGCTGCCTCTCTCCCCGAGGCCCAACGCACGGCTTTGGCCCTCCGAGGTCAGGAGTTGGCCGCTGCCAGAGCCGCTCTTGAGGCAAAAGCGGCGGATCTGACCAGCAGGCTGGAGGCATTGCGTGGCCAGAATCTCACAGAGGCGGGCCAAGAGGAGGTGACTCTGGAACTGGAGCAGTTGCTGGCATCGCAGAGGCAGTTGCACCAGGAGACGGGGGCCATTCAGCAGCGGCTTGATGAGGTTGCCAGGGTCAGGGATGAGCTTCGCAAGAAGCAGGAGGAGGTGTCGGCCCAAGAGGCCGTTGCCGGTCGGTGGCGGGCTCTTCACAGCCTCATTGGTTCCAACGACGGCAAGAAGTATCGCAACTTCGCTCAGGGCCTGACCTTCGAGGTGATGGTCTCCCACGCCAACCGACAGCTCATGAAGATGACGCAGCGCTACCTGCTGGTGAGGGACAAGGCCAGCCCTCTGGAGCTCAACGTCATCGACAACTATCAAGGTGGGGTGCAGCGCTCAACCCGCAACCTGTCTGGGGGAGAGAGCTTCATGGTGAGTCTGGCACTGGCCCTCGGGCTATCTCAGATGGCCAGTCGGCGAATAAGGGTGGACTCGCTCTTCTTGGACGAGGGCTTCGGCACCCTGGACGACGACGCCTTGGAGACGGCGCTGGAGACCCTCTCGGGGCTGCGCAACGAAGGCAAGGTGATTGGGGTCATCTCCCACGTCCCGGCCATGAAGGAGCGCATCTCGGTGCAGATACAGGTCACGCCGGGCAAAGGAGGACGCAGCGCCTTGGCAGGGCCCGGGTGCAGTGCATCAAGCACGTAACCCGTGGCCGCAGCTGGTTGAACAGGGCCATGGTTTTCCGGATAGTCGCCCGCATTTTCTTGGTGTCCGATCAGGATTTGACGTCCGGGACCAGTTGGGAGTTGGCACGGAGTTTGAAGTGGCGATTTT
>Ga0302238_1000125_pt1 | contig 86299 bp, 66 predicted proteins | sample AAG_UR_Asn_MG_FD_193527 | JGI IMG/M metagenome (GOLD analysis project Ga0302238, IMG submission 193527) | Enriched activated sludge microbial communities from anaerobic digester in WTTP, New Holstein, Wisconsin, United States - AAG_UR_Asn | ecosystem: Engineered > Bioreactor > Anaerobic >... | reverse complement strand
ACTGCCGGCGCTACTACGGTGGCGGCGAGGCCGGTGAGGACATCGCCGCCTACTTTCTGGGCCTGGAGGCCATGGGGGCGGAACTGGCCGCTCCCGAGGCCCTCCTGAACGATGCCACGTACGGTAGGTGGAAGACCCTGGTGGACAGGTTCCGCGGCGCCCGGGAGAAGACCAGGGCCGATACTCCGCCCAGGAAACGGATCGCCCTCCACCTCCGCGCGGTCCTCGACCACCAGCAGTCCTGTGCCGACGCCGCCAGGTTGATCAGGAGCGCCGAGGGTGCCGCCGACCCGGTCGAGAAGCGCCGGTTGCTTCTCGAAGCTGTCAAGACTGCCTGGGACTACAACCGCCGCAAGGAGCCGCGGCTCTTCGACATGAACCCGGGCGACGCCTACGGCTTGCGGGCGCCTTCGGGCAGAAGCCCTGAGCTGGAGGGAGAGATGGTCCAGCTAGAGAAGGCCCGCACCCTGCTGCTGGCCGGCGACGACGGGAAGGTCGTTCCTGGCCTTGTGGCTGCGGCGCTGGCCGAAGGCGGAGGCGGCAAGGTCGCGGTCTCGGCCCTGGCTGCCGAGGTTGGCGGCAATAAGGCGGAGAACTTCGCCGACGGCAAGCCCGGGACGGGCACGATCCTGCGGCCCGGCCCCGGAGGGCGCTTCGGCGTCGATTTGGGCAAGGAGGTCACGGTGTCCCGGATCCGCTTCCTGGGCTCGTCGGAAAGGCCGATCACCCAGTATCGGATCGTGGCCGTGGATGCCTCCGGAGCGGCCATCACGCTGGCCAAGGGCATGGCCGAGGCCCCGGGCATGTTCGTGGCGCAGGAGCTCTCCTGGCCGGCCGCCAAGGTTCGGACCCTGTTGCTGGAGGTGGAGCGCTACGAGTCGGCCCGAGCTGACGGCCTGGGCCCGGCCCTGGCCGAGTTCGAGGCCTACGAGAAATGATTTACCACACGCGGGAGGCGGCATGACTGATCTGGCCTTCGTCCTGGTCCTGGCTCTTGCCGCGGCCGGGGAACCAGCAGCGCAACCAGCGCCCCCGCCGTCCCCGGCACCGTCCTTGGCCGAGCAGCAGCCGGGCACCTGGGTGCGGCGCCTGGCCGCCCGGCCCATGGAGGACGTGGGCCTGCTGCCGCGCCTCAGCTACGAGTCCTCGCTGGCCTACGACCGCCACAACAAGGTCGCGGTCATGTGGGGCGGCCACGGCCTGCAGTGCGACTCGCCGCAGCTCGACGAGACCTGGATCTACGACCCCGCGGCGAACGCCTGGAGGGAGAGCGCCGCGCCGCGCCGGCCGATGGGCTCCTGCTGCGTGCGCGACTCGACCTACGACGAGGTCGCCGGTCGGGTCGTGCAGCTCGAGGGCCACAGCGGCGGCCACGGTTGGCAGTTCATTCGCCACAAGGGCTGGGGGCTGCGCGCCGGCGGGCCGTGGCTCTACGACGCGGCCGCCGATCGCTGGGCCCCGATGCGTCCGCCGTTCGGACCGGCCACCCGCCCCTATAAGGCACTGGCCTACAGCCCCGACCACTTCGTATCGCTGATGTTTTCCGGCGAGGGGCAGAAGAACGACACCTGGGCCTACGACAGCTATGCCAATGCCTGGTTCGAGATGGGCGGGGCGGCCAGGCCGCCCGCTTGTCTCGGCGCCGGGATGGTCTACGACCGCAAGCGCAAGGTCTTCGTGATGCTCGCCCCCGCCGCCCCGGAGGTAGGCAAGCCGGCCAACCCGCGCGGACTCTGGACCTTCGACCCGGCGACGAACCTCTGGAAGGAGCTCCGGACCGAGCACTCGCCAGCCGCCGGCCCCAACGCCGTGCCGGTCTACGACGAGGCCGCGGCGACCACCCTTTGTTTCGAGGCGGTCGAGGCTACCGAGAAGGGCAAGTGGCGGATGCTGGTCTGGGCGCTCGACCTCGACAAGTCCGACTGGGCCGACGTCACTCCCGCCGGGGCCGGCCCGGCCTACTACAACCACGCGGCGGTCTACGCCCCGGAGCTCAACATCCACATCGTCGGCCCGGGCCACACCAACTGGAAGACCGGCCACCCCACGGTCCGCGAGACCTGGACCTACCGCCACAAGGAGGGCAAGGCGCCCGGTCCGTCTCCAGTCAGGAAGTTCAGCGTCCTCACAGAGGAAAAGGCGGTGGCCGTAAGGGAAGAGCCCATGCCGCAGCGGGCCTATGAGGCCAGCACCGTTTTTCGCGCGGAGGGCGAGTATCCTTGGAAGCTATCATGGATCGAACTGTCTCCCGGCTTCGCGGCGGCCCCCGAGAATGAGGGCGGCATGATCCTCCGCGACGCCAAGGTCGAGCGCGGCAAGGTCTACTGGTATCGTCTGAAGGTGGGCGATCAGTTCACCACGCCGTTGCGCGCCCAGCCGGCCGTCCCGGCCTGCCCGCTGGTCATCCTCAAGAACGAGAGGGAGACCGAGATCGCCTGGGCGGCCAACGCCGAGAAGGACCTGGCCGGCTACAACGTCTACCGCGCCCGGGTGAGGGTGCTGGCCGCCGCCAGCGGCCAGGTCTCGCGCCTCGGCGGTGCCGAGACCTTCGTGAAGCTCAATGCCGAGCCGGTGGCCGAGGCCAAGTTCGGCGACAAGACCGTGGACCTCACGCTGCCGGAGCCCGGCGGGTCGAAGTACGCGGTCTGGGCCTACCACGTCCGCGCGGTCAACAAGCTTGGCGTCGAGAGCGGCCCGTCGCCCTTCGCCCTGACCATCCCCGAGGGCATGGACGCTCCCGAGGTGGCCAAGGCCGAGGCCGGCAGGGTGACCATCAAGTGGGCCAAGCACCCGTCGCCTTCGGTGGTCGGCTACAACGTCTACCGGATCACCTCCACCTACGAGAAGCCAAAGAAGATGAACGCCGAGGTGCTCAAGGCCCTCGAGTTCGCCGACGAGTCGCTCCCCGGCGACGGCATGCGCCGCTACTGCGTGTTGGCGGTGGACTTTCTTGGGCAGGAAGGTGTGAGTTCCTCGGAGGTGTGGGCCTTCCGCAAGCCCACCGCGAGCCCGCAGCAGCAATAGCAGCGGCGGTGCTGGAAGAGATCCTGGCGGGGAGACCGTGGGGTGTGCATGCCGCATGCCCCAACTTCCCGGGTTCTCGCCCTTGCACCATGCAGTGCTTTGCCTATTATCGCATCCCCGAACTCCACTTTGGCGTTCGGAACGCACTCTGGATGGCATGAGGAGGTGCTCCATGGGGACTAAGGAAATCACACTTCAGGCGCTGAACTCGCAGGATTTCATCAAGGCCCAGATCAAGGCTATCCGGGATGCAGTTGGCGATGACGTGGCCATCAACGCCCTTTCCGGCGGGGTGGACTCGTCGGTGGTCACCATGCTCGGCCACAGGGCGCTGGGCTCCAAACTCAAGACCTACTTCGTCGAGAACGGGCTCATGCGCGAGGGCGAGCCGGAGCGGGTGGTCAAGATCTTCAGGGACCTGGGCGTCCCGGTGGAGATCGTTGACGCCAAGGCGAAGTTTTTCGCGGCGCTCAAGGGCGTGATCGACCCCGAGGAGAAGCGCGAGAAAGGCATCACCCAGGTCTTCTACAAGGACGTCTTCGCCAAGCTGGTCAAACAGAGCGGCGCCAAGGTTCTCCTCCAGGGCACCATCTTCACCGACATCGAGGAAACTGCCGCGGGCATCAAGCGCCAGCACAACGTCTTCGAACAGATCGGCATCGATCCGCAGAAGGCCTTCGGCTACAAGGTGCTCGAGCCTCTGATCGAACTCAGGAAGCCGGCGGTCCGCGAGGTGGCCAAGGCACTGGGCCTGCCCGCCGAGATCTACGCCCGGCCGCCCTTCCCGGGCCCGGCGCTCTGCGCCCGGGTCATCAACGAAGTGACCCCTGAGAAGATCGCCCTGGTGCGCAAAGCCACCGCCATCGTCGAGGAGGAACTCCGCGACGTCAAGGCCTTCCAGTGCCTGGCCATTCTCCACGACGACATGGTCACCGGCATCCGCGCCGGCAAGCGCGAGTTCGGCCGCCAGATCGAGGTGCGCTGCTGGGACAGCACCGACGCGGTCAAGGCCACGCCCACGGACGTGCCCTTCGCCAAGCTCCGCAGGATGGCCGACCGGATCACCTCGGAGGTGCCCGGCGTGGTCAGCGTGACCTACAACATCGGCTGCAAGCCGCCCAGCTGCATAGAGGCGGTCTGAACCCACAGCGGCCCATTCCGCAACCATCCCGCCGCCGTCCGGGTGGCGGGTCTTAGAGGAGGACCCCATGGCCAAGATCCCAGGCATCGAAAAGGTAATGATCATAGGCTCCGGCCCGATCATCATCGGCCAGGCCTGCGAGTTCGACTACTCCGGCACCCAGGCCTGCAAGGCCCTGCGGGCGCAGGGCTACAGGATCGTGCTGGTCAATTCCAACCCGGCCACCATCATGACCGACCCGGGCATGGCCGACACCACCTACATAGAACCGCTGGACGTCGGGACCATGGAGGAGATCATCGCCAAGGAGCGACCCGATGCCATCCTGCCGAACCTCGGCGGGCAGTCTGGGCTCAACCTGACCAGCGAGCTGGCCAAGGCCGGGATCCTCGACAAGTACAAGGTGAAGGTCATCGGCGTGCAGCTCGACGCCATCGAGCGCGGTGAGGACCGCACCGCCTTCAAGAACACCATGTCGAAGCTCGGCATCGACATGCCCAAGAGCGAGGCGGTCTACAGCGTGGAGGACGCTGAGAAGGTGGCCGCCAGGCTGGGCTTCCCGCTGGTCATCCGCCCGGCCTACACCATGGGCGGCACCGGCGGCGGGCACGTCTACAACATCGACGAGCTCCGCGAGGTCGCCGCCCGCGGCATCGCCGCCAGCATCGTCGGGCAGATCCTGGTCGAGGAGTCGGTGATCGGCTGGGAGGAGCTCGAGCTCGAGGTGGTCCGGGACGCCAAGAACCAGATGATCACCGTCTGCTTCATCGAGAACGTCGACGCCATGGGCGTGCACACCGGCGACTCCTTCTGCACCGCGCCGATGCTGACCATCAGCCCGGAGCTGCAGAAGAAGCTCCAGAAGTACTCCTACGACATCGTCGAGGCCATCGGGGTGATCGGCGGAACCAACATCCAGTTCGCCCACGATCCCAAGACCGACCGGGTGGTGATCATCGAGATCAACCCGCGCACCTCGCGGTCCTCGGCGCTGGCCAGCAAGGCCACCGGCTTCCCCATCGCCCTGGTCTCGGCCAAGCTCGCCGGCGGGATGACCATGGATCAGATCCCCTACTGGCGCGACGGGACCCTGGAGAAGTACACGCCCTCCGGCGACTACGTGGTGGTCAAGTTCGCCCGCTGGGCCTTCGAGAAGTTCAAGGGGGTTGAGGACAAGCTCGGCACGCAGATGCGCGCGGTCGGCGAGGCCATGAGCATCGGCAAGACCTACAAGGAGGCCTTCCAGAAGGCCATCCGCTCAATGGAGACCGGCCGCTACGGGCTGGGCTTCGTCCGGGACTACAATCAGAAGACGCTCCCGGAGCTGATGACCCTGCTCAAGGACGCCACCAGCACCCGCCAGTTCATCATGTACGAGGCCCTGCGCAAGGGCGCCACCGTCGATGAGCTCCACCAGAAGACCTACATCAAGGCCTGGTTCATCCAGCAGATGAAGGAGCTGGTCGAGCTTGAGGAGAAGCTGCTCAAGCACCAGGGCAAGAAGCTGCCCGACGAGCTGCTGACCCAGGCCAAGAAGGACGGCTTCGCCGACAAGTACCTGGCCCAGATCCTCAAGGTCCCCGAGAAGAGCATCCGCGAGCAGCGCAAGCGGCTCGGGCTGGTCGAGGGCTGGCACCCGGTGCCGGTCAGCGGCACCGAGAACGCCGCCTACTACTACTCGACCTACAACGCGCCCGACACCGTCCCGGTGAGCAAGGGCCGGCGCAAGGTGATGATCCTGGGCGGCGGTCCCAACCGCATCGGCCAGGGCATCGAGTTCGACTACTGCTGCGTGCACGCCGCCTTCGCCCTGCGTGACATGGGCGTAGAGACGGTGATGGTGAACTGCAACCCGGAGACGGTCTCGACCGACTACGACACCTCCGACAAGCTCTACTTCGAGCCGCTGACCGTCGAGGACGTGCTCCAGATCTACGAGAAGGAGAAGCCCGACGGGGTCATCGTCCAGTTCGGCGGCCAGACCCCGCTGAACATCGCCAAGGAGCTCGAGGATGCCGGCGTCAAGATCCTGGGCACCAGCACCGAAGCCATCGATCTGGCCTCGGACCGCGACCGCTTCGCCAAGGTGATGAAGAAGATGGGCGTGCCCCAGGCCGAGTCGGGCGCGGCCAGCAGCGTCAAGGAGGCTCTGGTCATCGCCGGGAAGCTCGGCTACCCGCTGATGGTCCGGCCCTCCTACGTGCTCGGCGGCCGGGGCATGGAGGTGGTCCACGACGAGGCCGACCTGCGCGAGTACGTGGCCGCCGCGGTGGGCGTGACCCCCGAGCGGCCCATCCTCATCGACAAGTTCCTGGAGAACGCCACCGAGTGCGAGGCCGACGCCATCGCCGACGGGGCCGACGCCTTCGTCCCGTCGATCATGGAGCACATCGAGCTGGCCGGGGTCCACTCCGGCGACTCCGCCTGCGTGATCCCGCCGCCGACCATCGCGGCCAAGCACCTCAAGACCATCGAGGAGTACACCGCCCGGATCGCCAAGGAGCTCAAGGTGGTTGGGCTGATGAACATCCAGTACGCCATCTGCCAGGACAAGGTCTACGTGCTCGAAGCCAACCCGCGGGCAAGCCGGACCGTGCCCATCGTTAGCAAGGTCTGCGGCCTGTCCATGGCCCGGGTCGCCACCGAGATCATGCTCGGCAAGAAGCTCTCCGAGCTCAAGCTCGAGAAGAAGAAGTTCAGGCACTTCGGCGTCAAGGAGCCGGTCTTCCCCTTCGCCATGTTCCCGGAGGTCGACCCGCAGCTCGGTCCCGAGATGCGTTCGACCGGCGAGGTCATGGGCCTGGCCTCGTCCTTCGGCCTGGCCTTCGACAAGGCCCTGCGGGGAGCCAAGCTCTATTTGCCGGATAAAGGCACGGTGCTCCTGAGCATCTGCCAGCTCGACCGCACTGCGGAACTGGTCGAGACCGCCAGGCGCTTCAGAGAAATGGGCTTCACCGTCAAGGCCACCAGTGGCACCCATGACTTCCTCAAGAAGCACGGCGTCGAGACCGAGCCGATCTTCAAGCTGTTCGAGGGCCGTCCGAGCATTCTCGACGGCATCAAGAACAAGGAGATCAACCTGATCATCAACACGCCGGCGGGCAAGCTGGCCGTGACCAACGACGCCTACATCCGCAAGGAGGCCATCCGCCTGCGCGTGCCCTGCCTGCACACCGTGGCCGCCGGCCGGGCCGCCGCCGAGGGCATCGCTGCCCGGCGGGCGGGCCAGGCCGGGGTAAAGTCCCTGCAGGCCTACCACGCGGAGATTGGATAGACGCCGCGCCCCGGGTTCATCGCTGGCGGGCACCGGCCGGTCCGGCCGGTGCCCGCGGCTTTTCAAGCGGTTAGATGCCATATAGCAGGCAGCGGAGGGGCAGAATGAAGCATCCGGAGAAGCCTTCTTTCCTGCGGCCCTTCACCCCAGGCTGAACGAACTGGCCTCCGCCCTGCGCCAAGGGCCGCGATGCGATGAAACCCTTGGCTCAAGCACCAGAAGTACGTGGCAGCGTCCAGGATCAACGTCGCCGGCAAGGAGGAACTCGCCAGGCTGGCTCAGAATGAGAACTCCCCCGATAAGCACTTCCACTACCGGTACCGGGCTGCGGAGCTGGCCTGTGAGGCGGCCGGACTTATGCCCGACAACGCCAATGCCACCGCCCGGGTGCTCTGCAAAGTCGGGACCTGGCTGCAGAACCGCGACCCCAAGGCCACCGACCACTTCTACAAGGCGCTGGTTCGTCGCTGTGGAAGGACCGAGTTCGGCCGCGAGGCCGACAGGTTGAGGTGGTTCCCGAAGCTGGAAGGGAAGGGGCCCTAGCAGCCCGTTAAAGAAGCGCCGGGGATCGGGTTGCCACCCCGGTACTTCTTCAGCGGGCTGCTAGATGCTGCAGCTACTTCGCCGGTGTTGGTTCGCTGTATGTGACGTGGTACGTGTAGTTGGCGAATTTGGGAGGCTTGAGATACTCAGCTTCGACCATGGCCCGGGCACCCGCCGCCAGGCGGTCGACGCCGCCGGCGCATTGTCCGACCACCGTCTTGCCGTCGGCGCCGCCGATCAGCTTGAAGGTGATGGAGAACGCGGTGACATCATGGGGTGCGCGGTTTCCGACCTGCGCCCTGAACTTAAGGTTGCCTTCGGCGTCTTTGGAGAGTTCGATGCGCGTGGCTCCGGCCTTGCCGGCTGCGATTTCGGCGGTCACTGGCTGGTAGGCGGCCTCCTTGGTCTCCTGGTAGTCTACCTCATAACCGAACGAACCGAAGGATGGGCAGTCGGGGACGGTCAGCTGGAATGCCTTGATCTCACCGGGCTCCAGGCGCAACGGGATCTGGCCGGAGACTCGTTTGACTTCCTTGTCCTTGTCGGCGAAGGACCAGACTACGGTGGGCCGGTCAACCGGTTTCTTGAGCCCGTTGCGGACCTTGGCGGTGATCGTCAGTTCCGTAGGTTTCTGGCGGGCGAAGGTGACCTCTGCAACCTCGACCTCGGCCCGCTCGGAGAACTTTCCGCCCGAAAGGGACTCCTCGTCGGAGACCTTGGCCGAAGAGAGCTTGACCCGCATGGCATGGTAGTTGGGCACGGCTTTGGGGACATTGATGTTCAGGGGCAGTTCCTTGCCGCCGGATACAGTGCCGTTGTCGCCGATGAGCTGCTCATGGGTTGCCAGGATCTTGCCTTTGTCGTCCAGAAACTCGCAGATCAGTTGGGCTCGCTGCGCATCCTTTTCGCCCTCGTTCTTGATCCGACAGAAGACCGTGACCTGCCCGGTCTGGCTGTTGCGCCGCGATTCGCGTCCGAGGATGACCAGCCGGGAGATGCCCGGGACTGGCTTGGTGTTCTTGAGCTGCGGGAGTTCGGTCGGGTCGGGCGAGCGCCAGGTCCATCGCTGGTCCCGACCATCGAGTTTGCAGGTCATTTCCAGCTCATAGCCCTCAAAGGCCGGTACCAGCCCTTCGTGGTAGCTGAAGACCTTGCCGGCGCCGGGGGCCAGCGACATCTCGAAGCCCCAGGGGGTCTCCTTGACGACCTGTCCGGAGGCTTCCAGGAAGACCATGCGGGACTTGATGTCGGTCAGCGGCGACTTGCCGGTGTTCGTGATCCTGAGTTCCGCCTTGACCACTTTGGGGGTCTTGTCTGTATCGTAGCGCAGGCGTTCCATCTTGAGATCCGAAAGGGCGATGGGTGGCTCGGTGGCATCCTCGGCGATGGCGGCAGAGCCCAGGGTGCAGAGCCCGGTGGCAAGGAGCGCGGCAAGAGCCGATCTGGGGAGCTGCATCGGAGTTCCTCCTGAGGGCAGGGGCACGGCAACGGATGCCGTGCCCCTACATTACACAGGCAAGTAGCTCCTGTCTAGAGCGTCCGGTCCAACGCGCCCTTGGTCGGGTCGCCGGCCGGCTGCATGCTGCCGGCGGCCTTGGCCAGGGCCCGGATGCAGTACGCCGTGCAGATGATCTTGTCTCCCTCGTGCCAGCGGTCGGCTTTGTTGAGCCACGAGCCGTCCTCGGCCTGGAGGGAAATGAGCTTGGCAGTAAGTTCCTTGGCCCAGTCGTGATCCTTGCCGTCCTTGTCCTTGAGGATGGCCTCCCCGCGTGCTGCCATGGCGGTGGCGAAGGTGTGATAGTAGTAGAACAGCCCCTGGTCCTTGATCCCGGGGTTTTCATCCAGCGTGTAGTTCTCTGTGATCCACTTGAAGGCGGCCTTGACCCGCGGATCGTCCCTGGGGAGCTTGGCGTACACGTAGCACAGGTATCCGGCGTAAGTCATTGAACCGTAGGAGCGCCAGCCCTTCTTGCCGCGGACCTCGACCTCGCCGGCCTTGCTCTCGGGCTTGGCCGCGTAGATGAAGCCGCCGTCGTTGGCCACGCCTGCCCATTCGGCCTTGTTGGTCTCGGCGTTGTTCTGGCAGGAGGCCACGAAGGCCACGGCCCGCTTCCAGACGTCGGAGTCCTCGGGGACGCCGGCCTCCTTCAGGGCCACCAGGGCGTAGTGGGTGGTGGACATGTTGCTGTTCTTGCCGTCCGAGCCGTAACCGATGCCGCCGGCCGAGGAGGGGACGATCTTGCCCTCATCCTGGATGCCGACGATGTAGTCGGCGGCCTTCCTGATTTCAGCCTTGTACTTCTCCTTGTCGACGGCGACCAGCGCCATGATGGCGATGGAGGTTTCGTAGGACTGGAAGCCGAGTTCCTTGTTGCAGATCGAGCCGTCGGGCTGCTTCTTCGTCAGAATGAACTCCACGCCCTTCCTGACGACGTCGTTGTCCCTGGTAACGGCTCCGCTCTCCACCAAGCCGGCCACCACCAGTCCGGTGTAGCCGACCATCGAGAAGGGCTTCCCCTCCCTCTGGCCGAAGCCGCCGTCCGGGTTCTGCTGCTTGATCAGGAACTCGGCGCCCTTCTTGGCCGCCTTGAGCGCGTCGTCGCGGGTGCCTTCTCCGGCAGACGCGGAGCATGCCGCCATTCCAGCCACAAAGAGTCCGATCAAGCCTAACCCCATGATGCGTCTCATCGCACGCCCTCCTTATCGGCCCTTGGCCACAGTCCCGTCCTGTCGCGCCTTCTACTCTGTCCCGAAGTATCGGGCGAGCAGATCTGCGTATTCCGGATGATGGCGGCGGTAGTCGACCCCCGGAGTCTCCGGTGCCAGCGCGCCGTAGCCCTGGCTGCCGCCGGCGCCATCCGTGGATGGCGCCCCGGCGAGCCTGGCGATCCGCTCGGCCACGGCCTCAAGCTTCCCGGCCAGGATTCGGTCCTCCGCGCTGCCGTTCTTGCGAAACTCCTCGGCCGCCTTGAGCAGGTCCTGCTTGTTTCGCGCAGCGTCGGCTGCATTCCTGGGCGGCGCTCCCCCGAGAATGGCTATGGCCTTCTTGGCGGCCCGGCCTCTGGGAGGCTCTGCCGCAGCGTGCGGGTCGGAGATCCCGCCGGCCCGAGCCCGGGCCAGTTGCAGAATCTCGCCGCCATCGGCCAGCATTTCCGCAATGCTGGGTTCGGCCGGCGGATTCCGGGACGGCACGATCAGGGCCACCAGCGAGATGGCAGCCAGGACGGTGAGCATCTTGGTTCGCATCGGAATGACCGGCCAGGCCTGGAGGAAGACGGTATCAGGGTCCAGGGTGGCCAGGGCAGCCTCGGCGTCCTTCTCAAGCGCGAGGCCGGCGGCCGAAGCGGGCACCGCTCCGGAGCGTGCCGCGACCAGTGAACTGGCCCGTTCCTTGAGCCCGGCGACCCTGTCGATTTCCGCGGCTGCCGTAAGGCGCGTGGCGTGACGACGCAACCAGGAGACGGCCAATGTGACAAGGGCCGTCGCCCCGGCCAGGGCGGCAACCGCCCAGGCGAGGTTGCGCGGCAGGGCGGGGGAGAGGAGCTTCGCCGTGACAATGCCGGCTGAGGCTATCGCAAGCGCCACGGCAGTTGGCAGGAATGCCCGCTGAATGGTCTGGACCATGCGAATACGGAGAGCCATTCTGGAGATCAGTAGGTCGAACTCGCTGCCGCTCATGTCTTCTCACCGGTGCAACCGGCGGGCCACAGATGACGCCTGATGTTGTTGTGTGTCCTTGCGTAAGCCGTTGTCTTGCCGCAGCCTGTGGCAAGGAGGATCAGGGCGGCTGAAGTCCGCAGCTGCGATGCTGTACAACAGCGGTCTCCGGGAGGAGCGGGAGTGCACATCCCTCCCGCTCCTCCTGCGGAGCCGAGGACTGCCCTCAGAATCGCACTCCGGCGCCCACGATGAAGCCGCCCAAGGAGAGGTCAAACTTGTTGTCCTCGTCCTCGACTTTGATGTTCATCTGACGCCAACCGGCGCTGAGGTGGGCGTGGCTGAGGATGTCGAACTTCAGGCCGGCCTCGGCTTCGATCAGAGACCCCTCGAAGTCCCCGTGTTTCGCGTAGATGCCGGCAACTTCCCCATAGACGGAGAGCCCCCATATCAGCTGAACCTCGGCCAGCAGGCCGACGATAGGCACCGGCCCCTTCACTTCCTCCTCCTCCTCGGCGCCCGTCGTGTCGCTCTCTATCGAGGCGTAGACGTCGAAGTACTCGGCGCCCAGGATGGTGCCGATGCGCAGGCGATCGGTGCTAATCCAGTCGGCTTCCCAGGCCAAGCGGTAGATGTCGGCCTTGAGTTCTATGGAAACGTCCTCGCCGACGTTGTAGGTCTCACCGTTGAAGATGATCTGCTCATCGAGGCGAGTATCGCCATCAACTTTGATTCGGGTTGCGGAAGCGGCCAGGCGGTGGCGGCCTCCAAGCCAAAGCTTAACGTAGGGTATTTCCTTGGTGGTGTCTAGATCAAGGTCGTCGTCGATGTCGATGCTGGTTCCGCTGAGGGCGTCGGTGGAACTCCTGAAGTCTGCGCCGACCTCGGGCGCCCACAACTTGGCCTCTACCCCGACTATGTTGCCCTCCTCGGCTGCGACGGTGGAGGCTGTCAGCACGAACGCCAAACCAATGAGCAACTGGACTCCGAAGCTACGCATGAGGCCCTCCCAACAGGCGCCGGTCCGGATGCGCCATCAGCGGCTGGCGGCCTGCCCGGAACCGGGCTTGGCCGCCGCCTTCTTCCTGCTCAGGAACTCCCTTTCGTGGTGCTTGACGATGATGCCTTCGCGCATGTAGATGACTTCTTCGGCGATGTCCTTGGCGTACTCAATGACCTGGCCGATGGCCACCACCGCCCGGATCAGGCGGATGGTACCGGAGGTCTGGCGCGGGTTGTTCTGAGCGCGGTCGGTGAGTTCATCGATGATGCGGCGCATGTCCTCGCAGGCCGCCATGTGCTGTTCCCATATCCGCCAGGCCAACTCGCCGTTGCGGGTGATCAGGGCTTCCACGCTCTCTCTAACCATGTCTTCGATGCGGTCGAATATCTCTCCCAGTTCGGCCACTGGGGCCACGCCGCCGGGAGAACGAATGATGGCCAGAACATGGCTGGCGATCAGCACGGCCTGGTTGCTGATGCGCTCCAGGTCGTTGTTGATCTTCATGGCGGCAGCCACGAACCGGAAGTCGGTCTCGGAGGAGGGGCCGGCCTCCGCTAGGAAGGCCAGACATTCCCGATCGATGACCACCTCCATCTCATCGATGTCGGCATCGAGGGAGATCACCTCGTACGCAAACCTGGTGTTGGCGTCGACCAGGGCCATGACCGCAGTGTTGACGTTTCGCTCCACCAGCTCGGCCATGGACACGAGATCCTGGGTCATGCGCTGCAGCCGGGGGTCTTTCTTGGTGTTGGGCATTTGAGCGGGTTATTCCTGTGTGGGTGACTGGCCGGGCGTTTCGGTCCGCGCGCTTTCCTCGCTGCGCAGATGTGCGGCGGGCTCGGCTTCGCCGGGTGCCGGAGCGTTCTTGGGCGCCTTGTCCTTGGGGGCCATGCGGCGGAACATGGCCTTGATCATGCCAAGCAGCCCTTGTCCTCGGGTGCGGAGAAGCTCGGACCCGTCCACCCAGCGACCGAAACAGACCATGCAGGTGCGGACGGTGATGCCGCCTGAGGCGTGAGCCTTGACCGGAACCAAGTCTCCGCCGCAGCCGGGGCACTTGACTTTGGCGGGAGCAGCCGCTAGGGGTGCAGGCGTCCCCTCTGGGGCCAGTTCGGCGAGCCTGGGCATCACCGCTTCGCAACTCTCGAATGGCACCCATGCCCCGCCGCAGGCCTGGCAGGTGTGTGCCCGGCAGAGGCTGACCATTACCTGGCTTAGCGTCCCCGAGCAGCGCGGGCAGTTCAAGCCGGTCTCCCTTTCCCCCTCACCGGAACTGGCGTTACTTGTCGGACCCCAGGCCCGCCGGCTTTCTGGTGCCAAGCATGTCGGCCAGGACCTTGGTCGAGACTTCGCGGACCTTGCCGTTGGCCAGCAGGCACCAGTGGGTCCCCCGCACCGTGGGTTTCACCGAGTACAGGAGCAGCGAGGCACCCTCGGAGTTCGGCGTGCGGCCGGAGATGTACCTGTAACCGGTTTTGCCTTCGACTTCCTCGGCCTTCTCGATGACCACTTTGTCCTCGCCGGACTCCTGCTCGGGCGTAAGGAAGAGCGCGCCGGTTTTGGCGTAGGCCGGGAAGAGCTCTCCCAGGCTGAGCGGATAACGGCCGAACTCCGTCGCGAACAGTTCCATCCCGCGCCAGATGGCCTTGAGCTTGGCCGTGTGGGCGAGCTGTTCGGCGACAGCCATGGCGTCGATGGTGTCCAGGGCGCTCTTGGCCATGGCCGCCGCGCTAAGCGGCATGAGCCCCACCGGAGAAAGCACCTCGACGGACACACCCTGCTTCTCCTGGCGAACGACCCAGGTCATGCCGGTCATGTCATCAAGGACCCGGTCGGCGGGAGGGAGGTCCGGGATGTCTCCGCTGGCGCCGGCCGCAGCGTAGAGTAGTTCGCCAACGCGGTGCAGGTCCAGGTAGCTGCAGGAAAGCTCGTTGGCCTGATGGGGCCCCAGGATCTTCCGGGCGCTCTTGAAGTCAGCCTTGTCCAGGATGCTGGATGTGTGCTGCGCCGGGTCCCTCTGACGCAACGCCAGCTTGACCACCCGCGGGCTGCTGCCCAGTATCACGCACTGCCCATGGATGGCATAGGCGTTGATGCGCAGCAGCCGCAGGGCCAGCGGCGAGAGGTCGCGGTCGCCTCCACTCCCCGTTAGGTGTCCCGCGCCGAAGAACGCGGCGCCGGGCTGCTTGGCGGGCTTCTCGGGCTCCTTCTTTGCGGCGTCCTTGGGCGGTTCGAGGTATCGCACCTGGGTGCCTGGGTAGTTGTCTGTCTTGAACCCATCCGCGCCGGCAATGGCCTTCTCCAGCCCGACCAGCACGGCCTTGATCTTCTCCATGTCATCAGGCTGGAGGATCAGGACGCTCTCGATATCCGGCACGGCTCCTACGGCCCGGACAGTGTAAGCTGAGGCGCACTCGCCGGAGAAGGCCGGTATTATGTCCTTCTCCAGAGACAGTCCCGACTTCTTCTCGATGGCGGCTATCTGCTCGTCGACCTGGGCTCGGACTTCCTCGGGGAGAGCGGCCATGGCCAGGGCCAGGCTCTGAGTAGTAGCCGTCGGGGACAGTCGTGAAGTCTCGCAGTAACAGGCGTCCAAGGGCATGAACCTGGCGAGTTCGGACGTTGAGGCGGCCTTGGGCATGAGCTTGCCCAGCGGGCTCTCCATATCCATGGCGGCAAAGAGCTTCTCCCGGACGGCGCCGGCTTCGAAGCGCAGGGCTGCCGCAACGTACCTGACGCCTTCGAACCAGGCAGCCATGGGCGGGCGGTCCTTGACTCCGGCCGGGGCGGTCAGGCCACAGAGCGCCTTCATGTCGGCGCGAATGTACAGGTCGGCGTCCTTGCCCAGAACAGCCACCTGTTCAGCCCGCGCTTCCTCCCTGGCCAGGCTCTTCTCGCCTCGGGTAAGCGCGGCGGACAACACCTGGTCGGCGAAGAGCTGCCGGCCGCCGGCCTTGGGGCTGATTCGGCCGAACTCCACCACCAGTTGGTTGCCCACGAATCCCCAGGTGGCGCTGAGTCCGTTCTTGGCGGTCAGGCGCTGGAATGTGAAATCACCCTTGGTCAGGTTCTCCGCCAGGGTCTCCCGGCTCAAGCCGGCCAGGCTCTTGAAGTCCTCAATGGAGTCCGTGAATGCGGTGCGCTGCGTGCCCTCCATGCCGGCCACCAGCAGGAACCGCTTGTACTTGCCGCCTTCCGCCGGCGGGTAGATGCCGATGATCACTTCTCCGGAGAGCATGCCGCTGACCCGCTCGACAAGGCTGACCAAGGAGTCGCCGTTGGGCAGCCCTTCGCCGGCAGGCGGCAGGTTGCGCATGCGCTGGACAATGTTCCGGCTCCAGGCCGGGCCAAGGGCGTCCGGCGACATGAGCTTGCCGAGAGGCGAGGCCCCGGCGGAGCGGTAGGTGCGCTGCAGGTCGGGGATCTCCAGGACGAATTCGGCACCCTCAGGCGCGAGTTCCGAGGCGCGGTAGCGGACAATCGGTTTGGCTTTGGGTTGCTCGGCTTGTTCGGGAGCCTTGGGAGGGGCCGGTTCGACCGGTGGCTTGGAGAGGTCCAGCTTGCCCAGGTCGAACTGCTTAACCGGCGCAGGTTGCGTGAACTGCTTGGCTCCCTGGTTTTCGCCGGAACGGTCGCCAGCTCGCACCAGGGAAGCGGCCATCATGCAGGAAAACAGGGCCACGGCAGCGGCCAGGGAGATAAGGCGGAGACTGCGCATGCTTCTCCTCCCGACTAGGTGAAAGGGGAAAACCCAAACGCACGCCGAGGCCATTCGGGTTGCCCCTTAACTCCATGATATGCTAGGCTCTAGGGGGGCAAAGTCAAGGGAGTTTCATCGGTCGGACGGAGGCGGACCGTCACGTTGTTGGAAGCGCTCAGGATGAGTCGGAAAGCCTCCACAGAGGACTGGGAAGCAGAGTAGTTGTACCCTGCATGCCGGGCGGGGGCAACTGAGCGCGCCCGGGTGTTGCTCCGGGTTGCCTTCGGCCGTGTCAGCCTCAAGAACGCAGGCGGTCCGCAGGCGGAATTCAGGGTAATTCCGATTGCTTTGCCCCGGGCCGATGGTTATACTCCTTACTGACTGACCAGTCAGTCAGTAGCGCTTGGGCCCGGAGGGTGCTGAGGTGAAGACCTCCAGAATGATCATCACGGTGTCGGCGGTGGTGGCTGTCGGGGCCAGCGGATTCCTGCTGTGGCCAAAGCGCTCCGGCACGGCGACGGCTGTGGATCAGGGGGCGGCATCCACGGCCAAGGCCGAGCGCGGGCCGATCCGCATGGCGGTGGCCTCCACCGGGCGGGTGATATCGAACCTCGACGTGGACATCAAGTGCCGTGCCTCGGGTGAGGTCATCCAGTTGCCCAAGAACGTCAGTGACGAGGTAAAAGTCGGCGATCTGCTCTTCGAACTCGATCCTGCGGACATGCAGCGCAACGTGGATCGGGCCAAGGCGGCGCTGGCCGAGGCTGCCGCCCGGGCCAAGTATGCGCGAGTCAAGGCGGAGCGCACGAAGCAGATGATGCCCGGAGGCGCCTCGCAGGACGATTTCGATGCCGCCGACGCGACTGCCGCCGAGGCCGAGGCCCAGGCTGAGATGTGCCGGATCGCCCTGGCCGACGCCGAACAGCAGCGCCGCTACTGCCGGGTGGTTTCGCCCATAGCCGGGGTGGTCTCGGCCCGCAATGTGGAGAAGGGGGCGATCATCGCATCCGGGGTCAGCAATGTTGGCGGTGGCACAACGGTGATGACCATCTCGGACCTGTCTCGCGTCTTCGTCGTGGCCGCGGTGGACGAGAGTGATGTCGGCAAGGTCAAGACTGAGCAGGTGGTGCAGGTCACCGTTGACGCTTTCCCGGGGCAGCGATTCCTGGGCACGGTTGTGCAGATCGCCGCCAAGGGAGAGAACGTCTCGAACGTTGTGACCTATCCCGTCAAGATCGAAGTCGCGAGCGACAACAAGACGCTGCTCAAGCCGGAGATGACCGCTAATGTCGAGATCGTGGCAGCCGAGAAAGCCGAGGCACTGTTGGTCCCGGCGGAGGCGGTGACGCGTCGGCACGGCAGGCACAGCGTGCAGGTAGTGGCTTCCCCTGGTACGCCATCCCAGGAGAGGGAAGTGGCCGTCGGCATCAGCGATGGCACCCGGGTCGAGATAGTGAGTGGATTGGCCTCGGGCGACACGGTGCTGCTAAACAAGTCGGCTGACAGCAAGTAGAAGGGTGGGCAGGGAGCGAGACAGGGTGGCCCCCCGGGGCCGCATCCCCCCATGATCATGGGAGGACGACGGTGATCCAGGCTGACAACCTGGTCAAGACCTACCGCATGGGCGTGGAAACCGTCCGGGCCCTTGACGGCGTTTCCCTCCGCATCGCGGACGGTGACATGGTGGCCATCACCGGCGCCTCCGGTTCGGGCAAGTCCACACTGATGAACATCCTCGGGTGTCTGGACAGACCGGATGGCGGACACTACGTACTGGATGGGGAGGACGTCTCGGCCCTGTCCGACGATCAACTGGCCAGAGTGCGCAACCGTCGGATCGGCTTTGTCTTCCAGTCTTTCAATCTGCTGCCCAGAACCTCTGCACTGGACAATGTTGAACTGCCGCTGCTCTATGCCGGAGCGAGCGGTGCTCGGCAACTGGCCGCCAAGGCCCTTGAGACCGTGGGGCTGGCGGACCGTATGCGGCACGAGCCAAGCCAGCTTTCCGGCGGGCAGTGCCAGCGGGTGGCGGTGGCCAGGGCCATTGTCACCGATCCGACCATGATCCTGGCCGACGAGCCCACCGGCAACCTGGACAGTCACACTGGCCAGGAGATCCTCGGGCTGCTCGCGACGCTCAACGCCCAGGGCCGCACGGTAGTGATCGTTACCCATGACCCCAAGGTGGCCGGGCATTGCCGCCGGTGCCTGCTCATGGCCGACGGCCGCATTGCGGAGGAGGGCTGATCGTGTTGCTGAGCACGCTGGTCAAGGCCGCGTTGCGCAGCCTCTCGGCTCACAAGTTGCGCACCTTCCTGGCCATGCTCGGGATCATCATCGGAGTAGCTGCGGTCATCGCCATGATGGAACTGGGCGCCGGAGCCCAGCAGCAGGTACTGGAGCGCTTCTCGGCCATGGGCACCAACCTGCTCATCGTTCAGCCGGGGCAGCGTGGCATGCGCGGGGTGATGAGCGGTAGCCAGCAGAACCTGACGCTGGAAGATGCCCTGGCGGTGGCCCAGGAGGTCAAGGATGTCAGCCTGGTCGCGCCTGTGGTCGGAGGCAGCGCCCAGGTCAAGTACGGCAACAGGAACAGCCGTGTGACCATAACCGGATCATCGGTCACCTACTTGCCCATGCGTGGCTTCGAAGTCGAGAAGGGCAGGGCCTTCCGGGAGCAGGAGGCTGAGCGGCAGGCCCGGGTGGCAATGATCGGTCCGGTGACCGCCGAGAACCTGTTCGGGGACGATGACCCGGTCGGCCAAGCCATCAAGATCAAGGGCGTCAACTTCCAGGTTATCGGCGTGCTGAAGGCCAAGGGCAGTCAGGGATGGTTCAACCCCGACGACCAGGTGATCGTGCCCTACAGCACCGCCATGAAGCAGTTGTTCGGTCTGACCTGTCTCAGGGAGATCGACATCAATGCCGTGGAGAAGGCCGACCTGAACACAGTCAGTGCGGATGTGACTGCGCTGTTGCGCAAGCGCCACCGCCTGGCCGCCGACGCCGAGGACGATTTCCACATCTTCAACCAGGCCGAACTGCTGGCCAACGTATCAAGCGCAGCCCGGACTTTCACCATTCTGCTGGGCGGCATTGCCGGGATCTCGCTGCTGGTTGGCGGGATCGGCATCATGAATATCATGCTGGTCACGGTAACCGAAAGGACGCGGGAGATCGGCATCCGCAAGGCCATCGGCGCTCGACGTCGCGACATCCTCGGCCAGTTCCTGCTCGAAGCGGTGATCCTGACCGGGCTGGGCGGGGCCTTCGGATGTCTCGGGGGCACGGGGCTGGCCACCCTGATCGGCAGGTTGACTGAGTTCTCCACCCGCACCGACCCGTTCAGCATCTGCTTGGCGTTGGTGTTCTCGGCCGCGGTGGGCATCTTCTTCGGCTTCTACCCGGCGGTGCGGGCTGCAAGGCTCAACCCCATCGAAGCCCTGCGCTACGAATGATTGTGGAGGGACAAGCGTGTCCAGAACAATAACCAGGCCCAGAAGAACGCGGGACGCCGCAGCCTCCCGCGAGGCCATCCTGGCGGCCGCCCAGCATGTCTTCGCCGAGCGCGGCTTTCACGGTGCCCGGGTGGAAGAAATTGCTCGGACCGCCGGAGTGGCCAAAGGCACGGTCTTCCTGCACTTCAAGGACAAGGAGGGGCTGTTGCTGGCACTGGTGCGCCAGAAGACCGAGACTGCGCAGAAGCACTTCGCAGCCATGGCCGGACCGGGGAGATCTGCGCGGGAGCGGCTGGAGGAGTTGGTCACGGTTCACCGCTGGGTTCGCGACGACATGACCGAGTTCCGGCGCAAGATGATCGGCATGTGGAGCAGCCTGCCGGTTCCGCTGCGGGCTCGCCTGGAGGAGTTCATCCGGGAGTCGCACATCGTCTTCCGCGACCGGGTGGCCGGCATGTACCGCGAACTCCTGGGCGTTGACGAGCTGGACGGCGTCAAGGTCGAGCTCATCGCGGCCGCGCTGCTGGCCTGCGTGGACGGGTTGCTCACCCGCTGCCAGATACCCGCGGTGTTCCCGTCCGGCTCGGCAGTCAGCCAGGCCGTGAAGATGGCGTTCATCGACAACCTGGAGCGGCGGGCCATCGAGGCGCGCGCCAAGAACGGAAGGAAGGCTGAGGCATGAGATCTGAAGACAATCGTGGGATCTACCAGCTGGTTCTGTTGAGTGCCGTGTCGGTTGCTGTCGGCATCGGGTCTGCCGGGGCAGCTGAGACGACTGCTCCTACGGCGCCACCTACTGCGGCGGCTCCGGCCGGCTCCGACGACGTGAAGCTTCGCCTCAGCCTGGAGCAGGCGGTCAGGCTGGGCTTGTCGTCCGCGGAGAGGATAGGCGCATCGCGCGCCGGGCACGAGCGCGCCGACGGGGCGGTCCTCGAGGCCTACTCCGGGATTCTGCCGTTGGTGGCGGCCACCGGCAGCCTGACCCGCAGCAAGACCGAGGTCCAGACGGTGGGCGGAGTCCGCACTCCGGCCGATCCGTATGCTAATCTCTACAGCGGAACGGTGCAGCTGACCCAGCCGCTCTTCACCGGCGGGGCCGTCTACTACGGCGTCAAGGCCGCACGGGAGCGTCGGGCGGCGGCCGGCGAAGACGTGCGCGCCGCGCAACAGACGACCATATTTACGGTGGCCCAGGGATACTACAGCGCCGTGCTCGCCAGGGAAGAGCTGATAGTGGTCCGCGGCAGCTACGACCTGGCCAAGCGGCACTTCGAGGACGTCCAGGCGCGGGAGAGGGCCGGGACCGCCTCCAAGTTCGACGTGCTCCGGGCCAAGGTGGCCATGCAGAACCAGGAAACCCAGGTGATCAGCGCAGAGAACAGCGCCAGCCTGGCCATGGCCGCGCTTCTGCGCGAGACCGGTCTGCCGCAGAACTCCCGGGTCGAACTGGTCACCGACTTCAATACGGAGGGCGTGGCCCCGCGGAGCATCGAGGAGTCCATCCGCACGGCCATGGCCAAGCGGCCGGAAATGGCCTCGGCCATGCTCGCCTCCAGAGCCCAGCGGGATTCGGTGGGCGCGGCCCGCTCCGGGTACCTGCCGAAGGTCTCTGGCACGGCTTCCTGGGGAGGCACTTCGACTGAGGACCCCACCGCCGACGACCACCTCACCGAGGCCGGCCGCATCGGCGTGCAGGTGCAGTGGAACCTGTTCGACGGGGCCCTCACCCGCGCGCGGGTGGCTGAGGCCAGGGCCGATCTTTCCCGCTATGAGTGGCAGGAGCGCGGCCTGCGTTCGGACATCGAACTGCAGGTTCGGCAGGCGGTGCTGCGGCTGGAGAATGCCAGGGCGCTGCTCGACAGCCAGGGTGCCAACGTCCAGGAGGCAGCTGAGGCCTTCCGGCTGGCGGAGGCCCGGCAGAAGGCCGGCGCCGGCACGGAGCTGGATGTTCAGGACGCCAGGAACGCGTGGGAGCAGGCCAAGCTCAGCCAGGTCCGCGCCCGCAGCCAGTACGCGGTTGCCAGACTGACCCTGGATCAGGCCACCGGCGTCCTTGAATCCTCCTGGAGGAAGCCATGAGCCGTTCGCATACGACAAGGGTGGTCATGCCGGCATTCGCGTTTGGCGTGCTGCTGGCCATGACCGTGGGTTGCGGGGCGGGGTCCGGAAAGAAGGCCAAGCCCGGTCCCGGCGACGGCAAAGATGCGGAGCTCCCGCCCGTCCCCGTGGCGGTCGAAACCGTCGGCCGTGCCGAGGTCAGGCGCACACTGATTCTCTCGGGCAGCGTTCGGCCGCAGAGTCAGGTCCGGATCTTCACCAAGATCGCCGGAAGGATTGAGGAACTGGGAGCCGACACGTGCGACGAGGTGGTCAAGGACAAGGTTGTCGCCGTGCTGGATCGCAAGCTGCTGGATGCCCAGTTCAAGCAGGCCCGGGCGGCCCTGGCCCTGGCGGAGGTGTCACTGGCTGATGCCAGCCGCGACTGGACCCGCGCCGAGGGGCTGTTCAAGCAGGGCGCCATCAACGAGCAGGCCAGGGACAAGGCCCTGGCCGCGCGCGATCTGGCTGCGGCCCAGCAGGCCCAGGCCGAGGCCGCCGTGGCCGGCGCCCAGGCGGGCCTCGACGAGACCAGGATCGCTGCGACCCTGACAGGCACTGTCACCAGCCGCGGCTTTGACCAGGGCGACTTCGTCAGCCCGGGCCAGCCGCTCTTCACGGTTCAGGACCTGCGCACCGTCAAGGTGCTGGCCTCTGTGCCCCAGGCCGATCTGCCGCTGCTCGTCCCGGGTCAGACCCGGGCGCGCGTGACGGTGGAGGGCGTGGACGGGGCATTCGATGACGCCCTGGTCGCCAAGGTTGAACCTGCGCTGGATCCGGCGACGCTCAGCGCCCCAATCGAGTTGAGCGTCCGGAACCGCCGCCGGGCGATGCCGGCGGGGGCTTCGGCCGGCGGGAGAACCTGTACTCCGCCGTGGGTTCTGGTCTCGGGGATGAGCGCCAGGATCGAGCTGGTCATCGAGGAGCGCAAGGATGCTCCAGTGCTGCCGCTCAGTGCCGTGCGCAACGACGGGAAGCGGGATTTCGTGTTTGTAGTCACCGATGCTGGAGCCGCCGAGCGCAAAGACGTTCGCCTTGGCAAGCTGGGCGCCCCCCGCGGCGAACTCGGTTGGCTGGTCGAACTTCGCGAGCCCCAGGATCTGGTTGGCCGCAAGGTGGTCACCGAAGGGGTTACCAGGCTGACCGACGGCTCCCGCGTACAGGTGACCGCCGGTGAGGCTGGTCCGGTGGAGGGCGCCGGCCGGGCTCCGGCCGACAAGGGGGCCGCGGTCGAGCCGGCCAAGCCCGGGGCCGCCTCCGGGGAGCGCCGCCCGTGACGCTCCCGGAACTCTCCACCCGGCGCATCGTCCTGGTCACCATGGCCTTCATGGGCGTGGTGGTCTTCGGGCTGGTCAGCTGGATGAAGCTGCCCCGGGACCTCTTCCCGGAGATGGAGCCGCCGGTGATCAGCGTGCTCACCACCTATTCCGGTGCAAGCGCCGAGGACGTCGAGAACAAGGTGACGCGCACCATCGAGAACAACCTGGCCATAGTGTCCAACCTTAAGAAGCTCTCCTCCACTAGCTCCGAGGGGCTGAGCGTGGTCACCTGCGAGTTCGAGTGGAGCACCAACCTCGACGAGGCCTCCAACGACATCCGCGACCGCCTGGAGTTCGCCAAGAGGATGCTGCCCGACGACGTCGAGCAGCCCATGCTCTTCAAGTTCAACACCGCCATGTTCCCGGTGGCCGTCTACGGAGCCACAGCCGCCGAGAGCTATCCGCAGCTGAACCGCATCCTCGACAAGGAGGTTGGCGATCAGCTCAAGCGGGTCGAGGGCGTGGGGGCGGTGCAGGTCTTCGGCGGCATGGTCAGGCAGATCAACGTGAACCTGGACAGGGCCAAAATGGAGGCGGCCGGGCTCACTCCTGCCCAGGTGGCGGCTCAGATTGCCGCCCACAACTACATGCTCCCGGCCGGCAGCATCAAGCTGGGCAGCCGCGAGTACCAGTTGCGCGTGCCCGGCGAGTTCCGGACCGTCGAGGAGATATCCAAGACGGTCATCAAGACGGGCCAGGGCTCCCGGGTGCTCTCCCTGGCCGACCTTGGCGAGGTCCGCGACGGCTTCGAGGAGCAGACCCGTGAGGTCCGGGTGGACGGGCGCCAGGGCGCCATCTTCATCATCCAGAAACGCAGCGGATCCAACACCGTTGAGGTGCTGGCCCGGGTGCAGGCCAAGCTACGGGAGATCGAGCCGCGGCTGCCGCGGGACATCCGGCTTAACGAGGTGTTCAACAGCGCCAAGTTCATCGAGCGCTCGCTGTGGGACCTGTCCAAGGCCACCATGGTGGCCGGCGTGCTGGTCATCGTTGTGACCATGTTCCTGCTTCGGCGCGTGCGGGCCAGTCTGATCGTTCTGACTGCCATCCCCACGAGCCTGATCGCCGCCTTCGGGGGGCTCTATGTTCTGGGGTTCACCATCAACGTGATCAGCCTCTTCGCCATCGCCATCACTGTTGGGATGGTGGTGGACGACGCGATCGTGGTTGTCGACAACGTCAGCCGGCACCTGGAACGCGGCGAGCGGCCGCGCGAGGCCGCGGTCTTCGGGACCAACGAGGTCATAGCCGCGGTGATGGCCTCGACTTTCACCACCATGGTGGTGTTCGTTCCGCTCTTCTTCGTCCGCGGGATGACCCGCATCTTCTTCTCCCAGTTGGGGGTGGTGCTGATAGTCACCCTGGGATGCTCCCTGGTGGTGGCGCTCACGCTCACGCCGGCTCTGTGCTCCAGATGGATGAAGCGCGAGCGCGACATGCGCCAGCACAGCACCTGGGGTGTCTTCGCCCTGGGAGGGAGGCTGCTGACCTGGCTTGAGAACGGCTATGCCCGGCTCTTGACCGGGGCGCTGAACCACCGCTGGGCCGTCGGGTCGGTGGCCATCGGCGTCCTGCTGCTGACCATCCCGGCGCTGGCCAAGGTCGGCAAGGAGTTCGCGCCCGAGCAGGACACCGGCGACATCAACATCGTCGTGGAACTCGCCGTGGGCACGCGCCTGGAGAAGACCATGGGGGTCGGCGAGCAGGCGCTGGCCATCCTCAAGGAGGAGTGCGGCGAGGCGCTGCTGCATTCCTACCTGTCCGCGGGGCAGGACCGCCGGGTGCGGGGCATGCGCTTCGGCAACGAGGGCCCCAACATCTTCAGCATGGGCGCCAAACTGGTGACCAAGGACCAGCGCAAGCAGGACGTCAGGACGCTGGCCGACCGGGTGCGCCAGCGGCTGGAGAAGATACCGGGGATCTGCAAGCTGAGCGTCTCAACCCAGAACCCCATGGACCGCATGCTCATGGGCGGCGGCAAGCCCATCCAGGTGGAGATCGTCGGTCACGATTTGGCCGCGACCGACCACCTGGCCGCGCAGGTGCGGGACATCATGGCCAGGACGCCGGGAGCCAAGGAGCCGTCCATCAGCCGCGAAACCGGCAAGCCGGAGATCCAGGTCCGGGTCGACCGCGAACTGGCCAGTCAGAAGGGGGTATCGACCATGGTCCTGGCCGAGACCCTTCGCGATCAGGTCTACGGTTCGGCGGCCAGCCAGTACCGGATCGAGGGCGACGACTGGGACATATTCCTGCAACTGGCGGAGCGCGATCGCAAGTCGATCGACGACATCCGGCAGATGCCGATCCCCACGCTTGCCGGCGGCTCTGTTCCCCTCTCGGCGGTGGCCGAGGTCCGCGAGGACGTGGGGCCGATCTCCATTGACCGCAAGGACCAGGAGCGCCTGGTCCGGGTGGAGTGCTCCCCGTTCGGAAGGGACATGGGCTCGGTTGCCGAGGACATCGAGCGCGAGGTGGCCAAGCTGCCGCTCCCGGCCGGTGTCAGCGTGAGCACAGGGGGCATGTACAAGGAATTCCGGGACGTGCTTCGGGACTTTGTGCTGCTGGCGGCGCTGGCCGTCCTGCTGGTCTACATGGTGATGGCAGCGCAGTACGAGTCGCTCATGCACCCGCTGATCATCATGTTCTCGCTGCCGTTTGCGGCGACTGGCGTGGTCTGGGGCCTGGCCCTGATGGGCATGACCCTGAGCCTGGTAAGCCTGATCGGCATCCTGTTGCTCGTAGGCATTGTGGTCAAGAACGCCATCGTGCTTCTGGACTACACCAACCTGCTCAGGGCGCGGGGCGCCTCGATCCGCGATGCCGTGGTGCAGGCCGGGCACAACCGTCTGCGCCCGGTGCTGATGACCACCATCTCCACGCTGTTCGGGCTGCTGCCGCTGGCCTTCGAGAAGGGCGAGGGCTCCGAGACCTGGCAGCCGCTGGGCGTCACCGTGATAGGCGGGTTGACCATCTCCACCCTGATTACCCTGGTGCTCATCCCCACCATCTACTCCTGGGTGGAGGAGGCTCGGGTGCGCTGGTGGCGCGATGCCGGCCCGGCCGAGGGCCAGGGCGGGGTGCGGGCGGACGTGCGCTACGAGGGAGGCAAGTGATGGCGACCAAACTCGTGCTCATCGCCTACGGTTCCGGCCTTGAGCCCGATGTGGCCGAGGTCATAGCGCGATCAGGTGCCAGCGGCTACACCCGCTGGGAGCGTGCCGCCGGTTCAGGGCGGTCCGGAGGGACCCACCTCGACACCCACGTCTGGCCGGACTTCAACCATGTGACCGCGGTGGTCGCCGACGAGGCTGTCGCGGCCAGGATTATGGCCGGCGTCCGCGACCTGCGGCTGGTGGAGGGGGCGCGGGGCGTGAAGGCTTTCTTGCTGCCGGTTGAAGAGGTCACGTAGCCGGCTGGCGCCGGTGCATCGAAGCCAGGTGGCGCTCGGCGAGCAGTTTCTCCTTGGCGGTGGGGTCCCGGCGCCACGCCGGGTTTTCCGGTTCGGCTATGCGTATCAGGCAGCGGCCGGCCGGGAATCCGGCCATGGCCATGTCGGCTATGAGCCCGCGTGGGAACATCACAATGCGCTCCTTGGCGCCTGGGATGGGGGTTTCCCTCGGGAGCCTGCCGCCGCTGACCGCGGCCGGGGCGCAGCCTCCGTGGAGGCGGCACATCAGAATGGTCATGGCGATGTTGACTTCAAGCGGCGAGCCCTTCGACATGCGCCCGGCAAGGAACGGGTAGACGATCCAGTCGGGCATGTGGTCCGATCCGGCGAAGCGCATGGCTATGACCGCCGGGTCTCGGGCCATGGCCGGCTCGATCTTCAGCAGCCGGTTCATCCGCCCGCGCAACCAGAGTCTGCATGCCGCCCAGGCCGCCGGCAGGGCAAGCAGGACGAGACCGAGTATCCCGGCCATCCATAGCTGGAACCTTCCGGTCGCGGCCTCCTGTTCCTCCCGTGTGGGGCCGTTGGTTGGAGGCGGCTTTCTGTTGGTGATGGCGTCCTCGCTCACCGGTTCCTTGCGCTTGGTGCTGACCTCCTTCTGGTAGAAGTCCCACCAGTCCTGCCAGGCGTCGGCGTTCATGCCGAAGTCCTTGCCGGATATCTCCCTGAGGGCCCAATGGGCGTTGACGCGGCGTCCCTCGTTGTCGCCACGCAGCATCTCGATGAGAGGGGGGACGGATGCCATGTCCTTCATGCGGCCGACCGACAGGATGGCCTCCTTCTGCACGTTGTCGTCGTTGCTGGACAGCAGGGCGCGCAGCGATGGCAGAACGGCCGGATCCGGGTTGCTGGAGCGGGTCACTCCGGACATGGCTGCGCGCTGGACTGAATCGTCCTTGTCGTCGATGTACGGGGCGATCAGGGCCAGGCCCTCCGGCTTGCCCCAGTCGCCGAGCAGTCTGACTATGTGGAAGCGCTGAAGCTTGTTGACCTTGGGCAGGGCGTCGGTCAGGGCCTTGAGAACTACGGTGTTATCCTCGGCGTCGAGATATGCGCGCAGTTTGGTGCGAGCCGGGTAGAAACTATCCACCCGGCTGCCCAGCTTGGAGATCAGCAGCTCGACCTCCGCGCGGGTTGGCGGCGGAAGCTTCTCGCGCGGGGTCTCTGGCCCTGGTTCGGTCGATTCCCCCGATGGTTGGCCGTCAGGTTCCTCGGCAACAGCCAGCGCCGCCGGCACGGCCAGGAACAGGCCGAACGCGGCGGTGGCTGCCAATATGGCTCGGATCATTCAGGATTCGCCTTTCTCGCTAGCGGACTTCTCTCCAGGCCTTCAGTTCGCACGGGCCGGCCACGGAGATCTGCTGGCGGCCCAGCGCCTCGTCATAGTGGAAGTCGACGGTGCCCTGGCAGGTGATGCTCTGGCCGGTAACCGAACCGAAGTACTCGGTGTTGCCGGCGAGCTTGGTGGGGGCATTGGGGGCGTAGATGCTGCCCGACCATGTGGAGTTGCCGCCGATGTCTATGGTCCCGGATGTCTCCGAGAAAAGCTTGAGTTGCAGGGGTTTGCCGGAGGTGTTGGTGTTGCTGCCGCCGACGATTTTGACGTTGCCGGACTTGTGGTAGATGGTCAGCGAGCCGGTGCCGGTGATCCGCATTTCCTCCTTGGCGGTCAGGGTGATGTCTCCGGTCACGTAGAGGACGACGTTGCCGGTGATCTGCAGCACCTGCTTGTTGCCGAGGCTGATGGCCCCGCACTGATAGGTGCCGCCGGCCAGCACGGCGGAGTTGGTCAGGGTGCTGGCGGTTGTGCCGTTGTTGGGCACGGGCAGACATCCGGAGGGGGCATCGCAGGGCACCAGCGGCAGCGGGACCGGGGTGGGGGAGGGGGCCGTTGAACCGTAGATGTAGCAGTTGCTGGTGATGGTCGTCGCGAAGCCCGGCCCGGCGGTGGAGTTCCCGTAGACGTCCACGGTGCCGACGTCGCCGATCGGGCCGTTGGAGCCGACGTCGCCCTTGCGGAAGCCGATCGGCTTGCCGGCGGAATGCGCGTCGGTGTGCAGGGAGGCGTCGATGTAGCCCAGCGCGCTGCAGAGGCGGCAGGCCGCCAGGTGCCCTGGCGCCGTCGGGTCCTTCTGCACGTTGTAGGTGCCGAACTCGGAATCGTAGCTGTCGGTGAAAACCGTTCCCCCCAGGGTCACATTGTCCTTGCCGAACATGGCCTTGGCGAAGCCCGCGCCGGTCTGGCGCTTGAATATGGCCTCGACCGTCTTCTCCACTGGCCACTGGGCGCGGAGGTCGCCGATGGCGGTGCTGGTGACCGTGAAGAAGTACTTCTCGCCGTTGTCGTCGACCCCGTTGACGCCGTCGTTGTCGACGCCGTCCTTGGACCAGTCAACGACGGTCACGAAGTAGTTGCCGTTGCCGGCCAGCTTGCGGCCGGTGTCCGTCCCCAGCACGGCCAGGGTCACGGCGTTGTTCTGGGTCAGGTCTATGTCGTTATTGATCGCCTCCACGGCGCGGTCGACGCCGGCCTCGGCCAGGTGCAGGCTCCTGCTGTTCTCAACCAGCAGCTCGGCTGCTTTCGATTTGTGGAATGCGTTCGAAAGCATGAACGCCGACAAGCCCGACAAGACCATGATCATGGTCAGCACTACGATCAGTGCGTTGCCCCGTTCGTTCATTGTGCCGTTCATGATGTGCCTCCTTACCGGTTCCGCAGGAAGATGCTGGAACTGGACCGCACGAAGTGCCGGTTCTTGTTCTCATCCAGGTGTATGCCCCACAGGTTGACAAGCAGTCGGTTGTTGGCGGCGTCCATCTGGAAGATCGGATCGGGCTGGCCGTCTCCGGTGATGTCGGCACCGAGGGCTCCGTCCCTCTGGGCGACCCATATGCCCACCCGCACCGGGTTGACCAACTCCGGGCCGCCGGTGACCTGGGTGACCCTCACAAGATAGCCCCGGCTGTACCGGTCGGTAATGTCCCCGTCGTTGTTGAAATCGACCCGCAGGGCGGCCTCGTCGAGAACGTCGGGCTGGCCGCCGCGAACGCCCTGGACGAACCGGTAGGTGATGGTGCCCGCCTGGGGCGCTCCAGCGGCGTCGACGAAGCCGAACTCGATGATGCCGGCGTTGTCCAGCACCGTGTTGTTGCCATTCAGGTCCACCGGGATCTGGAAGCGTACGGAGGAGCCGTTGGCAGCCACCTGGGTGACCCGCACGGCCGAGTCGCGGAGATCCAGTGCCATGCGGTCCAGGGCGTCCTGGTTGGCGCGCTCTATCTCGTTGCGGGCGGCCTCGATGGTGGCGACTTCCCCGGTGCTCTGCAGGACCAGGGCGATGGCCAGTAGGATGCCGCTGAGGATGGTGACCGCGATCATTAGCTCCAGCATGGTGAATCCGCCAGAGGTTCTTCGGTCTGGGCTCATGGTCTCGTCTCCATCCGCAAGGCCATCCTCTTTCGCTGCCGCAAGCTACGGGGTCCTGTTGACGATCGTGGTCATGAGTTGCATGCGCTGTATGCCCTCTCCGGAGCGCCAGCGGATCAGAACGACCACCGGGAGCAGCTTGGCGTTGTTCATGTTGGCGACTACTGGGGTGTAGACCTCCGGTGACAGGGAGAAGCCGGCATCGCCGTCAATGTCCACCCCAAAGACCGACCCGCTCAGCACGTCGGTAGTCCGGCCGTTGCCGTTCAGGTCCACCCCGGGCCCCCCGCCGGCCACGCCCAGGTTGCGCCCGTAGGCCGCTTCGTTGGGCGTCTCGCTGTCGATGATGATGACCTCGCCGGGGAGGGTGGCCCCCACCGGGCGGGGCAGGCCGGGGACGTCGAAAGTCTGGTTCCGAAATGTCGCGACGATGTTGGCGAAGGGCGTGCCGCGAATCTGGGCCATCCTGTCCTCGGCGGCGGCCAGCGCCAGCGTGTCGTGATTGACGCGCTCATTCAGATACGTGCACGACAGGATGGCCGCCGTGGTGCCGGAGACGGCGATGGCCAGGATCCCGCTGCAGACGATGACTTCGAGCAAGCTGAAGCCGGCGGAGGCGGGCCTTCGCTGCCTGGCTTGTTCGCATCCCTTGAAAGTCATGTTAGCCTCCTACTTGTTTCGCAGCAGAACGGTCGTGGCGCAGCGGCTCGGGTGAACGTTGTTTCTGCCGGTCACCCGCACGGTCCGGAGCCCGATGGAGACCCTGCCGGTTGCCGCATCAAGCGCGAAGATCGGGTCGGCAAGGCCGTCCCCGTCGATGTCGCTGCCCCATGCCGCCTCCGGCAGGACCACGCAGCGGTCGGTCAGGATCCGTCCGGCCGTCTCCGCCTGGCCGGTAACTTGGGTGAAACGCTGCACCCACCCTATCGAGAAGCGGTCGGTGCGGTCGATGTTGCCGTTGACGTCGGCGTTGAGGACGTGCTCGTCAAGGACTTCGGGCGTACCTCCCGCCTCGTTCTGGACGAAGCGGTAGGTGATGGTGCCCCTGGAGGGGACTCCCTTGTCGATCAAGCCGTACTCGGTGTTGCCGGAGCCGTCCAGAACGGTCCCGTTGCCGTCGAGGTCCACCGGTACCTGGAACTGGATGGCGCTGCCGTCTCCGGCCACGGTGATGACTCTGACCGCCGAGTCGCGCAGTTCTGTGGACATGGCGGAAAGGGCGTTCTGGTTGGTGAGTTCCATGTCGCTTGAGATGGCTCCGGAGGTCGAAATATCATTGGTGCTCTTGAGAGCCAAGGCCGCACCCAGCAGAACGATGCTCAGGATGCCCATGGCTATGACCACCTCCAGCAGCGAGAAGCCCGCTGCCCTGCTGCGGCTCGTCGGAGTCTTACAACGCATCGTGGCCGTCAACGGGAGCCTCCGCTAGGCCTGCCTCCTCAACCCCTAACAACAACATATCGCAAAACCGCATTTCCCACAAGGTGCATATTTGTTTTTTCGTGCTTATGCCGGCCGGCTGGGCTACTGTCCCAGCCGGCCGGCATAACTGCCTGTTTTTCTATGCCTTACCGAGCTTCTTGAGCACCTCGTTGCGCTTGGCCAGGATCTCGTAGGGGATGCCCCGGACCTTGGCGGCGTCGTGGCTCCAGCGCTGATCGAAGCCGGTGCCCTTGATCGAGCGGATTTCCGGCGTGAAGAGGCTGGTCGGGCTTTCGCGGTGGACGATCTCGATGTTGCCCTTGTAGAGCTTGACCTTGTACTTGCCGCAGACCACCTTCTGGGTCTCGGCGACGAAGGCGTCCAGCGCCGTGTGCAGCGGGTGGTGCCAGGCGGCCTGGTAGGTCAGGAACGCCCACTGGGCGTCGACCATCTTCTTGAACTGGATCTCCTCGGAGGTCAGGCAGGCCTGCTCCAGGTCCTTGTGCAGGGTGATGATCACCCGGGCCGCGGGGGCTTCGTAGATCTCCCGCGACTTGAGGCACATGATCCCGTCCTCGAACATGTCGATCCGACCGACGCCGTTCTTGCCGGCGATGACGTTGAGGTCCATGACCAGCTTGTCGAGGGGCATCTTCTGGCCGTTCATGGCCACGGGCAGGCCCTCGTCGAACTCCAGGTCGATGATCGTGGGCTTCTCCGGGGCCTTCTCCGGCGGGGTCAGCCACACCCAGATGTCCTCCGGAAGTTCCTGGTTGAGGTCCACCGCGCCCGAGGCGATCGAGCGGCACCACATGGTCTTGTCGTCGCCGCCGGTGATGATCTCGTCGACCGGCACGCCCCAGGCCTTGCAGAGTTCCTCCTCCTCGGCGCGGGTCATGTTGAAGTCGCGGACCGGGCAGAGCACGGTCAGCTTGGGCCCGAAAAGCATGAAGTTGTTGTGCATCCGGTACTGGTCGTTGCCCTTGCCGGTTGAGCCTTCCATGACCGCGTCGGCGCCGGCCTTGACGGCCTCCTGGGCCACCAGCTTGGCGATGAGCTGCCGGGTCATCGAGGTCGAGACCGGGTAGCCGTTGTAGTCGGAGTTGGCCCGGATGGCCTTGGACAGCCAGTTGTCGGTGAACTCCCTGCGAGCGTCGATGAAGATGGGCTTGACCTTGAGGACCTTGGCGTTGTCCTTGGCCTTCTTGACGTCCTCGTCGCCCTGGCCGACGTCGACGTTGACCGGGATGATGTTCTCGTCCTTGACCTTGTACTTCCTGCGCAGCAGTTCCAGGCAAAGGGTGCTGTCCAGTCCGCCGGAGTAGGCCAGCGCCACCTTGGTTACGTTCGGGATGGGGGCGTCGAAGACTTTCTTCTCCACCGCTTTCACGTCGATCTTGGCCACTCTAATCCTCCTCCAGATTCCATGCGGTCCGCAATGAAAAGGGCCCAGAAGCTGCCCATCGGGGGCAACCTCCCAACATGGTGGGATATTCTAGAGTGGCAGGGGTCGGTTTCAAGCTCCGGACGGAGTCAGCGTTTGGACTCCGGGGTGGGGGCAACGGGCGTGGCGGCGTGGGCGGCAACGGATGCCCTGATCTGCTCCGCGGCTTTGAGGTGACCGGCCTCCTGGAGGGCCCTGGCCGCCTGCAGCAGGGCCTGGTCAGCCACGGTGGACGGCGCTGCTCCCTGGCCTGCGGCGGCAGGCTGGGCCTCGCGCATGAGCTGGGCGGCCCGCAGGAAGCTGGCGGCGGCGTCGTCGCGCCTGGCTGCGCCGAGCAGGGCTTGGCCCAGGCCCATGAGCGCGTCGATCTGCACCCCGCCGGCCTCGCGGTCGCTGGCCGCCGTTCCTGAGGAGGCGATGGCCTCGTCGGAGGCCCGGCGGAACTGCCCGACGGCCTCTTCCGAGCGTCCCAGGGCAAGCAGCCCCCTGGCCTGGGCCAGTTTGGTGCGGGCCATCAACAGGTGCCTTCGGGGTGTCTCGCGGCTCAGTTGGTCGAAGGCCTGGGCGGCCAGCGCCACGGCCTCCTGGGCACGGCCTCCGGAGAGGTTCAGGTGGGCGGCGTTCAGGCGGGCCTCCGCGTCCCTGGGGCCGCCCTCCCGGACGTAGGCCTCGTACCACTTGAGCGCCTGGTCAGGGCGACCGGCGGACTCGGCGGCGGTGGCGGCGGCGAAGGTCACGGCCGGACGGATGTCCGGCGGGCACTGGCCATAGAGGGAGGCGAGCGCCTTGGCCGCCTCTCCGTGCCGTCCGCGCCTGGAGAGCTGTTCGGCGTGCTTCAGCCTGGCACCGGCCGCCTCGGGGCCCGAGCCCAGCTCCGCGGCCAGCAGGAGGTAGGCCTCCGCGGCCGCGTCCGGCTCGCCGCCCTCATCGAGAAGCGCGGCGCGCAGACGCATGGCTTCCAGTCTGGTCCCGGCGTTGGTCCAGGTCCGGGCGTCCAGGATCTCCCTCTGCAGGAGGTCTGCCGCCTTCCGGAAGTTCCGCCCGCTGCGCAGCGCCCTGGCCGTGCCCAGCCTGGCCAGGTCCATCTGTTCCGGCGTGGCGCGGGGCGACTTGAGCACCTCGGCGTACTGCAGGAAGGCCTCCTGGGGATTGGGCGGAGTCATGAGCATGTGGGCCTCGGCGGCGCCGAGGTGCGCGGGTATGGCCAGTTCGCCCAGGGGGCTGACCTGATAGGTGGTCGCGAACAGGCGGACCGCCTCCTCCAGCGGGTCGTGCCCCGGGGCCGTTCCGGCGGCACCTTCCTTGGCCTTGGACTGTTCAAGCTTGACCTGTCCGAGATGGAAGCTCAGCCGGTCCTGGCCCAGGGCTTCGCGGGCCTGACGGTTGGTGATCAGCGGGGCGATGCCGGCGGCCGCCTCGGCGAAGCGTTTCTGCCCGGCCATGGCCCGGGCGATCCACAGCTGTGCTTCGTAGCTCTGCGCAGTGCGCGGGCCCGACATCTCCCCGGCACGGATGAGAGAGCGGATCGCCCCATCCCAGTCGGCCAGGCCGAAGAGCACCCGGCCCCTGGCCATCTCGATGCGCATGGCCAGGGCGTCGTTCCTGCCGGCGTGTCGTTCGGTCGCCTCGCGCAGCAGTTCCTCGGCGCGCCGGAGCCGGCCGAGCCCCTCTGCCGCCAGCGCCGCCAGGTAGCGAGCCTCGGTCCCCCGCAGCTGATCGCCGAAGAGCGGTGCCAGTTCGGCGGCCGCCTCGGCGTGCCTTCCCATCTGCACCAGGTCATCCCCGGCCCGCAGCCTGGCCGCGGCAGCCAGGCTGGCGTCGCCGTGTTCCGCGGAGCCGCGGGCCACCGCGGCGAAATCGGCGGCCGCGGCCTCCAACAGCGGGCGCCCACCGTCCAGGCCCCGGCTGGCGAGGTCCTGGGCGTGTTTGTGACGCGCCCAGCCCCGGCCATAGAGCGCCCGGTGGCGCCACGCGGAGGCGGCGCTGCCGGCCGCGGCGGCCTCCTCAGCCGACAGGCCGTAGAGGGAGGCGGCCTCCTCCCATCTGGCCTGACCGTAGCGGGCCTCCGCCTGCCAGAAGAACGCCTGGGCTCTCAAAGCGGGAGAGGTCTGGCCGATGGGCTTCTCCAGGAATGCCGTCCGGAGCAGATCGAAGCAGCGGTCGGGCCGGCCGAGCATGCACAGCGCCCGAGCGCGCAGCACGTGGGCCTCGGCGACGAAATGCGCTCCATCCGGGGCTTCCGCCTGCTCGTCCAGCAGCCGGAGGGCCCCGGCGCGGACCAGCGTCGTCGTTTTCTTGCCCCAGCGATCCGTCTTGGTGTCCCAGAGGTCCTCGATGTACTCAGTTTCGCCACGTTCGACGAGGGCCAGGCAAAGGAAGTAGCGGCACTCCCTCAGCAGGCGGGTGCGGGCGGCCGTCTCCAGGCCTCGCCCGGCGGGGCCGCCGATCTCCGCGAGCAGCGGGCGCAGAATCTCCTCGGCCTCCTTGGAACGGTGTTCGGACTCGATCAGGGAACGTCCGGTCCAAGTCCGGCACTCCAGCAGCAGCGGGCTGGCGGGATGCCGGCGTGGAAACTCGGCCAGGAGCCTGGCGGCCTCCTCCCTCTTCCCGGAGAGGTACAGGCTCTCGGCCAGGAGCAGATCAGCCTGGTCGGCACGGTCCAGTTTCGTATCGATGTTGAGCCGGCCGAGGCGCAGCGCAACGAACTCGAAGAACCCCTGATCGAAGGAGGCACGGGCCAGCCTGACTTCCTGATCGAAGAGCCCCTGGTCCAGGCGGGGAGGCGGTTCCGCGCCAGGGCCCGCGGCCGCCCAGCCCGCGACGGCGGCCAGCAGCAGGGCGGAGGACTTCAGGAAGCGGCGCACGCCTTCTCCAGTTCGGCGCCGAGCCGCGTGGGGCGGCCGGAGCGGTCCAGGCAGGCCAGGACCACGCGCCCGGTGGCCAGGACCCGGCCCTCGCGCAGGATCTCGTTCTCGAAGGTCACCCGGCTCTTGCCGCATTCGGCCACTCTGGTGCGGACGGTGATCAGGTCGTCGTAGCGGGCCGGCGAAAGGTACTGAACGCTGAGCTCCCGCACGGCCAGCAGGCGCCCGCCGGCTTCAACGTCGCGGTAGGCCAGCCCGCGCTCGCGCAGGAACTCCACCCGTCCCACCTCGAACCAGGCGGCGTAGTTACCGTAATAGGCGAAGCCCATCTGATCGGTCTCGACGTAACGAACCCGGAAAGACGTCTGGCTGGCGCTCTCGGACATGTCGCGCTCCCCCGCGGGCAGACTCCTCCGCCCATCACCTTTCAGCTATTAGTTATCGTCCGGGAGCGGGGCGGAGATTAGGGCCTGCTGGCGGGTCGGGAGTGCCGGGCGTGCGGATGACACGGGGCGTCGGCCTCGCGCAGTTGACTACTTGGCCGCCGTCGATAATGTTAGGGGCTGTCGACCTGCGAAACCAGAGTGAAGGAACGCACCTTGGCAGACTCCGCCCCGACAGCTGTGATCCTGTGCATCGGCGACGAGGTTCTCCGCGGGGAGGTGGTCAACACCAACGCCGCCTGGCTGGGCCAGGAACTCACCGCACTGGGTTTCCGCGTCACCGAGCACGGAGTCGTGGGCGACAACGAGGACGCCATCGTGGCTGCGCTGGACCAGGCAGTCGGGAGCGCCCCGCTGGTGATCGCCACCGGCGGGCTCGGTCCCACCGGCGACGACCTCACCGCCGACGCCGCGGCGCGTTTCCTGGGGGTGGTCCTGGCCGAGGCTCCAGAGGTGCTGGAGGCCATCGCCAAGCGCCAGGGGAAGACGGTCGCGGAACTCTCGCCCGGCGGCCGGCGGATGGCCCGCGTGCCGGCCGGGGCCGAGGCCCTGCCCAATCCGGCCGGAGCGGCGCCGGGGATCCACATCAGTTGCGGGTTGCGGATTGCCGGTTGCGGGAGCGGGCCTCAGCCCCCCCACAACCCACAACCCTCAATCCACAACCGTCACGTCTTTCTCCTCCCCGGCGTGCCCCACGAGATGAAGGCGATCTTCGCGGAATCGATCAGACCCATCGTGGACAAGGCGTTCCCCGGGCACGTCCGCCGCTGCGAGCGCTACTGGCACGTGGCCTCCTGGCCGGAGAGCGACGCCGATGCCGAGGCGCGCCGGGCTCTGGCCGGGCTCCTGGCGCCGGAGGGGCCGCTGGAGTTCGGCGACCTCCTCGGCCGCGGCTGGGTCACGCTCCGGGCGGTGGGGGAGGGCCCCGAGGCGGAGGGGCATCTCGCCGAGGCCGACCGGCGCATCCGGGGGAGCTTCGGCGACTCGCTCTTCGGCACCGGCCGGGACGACACCATCGAGGCGGTCGCCGGGCGGGAGCTCATCGAACGCGGCATCCGGGTGGCCATGGCCGAGAGCTGCACCGGGGGGCTGGTGTCCGCGCGGCTGGTGAGCGTGCCGGGCATCTCCGCCTCGTTTGTCGAGGGGCTGGTCACCTACGGCAACGAGGCCAAGATGCGGCTGCTGGGCGTGCCGGCGCTGGTGATCATGAATCGCGGGGCGGTCAGCCCGGAATGCGCCGGAGCCATGGCGACGGGCTTGCGCGAGCGCAGCGGGGCGGATATAACTCTCTCGGTGACTGGCATCGCCGGGCCGGACGGAGGGACCGCGGCCAAGCCGGTCGGGACGGTGCACTTCGGCCTGGCCACCGAGCGCGGCGTCGAAGTGGACTCCCGGCGCTTCGGAGGCTCGCGCGACTGGTTCCGCGAGCGCGCCGCGGCGCACGGACTGTGGATGCTCTGGAGGGCGGCGCGAGCCGCCGGCAGGTAAGGCAGAAGGATGAGGAATGAAGGCAGAATGACGGAGGCCAGGCTGCCGCGCGCTGCAGCCCTGCGGCTCTCCGCCTTCACCCTTCAGCCTTCATACTTCTTAGTTTGAACCATGCTCTACGGTCTGGTCGCCGACGTTCACGCCAACCTGCAGGCCTTCGAGGTGGCCATGAAGCACCTCAAGGCCGCGGGGGTCGACAAGATCCTCAACATGGGCGACCTGGTCGGCTACGGGGCCAACCCCGCCGAGTGCGTGACCATGGCCCGCGAGCAGGTGCACATGGTCACCATCGCCGGCAACCACGATCGGCAGGTGGCCGGGGACATCGACCCGCGCATGAGGCTCACCGCCACCAAGGCGCTGGAGTGGACGCGGGATAATCTCTCGCCGGCCAACTGCCGGCACCTGGCGGGGCTGTCCGACGGGCAGATCGTCGACGACCGGTTCGTCCTGGTGCACGGGTCGCTGGTCGAGCGCGACGCCTACATCCTCACCGCCGGCGAGGTCAAGAGAAACCTGGAGTGCCTGATACGGGACTTCCCCAAGATCAAGATCTGCATGTTCGGGCATACCCACGTGCCCATGCTGATCTCGACGCGCGGAGTTTTCGCGGACCTCAAGGCCACCCGCAGTTTCCAGCTCGAGCCGGGCGAGATCTACATGATCAACCCCGGCTCGGTGGGTCAGCCCCGCGACCGCTGTCCGCTGTCGTCCTTCGCGATCTTCGACACCGAGAACCTGACGGTGACCTTCATCCGCAAGCCGTACGACATCGCCGGAGCCCAGCGCGCCATCGTCCAGGCGGGGCTTCCCGAGAAGTTTGCCAGGCGGCTGTCGGCGGGGGTTTGAATGGTAACCGGCTGGGCGCAGGCCACATACGCAGGCAGGAGGCCCTGATGGCTCTGGAGCGCAAGGACGTCGAGCACGTCGCCCATCTGGCCAGGCTGGCTCTGTCGGATGAGGAGCTTACCCGCTTCCACAAGCAGCTCGACAACATCCTGGGCTACGTTGAGAAACTCAACCAGGCGGACACCACGGGGGTGGAGCCGCTGGTGCACGCTGCCGGGGCTGGCAACGTCATGCGCGACGACGAGGTCCGGCCATCGCTGGACCGCGGCAAGGCGCTGGCCGAGGCTCCGGACTCCGACGGCTGGCACTTCCGGGTGCCGCGGATCATCGAGACGGGAGGGGGGCACTAGATGGCAGCCAGACCTGCGGCCGGGGGCGCAGCCCCCAAGGTGGCCGTCCTCATGGGTTCGGACAGCGACCTGCCGGTGATGAAGCTGGCGGTCGAGGGGCTCAAGGCCTTCGGCCTGGAGAGCGAGGTCCGGGTGCTCTCCGCCCATCGCTCCCCCGAGGCCACCGCCGAGTTCTCCCGGGAGGCGGCCGGCCGGGGCATCGGCGTGATCATCTGCGGGGCCGGGGCGGCCGCGCATCTGGCCGGGGCGGTTGCGGCTCAGACCACCCTGCCGGTGATCGGCGTGCCGCTGGTCTCCGGGTCGCTCGGTGGCCTGGACGCGCTGCTGGCCACGGTGCAGATGCCGCCGGGTGTCCCGGTGGCCACCGTGGCGGTCGGGGAGCTCGGCGCCAGGAATGCGGCGGTGCTCGCTGTGCAGATCCTGGCGGGCGCCGACCCGGAGCTGGCCGGGAAGCTCAGGAAACACAAGGCCGAGATGGCCGCCGGAGTTGCGGCGAAAGACCGAAAAGTGCGCGAGGGCCTGTCCGTTTAGCTTTGTGGCGCGATCGGCACCTGACGGAGCGGGGATGAGCGGGACCAACGGGAACAACGGAGCTGACGGGGCCAGGTTCGGCCTGAGCGACACGCGGGTCTTCACCGACCTGGCGATGGAGCGCGGCTACGTCACCAGGTCCCAGGTCGACGAGTGCATTGGCATCCGCGAGAAGATCCGGGCCATGGGTCTGGAAGAGAAGCTCCCGGACATCATGGTCAAGAAGGGCTACCTCTCCGAGGCCGACGCCCGCCGCCTGGAGAAGGCCCTGTCGGGGTTCCGCAAGCTCGGCAACTTCGAGATCGTCGCCCGGATCGGTCAGGGCTCGATGGGCGCGGTCTTCAAGGCCCGCCAGGTCTCCATGGACCGCTTCGTGGCCGTCAAGGTGCTGCCTCCGCGGCTGGCCAAGGATCCGGCCTACGTCGAGCGCTTCATGCGCGAGGCCCGGGCGGTGGCCAAGCTCAACCACGTCAACATCGTCCAGGGCATCGACGTGGGCGAGGCCGGCGGCTACTACTACTTCGCCATGGAGTACGTCGAGGGCGTCACCGTGCGGGAGACGCTCAAGAGCAAGGGGCCCTACGCCGAGAAGGCCGCCCTGGAGATCATCGTCCAGATAGCCAAGGCCCTGGATCACGCGGCCAAGGCCGGCCTGGTCCACCGGGACATCAAGCCCGACAACATCATCGTGACCCCCGCCGGCGTGGCCAAGCTGCTCGACCTGGGCATAGCCAAGGCCATGGACGCGACCGACGAGTCCGGTCAGCGGGTGGGCACTCCGTACTACATCTCTCCCGAGCAGGCCCGAGGCGACGCCAACGTCGACGCCCGCAGCGACATCTACTCGCTGGGGGCCACGCTCTACCACATGGTGGTGGGCTCGCCGCCTTTCTCCGGCTCGAGCCCGGAGGAGATCATCCGCGCGCACCTCACCGCCACCGTGCCGAACCCGCGCGAGGTCCGGCCGGGGCTCTCCCGGAGCATCTCCCGGCTGATCGAGACCATGATGGCCCGGGAGCCGGACGACCGGTACCAGTCCGCGGCCGAGCTGCTCGGCGACCTGGACAAGGTCTCGCGCGGGCTGCCCCCGGCCAAGGCCCGGGCGGTCAAGGGCGGGGCCGAGCCGGTGCCCTTCTCCGGGGAGGGCGAGGGCACGGTGCGGACCGCTCCGCTGTCCTCGGTGGGCGCCCGTCGCTCGCCGACGGTGCTGATCGGCATAGCCGCTGCCGTGGTGGCCCTGGCCGCCGCGGCCGCGCTGATCGTGGTGCTGAGCCGGGGCGACAAGCCGAAGCCGGTGGTTCCGCCTCCGCCCCCGCCGGTGGTCGACGTCCCCGAGCCTCCTGTCCCCGTGCCGCCGACGCCGGTGCCGGACGACCGCTCGGCCGCCGCCAAGGAGATGCTCGACTACGCCCTCAAGAAGATCGCGGAGCAGCCCCAGAACCACGAGGGGAACATCAAGCTGCTCGAGCAGGTCATAGCCGACACCAAGGGCACGGCCGCCAACCTGGAGGCCAAGGGGCGCCTCGACGAGATCCGCAAGGAGTACGACGCCGTCATCCGGAAGCAGTGGGACGCCGGCTGGCCGGCGGTCGAGGCCAAGGCCCGCGAGAAGCGCTTCGCCGAGGCCCTGGCCGCCCTGGACGCGGGGTTCCCGGCGCGCTACCGCCCGCCGTCCATGCCGCTGTGGACCGGGCAGTACCTCAAGGCCCGCAAGGACCTGGAGGACCAGGCCACCCGCTGGATCGCCGGCGAGGAGGCCCGGGCCTCCGGACTTGCCGCCAAGCACGAGTTCGACAAGGCCCGCGAGGCCATCCGCGGCATGGCCATCGCCGGCACGCCCGGGATCGCCGACCGCATCGCCGGGGCTCTCGGCGGCATCGACCAGGCCGAGGTTGACTACAAGAAGACCCTGGCCGACCAGCAGAAGCGTCTGCAGGAGGAGGCCCAGCGGCAGCGCGAGACGCTGTTCGTCCGCTTCCTCCGCGACCTCTACGGACGGGAGGCCGCCGCGGGCTTCGATGCCGCCGAGCGGTTCTGCCGGACCTCCGCAGGCCGCCCGGAGAACGCCCCGGCCAAGGAAGACATCCAGGCCGAGGCCGCCGACCTGGCCGAGATGCGCAAGGCCGCCGACGAGATCGTCACCATCCTCGGCGCGGTGCGCGGCACCATCCGCTTCACGTGGAACCGGCAGCCCATTTCCGCCCGGGTGCTGGAGGCCAAGGACGGGCGGGTCTGGGTCTCCCCCGGCGAGGGCGCGGAGTTCCCGGTCACCCCGGCCGAGATGGTTGCCGCCGAGGTCGTCGAGATCACCGGCTTCGGCCGGGGATCTCCGGCCAACGCGGCCCGGGCGGCGCTGTACCTGACCTGGCGGGGGGACTACGCCGGGGCGCGCGGCCAGGTCGAGGGCATGGTCGATGGGCCGCAGCGCACCAGGGCCATCAAGCGCCTGGACGTGCTGCAGAAGGGCATGGCCGAGATCTACGCCGAGGACATAATCCAGAAGGCCCGCGCGGCCCACGCGGCCAGGAACTTCCCGGAGTTCGCCCGGCTGATGGCCGAGCTGCGGGGCAAGTACGCGGCCACCAAGGCCTTTGCCGCGGCGGCCGCCGCCCTGTCCAAGCTTGAACTGGACGTGCTGCTGGCGGGCGTCGACCCGGCCATGCTGTTCGCGGGCAGGGCCGCCCCCGCCCCCGGCGGGCTGGCGGCCCACTACGACTTCGACCCGGACTCGCCCCAGGTGCTCGACTGGCAGAGCACCGGCGACATGTGGCGGTGGGGGCAGCACATCTACGACCGCAACGGCATCGACGTGGTTGTCGGCGACGACGGCCGCATGGTCATCGCCGCCGGGCGCGACCGGAGCCTGGCGGCCAACTGGGCCGTCCCGATCGGCAAGTTCACGAGCGTCCAGTTCGACGTCACGCTGCTGCGCGGGCGCGGCAGCCTCGGCCTGGGGCTCTTCAAGGCCGATCTCTTCCAGAAGGACGAAACCATGCGCGCCTGGTTCCCGGAGAGCGGACGGCCTTACATCCGCCAGGGCGAGCAGCGCGTGCAGCACAACCAGGACCTGCTCCTGGAGCGCAACCGGAAGTACCGGGTCCGCCTGGAGGTCGCCGGCGGCGAGGCCCGGCTGCTGCTCGACGGCAAGGAGCTGGTCCGCGATCAGGTGAGGATGGACCTCCGCGGCGCCCGCCTGGGCCTGGGCGTGTTCGGCGCCGACGCGGCCTTCGACAACGTCGAGGTGGTCTGCCAGCCGGAGGACTCGTGGCTCAAGCGGCGCGCGGAGCTCTCGGCCGCGTTCCAGAAGGCCAATGTGAAGCCCGGGCTGAACGTCGACTACTTCAGCGACGCCGCCATGACCAAGAAGGTGCTCAGCCGGGTCGAGCCGGCCGCCTACTTCTGGTGGAGCGAGCGGGCGCCGGTGCCGGGGCTGCCCGTGGACAACTTCGGCGTCCGGATCTCCGGCAAGCTCTACGTCGAGAAGGCCGGCCGGTATCGCGTGTACCTGCGCTCCGACGACAACGGCAAGCTGTCTCTCGACGGCAAGGCGGTGGTCGACGCGCGGCACAACGGCGACGCCGAAGTGGACCTCCAGGCCGGGTTCCACGAGCTGCTCATGACCGTCGACGACGTCGGCGGCCGCTGGGCGGGCCAGGAACTGAGCTGGGAGCGGGAAGGGCTCCCGCGCCAGGTGGTCCCCTTCGAGCTGCTGGGCCACTGACATCAGCATGGGCGGCGCGGCCCCCGCCGGACGGGACTTCCTTCCCCCGATAGAGACCGTCTCATGGCGCGACGGCGCTGTGCGCCTCATCGACCAGCGCCGGCTGCCGGCCGAGCTGGTCCACATGGAGTGCCGCACGGTCCCGGAGCTCTTCTCGGCGATCCGGGAGCTGGCTGTCCGCGGCGCGCCGGCCATCGGCGTGGCCGCGGGCTACGGGGCGGTCATGGCCGTCTGGAAGAGCCGCTCCGGCACGGCCGGGCTGCTCCGCGAGGTCGCCGCGGCCTGCAAGGAGCTCGCCGCGAGCCGTCCGACGGCCGTGAACCTCTTCTGGGCGCTCGACCGGATGAACCGCACGGCCGAGTCGCTCTCCGCGCTTGCGCCGGAGGAGTTCAGGGAGCGGCTGCTGGCCGAGGCCCGGGCGATTCACGAAGAGGACCTGGAGCTCTCGCGGCGCATGGGGCGCGCCGGGGCCGAGCTCATCCCCGACGGGGCGACGGTGCTGACCCACTGCAACGCCGGGGCGCTGGCCACCGGCGGGCTGGGCACGGCCCTGGCCTGCGTCTACGCCGCCGTCGCCGAGGGCAAGCGCGTCTCGGTCCTGGCCGACGAGACCCGGCCGCTCCTCCAGGGCGCGCGCCTCACCGCCTGGGAGTTGAGTAAGGCTGGCATCCCGGTCACTGTGCTCTGCGACAACATGGCTGCCGCGGCCATGCAGCAGGGCAGGGTGGACCTGGTCATCACCGGCGCCGACCGGATTGCCGCCAACGGCGACGCTGCCAACAAGATCGGCACCTACGGGGTGGCCGTGAACGCCAAGCACCACGGCGTGCCGTTCTACATCGCGGCTCCCGAGTCGACCTTTGATCGGGCCTGTCTAGACGGCTCCAAGATCGTCATCGAGGAGCGCTCGGCCGCCGAGGTGCTGGGGATCGCTGGGTGGGTCGGGCGGGGACAGGAACCGGAAGCCCGGAGCGAAGCGGAGGGATCGGTGCCTGTCCCCGGAGTCTGGAATCCCGCCTTCGACGTGACCCCGGCCGAGCTGATCGCCGGGCTGATCACCGACCGCGGGGTGCTCAGGGCGCCGTACGGAGAGTCAATAGCTGCGGCGTTCGGGGGCCGAGGCTAGCCCCTCACCCCTCGAACATCCGCCTCAGATCGTAGGCCAGGTACAGGTCCTCGAACGCGTGGCGCTGGGCGGCGGGGAGCGCCGCGTACTGCTCCCTGCGCTCGGCCAGCAGTTCGAGCAGGTCCTCCTCGGCCAGCGGCAGGCGGTGCTTCTTGAGCCAGGCCAGCGCGTAGAGCTCGTCGTCGTGCATGAAATTGTGCAGGTCGCGGTCGCCGGGCAGCCCGGCGTAGCGGGTGTAGTACTCCATCTCGGCGTCGTCCAGGTTGAGGCGCAGGACGGCGGAGCCGGCGGCGACGTCGGCCCCCGGGACCAGCAGGGTCATGAGCTGCATGGCGAAGCGCTTGGTGTAGCCGGCGTGGCGGGGCGGTGCCGCCACCAGAATGTCGGTGGCGTTCTCCATCTTCCGGGCGCAGAGGTGGGCCAGGCGGAAGAGGTGCAGCAGGACGTCCTTGGCGGCGAAGCCCAGCGACCCGGCGACGCCCACGGCGTGGATCTCGGCGGGCCGGCGGCCCGCGGCCCGGAGCGCGTCGAGCTGTCTGCGGGCGGCGGCGTCGGCGGGCAGGCCCAGGGGCCCGTCCATGGCCACCGAGGCGGTGGCCACGTCGCGGCCGGCCTTCTCCACCAGGAAGACGGTGGCCGAGGGCAGCAGGTCGTGGATGCCGGGCTTCCGGGGGCGGCCGACGGCGGCGGCGCGCCTGCGCAGCTCGGCCGAGTCGGCCACCAGGGCGGTGAACTCGCCCCTCTTGCCGAAGCGGTACTCCGTCGGGCTCCCGGTCACCTGGAGCTCGAGGGCGCCGAGTATCCGCGTGAGGCTGGCGGCCTTGCGGCGCGAGCCGGCGTTGGTGCCGCTGCGGGTGCTGCCGGCTCCTCTCCTCGTGCTGGGCATGGATGGCTCCATACCTGGGCCACGCCGGTGGCTCTCGCTGCGCCCTGGTTTAGCGGTGGGGGCGGGAAAGTCAAGCCGCTTTAGAAGCTGGTTGGGGGTTGGCGGTTGGGGGTTGGAGGGTGCAGAGGCGGGAACTCACCGCCCCGCCCAGCCAACCCCCCCCCTCAAACCCCCAACCTCCAACCGCTGTTGGCTCACAGCCTGGTCCGTGCCAGTCGCAGCGCGTTGGCGATGACCGACACCGAGCTGAGGCTCATCGCCGCGCTGGCCACGGCCGGACCGGGCAGGAGCAGGCTCCACAGCGGATAGAGCGCGCCGGCGGCGATGGGCACGCCCAGGGCGTTGTAGCCGAACGAAAGGGCCAGGTTCTGCCGGATGTTGCGCATGACCGCCAGGGAGAGCCGGCGGGCGCGCAGGATCCCGGCGACGTCCCCCCGCACCAGCACCACGCCGGCGCTCTCCAGGGCCACGTCGGAGCCCGAGCCCATGGCCAGGCCGACGTCGGCCCTGGCCAGCGCCGGCCCGTCGTTGACGCCGTCGCCGGCCATGGCCACGACGCTGCCGGCGGCCTGCAGCTCGCCGACCAGCGCGAGCTTGTCGGCCGGGAGCAGCCCGGCGCGGACCTCGTCGATGCCCAGCTCCCGGGCCACGCGCCCGGCGCCGGCCGGGCCGTCGCCGGTGGCCATGATCAGGCGCAGGCCCAGGGCCCGGAGCTCCCGGACCGCCTCCCGAGCCGTGCCCCGCACGGCGTCGGCCGCGCCGATCAGGCCCACCGCCCGTCCGGCGGCGGCCACGAAGACCAGGCTCTGGCCCTCGGCCTCCATCCGGAGCGCGGCCGGTTCGAGCTCCGCCAGACCGACGCCCAGTTCGGCCATCAGGGCGCGTCCGCCGGCCGCCGCGGCCTGCCCGGCGACCGTTCCGGCGAGCCCCAGCCCGGGGATGGCGCGCAGTCCGGAGGCTGCCGGCGGCGGGGCGCCTCCGGAGTGGTCGCGCCAGGCTTCGGCCACGGCCCGGGCCAGGGGGTGGGTGCTCCCGGCTTCCAGGGCCGCGGCCAGCGCCAGGACGTCGCCCTCGGCACGGCCTTCCGCTGGGACGATCGTGCGGACGGTCGGTCTCCCCTCGGTGAGGGTGCCGGTCTTGTCCAGGATCAGGACGCCGGCCCGGCCGAGGGTCTCGAGCGCCGCGGCGTCGCGGAAGAGCACCCCGGCGCGGGCGCCGCGCCCGACCCCGACCATCACCGCCATCGGCGTGGCCAGCCCCAGGGCGCAGGGGCAGGCGATGATCAGCACGGCCACGGCGGCCACCAGCGCCCGGGCCAGCCGCGGCTCCGGACCGAAGGCCGCCCAGAGTGCGAAGGCGGCGGTGGCGGCGAGCATCACCGCCGGCACGAACCAGGCGGAGACCCGGTCGGCCAGGCGCTGGACGGGCGCGCGGCTCCTCTGGGCTTCGCCGACCATCCGGACGATGTGGGCCAGCAGGGTGTCGGCGCCAACCTTCTCGGCGCGCATGAGCAGGGCGCCGTCGCCGTTGAGCGTGCCGCCTATGAGGGCGGCGCCCGGGCGCTTCTCCACCGGCACCGGTTCGCCGGTGATCATCGATTCGTCCACGGCGCTGGTCCCTTCCCGGACGGTGCCGTCGACCGGAACCCGCTCGCCGGCGCGGACCCGCAGCCGGTCTCCCGGGCGGACCTCCGCGAGCGGGACCTCCTCGTCGGTCCCGTCGGCGCGGATCCGGAGCGCCGTCGCCGGGGCCAGCCCCAGGAGCGCGCGGATGGCGCCTCCGGTCCGCCGCCGGGCGCGCAGTTCCAGCACCTGCCCGAGGAGCACCAGGATGGTGATGACCGCAGCGGACTCGAAGTACACTTCGGCCGCGCCGTGCCCCCCGTGGAACTGGGCGGGGATTGCTCCGGGGACGATCGCCGCCAGGGCGCTGTAGCCCCAGGCTGCGCCCACACCCAGGGCGATGAGCGTGAACATGTTCGGGCTGCGGTTGACGACCGAGGCCCAGCCGCGGACGAGCAGGGGCCAGCCGCCCCAGAGCACGACCGGGGCGGACAGCAGGAGCTGGAGCCAGACGCCGGCCCTTCCCGGGACGAGCGGTTCGCCGCCGCGCCCGGGCAGGTGGCCGCTCATGGCCAGCAGGAAGACGGCCAGGGCCGGCGGCAGGCTCCACCAGAAGCGGCGGCTCATGTCCCGGAGTTCGGGGCTCTCCGGCTCGTCGAGCCCCGGGGCGACCGGCTCCAGGGCCATGCCGCACTTGGGGCAGGGGGCCGGGACAGGGCTGCGGACCTCGGGGTGCATCGGGCAGACGTACTCCGAGGCCGTTGCAGCCGGCCCGGGGCGCCGCTCAGCGGGGCGGAGGAACGACTCCGGGTCGGCCCGGAACCTTTCGAGGCAGTGCGGGTTGCAGAACCAGTAGGTGCGGCCGCCATGCTCGAAGCTGCCGGCGGCCGACGCGGGGTCGACCTCCATGCCGCAGACCGGGTCCAGCTCGGGCTTTCGGGCAGTCATGGGCAATGACTCTACCGGCGCCGCGGCCGGATGTCAAAGCCGGGCTTGAAGGTCCAAGGTGCAAGGTGCAAGGTGCTAGGTGCTAGGTGCAAGCTTCCGTCGGGGCTTGCTGGACCTTGAACCTTGGACCTTGCACCTATCGTTAGGTTTGGTCTTGACTTCCGCCCCGGCCGGACTAAGACGGACTTGGGCGGAGGGTCCGCGGGATAGCCGTGGGGGCCGCCCCGAAGGGAGGCACACACTCAGGTGAAGGTTTCTTACCATGTGTTCAGGGACTACCAGCTTCCAGTGCTCAGTGCGTCGGACGAGGAGGCGCTGACCCGCCTGACCGCCGGTCAGAAGGCGAAGGCGCGCAAGCTCCTCTACTCGTTCGTGTCCATGTGCCACCACCCCAAGAGAAACAAGATCTTCCTGGGCGCCACCCACCGGGAGGGTGACATCCTCGTGGAGTTCGACCTCAAGACCCGGAAGTTCCGCTCCTGCGGTTTCGCCAAGTCCGGCCTCTTCGGCCCCGGCGACCAGAAGATCCACAAGGGCCTGCACCTCGACGAGAAGGAGGACGCGATCTACTTCGGGACGGCCACGCTCATCCCCATGTCGGAGAGCATGGAGGCCGAGGGTGGCAAGCTGCTCCGCTACGACATCGCCACCGGGAAGTTCCGCAAACTGGCCGCCCCGACCAAGGGCGACTACTACCAGGGCACGCTCCGCGACGCCCGGCGTGGCAAGATGTACATGTTTACGGGGCGCGGCTCCTTCGCGGTCTACGACCTGAAGCGCCGCCGCCTGGTGCGCTGGGAGAACATGGAGTCCTGCCCGCACAACGGCTGCATGGACCCCGACGGCGGGATCTGGGGCGTGTACGGTGCCGGGCGCCAGGAGTTCTTCCGCTACAACCCCGACCGGAACCGCTTCGAGTTCCCGGGGACGGCCCTGCCCAACGCCCTGGCCGCCTCGGGCATCATGTACCACGGCGCCGGGCCGGTGGACTGCATCATCGACGGCGGCGACGGGTTCCTTTACATCGCCAGCCCCCTGGGCGAGCTCTACCGCATGGACTACCGCGGCGGCGGGCTCAAGTACCTGGGCAAGCCCTTCCCGGACCGGCGGCTGCCGGGGCTGGCGGTCGGGCCGGACGGATGGCTGTACCTGGCCGGCGGGAACTCCCGCGCCTCGATGCTCGCGCGCTACAGTCGCGAGGAGGAGCGTTTCGAGTACCTGGGCACGGTCGAGCACCCCGACGGCACCTACCTGCACTACGCCCACGAACTGGTGGTGGTCGACGGGACCGTCTACATTGGCGAGACCGACAACAAGACCCGGAGCGGCTACCTCTGGGCGTGCGAGATATAGTGGCCGGTTGAAACGATCCCCCGGGGCCGCCGTCACCGACGGCGGCCCCCGGGCGGACGGGGAGGGACGGGCATGGCCGGACGCAGTAAGACGCCCAGGAGCATCCGGGTGGCGCTGGCCCAGATGCCGGTGAACTGGAAGGAGCCCGAGGCCAACGTGCAGCGGGCCGAGGCGCTGATCGCCCAGGCCGCGGGCATGGGCGCCGACCTGGCCGCCCTGCCGGAGTGCTTCGTGGCCCCGGCCCGCGAGCGGTCCGAGGCCATCCCCGGGCCTCTCTCCAGGCGCTTCTCGGCGCTGGCCCGGAAGCTGCGCATCCACCTGGTCATGGGATCGATCGGCGAGCGCTGCGGCGAACAGCTGTTCAACACCGCCTGTCTGATCGACGACCGCGGCTGGCTCATCGGCCGCTACCGCAAGCGGTTCCTGTGGTTCACCGAGCGCGCCCTGGGCACCGCCGGCACCTCGGCGCCGGTATTCCGCACCAGGCTCGGGCGCATCGGACTGGCCGTCTGCTGGGACCTGGCCTTCCCGGAGCACTTCCGGGAGCTGGCCCTGGCCGGGGCCGATCTGACGGTCTGCCCGGCCTACTGGCAGGCCGGCGACCGCTTCGGGCGGCTCTCCCCGGGCCAGGCGAGGAAGGTCGTTTTGCTGCCCGGCGCGGAGGAGTTCTTCGTGAACTCCTGCGTCGCCGCGCGCGCCGCCGAGAACGGCATGGCCATGGCCTTCGTCAACGCCGTGGGGCGCACGCGCGTCCAGGGCCGGTCCGACCGGCTGATCGGCCTGAGCCAGGTGGTCGTGCCCTTCCGCGGAACGGTGGCCTCGGCCGGCGACGCGCCGGCTCTGGTCGTGGCCGACGTGGACATGGGACTGGTCCGGGAGGCCGAGCGGGTCTACGCGCTGCGCGAGGACGCGCGGATGATCAGGACCCGACGGTAGCGAGGGACTGCGTCAGGGTCAGCGCGGTTTCCGGAAGAGGTACCGGCTGCTCAGGAAGAAGTGCAGGACGAACACCACCGCCGCGGCCACCAGCACGCCGGGGTGGATCGCCTTGGCCAGTTCCCCGTGGTTGGCCATGCCGAAGACGAAGGCCAGGTTCAGGCACATGTGGGTCATGATCGGCGCCAGGAGCGATCCGGAGTACTCGTAGACCGTGGCCACCACCACCCCCAGGACCATGGCCGCGGCCATCGGTTCCGGGTAGGGGTAGTGGAACATGGAGAAGACTCCGGCGGATATCAGCACGGCCAGCGGCGCGCGCATCCGCCGGCGCAGGGCGGCGTAGAGGAAGCCGCGGAAGAAGATCTCCTCGGCGATCGGCGAGAACACTCCCCAGCTCATGGCGAACAGCACCAGCGGGCGCATGAACTGCGGGTGGTCGCTGCCCGGGGCGGCCTGACCGATCCGGTAGATCAGCTCGTAGTATCCCGGGTGGCCGTGCTCGATGCCCTGGGCCAGGGCGCGCTGCACGGACAGGGCGTTGAGCGCGGCCACCAGCAGGCCCAGCGAGAGCCCCCAGCCGAAGTCGTGGGCCAGCCGGCCGCCGGGGATCAGCGTGCTCAGGAGCGGCTTGCGGTGGTGGAAGAGGAGCAGGGCCAGGGGCACCAGGGCGAAGGCGGTGTTGAGCAGGGTCGAGCCGACGAACCACTTGCCGGCCGGGTCCGATCCAACCCGCACGTAGAGCCAGCGGGATCCGGCGATGGCCGCGGCGGCCAGCCCCAGGGCCAGGGCCATCTCCCAGGTGGTCCAGCGGACCAGGCGCGAGGCGGGGACGCCGGTGGCGGTGGGCGCGAAGCCCTGGCCGACCGTGCGCCGTTCAGAAGTCAATCCGCGCCCCCGTGGCCGGATCGACGCCCATGCCGACCTGCGCCCCGGGCTCGCCGGGCACGAACAGGTCGGAGACGGTGACGTCCACGGCGGTGACGGTGCAGCCCGTGCCGCTTTCCACTGCGGAGGCGACCAGCTCCCGGACCTCGGCGGCCACCTCGGGGAGCCGGGAGCCGTACTGGGCCACCAGGCTGAGCTTGACGTGCACGCGGGTGTCGCCCAGCGGCCCGCGCCGGCCCACCGAGACGGCGACGTCGCAGATCGTGACGACGCCGCGGGCGGCGATGGCCGCGTCGGAGGCCTTCTCGACCAGCAGCTTCGGATCGGGGGCCGGGGGGGTGCCTTCGGCGCTCACAGCAGGTCCTCGGCGTCGCCCGGGCCGAAAGTCCCGGAGACGTGGACGTTCACGGTGATCCTCTCGTAGTGGGTGAGCCGGCCGACCTCCTCGGCGATGGCCGCCTGGGCGCGCCGGCAGAGGTCCGGTATCTGCCATCCCCGGGCCGCCTGCAGGTAGACCTCCATCCGCAGGTGCCGGCGTCCGGAGGGGAGCACCAGACGGTGGAGCAGGAAGCGCTCGAGCAGGTTGCCGCTGCCCGGCGGCTCCATCCGCAGGCCCTCGATGCCGGATGTGGCGTGGCGGGCCATCTTGTCGAGCACCGGCTGCGCGTACGTCAGCCGGCCCGGGATGGCTCCTCCCTGGGGGCTGGCACTGTGCTGGATCAACCGGGTATCTCCTGTGTGCCGTCGGACGGGCTCAACCATTAACCGGGCCGGGCCGCGATTCAAGGGGATTTCGGCGTTCCGCCCCGCAGCCGTTTCGACGTCTCCGCTGGGCGGCTGACGTTGGTCCGGGCACCCCGCGGCGGCGGCCGCGCCGGAGGACCCGGCTATCCGGCGACTTCCCCGGAAAGGCCGATGACGACCTCCTCGAAGGGCAACGCCGCGCCGCTGTCCGCCAGGGCCTGGCGGGCCAGGCGGGTCAGCCCCGAGCAGCAGGGCACCTCCATGCGGTAGACGGTCACCTTGGTGATGCCGGAGCCGCGGAATATCTCCGCGAGCTTCTCGACGTAGCCGCGGCCGGAGACGTCGTCGAGCTTGGGGCAGGCGACCAGCAGCGCCCGGCCGGCGAGGACCTCGGGGTGAAGCTGCGGGAACGCGAAGCCCACGCAGTCGGCCGCCAGGGCCAGTTCCCTTCCGCGCAGGAAGGGCGCGCCCGGCGGCACCAGCGCCAGCTGGATCGGCCACTGGCCGAGCTGACTGGCCTGCCCCGCGCCGGAGCCTCCGGCGCAGCAGGGTGCGGCCGGGGCGGCAGCCGGCTTGAGCGTCCGGGCCATGGTCCCCGGGCAGCCGCAGGGCAGGGGGGCGGGGGAGGGGGCGGGGGGCTCCCCGGCGTGCGGCGCAGCGGCCGCTCCGCCGTGCTTGTGGGCCATGGCGGCGGCCTCATCGAAATCGGCGGCCTCGCGCTCCTCGATGGTGATGGCATCCTGCGGGCACTCGCCGAGACAGGCGCCCAGCCCGTCGCAGTAGCTGTCCTTGACGAGCTTGGCCTTGCCGTTCACCATGGCGATGGCGCCCTCGGCGCAGGCCGAGACGCACTGGCCGCAGCCGTTGCACTTGGCGGCGTCGATCCGGACGATCTTGCGTTTGGGCACTGGCGGCTCCTCCTGAATCCTCGTCTGGCTTCAACAAGTCGCGGGCCCATTCTATTCGCGGTCGGGGGGATTCCAGGGGAAGTCCATGGTGGCTCCAACGCAGAGGCCGCAGAGGAGCGCGGAGGTCGCAGAGGACAGCACTGGAGCATGCTTGGGCGCGTCAAGTGCTCCTTCTGACAATGAACCGAAATCCTCCGCGTCCTCTGCGCCACTCTGCGACCTCTGCGTTAAGAGTTCCCGCTGGATCAACGGGGCGCATGCCTTGGCCCCGGGCAAGTGCGAACCGCCGTTGCGGTTTGCGCGGCGGCGCTTAGACTGTTGCCCAAAGGAGCGATGGATCATGACTGAAGAGCAGGATCAGGCGAAACCGACCGGCGGCGATTGGCGCGAGCAGGCCCGGCGCGAGAAGGAGCGGCTGGCCAAAGAGCTCGACAAGCAGACCGAGGGCGGCGAGGAAGCCGGCGGCGAGATGGGCGAGATGCCCGAGGCCGACTTCATGCACTTCGTGAGCTCCCTGGCCATGCAGGTGATGATGTTCCTGGGCCAGGTCGAGAACCCCATGGTCGGCAAGCGCATCCTCGACCTGGGCGCCGCCAAGTACAACATCGACATCCTGGGTATCCTGGCCGAGAAGACCAAGGGCAACCTGACCAAGGAGGAGGAGGCGGCCATGACCCGGCTGCTCTCCGAGCTGCGCATGGGCTACGTTCAGACCGTCAAGGCTCTGGAGAAGGCCATGGCCGAGGCCCCGCCGCAGGCCGCCGGCGGCCAGGAGCCGCTCCGCGGGCCTGGCGCGCAGCCTCCGCCGCCGAAGGGGAAGATCATCATCTAGCCGCCACGTTACTCGCCTACCAGCCTGATTCCCCCGCCACGTTGCCTGGCTGCTTCATGGGTGGCGTCAAGCAGACTCTTGAGCGTGCTGTCTGCGCTGTGTCTGTGCTCGCGCCTCACATCCCCGTTCAGACACAGGACGAAGGTGGACCTGTCTCCACGGTCGTGCGTGTCTCGGTCAAAAGCTAGAACGCAAACTCCAGGGTCGCTGCTCTTCAGCCCCCCAACCAGGACATAGCTGGTGTTGGTTGGATCAACCCGCCCGGTTCTTTCTATGAGGCTCCACTTGCTGGGATGCGCCGGGCAGGAGAAGGCTTGGGCCTCAGATAGGTACTTGGGAAAGAGCGCGCTGAAGTCGTCCGGCATCCAATCCTGATTGTCACTGGCGTACGCCCTGCAGGCGGCCCCGATCTGTCGGAGATTGCCCCTGCACACGTTAGCCCTGGCGTGGTCATGGACCTTCCGTATCGTCGGGTAGAGAACAAAGAGGAAGGTCGTCACCAAGGCAAAGGCCAGACCACCGAGTGCCATCCAGATGCCTGAAAGCCTCTTCTTGGACGCGTAGATCACAATCATGGCCGCTACGCCAAGGATGAACGAGAGAGGGAGAGTCAGCAGGCCAACGAAAGGAAGAAAGTCTGGCAAGACATTCATGGACATCAGACACAGCAGGCTATTTATGCCGAGGATAAGTGCTATCACCGCCAGTCGGCTGCGGCGTGGCTGTGGCGGCACAGAAGGACTGGCGTCGGGAACTCTGGCGGGATTGCGCGGGTCTTCGGCCATAGTCAGAATCCCCTTGTCCGCCGGGGGTTACGCTAGCTCCTGAAGGGCTTCAAGGTTTGACGCTCCGCCGCCGCAGCCATGCCTCCCGGAGCAGCCCCAGCACTAAGACGTCGCTGAATCGCCGCTTGCCGGCGTCCCAGTGCGCGCCGCGCAGCCGGCCCTCGTCCTTGAATCCGACCTTGCGGTAGAGGGCGATGGCCGGCTCGTTGAAGTCGAAGACTTCGGCGGTGACGCGGTGCAGGCCCCGGGGGCTGCCGGTCTTCCACTTCCGGAAGCCGAAGTCGAGGAGCAGTTCGAGTGCCTCGCGGGCCAGTCCCTTGCCGCGGGCCTTGGGTTCGCCGATGACGATACCCAGTCTTGCGTATCCTTCGTCACGTTCGAGGTCCGTCAGGCCAAAAACCCCTATCGGTCCGAACTCGGCCGCATCTAGCACAAACCTGACCTGGGAGGGGTCTTCGAGATAGCGCTTGTACCACTTCTTCTGCGCAGGCAGGGTCAGCAATGGCTGATTCGGAATGTTCCGGCGCACCTCCGGGCGGTTCCGCCAGCGGACGATGCTCGGCAGGTCGGCCGGGGTGATGGGGCGCAGGGCCAGCCGCTCGCCAGCCAGCCTGGGGCCGTTCAAGTGAGCATCTCCCAGCGGAGGATCTCGTCCTCGCGCAGGTTGAGCCCCGCGCGCCGGCCCACGACCTTGGCCATGTCCACGGGGCTGATGCCGAAGCCGGGCCGCTTGACCTCGAGCATCTCGCTGGTGATGCGCTCACCGCGGCTGATGGCCCGGGCGGCGACGAGCCCGCGCCGGGCCTTGAGGTAGAGCTCGTCCTCGGCGGCGGTGCGGCGCTTCTCCGGCGAGCCCAGCGCCTGCTCGGTCTCGCGGATGGCGCGGACCATGGCGGCGAGTTCGTCCGGCTCTAGCGAGAAGGGGTGGTCCGGCCCCTTCATCTTCCGGCTGAGGGTGAAGTGCTTCTCGATCATGCAGGCGCCCAGGGCCACCGCGGCGGCCGGCAGGGCCGGCCCCATGGTGTGGTCGGAGAAGCCGACCGGCAGCCGGAAGGCCCGGCGCATGGTCTCCATGGCGCGCAGGTTGATGTCCTCGTAGCGCGGCGGGTAGGCGATGGCGCAGTGGAAGAGCGCCACGGGCGGGTTCCCTCCGCGCTTGGCGGCGGCCAGCGCCAGGCGGATGTCCTTCAGGTCGCACATGCCGGTGGAGACCAGCAGCGGCTTGCCCTTGGACGCCGCGTGTTCGATCAGCGGTATGTGGTTGATCTCGAAGCTGGCGATCTTGAAGGCCGGCACGCCGAGCGCGTCGAGCTCGTCCACCGCCGGCAGGTCGAAGGGCGTCGAGAGGAAGAGCACCTTGCGCCTGCGGCAGTGGTCGGCCAGCCGCTTCTGCCACTCGCGGGGCAGCTCGATCCGGGTGAGCAGGTCCTGGACGGTCTCGCCCTTGCGGATGAGCTTCTGCCTCCGGAGGTAGCTGATGCCGGGGGTGTAGCGCGAGTAGAGCGTCCGGCCGGAGTAGGTCTGGAACTTCACGGCGTCGGCGCCGGCCCGGGCGGCGGTGTCGATCAGCGCGCGGGCCTTGGGCAGCGAGCGATTGTGGTTGCTGCCGGCCTCGGCGATGATGAAGACCGGCTGCCCTGCGCCGATCCGGCGGTCGCCCACGCTGATGGTCTTCATCCGCGATTCTCCATGAGCCGTTCGATTTCGTCGGCGATCCGCGCCGCGCCCCGGCCGTCGACCAGCGCGCGGCCGGCGTCGCACATGAGCCTCCGGGCATCCCCGTCGGCGGCCAGCTCCGAGACGGCCGTGCCGATGGCCCCGGGATCGAGCTTCTCCAGCCGGCCGAGGTAGCGCACCGTCCCGGCCTTGGCGAACTTGCCGGCGACCTTGTCCTGGTCGTCGCCGATGGACAGGATTATGGCCGGCACCCCGAAGAGCGCAAGCTCGTACTTGGTGAGCCCGGCGGCCGAGACGGCCAGGTCGGCCCAGGCGAAGTGCTCGCCGAGGTCGCAGCCCGCGCCGACGCTGACCAGCGAGGCCCTGGGCAGTCGGCGGATGGCCTCCCGCAGCCTGTTCCCGGGGTTGGCCAGCGTGCCGACCAGCACGCGGATCTCCAGGGCGGAGCCGGCGGCGGCCAGCTCCCCCACGGTCCGCTCGGCGAGCTGGCGGAGCGCGCTGCCGCCGAAGGTCACCAGCAGCCTCCGGACCGGCCCGGAGCGGTCGCGGCCTCGGGACGTGGCGGCTGGCTTCAGCAACGCCACGCGCACCGGGAAGTAGTCGGGTCCGGCCAGCACCCGGCCCGGGCAGCCGTCGGCCGCGTAGGCCCCGGGATCGGCGCCCAGGTTGCAGTCAACGATCAGGTCGGAGGGATTGGCCTGCGGCCAGTCCAGATAGGTCGCCAGCCGCGCGCCGCCGGACCTGAGCCCGGCGGTGGCCGGCTGGAGGTAGCTGTCGACCACCACCAGGTCGGCGCGCAAGTCCGGCTTGCGGACCGAGACCGGGAAGCGCGGGTCGATGGCGAGATCCCTGGTCGGGTCCTTGCCGGGGTCGGTGTCGCGGCAGAAGCCGGCGACCTGCCAGCCGCGCCCGGCGAGCTCCGCGGCCAGCGCCTCGCAGCGCCGGAGGTGGCCCATGCCCCGCTTGGGCCCGAGGTCGAAGAAGAATGTTGCCTTGGCCATCACCGCGGGTGCCCGTGCTGCTCCAGCCAGGCGATGGCGATCTCGGTGTGGGTGATGTCCGCCGGCGAGTGGACCTCGATGCCGTAGAGCTCCGGCCGGTCGACCAGGGCGATGCGCTCGCCCAGCCAATAGTGGGCGCGGACGGGCTGGCCCTCTGTGGCCATGAGCGTCGCGGTGCGCACGGCGATGACCGCGCCGTCGAGGTAGAAGAGCTCGGGCATGGCCTGGCGGTAGACCGGCGCGTTGGCCGCCGGCAGGAAGGGCTCGGCGAAGCCGGAGGCGTTCCTCCTCTTCATCCACTCCGGCCGCTGGTCGACGAGGTGGCAGCTGGCCGCCGCGGTGGCGTCGCCGCGCGCGAGCTGGTCCAGGCAGCGGGCGACGACGCCCGGCTGCCAGACCGGCAGGTTGGGCTGGACCACGACGGTTGCCTCGGGGAATGGACCATTCTGCCCGTAGACTGCGCGGAGCGCGTGGCGGACGGCCGAGTCGACTCCGGCGGTGTCGCCGGCGAGCTCCTTGGGACGCTCGACAACCAGCGCGCCGGCCTCCATGGCCAGTCGCGCGACCGTCGGGCTGTCGGTGGAGACGAGGATCTTCTCGACCGCCGGGCCGGCCGAGCGCACCGCGGCGATGGCCCGCACCACCATGGGCACGCCGGCCACCGGCAGGGCGTTCTTGTCAACCAGGCCCTTGGAGCCGGCCCGGGCAGGGATCACGGCTGCGGCACGCACGGAGCGTCCTCTCTACTTCCCCCGGCCGTAGAATAGCCGGGGGCCGGGTAGTGTCAAATGATCAGTCGGATCGGTCGGATCCGACCTATCGGTCCGATCAGGAACAAAGCCTCTCGAACCGCCCGGCGGCTGCGTCCCAGGCCCCGGCGCCGTCCGCGGATGGCAGGTATTCGCGCATCTGGGCCGAGGCGGCGACCAGCTTCCGGCCCTCGGCCAGACTGCCGACCAGGCCAAGACTCATGGCCTGCACGAGCAGGTTACCGGCGGCGGTGGCCTCGGCCGGGCCGGCGTAGACCGGCAGCCGGCAGGCGTCGGCCAGCATCCGGCAGAGCAGTTCGTTGCGGCAGCCGCCGCCGACCACGTGAAGCTTGCGGATGCGCTTGCCGGTGAGCGAGCCGAGGATGCCCAGCGTCCGGCGGCAGGCCAGCGCCAGGCTCTCGAAGACGCAGCGGGCCGTCGGGCCCACGCCCTCGGGCGGGGTCTGGCCGGTGCGGCGGCAGAATTCGTGCACCGCCGCGGCCATGTCCGCCGGAGCGGTGAAGGCCGGGTCATCGGGGTTGATGAGCGCGGCCAAGGGCTTGCCCCGGGTCGCCTCCAGGGCGATGGTCGTCCAGTCGAGCTCCTGTCCCGAGCGGCCCCATCCCCGGCGGAGCTCCTCAAGGATCCACAGCCCGGTCACGTTCTTGAGGAAGCGGATGGTCCCGGCGACGCCGCCCTCGTTGGTGAAGTTGCGCGCGCGGGCCTCGGCCGACAGGATGGGGGAGGGCACCTCGGCGCCGACCAGGAACCAGGTGCCGGAGCTGAGGAAGGCCCAGTCGTCGCCGGAGGCGGGCACGGCGGCCACGGCGCTGCCGGTGTCGTGGCCGGCGGGGAAGACGATCTCGGCGCGGCTGCCGGTCTCGCGGGCCACCTCGGCGGTCAGAGCCGCGCGGGTCTCGCCAGGGGCGGCCAGCGGCGCGAGCTTCGCCGCCGGGAAACCGATGGCCGCGAGGATCTCCGGAGACCACTGGCGGCTCCGGGCGTCGAGCAGGCCGGTGGTGCTGGCGATGGTGTACTCGGCGACCGCGCGGCGGGTGAGCAGGAAGCCGAGCAGGTCGGGCATGAGCAGCAGCCGGTCGGCCTTCTCCACGAGCCAAGGCCGGGACTCGAGATCGTCGGCCACCTGGTAGACGGTGTTGAAGGGCATGAACTGGAGGCCGTTGACGGCGTAAAGCCGCTCGGACGGCAGCCGGCGGTGGACGCGCTCGGCCGCCGGGGCGTTCCGGCCGTCGCGGTAGGCGAAGGGCACGCCCAGCAGATCGCCGTCGGCGCCGACGTAGCCGTAGTCCACGCCCCAGGTGTCGACGGCCGCGCTGGCCAACTCGGGGGGAGCGGCGCGCAGGCACTCCTTGACCTCCTCGAGGAGGCGCAGGACCGGCCAGTGCTTGCGGCCGTGGACGTCGACCATGCCGTTGGGGAAGCGGCGCAGCTCGCGGGTCTCGAGCTTCCCGCCGGTGAACTCGCCCAGGACGGCCTTGCCGCCGGAGGCGCCGAGGTCGATGGCCAGGAGCTTGGCGGACTTCATGGCGGACTCCTTCATATCTTTGCGTTCGGGCAGAACACCGCTCGCACCGCGGCGAGCTGCTCGTCGGAGAGCCCGCGGGCGGCGGGGTCGGCGGCCAGCCGCAGCAGATAGAGCTGCGCGGCGCGCTCGGCCATCTCCGCGCGGTCCATGGCGGCCTCCAGGTCCGTGGCCCGGACCACCAGGCCGTGCATGCTCCACATGGCCAGCTGGTTGCTGGTGAGCGCCTGCCGGGTGGCCTCGGCCAGCGGCGGCGTGCTGCCCACCATGAAGGGCACGAAGGTCAGGCCGCAGAGCCCGAGAATCACACAGCCCTCGGGGTGGACGCGCTGGAGGGCGTCGGCGAAGGCTGCGCTGGTCTGCAGCCGCGTCAGGTGGCTGAGGGCGATCAGGTGCGGGGAGTGCACGTGCAGCACCGCCAGCATGTCCGGATCAGCCTCGGCGCAGACGTCGTGGACCGCCAGATGGCAGATGAACTCGCTGGTCGGACGACCAGAGCCCCAGAGCACCTGATAGCTCCCGCCGCCGGGCAGGAGTTCGACCAGCACCAGTGCCTGGGCGGGGACCCGCTCTATGTCGCGCATCCGCTGGCCGGTGGCGGTGACCAGGAAGCGCCGCCCGGCGAGCTTCGGGAAGGCCAGCTTCATCGCCACGGCCGGAGCTCCGCGTTTGGCCTTGGGCGCGCGGACGCCCTCGTCCAGGCGCACCGACATGTTGCCGGCGTTGCCCTCGGCCCAGCCGTGGTCGGCGATCAGGGCCCCGATGCGGCCCATGAGAGCGGTCTGGGGATGCTTGAACACGGGTTACCTGCCTGCCTTTCTGAAGAGTTCGAAGCGCTCCCGCGCGTCGGCCACGGTGGGCCGGCCATCGGCGTCGACGAACCCCGGCTCGCCCCGCGCGGCCCGGGCCTGGTGGCCGAGGAGCACTTCGGTGCTGGCCAGGAAATGAGGTTCGAAATCCGGGTCGAGCGCGAATGGGTCGAGCATCGGCTGGGCCTCCGGCGTGTTGTGCTCGGTGCCGTTGAAGACCGGCCAATGCCTCGCCCGCGCGGCGGCGACGATCTCGGAAAGCCGCTCGCGGGTGTTGCGCTTGGGGATGACCTCCAGGGCGAAGATGCCCATGCCCTCCAGGCGGTTGAGAAGCGCCCCGACGTCGCGCTCGCCGCCGGTGACGGGGTTGCCCAGCACCGGATAGGTGGGGATGGCCCCGTACGCCAGGAAGAGGGCGCGCATGTCCGCCAGGGACAGGAAGGCGTCCTCGGTCTCCGGCACGAAGCAGGGCGCGCCGGCCTTGAGCAGCTTCGCCCGGATGAAATTCTGGAGCGCGGCATCGCCGGCCCCGGCCGGCGGCTGGGCGGCGCAGAGCCGCTCGACCAGGTCGGCGGTGGCGGTTCCCCCTTCCCCGGTGGCCAGTTGCCGGAGGTGCAGGAAGACGGCCTTGGCCACGTGGCGTTCGGTCACGTTGCCGCGCGGGGCGAGCGCCTGGACCGCCTCCCAGGCCAGACCTGCGGCCCCGGCGCGCTCGCGCAGGAGCTCGGCTGCCTTGGCGGTCATCTCCCGGCTGCGACGGGCGATGGCCGTCCGCAGGGCCGCGAGGCTCGCGGCTGCCGGCGAGCCATCGGCCGGGTAGCGGGTCACGCCCTTGCCGCAGAGGTAGACGCGGCCAGGGTTGTCGGGGTCGTTAAGGAGCACCTTCTCGCGCTCGGCGCCGCGGTCCATGGCCAGGGCTTCGAGCGAGAAGGTCGCGCGGATCCCGGCGGCCGCGCAGGCCGCGCGGAACTCGTCGTGCCCGGCAACGGTGTAGTGGTCGTTGATGCCCAGGACGGCCACGCCCTCCTGCCGGGCCTGCCAGACGGCCTCGCTCGGCGAGCGGAAGACGCTGAAGGACTCGTTGGTGTGGATGTGGAGATTGGTTCCGCGCCGCGCGCCGGCCGGGGCTGAGGCGCACAGGGCCTTCAGCGCGGCAAGACGGTCATCGAGGCTGCCCGCGGCAAGTTCGTCCAATCGGTTGGTCCTGTCTGCCGGCACGCTGTTTCATCTCCTATCGCCCGCGAACCAGGGAGAGCCCCGCGGCCGCCTCGGCCGCCACAGTGTATCCGGCCGGGGCGTCGACGTGGTAGACAATCCGGCTGCCGCGGCGCCGCCACTCCACGCTGACCGCCCCGCCGGGGACGGGCACGCTGCCCCGGCACCAGGGCATCTTCAGATCGTGGAACCTGAGCCGCACCGAACGCTCCTGGTGGTCGACGCCGGCCAGCCCCAGGACGTCGCGGTAGAGCATGTGCGCGGTGTGGGAGGCGAAGCCGTGGTTGCAGCTGGCCGTCTCCTCGGCCATCTCCCAGAGCGTGCCGGTGCGCTCGGCCATGTAGAGCAGGTAGCCGACCGACTCCTCGAGCATCTGCCGGACCAGGCCCGAGCGCGAGAGCAACTCCAGCCGCAGCACGTTGCCGATGAAGGGGGCGGCCGGGTGGATCTCCGGGAAGGCCCCGGTCCTCTTCCGCTTCGGGCCGAAATCCGTGAGCAGGCGACGCCAGAGCCTTCCGTGGCTCCCCGGCGTGGCCGTGCCGAAGAAGAACGCGTAGTACTGGCAGACCTCGCTGCGGTTCCGGGTGACCCGGAGCCGGCCGTTCTCGCGGACGGCGTTGTCCACGAAGAACCGGCCGTCGAAGGACTGCCGGCGGATCATCGCGCGGACCCGCCGGGCCTCGGCGGAGAGCCGCGGCAGGTGGTAGAGGCGCGCGGCGGCGTCGAGCGCCCCGGCGTAGAGCATGTTGGTCGGGTAGTTCACGTCCTGGACGAACTTGGCGGCCCGGGACCACTCCACGAAGACCCAGCGCTCCAGCTTCTCGAGCAGTCCGTCGGAGTTGCGGAAGGGCCGGAAGTAGGCGAAGAGCGCCAGCACCTTCGGGCGCAGCGCGTCGACGGTGGCCCGGTCGCCGCTCCGCGCCAGGTACTCCTCGAGCTGGACCACGAACCAGAGCGCCCAGTTGGGGATGAAGTTCCCGTTGGGATGCTCCGCCGGGTAGCACATGGGCAGCATGCCGGCGGGCAGGTGCGGGAAGCGCGGCGGCAGCAGGTAGTTCTCGAGGAAGTTCCTCTCGACGAGGGTGTCTCCGCAGAGGTCCAGCGCCGCCCGGGCGGAGAAGAAGCTGTCGCAGAGCCAGCCGGCGCGCTCCCGCGAGGGGCAGTCCATGAAGTTGTCGACCGAGTTCTGCCGGAAGGTCTCCCGCGCCGCCGCGAAGAGCCGGTTGAGGCGCTCGTCGGCCGCCGCGAACGTCGCCAGCGGCGAGCCGGGGTGGGCCAGCTCGCGCAGGCGGACTCCGGTCACCTCGCAGCCGCCGTCCAGGGCCAGGAGTTTGAGGTAACGCAGGGTGTAGGGCTCGAAGGCCTCGAGTTCGTAGGTCCCGGGAGTCAGCTCCCAGAGGACGGCGTTGACGCAGTCCATCCGCCGGAAGTTCACGTCCAGCTCCGGAGTGAGCAGTTCGTCGAAGGTCATGTAGAGCCGGACCGGGCGGCGGCAGCGGACGGTCACGCCCGGGAAGCCGGACAGGTTGGTCCCCAGGTCGAAGACCTGGAATGAGTTGGGGCCGAGCCTGAGCGTGCCGCGCGGATCGTAGCCGGTGCCAAGTCTGGTGATGTGCTCGGCGGCGATCTCCTGGAGTTCCTGCGAGGGGACCAGCTCCAATTCGGCTTCGGTGAAGCCCTTGTAGCCGTCGCCGATCTTGGTCAGGGAGCGGTCCTTCCACGGTTTCTCGACGGGAAGGCCGGTCCGTGCGCGGCCGCGCGCGACGCAGGCCACCGGCTGGCGCAGCAGGAGCTCCGGGGCTGGAACACGCCTCGGCAGAAGCCGTTTGGGCGCGACGCGGGCCGGCCTCTCTGCCCTGAAGGCCGCGCCGGCCTCGCGTCGCCAAAGGTCGAATCCCGGCCGCAGCCGCCAGACCTCGATGAAGGCCCGCTGGTAGCTGTAGCGCTGGACCCGCTGGACCCGCTCGGACATGGCCCGCGCTGTGAAGCGCGCACCGGCTCCGTCGGTGGACGCCAGCACTTCGCCGCCGCAGACCAGCTCGGCCTGCAGGAAGGACGGCTGATCGAGCATTGAATAGGCATTGACGTTGTAGCCGGCGACCTCGATGGCCAGGAGGTTGCGGCCGGGGACGAGGTGGGCGGTCACATCCCACTCGTCGAGGCGTTGGAACCCGTGCGGTCCGCGCGCCGGCCCGTGGGCCACGAACTCGCCGTTGAGGAATGCGCGGTACAGGCTCGCCGCGGCGACGCGCAGCACGGTCCGGGCGCCGGACGCCGGCCCAGGCGCCGCGAAGACGGCGCGGAAGCCCGTGGAGACGTTCATCTCCCGCTCGCGGCCGGCGAGCCACACCGGCCGGGCGGAGAGAAATGCCGCCGTTTCCTTGGACATCTGGGGGTCTCCGGGCTGCTAGCGGACCATCACCTGGCCGCAGTCCACCACCAGCGTCTGGCCGGTGACGCAGCGGGCCTGGTCGGAGCAGAGGAAGACCACGGCGGCGGCGATGTCCGAGCGCTTGATCTCGCGGCCGAGCGCGGTCAGCGAGTTGTAGTAGGGGATGACCTCCTCGGGCTGGATGTTGCGCTTGCGGGCGCAGGCCTTGATGTACTCGGCGTTCCAGATCTTCGAGCCCTCGAAGACGTTGCCCGGGGCGACGGCGTTGACCCGGATGCCGTCCTTGCCGAGCTCCAGCGCCCAGCCGCGGACCAGGTGGAGCTCCCCGGCCTTGGTGGCGTTGTAGGCGGAGTTGGCCCTGGAGGCATCCAGGCCGGTCTTGGAGGAGATCATGACCATGGCACCGCCGGAGCCCTGGCCCTTCATGACCCGGGCGGCCTCGCGGGCGACCAGGAAGTACCCGGTCAGGTTGATCTCCAGGGCCTGGCGCCACTTGTCCAGCGGCATATCCACCAGCTCGAAGGCCGGGGCCACTCCGGCGGCGCAGACCGCCAGGTCCACGCCTCCCCAGCGGAGCAGCAGTCGGTCGAAGGCGGCGGCCACGGAGCGTTCGTCGGTCACGTCCATGCGCAGGGGGAAGGCGCGGCGCGGTTCGGCGCTGGCCGCGGCCGCCGCGGCCGCCCCGGGCTCGTCGACGTCGCAGAAGGCCACGCAGGCGCCGGCCTCGACCAGCCCCTGGGCGATGCCCAGACCGAGGCCCGAGGCCGCCCCGGTGACCAGCGCCACCTTGCCGGCCAGCGGCGCGCAGGCCGAGTCGGACACTCTGGCGCGGTAGTGCTCGGCCTCCCAATTGATGATGAAGTCCGCGGCGGCCGGGGTCAGGTTGCGGGCCCCGCCGCGCGCGGCGGCCAGGCGGTGGATGCGCGCCCCGCTGGCCGCAACCACTTCGACGGCCTCCAGCTTGGCGGGATCGTCGGACAGGAGCAGCGTGCCCAGACCGCGCACGAAGGCCACCCGCGGCCAGGCCGGTTCGGACAGCGCCGGCTTGAGCAGGGCCGGCAGCCCCTCGATGGTGTCGGCCAGGAGCGCCCGCGCCCCGGTGTAGACGATGTGGTCGGGGGTCAGCGCCCCGGCGGCCATGGCCGCGGCGACCGGTCCGGCGGCGGCGCACAGTTCCAGGTTGTCGGAGACCCGGGCGAAGAGGGGCGTGCCGCGGGTTTCCCGCCAGGTCCTCCGGACGGCGGCCAGCGCGGAGCGCAGCGCGGCCGAGTCGATCGGCGGCTGCGAGGCTGCAGTCCGGGGCGGGACGGTGAAGTGCCGCTCGCAGCGGCGGACCCAGTCGTCGTGAAGCGCCAGGCACTCGGCGGCCGAACCGGCCGAGACGAAGATGCCGTGGTTCTCCAGGAAGATGACCGCCGGCGGGCTGCCGTGCTTCCGGCCGAAGGCCTGGAGCGCGGAGCGGACGGTGGAGGCCAGCTTCCAGCCCGGGTCCGTGTAGGGCACCCAGAGCGGCGGCATTTCGCCAGGGCGCGCCAGGGCGCCGAGCGCCGCCTCGCCCGGACCGCAGGTCAGGGCGTTGACCGCCACGGGGTGGGTGTGGATGACCACGCGGCCCAGAAGGGCGTGCAGGGAGCTCTCCACGGAGGGCCGGCCGCGCCCCGCGCCGATGACCGCCGAGGCCAGATGGTCCATGACCATGGCCTCGCGTTCCTTGGAGGACAGGGCCGGGAGCTCCGGGCGGTCCAGGACCGACACGACCCTCGGCAGGTCCATCTCCACCCAGCCGGCCGACTCACTCATCAGAGCCAGGGACGTGCCGCTGGCCTTGACCGCCATGGTCCGGCCGTCGGCGGACTTCACGGAAGTGTTGCCTCCCCCGGCCTGGACGTAGTCGGGATTGGCGCCGACCGTCCGGGAGACATCGATGAGCTGAAGCAGGGCTTCCTTGTCCATGTTGGCTACTCGCAGTCGATGACCGTCTTGATGCCCTGACCGGCCTCCATGACCTTGAAGGCGTCGTGGATCCGGTCGAGCTTGAATTTGTGGGTGATGAACCGGTCCCAGGGCAGGTCGCCCCGGGCGATCATCTCGATGCCCTTCCGGTAGTGGCGCAGGTCGGATCCGAAGGCCCCGAAGACCGAGATCTCGTTGTAGTGCAGGTGGTTGGTGTCAATGGGCACCACCGGGTCGTCCTTCGGGATGCCGGCGAAGAAGGACACCCGCGCGCCCTTGCGGACGAGCTTCAGCGCGTCGGGCTGGGCCGCCTTGACCGAGCACGCGGTTATGGCGATGTCGAACGGCTCCCCGCCGGCGGCCTTGAGAATCTTGTCCACGGCATCGCCACCGGAGGTGTTGACCGGGATCCCCAGGCCGAACTCGCGGACGTAGGCCAACCGCTCGTCGGAGACGTCGGCCACCACGATGGGCGAGCAGCCGTGGGCCTTCAGGACGCCGGCGTGCATCAGGCCGATGGGACCGGCGCCGATGACCACCGCCCGGTCGCCCTTCTGGGCGTTGAGGAACTCCTGCCCGTTCAGGACGCAGGTCAGGGGCTCAATCAGCGCGGCGCGGTCGGGGCTGATGCCGTCGGGAATGGGCATGACGTTGCCGGCCTCCACCGCCCGCGCGGGCACCTTCATGTATTCGGCGAACCCGCCGGGGTACTGGTAGCCCAGGGCGGTGAAGTCGTCGCAGAGGTTGCTCTTGCCGCGCCGGCAGTAGAGGCATTTGCCACAGCCAATCACGGCGGCGGCTATGACCCGCTGTCCCTTCTTGAAACCCTTGACGCCGGTGCCGATCTCGTGGACCTCGCCGACCATCTCGTGACCAGTGGTGGTCGGCGGGACCACGTTCTTCTGACCGTGAGTGAAGATGCGCTTGTCCGTGCCGCAGACCGCGCAGCGCAGGATCTTTAGAACCAGCTCTCCAGCCTCGGCCTTGGGCGTTGGGACGGTCTCGATGCGGACGTCGCGGGGGCCATGGTAGACTGCTGCTTTCATCGCTGTCTTCCTTTCCTCGGCGCTTGAGGGGCGCCAGTGCTTGTAACGAGAGTCTATGCTATAACATAGTGCGGTCAAGAGCATATTGGCAGAAAATGCTGTTAGATATGATTAGTATTCACGTCGAATAGCACACAAACGCTCCAAAAGTGTCATAATATCCTCAAAATCCTGGCATTGCAGGCAAGCCGCCTAAAGGTCGCCTCCAAACAGCCGAGATATCGAGTGCAAGGACGATTCCGTGAAAGGAGGTGGTCCGAGCGGGCAGTCGGCGGCCGGGAGCCGGTGGTTATCCCGGCAGGGGTTGGAGCCGCCCCCGGAAGTGCGATGACGGCTGGCAGTGTCTGGGACAGGGACGTCCCGGAACGGAATCAGGGAGGAAGAGATCATGAGTCTGCTCAGAATCAACCACAACATCGCGTCGATCAACACCCAGCGTAACCTGAACCTTACGTCCTTCGAACTTAACAAGACCCTTCAGCGGATGAGCTCGGGCTTCCGGATCAATGTCGCTGCCGACGGCCCGGCCGACCTGATCATCAGCGAGAACCTTCGCAGCCAGATCACCGGCATGAAGACCGCCCTGCGGAATTCCCAGGAGGCCGCCAACTTCATCGGCGTGGCCGAGGGCGCGCTCGTCGAGATCACCAACATCCTTACCTCGATGCGGGCTCTGGCCGTGCACGCGGCCAACACCGGCGTGGTCAGCCAGTCGCAGGTTCAGGCCGACCAGACCGAACTGAACCGGAGCCTGGAGTCCATCAACCGCATAGTCACGGCCACCCGATTCGCCGGCGACGCGGTCTTCACAACCAGCATGAGGGTCTTCCATGTCGGCGAAGGAGCAACCTCTGCGGCCGACGAGGTCACCTTCTCCATAGGCGAAATCAATACCAGCCTGCTGGGGATCTCCTCGACGTACCAAAGCGGTACGGTGGACCTGTTCACGGACGCCCGTGGCGCCATCAGCCTGATCAGCTACGCGGCCAACGCCATCACCTCGCTGCGCGGCCGGCTGGGGGCGTTCCAGCGCCACACCCTGCAGGCCAACATCAACAGCCTGAGCGTGACGCTCGAGAACATGGTTGCGACCGAGAGCTACATCCGCGATGCCAACATGGCCGAGGAAGCCAGCGAATTCACACGGAACCAGGTCCTGGTCCAGTCGGGCATCTCCGTCCTGGCCCAGGCCAATGCCGCATCACAGAGTGTTTTGCAGCTCCTGCGGTGAGCTGCGGAAGGGATAGGGTGCAAAGATGATAAGCGCAATAGGTGGAGCGGGACAGCTGCCCCCCGTCGGATACGGGGCGGAAGCCGGTCCGGTCCCGGGAGCGCCGGCATCGCCGCCTCCCGCCGGGAGTCCTCCGGTACCATCGGCGCCGGAACTCCAGCCCACGGTGAGCCAGGCCCTGGAGGCCCAGCAGGCGGCGGCCGACAAGGCCGCAGAGCAGGCCGCCAAGGTCCAGGCCGCGATGATCGACAAGGTCACCAGCCAGGGCGGCGCCGAGGAACTCACCATCCGCCCGAGCCGCGTCAGCTTCCAGAGGGATCTGGAGACCGGGCGCGTGGCCGTAGAGGTCTTCGACGCGCTCACCGGCGAGAAGACCGGGCAGATGCCCTCCGAGCAGCTGATGAGGACGATGAGCAACATCAGCAAGCAGATTGGGTTGCTTCTGGACAAGACCGGCTGAGGCAGGCCGGTCGGGCTTCGGATCCGGCTTTCGGACGCCTCGCGGCATGGAAGCAAAGAAAATCGCCGCGGGGCCTTGACAAATCAGGAGGCTAAGGTAGACTAGCAATCGCCAAGGGGCAGCGAAGGATCGCGCCCGACTGCAAGCAGGGATGAAAGGCTGGCGCAAGGATGCGCGCGAAGGCCGGAAACCCGAAGAACTGCAAACCCCGGACGGCGGATAATCCGACCGTCCGGGGTTCCTTTTTTGCCATTTTCGGCAGCTTCTGCGGAAAGGGGGTGGCCATAGAGCTGTGAGGTCCGGGACGGCGGGAGGTGCCGCCCGAACGCCTCAAGTTGATCTTCGCCTCCAGGGAGGGAGCTGAATGACTGCGGCTTCCTCCCGACCGCGAGACTGATCCAACTGCGACCCCGCAAGGGGTGGGTCGTCTCCGGGTGCCGACGGATGGTCCAACTGCGACCCCGCGAGGGGTGGACCTCTGCCGGCTGTGGTACCCGGACACGGAAGTCCGGGGATGGCGACAGGGAGGACGTCATGGCGCTAAGGCGACTGGCCCAGAGATACTCCGGCCAACGTGCCCGAAGACGGGCGCGGGTCGCTATGCCGCGCAATAAGGCCGCATGGCCTTTGCATAGAAGGCTTCCCGTCAGCACATCCTTGGAGGCATTGCCGGCCGTGTGGTCGCGCTATGCCCTTGGTTCCTCCGTGTCCGGCCAGGCCGGCCTGCGAGATGGATCTCGCGGGCCCTGTGAAGGACTCAAGGAGGAATCCACATGTCCATTTTCGCGATCAACCACAACATCCCGTCCCTGAACGTTCAGCGCAACCTCAACAACGTCGGTCTGGGCATGAGCAAGTCGATGGAGAAGCTCAGCTCCGGCCTGCGGATCAACACCGGCTGGGACGGCCCGGCTGACCTGGTGATCAGCGAGCGCATGCGCAGTGACATCACCGCGACCAAGACCGCCATCCGCAACAACCAGGAAGCCATGAACCTGATGGGGTCCGCCGAAGGCGCCCTCAACGAGATCAGCAAGCTCCTCACCGACCTCAAGTCCAAGGTCGTCCACGCCCTGAACACCGGCGTCGTTGGCGTGACCGGCGATGCCCAGGTCGCTGCCGACCAGGCGGAGTACGATGCCGCGGTTCAGTCCATCGATGACATCCTCACCAACACCAAGTACGCGGGCGTTGCCACGTTCGGTGCGGCCCTGGATTTCCAGACCGGTATCACCTCAACTGATACCGTGAACACCGATCTTCTCAACGTTGCTCTCGCCGACCTTGGCGTGGCCGTCGGCGACGATGTGACCGATGCAGGAACCCTTGACCTCGTCGATGCGGCGATCGAGTTCGTGGCCACCCAGCGCGGCGACATCGGCTCGTTCATGAAGGGCACGCTGCAGGCCAACATCGACAACCTAACGATCGGCAACGAGAACCTGACCGCCAGCGAGAGCTACATCCGCGACACCAACATGGCGGAGGAGATCTCCAACTACACCAAGCACCAGATCCTGGTTCAGGCGGGCATGTCCGTCCTGGCGCAGGCCAACGTGTCGTCCCAGAGCGTGCTGCAGCTGCTCGGGTAGTGCGGTTAATCCGGGCGACGCCCCGGCCGGCGCAATGATGCGCTAAAGGCCGGCCGGGCCGGGCCGATGAAGTAAGAGGCCCGGGTCATCCGGGTGAAGAACGGGAGGATCAGCCATGGCAGGACTAACGGGCGTAAGTTCCACTCGCCCCGCCCTGTCCCTGCCGGCTGCAACCGGGGTCGGTACACCGGCTGGGCAGGCGGCGAATGCCCTCCCTGCGGGGGTCAAACTCCGCATCTTCGAACCAACCGGCAGAGTGTACGCAGAGGTTCTGGATCCTGATACACGGGAGGTTGTGAAGACGATCCCTCCAATGGAGCTGCTCAGAGTGATGGCCAGGGTGCAGCAATCCCTGGGGCTCCTGCTGGATCGGGAAGGCTGAGATGTGAACCCGGGCCCCGGCGGCCTCTCTGCCGCCGGGGCCCTCGTCGTGGGAAGCTGGAGAAGACCAGATGGCTGGCGCGCCGGGCAAGGTCAACGAGTATCTGAAGACCCAGATCCAGACGGCCAGCCGCGAACAACTCATCCTCATGCTGTACGACGGCGCCATCCGCTTCGCTGACCAGGCCAAGGACCGCCTGGGGGCCCAGGACTGGGAGGGAGCCCACGGACTGCTGATCCGCTCCCAGAACATAGTCCTGGAACTATTGTACGCCCTGGATCGCAAGGCCGGCGGCAAGGTGGCGGAGAACCTGGCTGGGCTCTACACCTACTGCTATCAGCGCTTGGTGGAAGCCAACATCGGCCACGACCCGGGCAAGATCGACGAGTCCAACGGCATCCTGAGGAAACTGCGGGAGGCCTGGGTCCAGGCCATCGCTAACCTGCGCAAAGGTCAGGGATCCGTTCCGACCGAGAGCGAACAGGCGCCCGAGCAGGGGAGCTGAGGCCGCGATCCATATTTGCTGGTAACCGTGCCCCGGAGACGTGGTATAATAGTGCAAGCGACCAGCGGGCGTTTGGGGCGATGCCCCGGGCCCGGGTTCAGGGGCTGATGCTTTGAGGAGTTCCCGATGAGCCGTCTCCACCGCTTCATGGCGTGTGTGGCCTGCCTGCTGGCCTGTTCGCTGCCAGCCTTGCCGGGCGAGGACGGGGGCTCCGCGGGCGGCACCCGGGGCGGCGGCCGGCGGGGGCAGCTCACCGACGAGCAGATCCAGCAACTGCGCGAGCGCTTCGAGCAGCGGCAGAAGGAGAAGGGCGGCAACCAGCCGGGGGCCGCGGGGCTCGACCCCAAGAAGGCCAGCACCGCCATGGTCGCCGAGGCCTTCAAGTCGGGCGAGACCGCGTACAAGGCCGAGAATTACCCCGGGGCCTTCGAGTTCCTGGTCGACGTGGCTGCCTGTGCCCACATCCAGGGCGCGGCCGCCTTCGCCGACAAGTCGCGCGCCATGATCCTCGAGATGGAGAAGATGGCCGCCGACAAGCTCGAGGAGGCCAGGCTCAAGAAGCTCCAGGGCGACGGGCCCGGAGCGCTGGAGATACTCAAGGTCCTCCGCGAGAAGTTCTACTTCACCAGGGTTGCCGACGAGGCCAACAATCTGCTGGTGGCCCTGGCCACCGACCCGCGCGTGGCCGCCGCCGTGGACATGATCAAGGCCGAGGAGGCCGACACGGCCGGGCGCTACGCCGAGGCCGCCGAGAAGTACGAGTCCATAATGAAGAAGTTCCCGGAGAGCGTGCAGGCGCTGAAGGCCAAGCTGCGCCTGGAGGCCATGAAGAAGGACGAGGCCATCGCCGCGGCCATCAAGGAGGGCGCCGGCAAGGCGGCCGACACCGCTTGCCCCAAGTGGCTGGCCACCGCGCGCAACTACCTGGCCAACGGACGCACCGACCAGGCCAGACCCTACTTCCAGAAGGTGATTGAGAACTACCCGGACTCCGCCTACGCCAAGGAAGCCCAGCAGGCCCTGGATGAGCTCAACGCGCCCAAGAAGGACGAGGCGGGGGGCGGGGCCAAGTAGCTACCTGGAGAGGGCCAGCCGCGCAACCAGTCTGATGAAACGCCAGGTGTCGCGCACCGGCCTTATGTGGCTGGTCTCATCCCCATAGATGGTCCTGATGGGCACTTCGGAGATCCGGAGCCCCTTGCGGGCGGCCCGGACCAGCATCTCGCTTTCGGCTGCGAAGTGGCCTGATTCCGGGCGGATGCGCGGCCAGACAGCCACCCGCACCAGACGGTAGCCGGACTGCGTGTCGCTGAGCCGGCGGCCGGCCAGGCGGGATAGTACCCAGCTCGTGAACCTGTTGGTCAGGCGTCGCACGAGCGGCATGCTGGCCTCGTCGAGGCGCCGGCAGCCGACCACCAGTTCCGCGCCGGCCGCGGCTGCGGCCAGGAATCCCGGCAGTTCCGCGGGATCATGCTGGCCATCGGCGTCCAGGAAGATCACCGCCTCGCAGCCGCCGGCCGCGGCCTGCTCCAGCCCGTCGGCCATGGCTCCACCCTTGCCCGTGTTCACGGCGTGGGTCACGACCTCGGCTCCGGCTTCGCGCGCGCGCGCCGCGGTGGCGTCGCGCGAGCCGTCATCGACCACGTAGACGGGCAGGCCCTGGGCGCGGCATCCCGCGACCACTCCGGCGATGGCCGCCTCCTCGTTGAAGGCCGGGATGACGCAGGCGCAGCGGATGGTCAACGGGCCTAACCTCCGATGCGGTGACGGATGGCGGCCGGCATCTCGGAGCCGGCCCGCAACCGGGGATCGGCCTGGGCCCGTCCCGGTCCGTCCCAGACCGGATAGAAGGCCAGCCACTGCGACGGGTTGTCCCGTACCCGGTCCTCAAGGACCCGGGCGAAGTCCTGCATCATCCGACGCACTCTGTCCTCGTGGGCGCCGCCCGCGGGGTGGGGGATGGGCGGCTCCAGGACGATGGTGAAACTGTCGTCGTAACGGCGCAGCACGAAGGCGGGGATCATGGGCGTCCCGGTGGCCAGCGCCAGGCGTGCCGGGCCGCTGGCGAAAAGGGCCGGACGCCCGCAGAAGTCGACGACCACCCCTTCCTCGCCATAGGGCCGGTCGCCGAGAAGGGCGACGATGCCGTTGGACCGGAGGTGCCGGAGGATGGGCAGGGCCGCCGCTCCCACCGGCAGCACCCGGTAGTGCAGGCTCTCGCGCTGGCTCATGAAGAAGCGGTGCACCCTGGCGTTGGGGTGCGGCTGGACGATGGCCAGGACCGGTGTTCCCCGGCAGCTCATGGCCGCGCCGCCCAGCTCCCAGTTGCCCAGATGCGCGCTGACCAGCACAGCTCCGCGTCCAGCCCGGCGGGCGGCGTCGAAGTGCTCGATGCCCCGGAAGGTGACGCAGCGGTCTATGAACGACGCGTCGTAACGCCGGTTGCCGACGAACTCGGCCATGTACTTGCCGAAGCACCGGAAGGTCCACAGCGTCTGGTAGCGCAGATGCGCCTCGGACGCATCCGGTCCGAGGATGGTTCGCAGGTTGGCCCGCACCGCCTGGCGCACGCTGCGCCAGGACAGATAGCACAGGTCGGCGGCGCGCAGCGCCACCCAGTTGCCGGCGGCCCTGGGCAGCAGATTGGACGCGAGGGAGGCCAGGCGGTAGAGCAGGTAGGAGGTCATGGCTCAGCCTGGGTTCACAATGCCTTTGACCACGCCTCCGGTGCGTCCGGCCACGGCGTCGAAGGCCTCCTGGACCCGGTCGAGCGGCCAGTGGTGGCTGACCAGGCGGTCGAGCGGCAGGCGGTCGGCCATGGCCCAGCGGATGCACTCGGACAGCGTCCGGTTGCTGCGCCGGATCATGAATACGCTCAATCCCTTGCGGCGGGCGCTGGAGTGCTTGAAGAGGACTCGATCCTCGTCCGCCGCGGGGATGCCCAGAACCAGCACCCGGCCGCCCACGCAGGCCAGCTCTGCGGTCTGCGCGAGGGCCTCGGGAGCCCCGGCGCACTCCAGGACGTAGTCGACTCCGCGGCCGCTGGTGAGCCGGCGCAGCGCGGCGACGGCGTCGTCCCGGGATGCGTTGAGCGTCTCGCGGGCGCCGAGCTCGCGGGCCAGGCCCAGCCGCGCGTCGAGCAGGTCGGTGGCCAGGACCACCGAGATGCCCATGCGGGAGAGCAGAAGCGTGCAGCAGAGGCCGATCGGGCCGCTGCCCAGCACCGCGGCCGTGGCGCCGGGCCGGAGCCCGCCCACGCGGATGGCGTGGAGGGCCACGCCCAGAGGCTCGAGGATCACGCCGGCATCGTCGCTCAGCTCCGCCGGCAGGGGCGCGACCTGGTCGGCGCGGAGCGTCACGAACTCCTGGAGGCACCCCGGCACCGGCGGGTGCCCCAGGAAGATCACATCGGGGCAGAGGTTCTGGTGGCCCTTGAGGCAGAGCTCGCAGCGTCCGCAGTGGGCCATCGGATCGACGGCCACGCGCGCGCCGGCGAGCCCCCGGTCGACGCCCGGCCCGCACTCCTCGACGACGCCCATGCACTCGTGGCCGGGGATGAACCGACCCTCGGCACGCTCGATGGGCACGTCGCCGATCCTCCCCTCGCGGAAGAGGTGCAGGTCGCTGCCGCAGATGCCCACGGCCTTGACCCGGAGCAGCACCTGTCCGGGCGCCGCGGCCGGGCGGGGCGCCTCCGCGAGGCGGAAGCGGCCGGCCTTCTCGAGGACTGCCTGGCGCACGGGCCTCAGACCTCCCCGCGCGCGGCGGCGCGGACGGCCAGGAGATCCTTCATGACGTTGTGGAGGTTGCCCTGCCACTCGCGCGTGCCGAAGGCGTCGTGGAGCTGGCGGTAGAGCGCGTAGAGCTTCCGGTAGGTCTCGTGCGCGGAGGGCTTCGGTGAGAAGACCTTGGGCTTCAGGCCGGTCATCCTGGCCTGGGCAGCGGCGAAGTCCGGGTAGCAGCCGGCGGCCACCGCGCCGCAGATGGCCGAGCCCAGGGCGCAGGTCTGCGAGCTGGCGGCCACCTTCATGGGCCGGCCGGTGACGTCGGCGTAGATCTGGAGCACCAGCGGATTCTTCTCGGCGATGCCCCCGCAGTTGACCACCTCGCGCACCGCAACGCCGTACTCCTCGAAGCGCTCGATGATGGCCAGCGCCCCGAAGGCGCAGGCCTCGATGAGCGCGCGGTAGAGTTCGGGCCCGGTGGTGTGCAGGGTCTGGCCGAGCACCAGCCCGGTCAGACGCTGGTCGACAAGGACCGTGCGGTTGCCGTTGTTCCAGTCGAGGGCCACGAGCCCCGACTCGCCGGGGGCGAGCCTGGCCGCCGCCTTGGAGAGCGCTTCGTGCGAGCCGAGCTTCTTCCCGCCGGGCGCGACGCAGTTGACGAACCAGTTGAAGATGTCGCCGACCGCCGACTGGCCGGCCTCCAGGCCGTGGAAGCCGGGCAGGATCGAACCGGGGACGATGCCGCAGAGGCCGGGGATGTCCGGCAGGCTCTGCTCGAGCGGAGCGACCATCATGTCGCAGGAGCTGGTGCCCAGGATCTTGACGAGCGTCCCGGGCTTGATCCCCGAGCCGACCGCGCCGAGGTGGGCGTCGAAGGCGCCGACCGCCACCGGGATGTCCGCGGCGAGCCCCAGCCGCTTGGCCCACTCGTCGGTCAGTCCGCCCGCGGTCTTCTCGATGGTGAAGGCCTTCTTGAAGAGCCGCGGGCGCAGTTCGGCCAGCCGGGGATCCAGTCGCGAGAGGAACTCGGCGTCGGGCAGCCCGCCCCAGCTCTCGTGGTACATGGCCTTGTGGCCGGCGGCGCAGATGCCGCGGGCGATCCGCGATGGCTGGTCGGTGCCGGTCAGCACCGCCGGGATCCAGTCGGTGCACTCCACCCAGGAGTGCGCGGCGGCGAAGACCTCCGGGGAGGTCCGCAGGCAGTGCAGGATCTTGCTCCAGAACCACTCCGACGAGTAGGTTCCGCCGCACTTGGCCAGGTACTGCGGGCGGATTCCGCGGGCGAGAGCCGTGATCTCCTCGGCCTCGCCGTGGCCGGTGTGGTCCTTCCAGAGCCAGGCCATGGCGGCGGGGTTCTTGGCGAAGCGCCTGTCGAGCGCCAGGGGCCGGCCGGCGGCGTCGACCGGGATGGGCGTGCTGCCGGTGGTGTCCACGCCGATGCCGACCACGTCCGCGGGGCGGAAGCGGCGGTCGGCCTTGGCGGCGGCCCGGAGCGCGGCGCGCGCCGACTTCTCGATGCCGGTGAGGTAGTCGGCCGGATGCTGGCGGGCGAGGTTCGGGTCCCGCCCCAGGATGATGCCGGCCTCGCCGTGCTCGTAGTTGTGGACGCCGGCCCCGACCTCGCGGCCGTCGGCAACGTCGGCCACCAGGGCGCGGACGCTGTTGGTGCCGAAATCCAGTCCCAGGGCGTACTTGGGCATGACCGGTTCTCCCCCCCTGCAAACCCCCTGCGGAATGTTAGCGGCCCGGGGCCCGTCGGGCAATGGCCGGAATTGATTATCCTTGTCGAGGGTTGCATGGCGGCCTGTAGCAGGAGGCCATCCTGCCCTTTCCCTCCGCCGCATCTTCAATATGATATCCGCCTCAACCCGTGCGGCGACTGAAAAGGGAGACCAAACGACCATGTCAGGGCAGAACGCGAATCCTCAGCAGCCTCAGCAGCCCCAGCAGCAGAAGCAGAAGCAACAGCAGAAGCCGCCTCAGGGCCAGAAGGGCGGCGGCGCGGCTGACGAGAAGCGGATCACCAGTCGCGCGGAGGACTACTCGCGCTGGTACCTCGACGTCGTCAAGGCAGCCGGGCTGGCCGACCACAGTGCGGTGCGCGGGTGCATGGTCATCAAGCCCAATGGTTACGCCATCTGGGAGAAGATGCAGCGCGAGCTCGACGACCGCTTCAAGGCCACCGGGCACGTGAACGCCTATTTCCCGGTCTTCATCCCGGTCAGCTTCCTCTCTAAGGAGGCCAAGCACGTCGAGGGCTTCGCCAAGGAGTGCGCGGTGGTGACCCACTACCGCCTGCGCGCCGCCGCGGACAGGTCCGGCGTCGAGGTCGATCCCGAGAGCCGGCTGGAGGAGCCGCTGATCGTGCGGCCGACGAGCGAAACCATCATCTGGAGCACCTACAAGGAGTGGATCCAGAGCTACCGCGACCTGCCGCTGCTCATCAACCAGTGGGCCAACGTGGTCCGCTGGGAGATGCGGACGCGCCTCTTCCTCCGCACCGCGGAGTTCCTCTGGCAGGAGGGCCACACCGCCCACGCCAGCGAGGCCGAAGCGTTGGAGGAGACCATGCGGATGCTGGAGGTCTACCGCGACTTCGCCGAGAACGTGATGGCCATGCCGGTGGTCCGCGGGGCCAAGACGCCGGCCGAGCGCTTCGCCGGGGCGGTCGAGACCTTCTCGATCGAGGCGATGATGCAGGACGGCAAGGCGCTGCAGGCCGGCACCAGCCATTACCTCGGCCAGAACTTCGCCCGGGCCTTCGACGTCACCTTCCAGAACAAGCAGGGTCAGCGCGAGCTGGTCTACGCCACGAGTTGGGGCGTGTCGACGCGGTTGATCGGCGCCCTGATCATGACCCACTCCGACGACATCGGGCTGATCCTGCCGCCGAAGCTGGCCGCCACCCACGTCGTCATCGTGCCGATCTACAAGTCCGACGAGGAGAAGGCCCGAGTCCTCGAGGAGGCCGGCCGCGTCGAGGCCGAGCTCAAGGCCCAGGGGCTGGGCGTCGCCGTCGACCGCCGCGAGGGCATGGCCCCGGGTGCCAAGTATTACGAGTGGGAGTCGAAGGGCGTGCCGCTGCGCATCGAGATCGGGCCGAAGGACCTCGAGAAGGGCAGCCTGTGCCTGGCCCGGCGCTTCACGACCGAGGTCCCCGGCGAGGACGAGAAGGCCGCGCGCGCGCGCAAGAAGAGCTTCCTGCCGCGGGCCGAGGCGCTGGCCAAGGTCAGGCCGATCATGGACGAGATGCAGCGGGAGCTCCTCCAGCGGGCGCTCGAGGGCCGCGCCCGGCGCACGCGGGTCATCGACGCTCTGCCGGAGTTCGAGAAGTTCTTCAACCAGGAGGGCGGCGGTTTCGCCTGGGTGCACTGGGCCGGCACGGCCGAGGACGAGGACGCCATGGCCAAGAAGTACGCCACCAGCATCCGCAACATCCCCCTGGACGGCCAGGCCCCGGCCGGGGCGGAGGGCCCCGGCACCTGCATCTTGACCGGGAAACCCTCCGCGCGGCGGGTGCTCGTGGCGCAGTCCTACTAGTCGTTGTCGCTGATCGTCACCGTGGCGCTGGACGTGCTCAGGCGATAGCCGGAGCCGGCCGAAAGCGTCAGCACCGCGGCCTCCGGCCCCTCCGAGGACGCGTCGTCGGTCGGGGTGAGCACCACGTCCGCGTAGGCCGCGCCGGCCGGGATCGTGGCCGTGCCGGTTAGGCGGGCGTAGTCCGTGCCGTTGGTCGCGGTGCCGCCCAGGGAGTAGGTCACGCTCAGGGCCGGGGCGGTCGTACCGCCGTAGCGGGTGATGCGGAATCGGCCGGGGTTGGCCGTCGCTCCGGCGGCCGTCTCCGCCGCCGAGGCGTCGGTAGCCGACACGTACACCGTGGGTTCGTTGTCCATGACGTACACAGTCGCCGAGGCGGGCGACCCGTTGCTGTAGGCCCCCGAAGCCACCAGGGTCAGGGTCACCGACTCGGTGCTCTCGGCCAGCAGGTCGTCGATCGGGGTCACCAAGACGACGGCGCTGGTCTTGCCTGCCGGGATGGTCACCGTGGCCGGGATCGCCGCGAAGTCCGCCCCGGCCTGCGCCGACCCGCCCAACACAAGGCTTACGGCCAGGTTGGTTTTGGCGGCCGGTTGGCAGCTCACCGTGAACTGGCCCGGGACCAGACCCTGCTCGTAGGCGTAGGTGACCGTGGTGGCCACCTTGACCTCGGGCTTCTCGTCGTCGTAGATGTAGATGACGCCGTAGGTGCCCCAGCCGGTCTGGTAGGCAGCGTTGGCGGTGAGGTTGATCTGGGCGTACTCGCGGCCCTCGATGAGAGTGTCGTTGACCGGAGCGACCGTGACCGTCGCGGTGGTCTGCCCGGCCGGGATGAGCACCGACCCGCTGGGCGCGGCGTAGTCCGTGCCCTTGGTGGCCGAACCGCTCATGGTGTAGTAGACGGTCACGCCGACGTCGAGCTTGCCGCTGCGGGTGATGGTGAAGGTCCCGATGTCACCGCCGGTTTCGGCCGCGGCGGAGTCGGTGGCGCTCACGTTGATCGCCGGCACCTCGTCGTCCAGGATGTAGATCGTGCAGGACGAGTAGTATCCGACCTGGTAGCCGGCGCCATCGGCGATGGCCAGGGTGACCGTCTCGCGGGCCTCGACCAGTGTGTCGTTGAGCGGCGCGATCTCAACCGTTGAGGAGGCCGCGCCGGCCGGTATGACCACGCTGCCGGAGAGCGCCGCATAGTCGGTCCCGTTGGTCGCCGTGCCGCCGAGGGTGTAGTTGACGGTCATGGCCGCGGCGGTGCTGCCGGTGCGGTTGACGGTGATCCTGCCGGTGTCCGGGCCGCTCTCCGAGGCCCAGGCGTCGGTGACCGAGAGGGTCACGGCCGGCGTCTCGTTGTCGAGGAGGTTGATGCTGCCGGATGTCGCGGAGCCGAGCTTGTAGGCCGCGCCGGCCGAGAGGGTGACGGTGAGCGTCTCCCGGCTCTCCGCGAGCGCCTCGTCGATCGGCGTGACCGTGATGTAGGCGGAGGCGCTTCCGGTTGGGATATCCAGCGAGCCAGTCAGTTGCTGGCAGTCGACGCCGTTGGTCGCCGTGCCGCCGACCGTGTAGGTCACGGTCAGGGCGTCGGTCGTGGCGCCGGTCCGGGAGACCAGGAAGCGGGCCGTGTCCGTCCCCGGTTCGGCGGCCCAGCCGTCGTAGACCGAGAGGGTCACGGTCGGAAGGACCTTGACCGTTATGGAGGCCGAGGTGGTGGCCGCGCCGGAGTTGTCGTAGGCCCTGGCCGTTAGCGTGTACGTGCCGACGCCAGTGCCGGTCCAGTTGAAGGCGTATGGCGAGGCGGTGTCGGTCGCCAGCAGCGTCGAGCCCTGGTAGAACTCGACCTTGGCGACGGTCCCGTCGACGTCCGCGGCGGTCGCGGTCATGGCGACGGTTGCCGGATAGGCGTAGGTCGTCCCGGCGGCCGGCGCGGTGAGGCCGACCGTAGGCGGGTCGTTGACCGCCGCCACGGTGACCGTCACCGTAGCGACATTCGAGTCGGCCGTGCCGTCATGCGCCTTGAAGGTGAAGGTGTCGGTGCCGCTCCAATTCGCGGCCGGGAGGTAAGTGCGGTTCGCGCCCGTGCCGGAGAGCGTCCCGTGGTCCGGCCCGGCCACGATGGCGTAGGTGAGCGGGTTGCCGTCGGCATCGGTGGCCGAGAGGACTATGGCCCTGGCTGTATCCTCATTGGTGCTCACCGCCTGATTGGCGGCGACCGGCGCGCGGTTGACGGGCAGGACCGCGACCTGCCAGGACCAGACGGCCGTTCCGCCCTTGCCATCGGCGACTGTGACCGCGACCGTCCGGGTGCCGCCGACGTCGGCGGCCGTGCCGGTGAAGGTGTAGCTCGCGGAGTTGCCGCCGGCCGCGGCGCCCGCGCGCGTCCAGGCGTAGGAGAGCGCGTTGCCGTCGGGGTCCGAGGCGTAGACTTCGAAGGTAACCGCGTCGCCCACGTTGATGGTCAGCGTGGCCTCGGCGGGCATGGCCGAGTCGATCAGCGGCGGGTCGTTGACCGGCGTCACCGTGACCGTCACCGTGGCCACGTTCGAGGTGGCCTTGCCGTCGCTGGCCCGGAATGTGAAGCTGTCGGCTCCGCTGTAGTCGGCCGCCGGGACGTAGGTGACGTTGGGTGCCGTCCCGGTGAGCGTGCCGTGGGCCGGGGCCGCGACGATGGCGAAGGTCAGCGCGTCGCCGTCGGCGTCCGTGGCCGAGAGGGCCACCGGCCTGGAGGCGTCCTCGGGGGTGGTGATGCTCTGGTTGGCGGCCACCGGGGCGCGGTTGGTGGGCGGGGCCACGCTGATCGTGACCGTCGCCACGTTCGAGTCGAGCCCGCCGTCGCTGGCCTTGAATGTGAAGCTGTCGGCCCCGGAGTAGCCGGCCGCAGCCGTGTAGGTCAGGTCGGGGGCCGTGCCGGAGAGGGTCCCGTGTGCGGGGGCGGCCACCACCGCGTAGGTCAGCGCGCTGCCTTCGACGTCCGTCGCAGCCAGGGAGATGGCCTTGGCGACACCCGCCGTGGCGTTGACGCTCTGCGCGGTGGCCACCGGCGCGTCGTTGACCGGAGCGACCGTCACCGTCACGGTGGCGATGTTCGAGTCGGCCAGGCCGTCGTTGGCCCGGAAGGTGAAGCTGTCCGTCCCGTTCCAGTTGGCGACCGGCGTGTAGGTGACGTTGGGCGCGACGCCGGCGAGCGTGCCGTGCGCCGGGGCGGCCACGATCTGGTAGCCGAGCGCGCCGCCCTCCGGGTCGGTGGCGGAAAGGGTGATGGCCTTGGCGGTGTCCTCGTTCGTCGCGATGCTCTGGTTGGCGGCGACCGGCGGGGAGTTGGCGCCGCCATCCGGGATCAGCTCCAGGCAGTTCAGGATGGCCATGCCGTCGGTGCCCGTCGGGCTCGTCGCGGAGGTCTTGACGAAGATGGCCAGCGACCCGGTGGTGACGTCCACGTGGCGGGTGACCGTGCCGGCGGTCTTGGCTCCGAAGGTGCCCACGATGTCGAAGCCGGTCAACGCCGGGGTGCCGTTGAGGGTGACGTCGAGGAGGCGCTTGCCGGCGGCGGTGTTGCGCATGTCGGCGAAGCCCAGCTTCAGGGTGTAGCCGCCGTTGGCCAGTGGGATGGTGTAGGTGAAGCCCGAGCGGTAGTAGTCGCCCGTGTAGTAGAGGTAGAGATTGTCGTCGGTCGTGCCCAGCACGTCGCCGGCGAAGGCGCCCACGTTGGCGTTCAGGCCGTTGGTGCCCCAGGTGCCGGCGGCGTAGACCTGGTCGTGGAGCCAGAGCCGGCCCTGCGAGTCGACGTAGTCGGAGGCGGGGGAGTAGTAGGCCGAGGCGTAGGAGGTGCTCAGCACCCGGCCGCAGTTGATGCGCAGCGGCTGGCCGGGCTGGGGCGCGACGCGGATCTCGACCTCCTTGTAGGCGATGGCCTTGAAGTTGTCCTCCACCTGCACGCGGGCCAGGTACCTGTGCGGCAGTGCGTAGGTGTGGCTCGCCGAGGTTGCGGCTGCGCCGGAGGCGGACGGTTCGACCTTGCCGTAGTAGTGCCCGGCCGGGAACCATTCCCAGCGGGCTACCGAACCGTCAGGGTCGCTGGCCGCGGCGGAGAAGCTCACCGTCAGGGGTGCGGGTCCGGCGGTCTGGTTCGCGGTGAGCGTACTGACCACCGGCATCTGGTTGGCCGGCGCTGGCTTGACCGGGAGCGAGAGGTCGCCGTAGTAGACGGCCCGATAGGTGTCCCAGAAGGGATGCTGCACCAGTGAGTTGCCCCACGTGTCCCCAGCGGCCAGGCGCTGCTGGAGCCCGGTGATGCCGGTCATCTCGAAGGCCCCGTCGTAGGTGGTGTACTCGGCCCCGACGCTGAAAATGTTGCCGCCCCCGCGGGTGAAGATCTGGTTGTTGACCACTCCGCCGTAGGCTCCGGAGACACAGGAGGTGATCAGCCCGAAGCGCGCCTGGGCGATCAGGTTGTGGATGTTGATGACGTTCATGTACGAATGGCTGCCGTAGGCGCTCGGCCCGCCGTGGGAGGTCTCGTGGATGACGTCGCCGCCCTTGACCCAGCCCAGGTGCGGCTCGAGGTATTCGGCCGCCGGCCAGACGGACAGAAGACTGTTCATGTAGGTGGCCCCGTTGAATATCTCGTAGTAGTAGGCGGTGTGCGGCAGGCGCTGCGCGCCGGTGCGGGTGCTGTGGTTGGCGTCGAGCGCACGCCGGATCAGCGTGGTTTCGCCCCCGGCGAAGGCCTGGGCGCCGGCGCCGTCGGTGGCCCAGATCCGGCTGACCCAGATGTGCCGCCTGCTGACGTCGCCAAGCGGGCCGTCCATGTTCCACAGGGTGCAGTCGGTCTGCTCGTTGGTGGAGGTGTTGTAGGCTCCCTTGGGCAGGTTGCCTATGAGGATCGCGCCGGATACGAACTGGCCCGGCGTGCGGTACTCGGCCTGCAGATAGTTCCAGAGCGCCGTCGTGGTCGTGCTCGCGGGCAGCGTCTTGATCTTGGCGGCGTAGCCCTCGCGCTCCAGGTCGGCCTTGAGGCGGTCGACCTCGGCCCTGATCTCGGGGTAGAGCAGGTCGTTGACCACCAGCAGCACGGTCATGCCGGCGCGGCTGTTGACCGCGCGGACCAGCAGTCGGCAGGTCGCGACCGCCGAGGACGCCTCGCCGTCGCTGACCTTCCAGGCGAAGGAGTCGGTCCCAGTGTAGCCGGCGGCCGGCACGTAGGCGAAGTTCCCGCCGCTGGCGGTGAGGGTGCCGTGAGCCGGCGGCGTCACCACCGTCAGCGTGAAGGCCTGCGCGTCCGGGTCGGTGAAGCTCGCGGGGAAGTTCGCGGCGGTGTCCCTGACGGTGGCCAGGTTCTGCTCGTTGGCCACCGGGGCGGTGTTGGCCTTGACCGTGAGCGAACAGGTGGCGTTGGCCGAGGAGGCCAGGCCGTCGCTCATCTTCCAGACGAAGGAGTCGGCCCCGACGTAGCCGGCGGCCGGGATGTAGTACCAGTAATTGGCGCTGACCGGCATGCCGGTCGGCAGTGTGACCAGGCCGCTGTTGTAGTACTTGAGCACACCGTGCGCCGGCGCGGTCACCAGCGTGTAGGTCAAGGGCTGGTTGGCGTCGGAGTGGGTGTAGCTGAGGGCCACGGGCGCCTGTGGGGTGTCGTGCAGCAGGCTGACGCTTTGGGCCCTGGCCACGGGCGCGGAGTTGGCATTGATGGTCACCGTGCAGGTGGCGTCCGCCGATGCGGCCAGGCCGTCGCTGACTTTCCAGACGAAGCTGTCTGTCCCGGTGTAACCGGCAGCGGGAGTGAAGTACCAGGAGCCGTTGGCTGCGGTCTGCCCGGCGGCCAGAGCCTGGTAGGCGCTGCCGTAATACTCAAGTGTCCCGTGCGCCGGGGCGGTCACCAGTGTGAAGGCGAGGGTCTGGCCCGAGTCAGCGTGCGTGTAGCTCAGCGAGATCCCCGCGCGGCTCGATCCCTGGGTGGTGGTCAGGCTTTGCGCGCTGGCCACCGGCGCGGAGTTGGCCTTGACGGTGATGGTACAGGTGGCGTTGGCCGAGGTCGCCGTACCGTCGCCGATCTTCCAGACAAAGGAGTCGGCCCCGACGTAGCCGGCAACCGGCGTGTAGTACCAGTAGCCGGTGGACACCGTCTGTCCCGCGGCGAGCGCCTGATAGCCGCTGCCGTAGTATTCCAGCGTTCCGTGCGCCGGCTTGGTCACCAGCGTGAAGGCCAGCGTCCCGCTGGCCGAGTAGCTCAGCGAGATGCCCGTGCGCGAGCTGTTCTGAACCAGCGTCGCGCTCTGGTTGTTGGCCACCGGCGCGGCCGCCATGGCTGTGGGCAGAGCCAGGATCAGTCCGAAAATCACCGCCGTCGCCAGGGTTGCGCTGGATCTCATGGCGTGTCTCCTCAGCCTTGCGGGCTCTTACGGAAAGCCCGCTTCGCATAAGGAGTTGGCCTGCACCTGTGCGGATGTTAACTGGAAAACATAGCAAGTGGTTTGGGCGGCAGTCGGGGTGGGGGAGGGGCGTGCTGCCGGCTACATGCCCTCGAAGCCGCGCCCTGCGGCGGCGGCCCGGGCCTCGGCTATCCTGGCTTCGAGATGCTTCCGGGCCATGCCGTTGCCGGTCAGCCGGGCGGAGAGGCGTTCGGCGTAGGCTAGCGCTGCGGCGGGGCCCTCTGGGGCGTTGGTGCGCACCAGGGCGGCGAGCACCCGCGAGCCGTACTCCAGGCTCCAGCCTTTGTCCTCGGAACGGCCCAGTTCTGCGGCGAGCGCCGGCCCGGCCTGGGCCGAGCCCGTCTGGCCGAGCGCGTTCACGGCCGCCGTGCAGACCATCTCGCCGTGTCCGTCGGGGCGCTGGCGGTTGTCGCGGATGACCGCGGCCAGCGCGGGGACGGCGGCTGCGCCCTGCAGACTGCCCAGGCTGCGCACCGCGGCGCAGACGATCATCGCGTCGTCGTCGGCCAGCCTGGCCTGCAGGTAGGCGATCACCCTGGCCCGCTGTTCCGGCGCGACCGCCCCGGCCGAGCCGAGGGCCTCCACCGCCGCGCGGTTCAGGTAGGTCTTCTCCCGGCCCAGGGCCATGAGGAGGTCCAGTGAGCGCGCATCGCCCTTGCCGGCCAGTGCGGCGATCTCGCGCTGGCGCTCCTCGATGGAGATCGTCGAATCCTTGAAGCGGGCCAGTTCGGGACTGGACTCCCCGTCGGGCTCCGGCCGGAGAGCGGGCTCCGGTCCGGGCTGTCCGGTCCGCCCGGGCTGGTCAGGGTCACGCGGCCCGATGTGCCCGTCCGCGGGCCGGTGGCCGGGGCCGGCCGGACCGTCTGGGCGGCCGCCCCGATCCGGTCCGGCCCCCCTCAGCAGGAGGAAGCCGGCCAGCGCGCCGGCCAGCGCGGCCAGCCCCAGGGCCAGGAGGAACCGGCGGCTCATCGCTTCTTGTCCTCCCAGCCGGCCGGTGGCCAGTTGAGGGTGGGTTGGCCTTGCCCCGGGGCCCAGTTCACCACGAAGTGGGCATACCCGGATGTCCGGCCGGTCCTGGTGTTGAAGGCCCGGACCCGGAAGTGGAAAGTCCCCGGCTTCCCGGGGGTGGGGGACAGCTGCACCTTGGCCGAGGTGGCGTCCGGACCGGTGGTGGCCAGCGGCCGGTAGTCCAGCAGGCCGGCATCCTTGGACTCGGCGCGATCGATCTGGAAGCCGTCTTCATTGCCGGAACGGTCCTTCCACGTGAGTATGAACACCTTGGGCTGCCCGCCGTAGTGTCCGACCAGTTCCGTCGGGTCGGCCACCTTGTCCGGATCGGGCTCGACGGCGATCGTGACCTTGGCGGAGGCCGAGGCTCCGTCCCGGTCCGTGACGGTCAGTTCGGCGGTGTAAGTGCCGGGGTTTGTGTAGAGATGGTCGGCGTCCGCCGTCTGGCTCCACTGCCCGTCACCGAAGTTCCACCGGAATGTAGCGATTTCGCCGTCCGGATCCCGGCTGCCGGCGGCGCTGAGCCGGACCTTGAGCGGCTCCATGCCGCGGAGCGGAGCGGCGGAGGCCTGGGCCACCGGCGTGGCGTTTACCCGCTTCACGGCGATGGTCACCGTAGCCGGGGTCGAGGTCCCCGTCTGATTGGAAGCCTGGAAGCTGAAGCGGTCTTCCCCGCTGAAGCCGGCGTTCGGGTGGTAGGTGACGTTGGGGGGTGTGCCCTCCAGCCGGCCGTGCTCCGGGCCTTTCGTTATGGCGAAGACCGGTGTCCCGCCGCTGTCGTCTCGGGCGGCAAGGACGATGGCCAGCGGCTTGTCCTGCAGCGTGCCCAGGGATCTGGACTTGGTGAGCGGCACAGGGGGCGGAGGGGGCGGGGG
>Ga0302238_1000123_pt1 | contig 86928 bp, 63 predicted proteins | sample AAG_UR_Asn_MG_FD_193527 | JGI IMG/M metagenome (GOLD analysis project Ga0302238, IMG submission 193527) | Enriched activated sludge microbial communities from anaerobic digester in WTTP, New Holstein, Wisconsin, United States - AAG_UR_Asn | ecosystem: Engineered > Bioreactor > Anaerobic >... | reverse complement strand
TGACGACCTCGTCCTGCTTCATGGGCGCCACGGCGGTGGCCAGCAGCGCGATGAGCAGGAAGAGCACCGCGTGGGTGGCCGCCGAGATCACCCACCAGGGCAGCGCCCCAACCCGGCGCTCCAGGCGGCTGGACCAGTCGCCGCCATCCTCCAGCGGTAGTTCCCCCTCCGCCGGGAGCTGGTCGGCCGGCAGCTGCTGCTGGACTTCCTCGATCGCGGAACGAAGGTCGGTTGAGGTCGCCATGATCAGATCCTCCGGTCAGCCGGTGTCACTTGAGGTAGAGCGGCAGGTAGCGGTAGTAGACCTCGAGGCAGAGGGCCCCTACGGCCGTGGTGTAGACCCGCCCGCCCTTTGCGCCCCACGGGCAGACCGGGTCCCAGGAGCCGTCGACGTCCTTCTCGGTGCCGTCCATGGGCCCGCCCATGCGCTGGTTGTCGCAGAGGGCCGGCAGCATGGCGGTGTTCCACTTCTTCCACGGTTCGCCGCCGACCTGGAAGACGGTCAGCGTGCCGTAGTACCAGTAGTACATGTTGACGTGGCAGCCGTTCTCGCCCCAGTCGGGCACGGAGGTCTTCATGAGGTAGTCGGCGCCGCCGACCACGCGCGGGTCGGTTGGCGGGGAGCCGGTGAAGAGCCTGCACAGCATGCCCACGCTGGTCATGGTCGGGTTGGGCGAGAAGACGCCCTCGGCCGGCGCCGGCTGGTAGGTGCAGCGGCCGTACTGGTCGCTGACCTGGTTCAGGAAGGCCAGCCCGCCCTGCATCCCGGAGGCCGGGACATTGAGCCCGGCGATCTTGGCGGACTTCAGCTGCATCACGAACCAGCCGGTGACGGAGAGGTCGGCGACGCCGGCGCCGGAGCCGGTGGTCTCGCCGACGCCCTTGGGCGTGTAGCGCCAGCCGGAGCCGGGGATCTGGTGCTCGTTGATCGAATAGTCGACGGCCTTCTGCGCCGGACCGGCCAGGTGCCCGGCCTTGGTCATGCCGTAGGCCTCGGCCAGGGCCAGTCCGCAGATGGCGTGATGGTAGCCGACACCGGCCGGCTCGGTGCCCTCGAAGCCGGTGCCGATGCAGCCCTTGGCGTCCTGCTTGCTGATGATCCACTGGGTGGCCTTGCGCACGACTTCCTTGTACTGGCCCTCGGACTCGGTGTAGCCGGCGCCGAGGAAGGCGAGCAGGGCCAGGCCGGTCACGCCGGCGTCGGTCTTGGCCGAGCCCTCCCACTTGGTGGCCTCCCAGCTGCCATCCGGTGACTGGTGGCGCTTGAGCCAGCGCAGGGCCGCCTCCACCGCGCTCTCCGAGCCGGGCGTGCCGCCCCAGCGCGCGGTGGCCTTCTTGCGCCCGCCGCCGTCGCGATAGCCGAAGCAGCCGGCGGGGCCGCCGCCGCCCACGCCGATGGAAGCCACCGCACCGGTGCCGCCCAGCGGGATGTCGCTGATGGCGTCCTCCTGGCCCTTGGCGGTGTTCTTGTCCATCTTGTTGTCGGTTTCGAAGTGGTCGTCCGGGATCGGGTCCTGCACGACCATGGGCTTGTCGATGACTTTCTCCATGGGCGCGTCCGGCTTCTTGAAGAGATCGCGCTTGAGGTTCTCGTTGTAGTCATCCTTCTTCTGCTGCTGCGGCGGGGCCGAGAAGATGACTTCATCATTGTTGGCCGGCGGGGCAACGGCCACGGCCAGCAGCATCATCAGGAGAAAGACGACGACGTGCAGGATCGCGGAGGTCACCCACCAGGGCGTGGCCCCGAACTGCATCTGCAGGGCGTCGAAGAGAGTGCCGCTGCCATCGCCGGCTACCGCCAGCTCCTCGGGCTGACCGGCGTCCGGCCCCCCGGCGACCTGGTCGACAGGCTGGACGGCGCTGGAGTCGGTGGCGTAGCTTCCTGTGGACATGACAGACCTCCTCCGAGGTGCAGGCTCTCGGGCGGGGCGGCTAGCTCAGACCCAGGCAATACCGGGTCCCGCGACCGCCCACACATCTTACACTACGGAGTAACGTCGAGCAAGCGTTTCGGTTCGTCAAATAGTGGCTTTTTTGCGAGGGATATGAACAGCCGGCACAGATTGCCACTCCTGCACCTTGTGCATAGTGCGCTTGGGCCTAGGTGGGTGCCGCCATGCAGAACTCTGCCCAATCCACGGAACCGCCGGATCGCGTCGGCCTGCGCCCGAGGCGCGGTGGACGACCTGGGCGTCATGCCAGCCGCGGGTCCGGTGCGTAACGGCTCGCCGGCTGCCGGCTTTTACTCTTGCATCGCCATTCGGCGCGGACTAAGATGGGCGACGACAAAGGATGCAGACCATGCCGCACGCCCAGAGTTTCCTGAGAAAACTGCTGGCCGCTCACCACGTGACCGGCCTGCCCCTGAGTAGTATGCTCGCATAGCGGCACCGGGGGACTGTTTCGACGGAGACTACAGGGAAGACAGGAGGCCTGCAATGTCCGGCCACTCACACTGGGCAACCATCAAGCACAAGAAGGCCGCATCGGACGCCAAGAAGGGCAAGATCATCAGCAAGATGATCAAGCAGATATTCATCGTGGTCAGGGACGGCGGCCCGGATCCGAACTCCAACCCCGCGCTGCGCCTGCTGCTGCAGAAGGCCCGCCAGGCCGGCGTGAACAAGGACAACATGGACCGGGCCATCGCCCGCGCCTCCGGTCAGTCCGTGGACGGAGTCCAGATGGAGGAGGTCGTCTACGAGGCCTACGCGCCGGGCGGCGCGGCGCTGATCATCAGCTGCGTCACCGACAACAAGAACCGCACAACACCGGAGGTCCGCAGCATCATCGAGAAGCGCGGCGGCAAGATGGCCACCAGCGGCGCGGTCGGCTGGATGTTCAAGCGCAAGGGCGTCCTCACCGTCAAGACCGCCGATGTCCCCGAGGACAAGCTCATGGAGGTGGTGCTCGACGCCGGAGCCGAGGACGTGGAGACCGGCGGCGAGTTCTACACCATCACCACCGCGCCCGAGGACAAGGGCAAGGTCGAGTCCGCCCTGGAGAAGGCCGGGATCAAGACCGAGACGGCCGAGATCAACCAGGAGGCCGAGAACAAGATCCAGCTGGAGGTCGACGCCGCCCGCAAGGTCGTAACCCTCATGCAGGAGCTCGACGACCAGGACGACGTCAACAACGTTTACACCAACTTCGAGATGACCGCGGAGCTGGCCGCGGAGCTGGCCAAGGGGTAGCCAGGGCTTGGTGGTCCTCGGCATCGACCCGGGCACCGTGGCTGCCGGCTACGGCGCGGTCAGCTCGGGCGGGGGCCGCAACCGGCTGATCGCCTGCGGAGCGGTGCGGGCCAAGCGCTCGCAGAAGCTCGCCGAACGCCTGAGGATCATCCACGACGGCCTGGCCGCGGTCATTGCCCAGGTCCGGCCCGACGTCGCCGTGGTCGAGCAGCCCTTCGCCGGCGAGAACCTGGCCACGGCCATCGCCATCGGCGAGGCCCGGGGCGTGGCGCTGCTGGCCTGCTCCGCGGCCGGGGTGCCGGTCGAGGAGTACAGTCCGGCGGAGATCAAGCGCGCGGTGGTCGGCTCGGGCGCGGCGCGCAAGGACCAGGTGGCGCTGATGGTCAAGGCGGTGCTGGGACTGGCCGAGCCGCCCGAGCCATCCGACGCGGCCGACGCGCTGGCCGCGGCCATCTGCTACCTGCACCGTGCGCCGGCGCTAACCAGAATGCAGAAGGGTGAATGATGAATGCTGAAACGGCGGCGGAGAGCTCCGCCCGAATCCGGTTTCTGCATTCATCATTCCGCATTCTGCATTCCAAGTCGAGGGACTTGTGCAGGTCATCGTCGACGGGTACAACCTGATCATGAAGATCGGGCGGCTGGCCGAGCGGGTCCGCATGGGCGAGCTCCAGTACTCGCGCGAGGTGCTCCTGCACCTGCTCGCGCGCGCCAAGCGCAGCGAATTCCACTCGGCCACGGTGGTCTTCGACGCCCGCCGGCTCGGGGCCAAGCCCCTGCCCGGGCCCGAGGGGCTCTCGCTGCGGCGCGAGTGCCGCGGGCGCATGGGCGTGATATTCTCCCCGCCGGGTTCCGACGCGGACGAGGTGATCAAGGAGCTGGCCGAAGAGCGCGCCCTGGTCGGCAAGGCCCGGGAGCTGCTGGTGGTGACCAGCGACCGCTCGCTGGCCTCCTACGTCCGCTCGGTGGGAGCGCGCATCGAGACCAGCGAGGAGTGCGCCCGCTCGCTGATCGGCCGGGAGCGTCCGCGGCATGGCCGGCCGACGCGCCAGGACGGCTCGGCCCCGGCCGAGCCCGAGAAGGAGCTGGCCGCCCCCGGCGATGACGAGGTCGGGCGCTGGCTGCGCTATTTTGAAATGAAGGGGGACGAGCCCATTGAGCTCTAGCCGCGAGAAGCACCGCAGGGGCGCCGACGAGAACGAGCTCTGGTCGCGCTACCATAAGGACCGCGGCCGGCCGGCCTTCGACGCGCTGGTCGAACACTACCTGCCGCTGGTCAAGGTGGTGGCCGGCAGGCTGGCCATGCATCTGCCGAACTCCGTGCGCGAGGAGGACCTCTACAGCGCCGGCTGCGTGGGCCTGCTCTCGGCGGTCGAGAACTTCGACCCGGCGCGGGACGTGCGCTTCGAAACCTATGCCATGGGGCGGATCCGCGGCGCCATGCTCGACGAACTGCGCAGCATGGACGTGCTCACCCGCGCGGTCCGCGAGCGGGCCGCCAGGATCCGCGAGGCCGAGCAGCGTCTGCGCGAGACCGGCCGCCTGCTCAGCCCCGAGGCCGTGGCCGGTGAGGCGGGCATCAGCGTGGAGGAGCTCTGCGAAACCGAGCGGGCCCTGAACATGGCCTCCTGGGCCAGCCTCGACGACGAGGCCGACGCCGAGGGCCACTCGGCGGCCAGCCTGGTGGTGGACCAGACGGCCCGCAGCCCGCTGGAGAATATCGAGCGCGAGGAGCTCCTCAGGCTGCTCCGTGAGGTCATGGACGAGAAGGACCGGCTGCTCATCGTTCTCTACTACCACGAGGAGCTCACCCTCCGGGAGATCGGCGAGATCCTGGGCGTCTCGGAAAGCCGGGTCAGCCAGATGCATACCGAGATGATAAAGCGGCTGCACTACCGCCTGGAGGCGGCCGGCCGGCGACGGCCGGATGCGGCCGGCAGGACGCCGAAGGGCAAGAAGACCGGCCAGGAATCGCCCGGAAAGCCGCCGGCCGGCAACTGGATCGCGTAAGCCGCCGATAATCCGTAGCTTGCGTGACGACATAACGATAGTTTTACCCTAAAGTGGGCGCCGGATACGGCCGATACACCTAGTGGAAAACCCCCGGGACTGCCGGGGAGGTTCCTGGCGCGAAGGTGAGGTGGATCATGGTGGATGGGATCGGCGGAGTCAGACCTCCGGGGCTGGAAGGTCCCAAGGGTCCGAGGGACCGTGGCGGCCAGGTGCAGGCCCCCAAGGCCTCCAAGTCCGACAGGGTCGAGATCAGCACTGCCGGGTTGCTCCTGGCCAGGCTCCAGGCCATGCCCGACATTCGCAGGGAGAAGGTCGAATCCATCCGTCAGCAGATCCTGCGCGGCACCTACGTCACCGAAGAGAAGGTTCAGCAGGCCACGGACAACCTGGTTGACGACTTCCTGAGCGGAATGTAACGTTTGCCGGCGCCGATCTGGCGCACGGCAGACTAAAGCTGGTGGGCTCGCCTCAGGGCGGGCCCCCGCTGTTTCCGGGGAGAGGCCACAGGTAGCGGGACAGGCTTTGGGCCTTGGCCCTCTGGAACAACAGCTGCCCCAATGCCCAAAGCCCACTTTCCAATCCCCAGGCCGCGGGTATCATCTTGCGCCATGGGCGAACTCGATCTCATCCGCTGGATCCGAACGCGGGGGCTGCCCGGCGCCCGCCGCGGGCTCGTCAAGGTCGGTCCGGGGGATGATTGCGCGGTCCTAGCCGGTCAAGGGACCGGCTGGGACCTGCTGCTCAAGACCGACGGGGTGGTTGCCGGGGTGCATTTCGGGCGGAACGCGAGCGCCGGCCTGGTTGGCCGCAAGGCCCTGGCCCGCGCGCTCTCGGACATCGCCGCCACGGGAGGCGAACCGGTGGCTGCCGTGGTGCACGCCGCCCTCGCGCGGCGTCACGCCGGCCGGTGGGCGCGGGAACTTCAGAAGGGACTGGCCCGGGCGGCCGGGCTGTGGCGCTGTCCGGTGGTCGGCGGCGACGTGTCCGCCACCCCGGGGCCGACGACCCTCGCCGTCGCCCTGCTCGGCCGGGTGGAGCGCGGCCGGGCGCTGCTGCGTTCGAGGGCCAGGCCCGGGGACCGCATCTTCGTGACCGGCGAGCTCGGCGGGTCCATCCTCGGCCGGCACCTGCGCTTCGACCCGCGGCTGGCCGAGGGCCGCTGGCTCGCGCGCCGGCCGGGAGTAGGGGGAGCCATCGACGTCTCCGACGGCCTGACCCGCGACCTCGGTCACATTCTGGAGGAGAGCGGCGGCCTGGGTGCGGAGCTCTCGGCCGGGATGATCCCGGTAGCCCGCGCAGCGCGGCGCATGAAGGGCGATCCGCTCGGCCACGCCCTGGCCGACGGCGAGGACTACGAGCTGCTCTTCACGGTGCGGCCGGGCCGGGCCGGGGCGCTCGTGCGGAGCTGGCCGTTCCGGACCCGGCTGACCGAGATCGGCGTGGTCCGCGGGCACGGCTCGGGGCTTTGGCTGCGCGAGAACTCCGGGCGGCGGCGGCGGATCAGGCCGGCCGGCTGGGAGCACCTGATCACTGCCTGAAGGGCTGCTCCGTCCCGGCGCCGGCCTTATCCGGCTCGCAGTGCACGTTGACCTTGACCAGCCCCAGGCGCTCGCGGAGCTTCCCGGCCAGTTCGTGCTCCAGGCGGTGGACCTCCTCGACGGGCAGGCCCGGCCGGACGGTGAGGTGCAGGTCAACCGAGAGGTGTTTCTCCGAGGTGGTCACGTGGACGGCGTGGAAGCCCAGCACGGCGGCCTCCGCGGCCACGAAGGCCTTGAGCGCCTCCTCGACCGTCGTGGCCCGGACGTCGCAGGCCGGCGGGCCCTCGTGGACCTCGACATGGACCACCGCGGCCATGCGCAGCCTCCGCCCGAGGGCCTCCTCCACCAGGGTGGCCACCCTGTGGCTCTCGGCGGTCTTCATCTGAGGGGCGACCTCCACGTGCAGCGAGGCCGTCTGGCGGTTGCCGTAGTCGTGGACCTCGACGCCGTGCACCCCCCGAACCCCGCGCACCGAGGCGGCGGCGGCCACGATGTTGGTCACCAGATCCCGGCTGGGGGCCTCGCCCATCAGGCGGCTCATCATCTCCCAGGCGAGCGAGGCGCCGGCCCAGCCGATGAAACCGGCCACGCCCAGGCCGAAGAGCCCGTCGAGCCAGTTCACGCCGAACTTCACGCCCACGAAGGAGAAGACCACCAGCAGCGTGGCCAGGGCGTCGGAGCGATGATGCGCGGCGTCGCCGATCAGCGCGGCCGACGAGATGGTCCGGCCCAGGTCGGCCGAGAAGCGCGCCATCCACTCCTTGAAGGCCCAGAAGACGAGCAGGGCCGGGACGATCCACCAGCCGGTACCCTGCATGGCCGTGATGGCCTGCTGAGTCTCGGCGTCGGGGGGCGTGAAGGCCAGCATCAGCCGGTCGAAGGCCGGGTGGGCGAACTCCACCGCGGTGACGATCAGCATGGCCGCCAGGCCCAGGGTGCCCAGGGCCTCGGCCCGGCCGTGGCCGTGGGGGTGTTTCTCGTCGGGCGGCGCGGAAGCCACCCGCATGCTGACCAGCAGGACCACCGAGCTGATCATGTCGCCGAAGGTGTGGGCCGCGTCGGCGGTCAGGGCGATGCTCCCGGTGAGCAGGCCCAGGGCCAGCTTGGCTCCGCCGAGCAGGAGGTTCCCGAAGATGCTGGTCCAGCACTCGAGCTTGACGTAGCCGTGGCGCACGCGCTGCTCCGCTACCTTCTCGTGGTCGCGGACGAAGCTGCGGACCATCCATCCGGTTGGCCAGATCATGGGGGCGACTATAGGCGGCGGTGGCCGGAAGTCAATTTATGTGCCGCGGGAGGGCTCGGCCGATGGGCCGCTCGGTTCGCGCGATGCCCGGATCGCCTCCCGCTGTTCCGGGCCGAGCAGGCAGCTGTCGGAGCAGTCCGGGCGACAGGCCCCGGTGCAGGGCTCCACGTGGACGATGACGGTGGCGTCGCCCAGAGCCTGCCGGAGCCGTCCGCCGATGCGATGGGACAGGGCGTGTGACTCCGCCACCGGCATGCGGCCGTCAACGAAGATGTGGAATTCGATGAAACGGTTCGGCCCGGCCTTGCGGGTGCGCAGGCGGTGAAAGCCGCGCACCGTCGGGACAAACTCGGCCAGGACCTTGCGGATGCGCTCGACCTCTTCGGTGGGCAGCGCCCGGTCGAGCAGGTCGCCGGCCGATTCGGCGGTGAGCTTGTAGGCGGCGTGGATGATCAGCAGGGCCACGGCGATGGCCGCCATGGGGTCGACCCAGTGCAAGTCGGCGCCCTTGAAGACCCGTTCGCCGACCCAGATGAAGCAGAGTCCGAACATCACGCCGGCGGAAGTATAAACGTCGGTGCGCAGGTGCCAGGCGTCGGCCTGCAGCGCGATCGAGTCGGTCCTGCGCCCCACCCTGAACAGCAGTTCCGAGACAATCAGGTTGATCACCGATGAGCCGAACATCACCGCCACGCCCCAACCGATCCGATCGACCTCCCGGGGGTGCATCAGTTTGTCGACGGCCTCGTAGATGATCCAGCCGGCGGCCACGAAGATGAGCACGGCCTCGATGGTGCCGGAGACGTTCTCAATCTTGCCGTGGCCGAAGGGGTGTTTCTGGTCGGCGGGCTTGCCGCCGGTCTTGACGGCGATGAGGGCGATGATGGCGGCGATCAGGTCCACGCCCGAATGGATGGCCTCGGAGATCACCGAGACCGATCCGATCATGAAGCCGACGATCAGCTTGACGGCCACCAGCAGCGTGTTGGACGCGACCGACAGTGTGGCCACCGACGACTTCAGTCGTTGGTTGTCCATCCGGTCAGCTCTTCTTGAACACCACCGAGGCGTTGACCCCGCCGATGCCGTAGGAGTTCTTGAGCATCACCCGGAGCTCGACCCGCCGCGCCTGGGCCGGGCAGTAATCCAGGTCGCACTCCGGGTCGGGGGTGGTGATGCCCACGGTGGGCGGGACGACCCCCTCGACCAGGGACCGGACCGCGGCGACCGACTCGTGCGCGCCGGCCGCGCCCATGGTGTGGCCGAGCATCGACTTGTTGGCGGTGAGCACGAGCCGGCGGGCGTGCGCGCCGAAGACCTCCTTGAGGGCCTTGGTCTCGATGAGGTCGTTGTACTTCGTGCCCGTGCCGTGGAGGTTGACGCCGTCGACCTGCTCCGGCGCGACGCCCGCGTCGGCCAGGGCCGCGCGCATCAGGCGGACGATGCCCCGGCCCTCCTTCTCGGGGGCGGTCAGGTGGTAGGCGTCGTTGTTGGCCGCCCCGCCGGCGAGCTCGCAGAGCGCGCTGGCCCCGCGCTTCGCGGCGGACTCGGCGCCCTCGACGACCAGGGCCCCGGCGCCCTCGCTGAAGACCGTGCCCGCGCGTTTCAGGTCGAAGGGGGTGATGTCGCCGGGCGAGACGGCGTGCAGCGCGGAGAGTCCGGCCAGGCAGTAGAGCGAGAGTTCGTCGTAGCCGGCGGCGACGGCCAGATCGGCCCGGCCGGAGCGGATGAGTTCGAGCGCCACGACCAGCGCGGCTGCGCCCGAGGCGCAGGAGACCGAGGGCGCCGCGACCGACCCGGCCAGCCCGCAGCCCGCGGCCGCCCGCGCGGCGATGCCCGCGAAGTCGTAGCCGGCGAGCGACGGCGCCCCGCCCGGCGAGAGCGCCTTTTCAGCCGCAGACATGCCCCCGAAGTTGGTGCCGATCACCAGCGCGGCCCTGGAGGGATCGAATCCGCCGGGGCGGATGCCGGCGCCGGCCAGGGCCTCGGCCAGGGCGTCGGCCAGGAAGCGCTCCGCGCGGCTCGGATCTCCCGGCGCGGCCGGCGGCGGGTAGCCGGGGACTTCGCCGCCCAGCGGGCTGCGCAGGCCTTCGGTGGGGAACAGCGTGATGTTGCGCAGCGCCTTCCGGCCAGCGACCAGTCCGTCCCAAAGAGGCCCGACACCGCGGCCGAAGGGCGAGACCGCCCCCAGGCCGGTGACCACCGCCTGCGGTGACCGGGACGACATGACGGGCCGCGCAGCCGGGGCCGGCGCTACTTGGCCTGGCCCCCGGAGTCCGACGCAGCCGGCGGCGGCAGCTTGATCCAGCCCTTCTCCGCGCAGAACTCCTTGCACTTCTGAACGGCGGTGCTGACTCCCGGGATCTTGACCACCAGCGGATCGAGCAGCTGGGTGAAGACCGCCGTGCCGAAGAGCGCCAGGATCAGGACCACCGTGGGCATCAGCACCCAGAGCCAGGCCCGGCGCTTCTTCGGGCGCGCGGCCCCGCAGCCTGGGCAGACGTCCTCGCCCTCCGGGATCTGCTCCTTGCACTTGCCGCAGGTGACCGCCGGGGCGGGTGCCGCCGGAGCAGCCCCCTTCTTGACGGGCTTGGCCTTGGCGCCTGCCGCCTTGGCGGCCAGGGGCTTTCTGGGCTCGGCGGCATCGCGGTCGCTTCTCATGCCCGCGCGGCGCAGGGCCCGGCCCAGCCTGGCGTTCTCCGACTCCTCTTCCTCGCCGGCCGGCGCAGGTCCCGCCGGTGCTTCGGCGGCCTCGGCCGCCGGGGCCTCGGCCTGGGTCGAAACAGGCGCGGTCTCGGCGGCCTGGGCGCCATCCGCCGCCTCCGCGCCTTCGGCGCCGGCGCCCTTCTTCTTGAGGCGGCGGACGACGATGCGCTTGCTCTTGGGCTTGCCGCCCTCGCCGGCCTCGGACGCCGGAGCCTCGGCGGCGGCCGGCTCTGGCGGCGGGGCCTCCTCGGCGAGCGGCAGCGGCTCGTTGGAGTCGGCGGGCAGCGGCGTGAATTCGGGCTTCTCGGCCGGCGGGAGCTCCTCTGCGACAGCCTCCGCGGGAGGCTCGGCGGCCTCGGCCGGGGCCGGCTCCATCTCGATCGGAGCCACCTCCGGCAGGGGCTCGGGATCGGCCGCGGACGCCTCCGCCTCGGGCGCGGCCGGTTCCTCGGCCGGCGGCTCCTCGGCGGCGGGGGTCGGGGCGGCGGTCAACTGGTCGAAGACGTCCTGGGCGTTGTCCGGCGCTGCCGGGGCCGGCTCGGCGGCCGGCTCGGTGGCCGGCTCGGCCGGCGCGCCGGAGGCCAGGAAGTCGATGTCGGACAGCGGCGGCTCCGCCGCCTGCGGCTCGGCCGGCGGCTCCGGAACGGGCTCGGCCGCCTGGGCCTTGAGCTCCCGGGCCTTGGCCAATGCGGCCGGTGCAGGGGCCTTGGCCTGCTGGACGGTCGTGAACGCGCCGGCCCGGATCTCCGGCATGGCCGGCTTGGCTGGCGCGGGGGCTGGCTCGGGCTCCGGGGCCGGCGCCTGGGTCTCGACCGGCTCGAGGGCGTCGATGGCCGCCTCCACATCGGTGCTGTCCGGCGGGCCGGACAGGGCCAGCGCATCATCGGGCACGGCCACCACCCGCCGGCAGCGGGGGCATTCCCCGGGCCGGCCCTTGGATTCCTCCGACGCGGACAGGCCCGCGCCGCAGACGCAGCGGAAGTAGACCTCGGTGGCGGTAGTCATGGCGTCATCGCTCCCCTTGGACTGGGTTTCCAGCAGCCGGCGCCGGCCCGGAGTCCGACCCCTCCGGTGCGGGGCGCGGCTCTCCGGCGGCGGCATCGAAATAGCAGACCCGGTTGCGGCCGGTCCGCTTGCCCATGTACATGGCCCGGTCGGCGGCGTCGATGAGCTCGCTGGCGCTCATCCCCGGGCGGAACTCGGCGGCGCCCAGGCTGGCCGTGACCTGGAAGGTGTGCCCGTCGAAGACCGACTCGGCTCCGGCGACCGCGGCGCGCAGCCGCTCGGCGGCGGTTATGGCGCCGGCCATTCCGGTCTCCGGCAGAATGACGGCGAACTCCTCGCCGCCGTAGCGGGCGGCCAGGTCCACGCCCTCGCGCACCGTCCGGCGGATGGCCCGGCTGACGGTGCGGAGCACGTGGTCGCCGGCCAGGTGCCCGTGGTCGTCGTTGAAGCGCTTGAAGCGGTCGATGTCCAGCATCACCAGCGAGAACTCGCCGCCGTAGCGCCCGGCGCGCCGGATCTCGCGGTCCAGGGCCTCGCGGAAGACGCGGTGGTTGGACAGCCTGGTGAGCCCGTCGGTCTCGGCCAGCGAACGCATCTCCCCCACCAGGATGGAGGTGCTCACCGCGGTGCCGATCAGCTCGCTGAGCTGCACGGCCACGTTGAGATCGTCGCGGTCGAAGCTGGCCCCGTCGGCGCGGTCGGCGATGTTGAGCACGCCCATCACGCGCCTGGTGCCCTGGCCCGAGCCGGTCATCAGCGGGCAGATCAGGCAGGAGTTGGTCAGGTACTTGTCCGTCTTGGTCCGCCGGATGCGCACGCCCCGCTCGCGCTCGAACTGGTTGAGATTCTCGATGAGCAGCGGCTGGTCGGCGCTGATGGCCATGGCCATGATCGTGTCCGGCTCGCGCGCGAGAGAGACCTGCTCGCTGATCGGCTCGGAGTGGTTGTGGGCCTTGAGGTTGAGGGCGTTGCTCTCGTAGTCGTACAGGAACAGCGAGCAGTACCGGGCGGCGAAGAGGTGGGGGATCTTCTCGATGGCCACGTGCACGATCTGGTCGATGTCGAAGGTGTTGAGCTCCTTGGAGAGCTGGGCGACCTGCGTGGAACGGGTGGTCAGCCGGCCGATGGCGGCCAGCTGCCGGCGCTGGAGCTCGTAGTTGGTCCTGAGCTGTTCGGCGCGCGTGGAAAGCTGCCGGTAGGCTTCCAACAGCTCGGCGTGGCTCAAGGTGCCTACGTCTTGATCCACAGGCCCTCCTCCCCCGTCCGGAATTCTAGCCCGGGGAGGTGCGGCCGCAAGGCGAGAACCCGGCCGTCCGCGGCCGCGGCGGGAGGGTGCCCCCGCCACTGGTCCGGGCGTTGTCCGACGGCCTTCGGACAAACTTCGTTGCGGAGGAGGGCCGCGTGGGATAGACTCCCTGAGCCTGGGCCGGGCGCCGGGGTGGGCCGGCGTCCGAGCCCCACGCGGCCAGGCAGGAGGAGGACTCGGTATGGCGCGCCGTCTCCTGGGAAGATTCCGGTTCGGTCCAATGCTGGGGGCCGCAACGGCCGCCTGCGCCGGGCTGCTGCTGACCGCCGCCGCGGCCGGCGCCGAGCCCTCCGTGCCGCCGCCGGCCACGGCCCCGGCTCCGGCCGCCGCCGCAGCCCCGGCCGACCCCGGCGGAGCCGAGGCCGGGAAGGCCGCCGAGGAGGAGAAGGACTGGTCGGTCTCGGCGGAGGTCTCGGTCTACGGCAAGTACGTTTACCGCGGCTGCAACCTCTTCGACGACGCGGTCCTGGTACCCAGCGCCACCGTCGAGTGGCGGGGCCTCAGCCTCAGCGTCTGCGGCTACCTGGAGCTGACCAACGAGGCCGGCCACAGCGGAAACTTCACCGAGGTCGACACCACCCTGGCCTACACCCGCACCATCGGCCTGGTGGTCCTGGGCGCGGGGGTCTCCTGCTACAACTACCCGCACACCGACGCGGACGGTACCGTGGAGCTCTACGCTTCGGTCGGGCTGGAGCTGCCGCTGGAGCCGACGGTCACCGTCTACCGGGACGTGGACGAGATCGAGGGCGCCTACGGGATGCTGTCGCTCTCGCACGCCTTCGAGGACCTGTGGAAGCCGTTCGAGGGGGCCAGCGTGGGGCTGGAGCTCTCCGCCTCGGTCGGCTACGGCAACGACCTCCACAACCTCGACTACTACGGCACGGAGGAGGAGGGCCTGGCCGACGCCACCTTCGGCGCCAGGCTGCCGGTGAGCGTCGGCGACCACCTGACGGTTGCGCCCTCGCTGTGGTACTCCACGCTGCTGGACGACGAAGTCCGCCGGGCCGCGCGCAAGGACGACAACCTCTGGGCCGGGATAACCGTCGGCTTCTCGTTCTGATCTTCCGGACGGAGCTGCGCCGCGGCGCCGGCCGCGTAAGGGAGTCGTGACGATGAGAATCCGCCAGAAGGCCGTCCTGCTCATGGTCGCCGCCCCCCTGGCGATGGGCGGGCTGCTGCTGCTGATCTCCACCCTGGTGCTGGACCGGAGTTACCGGGAGCTCGAGAACGAGCTGGCCATCCAGGACATCCGCCGCGCCGCCGCCGCCGTCGACCTGCAGGTCGAGGCCCTGGGCCGGACCGTCCAGGACTGGGCCATGTGGGACGACGCCTGCAAGTTCGTCCAAGACGGCAACAAGAAGTTCGTCGAAGACAACCTGTCCGACGACGCGGTCAAGACCCTGGACCTGAGCGTGATGGTCTTCGTGGACCGCAACGGCAAGATGGTCTACGAGAAGTCCATGGATCTCGCCGAGGGCAAGCAGGGCAAGTTCCCGGCGGGGCTCGCCCCCCACCTGGCCGCCGGTGCGCGACTGCTGCGGGTCACCGGGGAGGTGCCGGCCCACAAGGGCATCCTCGATCTGCCCGAGGGCCTGCTGCTCTTCGCCTGCCACCCGGTCATGCCCAGCGACCGCAAGGGCGACCCCAAGGGGACGCTGCTGATCGGCCGCTTTCTGGACGAGGACAAGGTCAAGGGCCTGGCCGCGGTCACCGGCATGCAGCTCTCCGTCGGGCGCTTCCAGGAGTTGTGGAAGGACGAGGGGAGCGAAGGCCGTGCCGTCCGCGCCCTGAAGAAGGCGGGCGAGGACGGGCTGGCCGAGGCCGGTGCGGACGGGCGGATGACCGTGCGCTGCCTGGTGGAGGACGTATACGGGAACCCCTGCATGGTGGTCCGGGTCGACAAGCCCATGGACATCACCAACCAGGGCCGGACCACCGTCGGGGCCTTCCTGGGCATGGTCCTGGCCGCCGGGCTGATCCTGGGGCTGCTGACCATGCTGGCCGGCGACCGCTGGGTGCTGCGCCGGCTGCTGGCGCTGGCCAAGGACGTCCGCGCGCTGCCCGACTCCGGCCGGGATGCGCTCCAGGTCGTCTCGCGCCGGAAGGACGAGGTCGACTTCCTGATCGACGAGATCAACGGGATGCTCGCCGCCCGGGCCCGGGCCGAGACCGCCCTGCGTGCCAGCGAGCAGCACCTGGCCAGGGCCCAGGAGATCGCCCACGTGGGCAGCTGGGAGGTGGACCTTCGCACGCAGCGCGCCCGGCTGTCGGCGGAGATGCGCCGCATCCTGGGGATGGACCCCGGCCGTCCGGACTTCTCCACCGAGGAGGTCATGACCCGGGTGCGCCCCGAGGACCGCGGGACGCTGGACCAGGCCCTCGGGAAGTGCGCCGCCGAGCTGAAGCCGCTGCGCGTCGAGTACCAGACCGTGCCGATCGAAGGATCTGAGAAGACCCTGGAGACCTACGCCGAGATCGTCACCGGCCCGGACGGGAAGGCCGCGGTCATGACCGGCGTGACCCAGGACATCAGCTACCGCAAGCAGATCGAGGAGCAGCTGCGCCAGTCCGAGAAGCTCCAAGCCATCGGCGCGCTGGCCGGAGGCATCGCCCACGACTTCAACAACCAGCTGGGCTGCATCATGGGCTACGCCGACATGCTCTCCGCCAAGCTCGCCAAGGACGAGAAGCTCAACCGCTACACCCGGGTGATCATCGAGTCCACCCAGCACGCCGCGGTGCTCACCGAGCAGCTGCTGGCCTTCGCCCGCAAGGGCAAGTACCGGGTGGCCGAGGTGGACGTGAACCGTCTGATCTCCGACGTGGTCAGCCTGCTGGAACACAGCATGGACAAGCGCATCCGCATCCACCGCGACTTCCGGGTCGATCCGGCCGCGGTGATGGGCGACGCCTCCCAGCTGCAGAACGCCCTGCTCAACCTGGCGCTCAACGCCCGGGACGCCATGCCCGAGGGCGGCGATCTGACCTTCTCCACCGAGGCCTTCACGGTGGAACCGGGCAGCCGGCACAACACCACCAGCGAGGTCCTGCCCGGGCGATACGTGCGCATCTCCGTCACCGACACCGGCGTGGGCATGGACGCGGAGGTCCAGAAGCACCTCTTCGAGCCGTTCTTCACCACCAAGGGCCAGGGCAAGGGCACGGGCATGGGCCTGGCGGCGGTCCACGGGACGGTGCGCGGCCACCACGGGGCCATCGCCGCCTACAGCGAGAAGGGCCGGGGGTCCACCTTCCGGATCTACCTGCCGCTGGCCGGAGGGGCCGCCGTCGAGGCGGCCAGCCCGGCCCCCGGGGCGCAGTCCGCCGCCGCCAGCAGGAGCGCCCGGGTCCTGGTGGTCGACGACATTGCCAACATGCGCGAGATGACCGCGGCCATGCTCCGCAGCCTGGGCCACCAGGTGGTGATGCGCAGCAACGGGCGCGAGGCGGTCGAGTACTACGTCGAGAAGTGGCGCGAGACCGACCTGGTCGTCCTGGACATCGTCATGCCGGAGATGGGCGGGCGGGAGGCCTTCGCCCGCATGCGGGAGATCAACCCGCAGGCCCGGGTGCTGCTCTGCTCGGGCTACAGCGTGACCGGCGAGGCCCAGGAGATGCTCGACCAGGGGGCGGTGGGGTTCCTGCAGAAGCCGTTCCCGATGCAGTCCCTGGCCGACCAGGTGGCCAGGGCGCTGGGCGACTGACGCGGGGAGCGCCGGTCCGGGGCTACTCCTTCTCCGGCCTGCCGGCCAGCGCCTTGGCGACCATCTCCAACAGGGCGTCCATCCTGAAGGGCTTGAGCAGCACCCCGGCCACTCCCGGCTCGGAGCACCAGCGCTGCACGCGCTCATCTTCGCCGTAGCCGGTGATGATCAGCACCGGGGGCACGGTCCGGCTGACGCCGATCTCGTCGCCCGCCGGCTCCACGCCGCTTATGTGCACGCCCATGAGGTGGAAGAAGGTGTCGCCCTGCAGGTCGGGCATGCGGAAGTCGGAGATGACCAGGTCGAAGCGGACGGTCTCCATGTGCCGCAGGGCGTCGTTCGGGCGGGCCTCGGCCGTTACCTCGTAGCCGGCGTCGGTCAGGACCTCCGCGATCATCTCGCGCAGGCCGGGCTCGTCATCCACCACCAGAATGCGCTTGGCCATGGCTGCCTCCCCAGGTGCCGGCGGCGGCATAGGGCCGCCGCCCGGCAGGCGGCGATTCTGCCCGCTTCCGCCCCGCCTGTCAACGCTGGAATTCCCGCAGCCGCGCACCGACCGGGCTTCGAGCCCCTTTCCGGGGGCGCACCCACGCCAATGCGGGCGGCGTCCTTGACGCGGCGGCCTCCGCGGTGCAAAGTACACGCCAGGACGAGGAGGAGTGCGGCCCCATGTCGCCATCCGGCGCTTTCGACGCGGAGGATCTCCTGGCGCTGGCGCCCCCGGCGCTGCAGCGGGCCCTGCTCAAGGTGCCCGACGACCTCGTCGCCCAGGCCCTGGCCGGGGCCCCGGCGGCGGTGGCGGAACGGGTGCTCGCGAATCTCTCGGCGCGCCGGGCGGCGGCGATCCGGTCGACCACGCGGCGGCTGCTGGCCAGCCGCGAGCTGGGGCCTGCGTCGGCCGCCACCGCCCTGCGCAACCTGATCCGCCGGGTCTTCGAGATCTCGGCTCCCGAGGCCCAGGGCGCCGAGGCCAGCCGCTCCGTCGGAACGACCCGCTCCGCACCGGCCGGCCCGGGAGACCGGGAGGCGGGCTCCGGGCCGCCGTCGCAGCCCGGGCCGGACCTGACCGAGGGAGGCTTTGTCCGGTTGCGCGAGGCTCGGGCGGTCTTTGAAGCGGCCCGGCGGATGAGCCCCTATGTCCAGGGGCTGGAGCGCGCCAAGTTGGGGGCCAACGCCGGCGTCCTGATCCGCTCCTGGCTGAAGGCGTTGCCGCGGGGGCGCTGAGCCGCGGCGGGCGGTCGCCGTTGCCCGTCTCCGCCCGGCCGCCGGACCGGCGTTTATCTTGACACTGCCCATCCGCCAACGATAATGGCCCCGTTCCTCAGCCCCGACCCGGGAGGAAGAAGGGTTTCCAGGGGCTGAGCGGTGTTTCCAGGAGGCTGTCGATGCCCAACCCCAAAAGGCGATGGAGTCATGCCCGCAAGGGCATGCGCGATGCGAACAAGGCCCTGACCCCCGCGGCGACCTCGGTCTGCCCGCGGTGCAGCGCCAGCAAGAGGCCCCACGAGATCTGCGGCAACTGCGGCTTCTACAAGGGCCAGCAGATGCTGCAGTCCAAGCCGCTCTCCTGATCACGGCACGGCGCGCTCTGCCATGCGCATAGCCGTCGACGTGATGGGCGCGGACCGCGGCCCGGCCGAGATCGTGGCCGGGGGCGTGGCCGCCCTTAAGAAGTTCGGCGACACGCAGGTCCTGCTGGTCGGCGACCAACCGACCATCGAAGCCGCCCTGGGGCAGCACCGGCTTCCGGCCGAGGCCCGCCGCCGGCTGCACATCCGCCACGCCTCCCAGGTCGTGGAGATGCACGACAAGGTCGACAGCATCCGCAAGAAGCAGGACAGCTCGCTGGTCCGCTCGATGGAAGCGGTCCGCGACGGCGGGGCCGACGCGGTGGTGGCCGTGGGCAACACCGCCGCCACCGTGGCGGTGAGCTGGTTCACCCTCGGGCGGCTGGAGGGCGTTCCCCGCCCGGGCATCGCCGTGCCCATCCCCACGATCAAGAATGGTCCGCCCTGCGTGGTCGTGGACATGGGCGCCAACACCCGCCCCCAGCCCAAGCACCTGGCGGTGTACGGGCTGATGGCCTCGCGCTACTCCGAGCGCATCTTCGGCGCCCGCAACCCGGCGGTGGGCCTGCTCAACGTCGGCGAAGAGCAGGGCAAGGGCAACGACTTCCTGCGCGAGAGCTACGAGCTGCTCTCCCAGCAGCCCATCAACTTCGTGGGCAACGTCGAGGGCAACGACATCTTCAAGGGCGAGGTCCAGGTGGTGGTCTGCGACGGCTTCGTGGGCAACGCCGTGCTCAAGGCCATCGAGGGCTCGGCCACCCTGCTCATGACCGTGCTCCGCGAGGAACTCAACAAGGGGCCGTTCGTGAAGTTCGGGGCGGCGCTGTGCCGCAAGGCCTTCCGGACCATGCGTGCGCGGCTCGACTACGCCGCCTACGGTGGCGCGCCGCTGCTGGGCGTCAAGGGCGTCTGCATCATCGGCCACGGCAAGTCCAACGCCGCCGCGGTGATGAACGCCGTGAGGGTCGCGCGGGAGAGCGTGGCCTCCAACCTCAACACCGTCATCGTCGAGAGCCTTTCGGCGCAGCGCGCCGGGGCGACGGTGAGCTGACCGCCGCCGATTTCCGGAGATTTGGGAGAGCTGAACTTTGGGCACCGCCGTCAAGCTGCTGGGCACCGGCTCCTTCGTCCCCGAGCGGGTTCTGACCAACGCCGACTTCGAGCGCATGGTCGACACCAGCGACGAGTGGATCATGAGCCGCACGGGCATCCGCGAGCGGCACGTGCTCTCCGACGGCGAGAAGAACAGCGACATGGCTGTGCAGGCCGGCTACAACGCCCTGCAGGCCGCCCACATCGCCCCCGAAGACGTCGACCACATCATCGTCTGCACCTTCACACCGGACATGCTCGTGCCCAACTGCGCCTGCGTCGTGCAGAGCCGGCTGGACGCGGTCAACGCCGGCGCGGTGGACATCAACGCGGCCTGCACCGGGTTCATCTCCGGGCTGACCCACGGCGCCGCCCTGGTCGGTTCCGGGCAGGCCCGCCGGGTGCTGGTCATCGCCTCCGAGGTGCTCAGCCGGGTGACTGACTACCAGGACCGGGGCACCTGCGTGCTCTTCGGCGACGGCGCCGGCGCCGCGGTGCTGGGCTCCGGAGACGGCGGCCACGCCATCGGCGACTTCTTCCTGCGCGCCGACGGATCGAATCCGGAAGCCCTGTGGATCCCGGCCGGCGGCTCGAACCTGCCGGCCTCGGCGAACACCGTGGCCGAGCGCCTGCACTTCATCAAGATGAACGGCCGCGAGGTCTTCAAGTTCGCGGTCACCAGGATGATCGAGCTGATCGAGGGCGCCGCCGAGCGCGCCGGAATCAAGCCGGGCGACATCGACCTGGTCGTGCCCCACCAGGTCAACCAGCGCATCATCCAGGCGGCGGTCGAGCGCTTGGGCATGCGCGAGGAGCAGTTCTACTGCAATCTGGAGTGGTACGGCAACACCTCCGCCGCCAGCGCGGCCATCGCCCTGGATGAGGCCGTCCGCAAGGGCCGCGTCAAGGCCGGCAACACCGTGGTGTTGGTGGCCTTCGGCGGCGGCTTCACCTGGGGCTCGACGACGATCAAATGGTAGAGGTTCAAGGTGCAGGGCTTAAGGTTCAAGGCGCAACGGCGATTCAGCCGTCGTTTCTCCAGAGCTTGAACCTTGCACCCTGGACCCTGAACCTCCCCGACTTGCAGCTGATGACTGGCAACTGACAACTGGCAACTTCCCGCCAAGGAGGCCCCCTCATGTCCCAGCGCGCGTTGCTCTTCCCCGGCCAGGGTGCCCAGAAGGTGGGCATGTCCCTGGACTTCGCCCAGGCCTGCCCGGAGGCCGCCGAGCTCTTCAAGCTCGCCGACCGGGCCTCGGGGCTGCCGATCTCGAAGCTCATCGCCGAGGGGCCGGCCGACGCTCTGACCGACACCGCGGTCAGCCAGCCGGCGCTGGTGCTGGCCGGGCTCGCCGCCCTGGCCGGCTTCGAGAAGGCTCACGGCAAGCTTGAGCCGGTCGCCGCCGCCGGGCTCTCGCTCGGCGAGTACGCGGCGCTGGCCGCGGCCGGCGCGTTCACCGCCGAGGAGGCGCTGCGCCTGGTCGCCATCCGCGGGCGCTTCATGAAGGAGTGCTGCGAGGCCGTGCCCGGCACCATGGCCTCGATCCTGGGGCTCGACGGCGACAAGGTCGACGCCTGCGCGAAGGAGGCCTCCGCCGTCGGCGTGGTGGTCGCCGCCAACTTCAACAGCCCCGAGCAGACCGTGCTCAGCGGCGAAGCCGCCGCGGTCGAGAAGGCCTGCGAGCTCTGCAAGGCCGCCGGCGCCAAGCGGGCCATTCCGCTGAAGGTCGCCGGCGCCTTCCACTCGCCGCTCATGCAGAAGGCCGCCGACAAGCTCGCCCCGGAGATCGAGAAGGCGAGCATCAGCCCGGCGCGCTACCCGGTCATCGCCAACGCCACCGCCTCGGCGGTCAGGGAGCCCGCCGAGATCCGCGCGGCGCTCATCGCCCAGGTCACCGCCCCGGTGCGCTGGACCAAGTCCCTGGCCGCGCTGCAGGCGCTCGGCGCCGACGAGTTCCTGGAGCTCGGGCCCGGCGGGGTGCTGACGGGCCTGGTCGGCCGGACGCTCAAGAACGTGAAGGCCGTCAGCCTGCCCACCGCCGAGGCCGTCGCCAAGTACAGCTAGCAGGCCGTTGTCCGACGGCCTGCTGGAGCAGGAGACCCTACCCATGATCAGCTTCGACCTCGGCGGCGCCTGGCGCGTCCGCGAAGCCTCCTCGTCCGAGAGCCACCCGGCGACCGTGCCCGGGAACATCCACACCGATCTGCTGGCGGCCGGGATCATCCCCGAGCCCTTCTACCGCGATAACGAGGCCCGCGTCGAGTGGGTCCAGGACCGCGACTGGGTCTACTCGCGGGAGTTCACCGTCCCGAAGGCGCTGCTGGCGCGCGACCGGGTGCTCCTGGTCTGCGAGGGGCTCGACACCCTGGCCGAGGTGCGCGTCAACGGCCGGCTCCTCGGGAAGACCGACAACATGTTCCGGACCTGGGAGTTCGACGCCAAGCGCCACCTCCGCGCCGGGCGGAACTCGCTCGAGGTCCGTTTCCGTTCGACCGTGCCCTACATCACCGCGCGCCACCAGCGCCGGCCGGTGCCGCAGTGGCGCGGGCCGGAGAAGCCGCTCTCGGGGAGCAACTGGATCCGCAAGGAGCAGTGCAACTACGGTTGGGACTGGGGTCCGCACATGGTGACGTCCGGCATCTGGCGGCCGATCCGGCTCCTCGCCTTCGACGCCGCGCGCCTGAGCGACGTGCAGCTCCTCCAGGACCACAGCCGCCGGGGCGTCGTCGGCCTGAAGGTTCACACCGCCGCCGAGACGGCCGGCGCCCGCCGGAAGCTGTCCGCCCGCGTCACCGTGCTTCTCGGAAAGAAGACCGTGGCCCGCGCCGAGGTCGCGCTCAAGTCCGGCCGCAGCGAGGCCCGGCTCGCCGTGCGCGACCCGCAGCTCTGGTGGCCGAACGGGCTCGGCCAGCAGCCGCTCTACCACGTGGTCGTCGAGCTGTTCGACGGCGGCGGCCTGGCTCTCGACGCCACGGTCCGCCGGATCGGGCTGCGCACGCTCAAGCTCATCCGCCGGAAGGACAAGATCGGCGAGACCTTCCACTTCGAGGTCAACGGCGTTCCCTTCTTCGCCAAGGGCGCCAACTGGATCCCGGCCGACGTCTTCGCCGCGCGCGTCACCGCGGACAAGCTCCGCGGGCTGGTGGCCGACGCGGCCGCGGCCCACATGAACATGCTCCGGGTCTGGGGCGGCGGCATCTACGAGGAGGACGCCTTCTACGACGCCTGCGACGAGCTGGGCGTCTGCATCTGGCAGGACTTCATGTTCGCCTGCGCCGCGTACCCGACCTTCGACCGCGCCTGGATGAAGAGCGTCGAGGCCGAGGCCCGCGACAACGTCCGGCGCATCCGCCACCACCCCTGCATGGCGCTGTGGTCGGGCAACAACGAGATCGAGCAGGGCCTGGTCGGCCCGAAGTGGACCGCGCGGACCATGTCCTGGAAGGACTACGGCAAGCTCTTCGACCGGCTGCTCAAGGACGTGGTCGGCGAGCTCGACCCGCAGGGCAACTACTGGCCGGCGAGCCCCCACGCGCCGCACGGCGCGCGCAAGGAGTTCAACAACCCCCGCTGGGGCGACGCCCACCTCTGGTCGGTCTGGCACGGGCGCAAGCCCTTCGAGTGGTACCGCGACCAGAAGCACCGCTTCGTGAGCGAGTTCGGCTTCCAGTCCTTCCCGGAGCCGAAGACCGTGCGCGGCTACACCCTCCCGGCCGACCGCAACGTGACCAGCTTCGTGATGGAGCACCACCAGCGGAACCAGGTCGGCAACGCCCTGATCATGACCTACATGCTCGACTGGTTCCGGCTGCCCAGGGACTTCGAGAGCACGCTGTGGCTGAGCCAGATCCTCCAGGGCCTGGCCATCAAGTACGCGCTCGAGGGCTGGCGCCGGAACATGCCGGTGACCATGGGCGCGCTCTACTGGCAGCTCAACGACTGCTGGCCGGTGGCCAGCTGGTCGTCGATCGACGGGCCCGGCCGCTGGAAGGCGCTGCACTACCTCGCGAAGCGCTTCAACGCGCCGCTCCTGGTCTCCGGCGTCGAGGACCTCAAGGCCGGGACGGTCGAGGTCCACGTCACGAACGACGGCCTCAAGCCCGTCGCCGCCGAGCTCCGCTGGACGCTCACCGACGCCGCGGGCAAGACGCTCGCGGCGAGCAAGCTCGCCGTCCGCGCGAAGGCCAACGCCGACACCCGCGTCGCGCTGCTCGACCTCAAGAAGCCGGTCGAGGTCGCCGGCGCCCGCAACGCGCTCCTCTGGCTCGAGCTCTTCGTCGCCGGGCGGAAGGTCTCCGACAACCTGGTCCACTTCGTCAAGCCCAAGCACATCGAGCTGGCCGACCCGAAGATCGCCGCGGCGGTGAAGCCCCTCAAGGACGGCGCCTTCGCGGTGACGCTCACGACCGAGCGCCCGGCGCTCTGGGCCTGGCTCGAGCTCGAGGGCCTGGACGCGCGGCTCTCCGACAACTTCCTCCACCTGCGGCCGGGCTCCCCAGCCAAGGTGACGGTCCGGCCGGCGAGGCAGGTCTCGGCGGCGGAACTCCGGCGGAGGGTGATGGTGAGGAGTTTGGTGGATACGTACCGGTAGAAGGTGGCGGCATCCGATGAAGTCCGGGTTGGGACGGCTGTGTCTCGCGACCACGGCGGCCACCGCTGTCTTCTGTATCCTCGGATGCGGCAAGTCCGACGACAAGGATGCCAAGAAGCCCGGGGCAGATGGCTCCGCCCCGGAGGTCGTGGTCGATGAGTCCCGCTCGGCCCTCCCGGACGGGCTGGATGTGTCCCGGCTGCCCGCCCCGTTCGAGGGGACCATTCGGCTGGAGCGTCAGGCCGGCCCGGTTATCTACGAAGTGACCTACACGGTCGCACCGGGAAGGATCCGGCGCGAAGCGGTATGCACCAACGCGCTCCTCAGGAAGACCGGCGGCGCGATGGCCAGGGCCGGCGTGGTTGTCGACGTTGAGCGAAAGGAAGCCCTTCTATACCGCAACAGGGACGACGACCGGCACTTCGTGAGGCTGGACCTGGAGGCCTACCGGAGGCTCCTGGGGGCGCACCTGACCTACGAGCCGCTCGACACCCGGCACGGGTTCAGCACGCACTTCGCCGACCTGCCGCGCGACCGGAAGCTGGCGGCGGTCAACCAGGAGGAGGCCGTCATCGTCGGCGGGATTATCTGCGACCACCTGGCTATCGTCGAGGATGCCTGCTTCATGACCGTCGACCATTCCAGGCAGCTCAAGGTCGACCGCGGACTGCTCGAGCTGACCGAGGCCGGAATGCCCTCGGAGGTGAAGTGGTTCCCCGTGAAGGTTGTCCGCGCCGGCCGGCATCAGCTGGGGCTGGCCGGGCAGGGCGCTCCGGCCAAGATCGACGAGCTGATGCGCCAGGCGGAGAAAGGCATCACCGACGCCCTGAATTCGGCCAGCAAGGCTCTCAGCCGCCCGCTGCGGGTGGCCGCGATTGCCCCGGGCAAGGCGGAGGCCTCGGCCTTCACCCTGCCGGCGAACCTCAAGGAGGTCGCCAGCTACGAGGAGTTCGAGAAGAAGTGGGCGGAGGCCGAGGCGGCGGCTGCCGCCAAGAGTCCCCAAAGCAGCAAGGGCAGCCATCACCACTGGCACGACTGACGCTCGTCCGCAATTCCTGAAAGAGCCCTCCCACTTCCGGCGATATATGCCCATGGATCGCTGGGGTTGGGAGAATGTTCGTGCGTGCGGTGGTGTTGATTGCCGGTAGCCTCTTCCTTGCCAGTCTGCTGTCATGTTCACCGTGGCAAGGCAATGAAGTGCGAAGTCCTGGTGAGCCGCCGCTAGTCGTTGCCCCAGGGGCAGAAAGGGTCTGGGCTAACGCACAACGGGCCACGCTTTACCACCTCGCAGGGTGCAAGTATCTCAAGGCCGGGAATGAAGTAGTTACTCTGGACGAGGCCAAGAAGCGCCGGCTCAGGCCCTGTCCCTTCTGCAAGCCGCCGCTATCGGGGGATCAGGAAAGACCGTGATGGCCTTCGTTCTTCGCTTGTCCCGTCCCGCCGGCTGGTTGCTGGCCGCCTTCATCCTGGCCAACAACCTGGGCGAGCTCTTCTGCTCCGGCTTCGCCGCCGACCACCTCTGGATCCGCTCGGCGCAGCTCGTGCCCGGCTGGCGGCTCGCGGCCGTGCTGCTGGCGGCGGCGCTCCTCGCGCCTGACGCCTTCTGGCGTCTGCATCCGCGGGTCGGCGTCGCGGCCGCGGCGCTGGCTGCGGCCTTCGCGGCCTCGGCGCTCATCGACGCCGCGTGGTTCTACCGGATGCTCGCGACCGGCGCGATCCGCACCCGGGCGGTGGTGCCGTTCAGCTTCCTCGTGGCGGCGATGCTGGCCACCGCGGCGCTCCGGATCTGGCGGGCAGGAAAGGCGGCGGCGCCCTCCCCCGCTCCCGTCGGGTGCGCGAAGGGCGATGGCGTCTTCCGCCCCCGGGTCCGCGCGATCCTCGGGAACGCCGCCATGGTCGCCGCGACCGGCGCCGGGGCGATGCTGGCCTTCGTCCTCACCTACGGCCCGACCGACTACGCCCGGCCGGCCGACTGCGCGGTGATCCTCGGCGCCCGGGCCTATCGCGACGGCCGGCCGAGCCACGCCCTCTACGACCGGACCATGGAGGGCGTGGACCTCTACCACCGGGGGCTGGTCGGCAAGCTCGTGATGAGCGGCGCGCTCGACGGCGCCGTCTCCGAACCGGCGGTCATGCGCCGTGTGGCGGTGGAGGCCGGCGTGCCCGAGGAGGATATCATCCTCGACGAGTGCGGCGACGACTCCTGGGCCACGGTCGTGAACGCCCGGCAGCTGGCGGACGCCCACGGCTGGCGGAACGTGCTGCTGGTCAGCCACTACTACCACCTGCCGCGGCTGCGCCTGGCCGCCGACCGCGCCGGGCTACCCGCCCGGACCGTCCCCTGCCGCCAGACCCGGCGCCTCGCCAAGGAGCCCTACGGCATCGCCCGCGAGCTCGCCGCGCTGGGGTACTACTACTTCTTCCACCTGCCGGGCGGGGCTTGAACGGCGACGCGGGGACAGGGCTCCTGTTTTTAACGGACCGGACTGGGAGTTTCCGGTGTCTCGGTGCTTCTGCCGTAAGAATCTTCACCGTTGTTTCTGACGTCTCGCCCCGTTCCTGTCTCCGCGTCGCCGCGTCGCCGCGTCGCCGTGTCCCCCCTTTGCCGATTTCCGGACTTGACCCGGGCCCCGGCGCGGTTATCCTTATTGCGACAAGGTCGCAGCAAGGAGGGGCCGCCACGTGAAGCACCTCGAGAAGGCCGCCGAGCAGCTCGCCGGGCATCTGGCCGGCGGCGGTCTGCGTCTGACCCGCCCGCGCCGGGCGGTGCTCGAGGCGGTCATGGCGCTCGACCGGCACTTCGAGCCGGCGGAGATCGAGAAGCGCGCCGCCGCCGCCGGTGTCCACCGGGCGAGCGTCTACCGGATCCTGCCCGTCCTGGAGGCCGCCGGCATCGTCCGGCGGGTGCGCGACCACCCCGGCCGCTGGCACTACGAGCACGTCGTCGGCCACCAGCACCACGACCACCTGGTCTGCGAGCGCTGCGGCGGCGTGACCGAGTTCGCCAGCCCGGCCATCGAGAGCGAGCAGGCCCGCCAGTGCCGGCTGCACGGCTTCACCGAGACCTCCCACCACTTCGTGATCCGCGGCGTCTGCCGGCAGTGCCGGGCCGGAGCCGCCGGGCGGAAGGAGAAGACCCGTGGCCGGCGCTAGGCCGCTCTGCGAGCTGGCCGCGGGCCGGGAGGCGGTGATCCGCTCCCTGGGCGGCTCGGGGGCCATCCGCCAGCGGCTGCTGGACATGGGCATCACCCGCGGGGCGGAGCTGCGCGTTGAGCGCCGCGCGCCGCTGGGCGACCCCATAGAGATCCGGGTCAAGGGCTACTATCTCGCGCTCCGCCACGAGGAGGCCCGGGACATCCTGGTCGAGGAGCTGGCCGCGCCGCCTGCCGCCGGGCCGGCCCCCTGCGGTCAGGGCGACTGCGGCCGGGGGGCGGGGCGCGGCTGCGGCCGCGGCTGGCGCCACCGTTTGGGATTCGGCCGGCGAGGGGGGTGACGGGCATCCTTGGGTAAGCTCCCGCGCATCGCCATCGCCGGAAACCCCAACTCCGGCAAGACCAGCATCTTCAACCGCCTGACCGGCCTGAGCCAGACCGTCGGCAATTACGCCGGCGTTACCGTGGAGATCAAGGAGGGCCGCGCCGAGCGCGCCGGCCGGGCCTTCCGGGTGATCGACCTGCCCGGGACCTATTCGCTGGCCGCCTTCAGCCAGGACGAGCTCATCGCCCGGGACTACGTGGTCGAGGAGCGCCCCGACGTCGTCCTCGACGTGGTCGACGCGACGAACCTGGAGCGCAACCTCTACCTCACCGTGCAGCTCATGGAGATGCGCGCGCCGCTGGTCATCGCCCTGAACATGGCCGACCTGGCCGAGGAGCAGGGTGTCCGGATCGACGCCACGCGGCTCGGCCGGCTCCTGGGGGCACGGGTCGTGCCCACGGTGGGCAGCCAGGGCCGGGGGCTGGACGAGGCCCTGGAGGCCTGCGCGGAGCTGCTGACGGGGCAGGCCGACAACCCCGAGAAGCGCCCCGGTCCGGCCCCGGTCACCTACGGCCACATGGTCGAGGGCGAGGTGGCGCGCCTGGCGCTGCTCGCCGGCTCCGAGGAGCGGCTGGCCGCGCGCTACGAGCCGCGCTGGGTGGCCGCCAAGCTCATCGAGGGTGACGCGGCCGTGGCCGCCCGGGTGCGCGAGCTGGCCCCCGAGGCCGCCGGCGTCCTCGAGGCCGAGGCCGCCGATTCGGCCCGGCGGATCGTTGCGCACTTCGGGGCCGATGCCGCGACCATCGTCGCCGAGCGCCGCTACGGCTTCGCCGCCGGTGCCATCCGCGAGTGCGTCCGCTTCCCGTCCGGCGTGCGCCGGAGCCTGACCGAGCGCATCGACGCGGTGGCCTGCAGCCGCTGGGCCGGGCCGGTGATCCTGGCCGCGGTGGTCTACGCCATGTTCTTCGCGGTCTTCAAGCTCGGCGACGAGTGGGGCTGGCTCTTCGGCAGGAGCCCCAAGGGCTGGGCCGACGCGCTCTTCGCCTGGCTGGCCTCGGCGGCGGCGCCGCTGGCCCAGGGCTGGCCGCTCCTGGGGTCGCTGCTGGTCGACGGGGTCATCGGCGGCGTGGGCGGCGTGGTCAGCTTCGTGCCGCTCATCTTCCTGCTCTTCCTCTTCGTGGCGGTGCTGGAGGACTCCGGCTACATCGCCCGCGTGGCCTTCATGACCGACCGGCCCTTCCGGGTCTTCGGTCTGCAGGGCAAGTCGGTCCTGGCCATGATCGTCTCCGGCGGGCTGGGCGGCGGCGGCTGCGCCGTGCCGGGGGTGCTGGCCGCGCGGACGCTCCGTGAGGAGAAGGACCGCCTGGTCACCATGCTGACCGTGCCCTTCATGAACTGCGGCGCGAAGCTCCCGGTCTTCCTGATGCTGGTCGGGGCCTTCTTCCCGGACGCGCGGGCCAGGATGCTGCTGCTGCTCTGGGGCCTCTCCTGGCTCTTCGCGCTCGGCGCGGCCTGGGCCCTGCGGCGGTTCGTGATCCGCGGCGAGCAGACGCCCTTCGTGATGGAGCTGCCGCCCTACCACCGCCCCACCCTGCGCGGGGCGCTGACCCACGCCTGGGAGCGCACCTGGACCTTCCTCAAGAAGGCCGGCACCATCCTGCTGGCCGTCAACGTGGTGCTCTGGGCTCTGATGTCCTTCCCGCGGGGCGCTCCGGAGCGCAGCGCCCTCCCCTCTCCCGCCGCCGACGCGTCGAGCGGCGCGACCCGGAGCGGCGACCGCCGCAGCGCCGAGCTGGGTAACAGCCTGGCCGGGCGCCTGGGGCGGCTGCTCGAGCCCGCCGGCCGGCTGGCCGGTTTCGGGTGGCGCGAGAACATCGCGCTGATCGGGGGGCTGGCCGCCAAGGAGGTCATCGTCGGCACCATGGGCACGGCCTACTCGCTGGGCGAAGCCGACCACGAGAACCCGGCGAGCCTTTCGCAGCGGCTGACTGCCGACCCCGGCTGGAACCGCTTGCGGGCGCTGGCCATGATGATCTTCGTGCTGGTCTACTCGCCTTGCGTGGCGACGCTCGCCGCGCTCAGGCGCGAGACCGGCTCGTGGAAGTGGCCGGCCTTCGCCACGCTCTACACCACGGCCCTGGCCTTCGTCCTGGCGGTGGCCGTCTATCAGGGCGGGCTGCTGCTCGGCTGGGGGCTCTCGTGACCGCGGAAGTCCTCGTTATCGGCGCGCTGGTCGCCGTCGCGTCGGCCTACGCCGGCTGGCGGCTCTGGAAGGCCCTGCGCGGCCGGGGCTGCGGCGAAGAGGAACCGGGAGAGGCACCGCCCTGCGCCGGCTGCTCGCAGAAGTGCGGCGCCCGGCGGGAGGCGACGCGGAGGCGGGTGGATCCGGGCAGGTAGCGAAGAGAGGAAGCGGTTACCGAGGGACGCGGCGACGCCGCGAAGGAACCCCTGCGGCTCCGTCTCCGGTTCCCATGGCCCCGGCGTCCCGGGTCATCGCGTCATCGCGTCGCCGCGCCGCCTGAGGAGCTTCTCGACCTCCACCGCGGTGAAGACCACCACGCTGGCCGCCAGGCTCACCCCCAGGGCGCCGACCGAGAGCGGCTGGGTGCCGAAGATCTTCTGCGCGAAGGGCAGGTAGACCAGGGCCAGCTGCAGCAGGAAGGTGACTCCCACCGCCCCGAGCATCAGCGGGTTGGAGAAGAGCCCCATCCGGAAGAGCGACTGCCGCGACGAGCGGATGGCCATCACGTGGCCGAGCTGCGACAGGGTCAGCGTGGTGAAGACCATGGTCTGCCAGTGCCAGCCCGGCAGCTCGGCGCGGTAGGCCCACCAGCCGACGCCCAGGGTGACCACGGTCATGAGCAACGAGACCCACAGGACGTGCACGCCCATGCCCCGGGCGAAGATGCTCTCGCCCGGCGGGTGGGGCGGGCGCTTCATGGCGTCCTTCTCGGCCGGCTCCACGCCCAGGGCCAGCGCCGGCAGGCCGTCTGTGACCAGGTTGATCCAGAGGATCTGCAGGGGCAGCAGCGGCAGGGGCATCTTCAGCAGCGGCGCGAAGAGCATGACCATGATCTCGCCCGCGTTGGTGGTCAGCAGGTACTTGATGAACTTGCGGACGTTGGAGTAGATCGCCCGGCCCTCCTCGACCGCGGCGACGATGGTCGCGAAGTTGTCGTCGGTCAGGACCATGTCCGACGCCTCCTTGGAGACGTCGGTGCCGGTGATGCCCATGGCCACGCCGATGTCGGCCTTCTTGAGGGCCGGGGCGTCGTTGACGCCGTCGCCGGTCATGGCCACCACCTGGCCGCGGTTCTGGAGCGCCTGGACGATCTTGAGCTTGTGCTCGGGCGAGACCCGGGCGTAGACCGAGACCTCCGGCACCAGCGCCTCCAGCTCCTCGACCGAGGCCGCGGCCAGCTGCTCGCCGGTGACGATCCGGGCGCCCTCGCCGGCGATGCCCAGCTGCCGGGCGATGCTCGCCGCGGTCAGCGGGTGGTCGCCGGTGATCATGATCGGGCGGATGCCGGCCTCCCGGCAGACCCGCACGGCGTCGGCCGCCTCTTTGCGGGGCGGGTCGACCATGCCCATCATGCCGATGAAGACCAGCTCCGACTCGATCGCCGGCCCGGCATCGGCCGGGGGCGCGGCCAGCGGGCGGTAGGCCACGCCCAGCACCCGGGTGCCCTCGGCGGCCAGGCGGTTGTTGGCCTCGAGGATCGCGCGCCGCCGCTCGTCGGACAGAGGCTCCGCCCCGGTGCCGCCGGCGGAGAGGACCTGCCGGGATGCGCCGAGCATCCCGTCGACCGCACCCTTGACGAAGGCCACGTGGGTCGCGGTCCCCAGCGAGCGGCGCCAGGCGGCCAGCCCTTCGAGCGGCGATCCCGCCAGGCGCTCCGCCGCCGGCAGCTCGTGGATCGTGGTCATCCGCTTCCGGTCGGAGTCGAAGGGCACCTCGGCCCGCCGGGGCAGGAGCGCCTCGATCCCGGCCTTCTCCAGCCGGAAGCGGGCCGCGGCGACGACCAGGGCCACCTCGGTGGGGTCGCCGAAGGAGGCCTGGTTGCGCGGATCCTTCGACGGGTCCGCGACCGAGGCGTCGTTGCAGGCTGCCGCGGCGGCCAGGCAGAGCGTCAGGTCCGGGCCCGGCTCCCCGGCGGGCACCGGCCCCTCCGGCTGTGGTCCGACCTCCAGGCGCCGGCCGCCGGCCTCGACGGTCGTGACGGTCATGCGGTTCTCGGTGAGCGTGCCGGTCTTGTCCGAGCAGATCACCGTGACCGAGCCGAGGGTCTCCACCGCCGGGAGCTTGCGGATGAGCGCCCGGCGCCTGAGCATGCGCTGCGCGCCGATGGCCAGGGCGATGGTCACCACCGCCGGCAGCCCCTCGGGCACCGCGGCCACGGCCATGCTAACGGCGATCAGGAAGAGATCGCGAATCTCCTCCGTACCCCGCCACAGGCCCATGGCGAAGACGATGCCCACCAGGATCAGGGCCAGGACCACCAGCACCCTGCCGAGGTGGGCGAGCCGCTTCTGGAGCGGGGTCTGGGTCTCGTCGATGCCCTGGATCATCGCTGCGATGCGGCCGAGTTCGGTGGCCATCCCGGTGGCGGTCACCACCGCGGCGCCGCGGCCGTTGGTCACGGCCGTGCCCATGTAGGCCATGTTGACGCGGTCGCCGAGAGCCGCGCCGGGGTCCAGCACCGCGGCGGCGCGCTTGTCGACCGGCTGGGACTCGCCGGTCAGCGAGGCCTCCTGGGCCTTGAGGCTGGCGGTCTCCAGGAGCCGGCAGTCGGCGGGCACCACCGTCCCGGCCTCGAGCAGGACCACGTCACCGGGCACCAGCTCCCGCGAGGAGATCTCGGCCAGGCGGCCGCCGCGGCGCACGCGGACCCGTGGCACCGCCAGGCGCTTCAGGGCCGCCATGGCCTGCTCGGCCTTGTACTCCTGCCGGAAGCCGAGGATGGCGTTGAGCACCACGATGGCCAGGATGGCTCCGGCGTCCTTGAAGTCGCCGAGGAAGGCCGAGACCACGCCGGCGACGATGAGCACGATCACCATGGTCGAGGTGAACTGCGCGGCCAGAATCCGCCAGGGGCCCTTCTGGCCCCGCTCGACCAGCTCGTTGGGTCCGCCCCTGGCGAGCCGCGCGGCAGCCTCGGCGTCCGACAGGCCGGCGGCCGCGTCGCCGCCGAGCTCCTTCAGCACCTCATCGTGACTCAGGTTGTGCCAGGGCTTGTTGGGCAAGGGGGCCTCCGCCATCATTCTCGACTGCCGGGGGATCCCGGGTTTCACCGAGGGATAACATCGCCAGGCAGCCGGAAATTTCAAGCAGCCAGGCATGAGGAGGCGGCGAGCCCCCTGCAGGGACAGGCTTCAGGACCGCTCCCAAAGGCCCAGGCGCTCCGCCTTGCCCAGAGCCGCTTGTCCCGCCTACTTCGCCGGCTCCCAGCAGAAGACCACGCCGCTGGCTGCGCTCGGCCAGAAGACCCGGCCGTTGGCCAGGGTCGCGTTGACGCAGCCGCGCGGGGCGAAGCCGGGGCTGAGCCAGAGCAGCTCGCCGGTCTTCGCATCCCGGACGTTGAGGCCGCCCACGGTGGGCGCGAAGGAGCAGTTGGGGGCCAGCGCCACCGCCCCGCAGGCGTGGGTGTCGCCGCCGAGCTGCCCGCCGGGCTTGAGGCCGGGGTAGCCCTTGCCGTCGGCGAGAGCGAGCTTCTCCGCGCCGCCGCCGTAGCCGCGCAGCGCCGCGTAGTCCGGACCGATGCTGATCCGGCTCGATGTGCTCCGCCCGCCGCGCCAGGCCAGGCTGCCGTCCTTGGCCGAGACCGCGCGGACGCCGCACATCGGCCCGTCGCCGAACTCGATCATGAAGAGCTTGTCGCCGCCGAAGAGAGCCGGCGTGCAGGTGGCGAAGAGCTCGTTGGTCTTCCAGAGCACCTTGCCGTCCTTGGCGTCGATGGCCACGGTCTGGCCGCGCTGGCTCTCGCCCTGGGCCTTCCAGCCCCACTTCTCCGCGCCGGCGGTGAAGTACATGACGTCGCCCGCGGCACAGCCGCCGGGGGCCATGCCCGGATTCACGTTGAGCTCCACCGACCAGGCCGGCGCGCCGGTCCTGGCGTCCCAGGCGTCGACCGCCGCCGCGCCCCTCCGGGAGTTGCCCAGCGCGACCTTCCCGGCGGCCAGCACCGGCGAGGAGCGGCCCCAGATGCCCGCGTCGCCCATGTCCGCCGACCAGAGCACGCCGCCCGAGGCGATGTCCACGCAGAGGAGCTTCCCGCCGCGCGACCAGGGGCAGGGCACGTAGAGCCGGCCGTCGGCGGCGAGCAAACCGGTCGAACGGCCCCACTCCTCGTTCCGGAGCGGCAGGCGCATCCGCCAGCGCATCCGGCCGGTGGCCTGCTCCTGACAGGTGACGGTGCGCTGCAGGGTCACCGAGAAGAGGTCGCCCTCGGCGGTGGCCACGCAGGGCGTCTTGAAGTGCCCGAAGCCCCGCGCCGCCCAGCGGAGCTTGAGCGGCGGCTTGAGGCCCGGGTCGTCGACGAAGCTGGTGTTGGCCGCGTCGCCGCCAGTCGAGGTCCAGCCGTAGACCTTGCCGGTCGCCGGGGCCGGCTTGCTCCTGGGCTCGGCCACGGAGGACTTCTCGTCCTTCTTCGGGGCGAGCGCCCCGCCCGGGCCGTAGGCGTAGAGGTAGCCGTCGTCGCAGCCGAAGAGCACCATCCCGCCCGATACCGCCGGCGACGAACCGATGCCCTTGCCGTTCGGGGTGGTGATCCGCAGCGGCTTGTCCCCGGGCTTGGCGTTGATCGGCGCGAGCACCAGGTCGCCGTCGAGAGTGGTGATCACCAGATGGTCTTTGGCCAGCGCGTGGGAGCTGGCCGTCGGCGTGGCCGCCTTCTCGTCGCGCCAGCCGGCCAGGCTCTTCTTGGCGTCGCAGTCGTAGAGGAAGAGGCTGTCCTTGCAGTATCCGCAGTCGCGGGTGGTCACCGCCGACCCGCGGGCGGCCGGGGTGGTCCACGCCGCGGGGATGCCGGTCGCGCCGGCCGGGGCGCTGGTCCCGTCCTTGAGCGCGAAGCGCATCAGGCCCAGGCAGCCGTCGGCGCCCATCCCGGCGGTGTAGACCCAGTCGCCGGAGATCGACGAGGACATCGGCGCGGCCCCGTCGCGCCCCGCCGGGCAGCGCCGGCACCAGAGGAGTTCGGCGGCCTTGCCCTTGTCCTCCAGACAGAAGACGTCCCAGCCGGTGCTCGTGACCACTTTGGTCCCGGAGACGGCCACCTCGCCGCCGCCGTAGTGCGGCCGGTCGTAGCTGCCGGGGTGGCCGCGGGCCGGCTCCGCCTTCTTGGTGACCTCCGGCGGCTCCTTGTACTGCTTGTAGTGGTCCCAGGCCCACTTCTCGGCGCCATCGAGGTCGAGGCAGCGCACCACGGCGTCGAGCGCCTGAAAGTAGACCGAGTCGTTGGCGAAGGTCGGCGCGCTGATGATCGGCGAGCCAACGGCCACGGTCTTCACGACCTTGCCGTCCTTGCAGTCGAGGATGTGGAGGTTGCCGGCCATCGTGCCGTAGTACATCCGCCCCTTGGCCACGCAGGGCGAGGAGGTGTTCGAGCCCATGGCCTTGTCGCCATCGGGAGAGGCCTTCCAGACGATCCGGCCGGCCTTCGGATCGACGCAGTAGGCGGTCCCCATCTGGTCGACGACGTAGGCCAGGCCCCCGACGACGGCCGGCGAGGTCATGACCGCGTCGTCGAGCTTCACCTGGGCGACCAGGCCCAGCGGCATCGCCAGGGCCTCGTCGGCCGCGTCGCCGGCGTGCTCGCTCGTGCGCATGAACTGCGGCCAGTCGGAGGCGGCGGCCGGAGCGGCCGCGGCCAGGAATAGCGCCAAGGCGCTGATCAGCACGGTTCGCATCACTTGCCCTCCCGGGGATCCGTTGGCGTGTGTGGGTTTGTGGGTATGTGAGCGTGTGAGCACCGGGGCTGCCCGCCAGTCATCCTCGCACCCACGCACCCACATACTCATACACTCCCCGTTTCCGGTTCCTCGCCAAGCGGTTCTCATCGCAGCGCCCTCACTTCTCCGGCTCCCAGCAGAAGATCATCCCGTTGGCCGCGCTCGGCCAGAAGACCCGGCCGTTGGCGACCGAGGGGTTGGCGCAGCCGCGCGGCGCGAACCCCGGCGAGAGCCAGAGCTGCTCGCCGCTGGCGGCGTCGCGGACGCTCAGCCCCGCCACGGTCACTGAGACCGCGAGCTTGGGCGTGAGCGTCACCGGCCCGCAGGCATGGGCGTTGCCGCCGAGCTGCGCGCCGCGCGCCTTGAACGCCACCGGCTTGCCGTCGGCCAGACTGGCGCGGCCGGAGGCGCCACCGTAGCCGCGGAGCGTGTGGTAGTCCGGCCCGATGCTCAGGTACCGCCCGCAGCCGTCCTGGACACCCTCCGTCCAGACCGGCTTGCCGTCCCCGGCGCCCAGGCAGACCACGCGGCTGTCGAACATGTAGAGGCGTTCGTTCTGGAGCGCGATCTGCAGTCCGGAGGCGAAGTCGCCGGTGCGCCAGAGCACCTTGCCGGTGGCCGCCTCGACGGCCACGGTCTCGGCGGGCTTGCCCTTGGGACGCGGGCCGTTGTACTGCGGCGCCGCCGAGTAGTAGAAGGCCTTGCCGTCGGTGACGCCGAAGGAGATGCCCTGCGGCGCCCCGAGCTCGACCTTCCAGGCCGGCGCCCCGGTGGCCGCGTCCCAGGCCTGGATCACGGTCTGCTTGGTGTCCTTGGGGTTGGAGGCGAAGGCCACCTTGCCGACGGCCAGCACCGGGGAGGGCCGCGACCAGGTCATGTAGTCGTTCCCGCCGCCGCCGATCTCGTCCGACCAGACCACCGCGCCGGTCTGCTGGTCCAGGCAGTAGAACCGGCCCTTCTGCGGGAAGGAGCGGTTGTTGACCACCGGCACGTAGACCCGCCCGGCTTCGGCCAGAAGCCCGGCCGAGCCGCCCCACTCCTCCTGGTCGAGCGGCAGCCGCACCCGCCAGCGCAGCCGCCCGGTGGCCTGCTCCTGGCAGGTCACCGTGCGCGAGAGGGTGATGGTGATCACGTCCCCGTCGGCGGTGGCCACGGCCGGGGTCTTGAAGTCGCCGAAGGCCCGCGTGGCCCAGCGCAGTCGCAGCGGGGCGGCCAGCGCCGGGTCGTCGGCGAAGTTCGTCCCCTGCTGGTTCCCGGCCGTGGCGATCCAGCCGTAGGCCTTGCCGGTCGCCGGCACGACCTTGCTCCGCGGCTCGCAGACCGCCGGCCCCGCGTCCTTGCGCGGCTCGAGCTTGCCGTCCGGGCCAAGCACATAGAGGCAGCCGTCGTCGCAGCCGAAGAAGAGCATTCCACCGGAGACGGCCGGCGAGGAGCCGATGCCCTTGCCGCTCGGCGTCCGGAACTTGGACGCGCCGGCCTTCGGCTTGGGCGCGAAGTCCTGGACGATGAGGTCGCCGCGGAGCGTGGCCATCACCAGGCGTTCGCCGGCCAGCGCGTTCGAGGTGACGCTCGGCGTGGCCATCTTCTCGTCCATCCAGGACATGATCGTCTGGGGCCGCTCGCAGTCGAAGAGACAGACCACGTCCTTGCAGTAGGACGACTCGCGGGTGGTGACGAGCGTCCCACGCGCCGCCGCGGTGGTCCACTGCACCGGGATGCCCTTGGCGCCCTTGGGCAGCTTCTCGCCGTCGGCCAGCGCCAGGCGCAGGAGTCCGAGCGCCCCGTCGGCCTCCACGCCGCCGACGTAGATCGCCGCGCCGCAGATCGAGGGCGACATCGGCGCCATCCCCCCCGGGCCGCGGCGGCACCAGGCGAGTTCGGCGGACTTGCCCTTGTCCTCGAGACAGACCAGGTCCCAGCCGAAGCTGGTGACCACCTTCGTCCCGGAGACGGCCACGTCGCCACCGCCGTAGTTCGGCCGGTCCCAACCGCCCGGGAAGCCGCGCTTCTTGAGGGACTCAGCCGGCTCGACGTACCGCTTGTAGTGGTCCCAGGTCCACTTCTCGTTGCCGTCGAGGTCCAAGCAGCGCAGCACCGCGTCGAGTGCCTGGAAGTAGATCGAGTCGTTGGCGAAGGTCGGCGCGCTGATGATCGGCGAGCCGACGGAGACGGTCTTCACGACCTTGCCGTCCTTGCAGTCGAGGATGTGGAAACTGCCGGCGGTTGTGCCGTAGTAAACACGACCCTTCGCGACGCAGGGTGAGGAGGTGTTGAAGCCCATGGCCCGATCGCCGTCGGGCCAGGCCTTCCAAACGACCTTGCCGGCCTTGGGGTCGACGCAGTAGGCGGTCCCCATCTGGTCGACGACGAAGGCCAAGCCGCCGACGACGGCCGGCGAGGTCATGACCGCGTCGTCGAGCTTGACCTGGGCGACCAGGCCGAGCGGGAGCGCAAGCGCCTCGTCGGCGGCGTCGCCGGTGTGCTCGCTCGAGCGCATGAACTGCGGCCAGTCGGAGGCGAGGGCGGGAGCGGACGCAAGCATCAGCGCGAAGGCGCCGGTCAGCACGGTGCGCATGGCGTGTCCTCCTGGAAAGCCGGTGGCGTGTATGGGTGTGTGCGTATGTGAGTGTGTGAGTGACGGGGTCCCTCGCCGGCCAATCACGTACCCACACACCCACATACTCACACCCCCTCCGCCATCAACCTCGTCGCCACCGTGATCCGCATGGCCGGCAGGCCCGGGTCGGCCCGGCGCTCCGCCAGGCGGGCCACCGCGGCGCGGGCCAGGTCCTCGACCTTCCAGGTGATCATGGGCGGCATGGCCGCGCCGTTGAAGAGCGGACGATAGCGCTCATAGTGCTCCTCGAGCGCCCAGCCGACCATGTCGAGGTCGCGGCCGAGCACCAGCCCCAGCTTGCGCACGGCGGCGGCGAGTGCCAGGGTCACGTCGGTCCAGAGGGCCAGCACTGCCTTGGGGCGGTCGGGGCGCGAAAGCAGCTCGGCGGCCGCGGCCTCCATGTCCCGCCCGGCCGTGTCGGCGACGAGCGCGAGCCTCGGTTCCAGGCCGGCCGCGGCGAGCGCGCCGACGGCCCCGCCCAGCCGCTCGCGGCTGAAGGAGCTCGCGCCGACCGGTCCGAGCCAGGCGATCTCGCGGTGCCCGCGCGCGAGCAGGTGCTCGGCCGCGAGGTACCCGCCCCGGTAGTTGTCCTGGAGCACCGCGTCGAAGGGCGCACCCTCCGACCAGGCGTTGACGAACACCGCCGGCAGGCCGGAGTTCCGCACCAGGCCGAGCAGCGCGGGATCGGTGGCCTCGAGGACCAGCCCCCAGGTCCGCGCGGTGCGCAGGCCTTCGAGCACCTCCGCGGCGCCGCGGCCGCCGAGGTGGGCGGCCAGCGTCGACCAGCCGCGCCGCGCCGCCGCGGCCTGCAGTGCCAGGTTGATGCTGTTCTGGACGCCGTCGAGCGCCTCGTCGGCGGGGTAGGAGTGCAGGTGGGCGAGCGGGCAGCCTTTGAGCGGGTCGTTGGCCGCGGCCAGCACCCGGCAGCCGCGCCGCGGCTCGATGGCGACTAGTCCCTCGCGTTGGAGCTGCTGGAGCGCCCGCCGCACGGTCATGACCGCCAGGCCGTGCCCCGCGGACAGCTCGCGCTCGGTGGGCAGGAAGTCACCGGCCGCAATCGCGCCCCCCATGATCTCGGCGCGTAGTTTGACAGCCAGAAGAGAACCGGCGCGTCCAGTGCCGGATATGACGGGATTACGTCTGTTACCCGAAAGGGCCACTCTGTGTGAGCTCTCCATGGACTTTCTCCTGAGCTAGTGGTGAGCTATACACCGACAGAGCAGTGTTGTTCGGATGATTAATGATTGAGGTGGAGGCGCTCTGCGGATCCTACTCGCCTGCCGGAGGCGGTTTGCGGCGGCCGGACTTGCCGGCCCTCTTCATATCGAAGATGGCGAACTGCAGCCTGGCGCGGAGGCCCAGGCGGCATCTGCCGGGTCCGCCGCGGTGCGTCAGGAACTGCTCACGGCAGGCGACGGGAAGGGGGCGCAGCAGCCGGACGAGATCCCTCTGCCGCAGAGCCTCAGGAATGTGGCGCTCGGAGAACCTGGCCCGGGCGGTGTCGATGAGGCAGAGGTCGATGCTCTCGCCGCCCGCCGGGCGCATGAGCAGATTGCCGGGTGAGAGGTCGCGGAAGAAGACACCGCGGTCATGGAGGTTCTCCACGAAGGCGGCGACCTGGCGGTAGACGGACTCCGCCGGGATGCCCCTGAAGGCCGGCTCGCCCTTGGCCAGCGCGGCGAAGGCCTGCCGGACGGAGCAGTCGGTGGCGAAGGCCTCACAGACGTAGTAGCTCTCGCGCGGGAAGGAGCCCGGCGCCGACTCGAAGAAGGCGATGGGCCGGGCGGCCGGGATGCCCCGGCGGAGCAGCTCGTGCGAGGCGTTCCAGGCGCGCCGGCCGCGGCTGGGACGCCAGGATTCCAGGACCTTCCGGAGGGACCGGCCGGCGCGCCGGCGCTTGACCACGATGGTCCGCGCCGGGTTGCGCGGGTCGGGGCACGACCAGACCGTGTTGCGCACGTCGCGCAGCACCTCGCGGCCCGCGGCGGACTCCAGGGCCTCGGGGAGCAGCGCGCGGAAGGCGTCGGCGCCCTCCCCTTCCGCGGCCATGTACATTCCGGTCCAGCGCCCGGCGGCGACCTGGCGGGGTCTGGTGCCCGGGCGCAGGCTCACCCGGACGCCGGGCAGCGGCGCGGCCGGGGCTCCGGCGCGTAGCTCGGGGCGGGTCCCCGCCGGCCACAGGATATAGACGGGAGACTCGACCGCCGCCTCGGGCGGGGCGGGCAACTCCCGGCCGTCGCGGTCCAGGAACGAGGCGCCGGCCAGGGCCGCCGGTCCGTAGATGCCCGCCAGGGGCGCCAGGCAGCCGTCGAGCGTCCAGGCTGCGTGCATGGTCCGCCCGCCGCGGGAGAACTCGTGGATCTCGAGCCCCCCGGCGGTGGCGATGGATCGTTCATAGCGGGCGCCGGCCAGCAGCCCCGCCGCCGTCCGGAAGGCGGCGAAGGCCGGGCGGATCGCGTATCCGGAGACCTGCCCGCGGGCCAGGGCGTAGCAGAAGACGTGCGGCAGCTCCGGGTGCTCCTGGGTGCCGTCGTCGATCAGGCCCTCGCGCTGGCCTATGAGCGGGCCCCAGTAGATCCGGTCGAGCGAGCCGGAGGCGGCGGCCAGGCAGCAGTAGCGCGCCAGGTAGTCGGCCTGCTTCTCGGCGGTGTCGGGCAGGATGCGGTCGATCCGGCGCCGGCTCCAGGCCGCATGGGTGGAGAAGGTCCGCCCGACGCCGTTGCGGCGGCCGATCGCCGCCAGCCACGAGGCCTTGCGCACGAGGTTGAAGCGCAGCGTCCGGCCGAGCAGCCAGCCGCCGAGCTTGTGGTCGAAGCGCTCCGGCTCGATGGCCCGCTCGGCGAAGAGGTTGGTGGTGTGCACGTCGGGGAGCCGCCCCGCCCGGCGCATGACGCCGAGCAGGCCGATGTTGTAGATCGGCTCGAAGTCGGTGACGTTCGGCCCGGCCAGGGTCACCCCTCGGCGGCGGCACTCCTCGAAGGCGATCTCCCAGGCGGCCAGGAAGCCGGGCATGGTATACCGGCACCAGCTGCGCCGGTTGACGGTGCTGCCGGCCTCTAGCATCTCGATAGCGCCGCCGGCGGCGTCGAGCGTCCCGGCCAGGAAGCGCCGCCAGGACTCGCGGGCCTCCGCCGCCCCCATCCGGGCGGCCTCGTCCCCGGCCTGCACCGCGTGGAGCATCACCCGGAAGCCGGCGGCGGACAGGCGGCCGAGGAGGCGCAGCGCGTGCGGCGCCGAGCCGTCGGAGGGCAGGTCCAGCCGGACGCAGCGCACGCCGAGTTCCCCCAGCCGGGCGACGAGGTAGTCGTCGCAGGCCGGGTCCGGCGAGGAGGCCACGGCAATGCCGAAGAAGTCGGCCGGCACGTCGCGGGGCCCGGCCGGCAGGTGCGAGACGCCGCGCCACGGCCCGCCCGAGAGCAGGAAGGCCAGGTTGTGGCCGATCATGGCGGGCCAGCCGGGGTGGCGGTCGCAGGATGCCGGGCTCATGGAGGGCAAAGTTATAGCCCGGCGGGGCGGGGGATTCAAGCCGAGGCGGATGGCCGGCCCGGCGACGCCCTGCCCAGCCTCAGCGCACCGGGGCCGACGCGCGGCACTTGACCGGCGGGTGGCCGTAGAAGGCCTTGAAGGCCTTCGAGAAGTGGAAGGCGTCGTAGAAGCCTAGGCGCTCGGCCACCCGGCCGACGTACTCGCCGGCCTTGAGCATCTCGCGGGCCGCCTCCATCCTGCGCTTGCGGACGTAGCTCGCCGGCGAGGTTCCGAACTCCGTGCGGAAGAGGTGGGACACAAAGGACTCCGAGCGCCGGATGGCCCCGGCCAGGTCGCCCGTGGTGATCCGGCCGGAGAGGTTCGCGGCGATGTAGCGCTCCAGCTCCTCGGCCCAGCTGCGGTTCCGGAAGCGGACCGTCTCGCTGCGGACCAGGTGGTCGGTGACGTGCTCCAGGAGCCGGGCGATGTCCGCCATCCGCTCCGGGCTGCACTCCGGCAGCCGGCGATAGAGCCCGGCCAGGGTCCGGCCGCAGCCGGCGGGAGGCTTCCCCTCCGGCGCGCGGAGCTGGCCGAAGACCACCGCACCGAGGTAGATGCCCCGCCCGTCGTAGAGCGGAATGATGCCCTCGAGCAGTCCCACGTGGCAGCGGTAGAGGTGCGCCTTGCGGGCGCCCTTGGCCACCTCCAGGTGCTCGCGGTCGCAGGTCACGCAGGCCCGCTCCCGCTCGGGGCTCGAGCGCAGCCGGCGGCAGAAGGGCGTCATCGGCTTGATGTCGAAGTAGTCGAGCTCCTGCGCCTCCATGTCGAAGAAGGTGATGCGCAGGTCGAAGAGCCGGTGGAGCAGCGCCAGCATCTCGTTGAGCTTGGCGGCCTCGACGATGTAGCGGAGCGCGGGCATGCTCCTCCCTCCCCTTCTCCCATGTATTGGTCTGTGCCGGATTATACATGGGAAAGTGGCCCCGTCCATTCCATTACTGGCGCAGTCCGGGCTAGACTATCGCGAGAGGAGGCAGCCCCACCATGGGCCAGAAGGACACCCCGGGCTCCCCGGTGAAGCCGGAGCGGCTGGCGCTTGCCGGATTGCTGGCCGCGCTGCTGCTGCTGGCGACAGGCGGGTCCGGCCCGGCGGCCGAGCCGCCCAGGGACCCCGCCAAGGCGGCCGCCAACGAGTGGCCGATCATGCACAACCTCGGCCACAGCAACTTCTCGCCGACGACCAAGCTCAAGCCGCCCCTCAAGGTCAAGTGGATGACCAGGCTGCCCGGCAAGTTCTGGACCGGCCCGGTGATCGCCGAGGGCCGCGCCGTGGCCCAGGACGAGTCCGGCTATCTCTTCTGCCTGGACGCCGAGACCGGCGAACTGCTCTGGCGGACTTACACCTTCGGGGAAAGCCAGCCCGGGTACGCGCCGGCCATCTTCGGAGGGCGCGTCTACATCACCGCTCCGCAGTACGGGGAGAACGCCAACGGCATGCGCTGCTACGACCTCAAGACCGGCGGCCTGGTCTGGCGGAAGCCCGCCGGCCGGAGCATGCGCGGCCTCAGCAACTTCCCGGGGGCGTCTCCGCAAGTTGTCGGCGGCCGGCTCGTCTACATCGCCAACGCCAACGACAAGGGCGACGGCTATCCCAACCCGGTCAAGTGCCGGGTGCAGTGCTGGGACGCCGCCACCGGCGAGGCGCTCTGGACCTACACCATGTCCGACCAGCCCTGCCACAACTACAGCCTGGTGGCGGTCGGCGACACCGTCTACGCCTCGGCCGACGACAGCCAGACCGTGGCCCTGGCCCTGGACGGCAAGCCGCGCTGGTCCACCAAGGAGCACGTCTTCAGCAAGAAGGCCAGCTATGTCGGCCAGATCATGTACCGCTCCGGCGAGCTGTGGCTGAAGACCGGCAGTGACGGCAACGCCGGCGCCGACTCTCTCGCCGTGCTCAACGCCGCCGACGGCGCCTTCAAGTACAAGGCCATGTCGCCCATGCAGGCCAGACAGTGGGTCTTCATGGGCGAGCGCTACTTCAGCCGGACGGTGGCCAGCGCGCCGGTGGCCTACGAGCCCGCCACCGGCCGGAAGGCCAAGCCGGACTTCAAGATGTTCGCCGGAGCCGGCTTCGCCAGCGGCTGCGGCCCGGCGGTGGGGGCCAACGGCTATCTGTACGCCGGCATGGGCAACACCTCCGACCCGGCCAAGCCCGGCAACATGTGGTACGCCTGGAACGCCGCCACCGGCGAGCCGGTCTGGAGCTTCCCCAACGCCACCAACTGCTGCCCGCCGCCGGCCATCGCCTACGACCAGCTGTACTGCGTCTGCGGCTCGGACGGGCTCATGTACTGCTTCGAAAGCGCCCAGGGAGGCAAGGCCCCATGAATCGACAGCGGCTCCGCAGCTCGGCCCTCTTCGCCGGCGTCTGCCTGGCACTGGCCCTGGTCCCGGCCGCTGCGGCGGCCGAGCCCGCCGCCGACGAGTGGCCGATCGCCCACAATTCCGGCCACACCAATTCCTCTCCGACCACCAAGCTCAAGCCGCCGCTCAAGGTCAAGTGGATGACCCGGGTCCCCGGCAAGTTCTGGACCGGCGCGGTGGTGGCCGAGCGCCGGGTCGTGGCCCATGACGAAAACGGCTACCTGTTCTGCCTGGACGCCGAGACCGGCGAGCTGCTCTGGCGCCACTTCACCTTCGGGGAGTGCGGCAGCTACGGGTATCCGCCGGCCATCTACGGAGGCCGGGTCTACATCACGGCTCCGGAGTACGGCAAGAACCCCAACGGCATGCGCTGCTTCGATCTCGAGACCGGCAAGCTGATCTGGCAGAAGCCCTCCGGCATTCTGTCCAAGATCCCCGGCGCCGACGGCAGATGCTTCCCGTCGCTGTCCCCGCAGGTCGCCGACGGGAAGCTCTTCTACATCGCCAATGCCAACGCCAAGGGGGGCGCCTATCCCGGCCCCAACCAATGCCAGGTGCAGTGCTGGAACGCGGCAACCGGCGAGCCCCTGTGGAACTACACCATGTCCGAGTCCCCCACTCCGCGCTGCAGCCTGGTGGTGGTCGGCGACACGGTATATGCCTCGGCGGCAGGCCGCCAGACCGTGGCCCTGGCATTGGACGGCAAGCCGCGCTGGTCCACGAAGGAGCATTCCCTGGCGGCCAGCGGAGCCGTGGCCATCGGTCAGATCGCCCATCGCTCCGGCGAGCTCTGGTTCAAAGGCGGCGGGGACGGCAATGTCGGGGACTTCCTGACCGTGCTCAACGCCGCGGACGGGACCTTCAAGCGCAAGGCCATGCTGCCTTTCTATTCGATCCAGTGGGCCTTCATGGGCGAGCGCTACTACGGCCGGGCCAGCGTCAAGACTCCCGAGGCCTTCGATCTCTCCACCGGCCGCAAAGCGAACGTGACCTACAAGGTGCCGAACGCCAGTTTCGGGAGCGGGTGCAGCGAGACGGTTGCAGCCAACGGCTACATCTACGCCGGCTTCGGCAACACCGCCGACGCCGCCAAGCGCGGGAACCTGTGGTGCGCATGGGAGGCCGCCACCGGCGAGCCGGTCTGGATCTTCCCCAATGCCACCAACTGCTGCCCGTCGCCGGCCATAGCCTATGACCGGCTGTACTGGGTCTGCAGCTCCGACGGCCTGATCTACTGCTTTGAGAGCGCTCCGGGAGGCAAGACGCCATGAACCACGACCGACTTGCGAACGCGGCGCTGGCCGTCGCCAGCCTGTTCCTGTCCCTGGGCCTGAGCTTCGCCGCCCCGGCCTCCGCCGGCGATTGGCCGCAGTTCAAGCGCAGCGCCGACCGCCAGGGTTGCGACCTGACCGAACAGGTCGCCCTGCCGGCCAAGCTCTGCTCCTGGTTCGACTTCGGCTCGCCCATCCGGGCCTCCGCCGCGGTGGTCGGCGGCAAGGCCTACGCCGTCTCCAACCGGGGCTTGCTCGCGCGCATCGACCTGGCCGGGAACAAGGTCGACTGGCAGCGGAACCTGGGCGGGGTCAACAACGAGAGCTGCCCGGCGGTGGCCGGCGGCAAGGTCTACGTGGGATCCACGGCGGGCAAGTTCTTCGTCCTCGACGCCGAGACCGGCGCGGTGCTCAAGGAGCACGCGGCCGGGGCGCCGGTGCTGGCCTCGCCCCTGCTGCACAAGGACGCGGTCTACTTCGGCAGCACCGATGGCGTCTTCCACGCCCTGGACCTGGCCGGCGAGCCCAAGTGGACCTTCAAGGTGGCCAACAAGACCGCGCCCGGCGCGGCGGCCGACGCCTCCAGCCTGATCCTCCTGTCCGCCGCGGCCGAGAACGACCTGATCGTATTCCCCGCGGGGCTCGGCCACATCTACTGGCTCCGCGACCAGGGCAAGAAGGCCGAGGAGGCCTTCGTCTACCGCTGGCCGATCGTGCCCAACGTGGGCGGCAACACCGCGGTGGGCGCGCCGACCATCCACGGCGGCAGCGTCTACGTGGGCATGACCGGCCAGGAGGAGCCCGGCAGCCTCTTCAAGTTCCCGCTGACCGGCGGCGACCGCAAGTCCGTCAAGGTGGCCACGGTGCGCACCTCCCCGTCGGTCGACTCCGAGACCGGCATGCTCTTCTTCGGGTCTTCGACCTCGGGGATGTGGGCGATGGGCGGCTCGGGCGACTGGCGCGTGGGGCCCCTGAGCGGCGTGAACTCGTCCGCGGCGGTGGTCAAGAACTGCGTCATCTTCGGCGACGAGAGCGGCGCCCTCAACTTCTGCAAGAAGGCGCGGGACCCGGGCGGCGCGCAGCTCCTGTGGAGCTTCACCCTGCCCTCCGGCAAGGCCATCGAGGCCTCGCCGGCGGTGAGCGGCGGCAAGGTGGTGGTGGGCTCGCTCGACGGCTGCCTCTACGGCTTCTGGGACGGGCCGGAGGTCAAGAAGCCGGTCAAGGTGGCACCGTGACCGGCGTGCCGCGCCGGAACGGAACCGCCGCCATGAATGACACCGGGACGCTGATGCGCAAGGCGGGCGAGGCCGGCCTGGCCGTCCCCGGCTTCAACATCCCCTACCTGCCGATGATGGAGCCGGTGGTGCGGGCGCTGCGCGACACCGACGCAGCCGGGCTCATCATGGTGGCGCGGCTGGAGTGGGTCAAGTTCGGGGCCGGGGGCCTCCGGGCCATCCGCGATGAGTACCGGCGGGTCGGCGACCGGCGCCACACCCGGCTGCACCTCGACCACGTGCCGGTAATCGACGAGGACAACCTCGAGGTGGACTACGCCGCGGTCATCGCCGAGGCGCTCGAACTGGGCTACGACTCGGTGATGGTCGACGGCTCGCGGCTGCCGCTCGAGCAGAACATCGCCGCGACCCGGCGCGTCGTCGAACTAGCACACGCGGCCAAACGGCTCAACGCAGAGGACGCAGAGGAGCCCGGAGGCCTCAGAGGACAGCAACGGCCGGATTCCCCTGGTGACAACAACAGCTCCTCTGCGTCCTCTGCGGTTCCCTCTGCGCCCTCTGCGTTAATACCTCGTGCGTCGGCCGGCGTGCCCGTGGAGGCCGAGCTGGGCGCGGTGCTCGGCCACGAGGCCGGGCCGCTCCCACCCTACGAGGAGCTCTTCGCCTCGCGCCGCGGCTTCACCGACCCCGGCGAGGCGCGGCGCTTCGTCGCCGAGACCGGCGTCGACTGGCTCTCGGTCGCGGTCGGCAACATCCACGGGGCGATCAGTGCGGCGGCCCGGACGGGCGAGAAGCCCCGCGCCCGGCTGGACATCGAACACCTGGGGAAGCTCCGCCAGGCCGCCGGCGTGCCGCTGGTCCTCCACGGCGGGACGGGCATCCCCGGCGACTGCGTCCGGCAGGCGGTCCGGGCGGGCATCGCCAAGGTCAACGTGGCCACGGCCATCCGGCAGCCGTACGAGGCGCTCAAGGAGACGTCGTCGCGGGAGGCACTGGAGGCCGTCTACCAGACCGTGGTGAAGATCGTCCGGGATGAGCTCGGCATCGCCGGCTCGGCCCGATTGCTGGCAGAGTAAGGAGTCCGTACATGGGCGACGCCAAGACCACCTTCGCGCTCTACTTCGGCAACCGCGGCTTCTTCCCGGAGTCGCTCATCGCCGGGGCCCGGGCCGAACTCAAGGCGGTCATCGAGGGAATGGGCTACGGGACGCTCCTGCTCGACGCCGGCGCGACGCCCAACGGCGCGGTGGAGTCGCCGGCCGACGGCCTCAAGTACGCCAAGTTTCTGGAGGCGAACCGCGGGAAGTATCAGGGCGTCATCCTCTGCCTGCCCAACTTCGGCGACGAGACCGGCGCGATCGCCGCGCTGCGCGACTGCGGCGTGCCGATCCTCGTCCAGGCCTACCCCGACGAGCCGGGCAAGATGGGCTTCACCAGCCGGCGCGACGCGTTCTGCGGCAAGTTCTCGGTGATGGACGTCTTCTGCCAGTACGGCCTGCCCTTCACCGCCTGGGAACCCCACACCGTGCATCCCCGCTCGGAGGCCTTCGCCAGCCAGGTCGGGCGCTTCGCCGCGGTCTGCCGGGTGGTAGGTGGGATGAAGCGCATGACGGTCGGCGCCATCGGCGCCCGGACCACCGCCTTCAAGACCGTGCGCTTCGACGAGCTGGCCCTCCAGAAGCGCGGGATCACCGTCGAGACCCTGGACCTCTCCGAGGTGATCTCCCGGGTGCGCAAGGCCCCGGCCTCCGGGCCGGCCTACGGCGAGAAGGCCAAGCGGCTGGCGGCCTACACCTCCTGGCAGGGCGTGCCCGAGGAGGCCTTCTCGACCCTGGTCAAGCTCGGCGTGGTCCTCGACGAACTGGTCTGCGAGTACTCCATGGACGCGCTGGCCCTGCGCTGCTGGCTGGAGTTCGAGAAGGAGCTGAAGGTCTCGCCCTGCGTGCTGCTGAGCGAGATGAACGACCGCGGGATCCCGGCGGCCTGCGAGCTTGACGTCGGCAACGCGGTGCCGATGTTCGCCCTAGCCCGCGCCTCGGGCCGCGCGGCGACCTGCCTCGACTGGAACAACAACTACGGCCAGGACCCGGAAAAGTGCATCCTCTTCCACTGCGGGCCGGTGCCGCAGTCGCTGATGGCGGCGAAGGGCCGGGTCATCGAGCACCCCATGTTCGCCAAGGCCCTGGGCGCCGGCTGCGGCTGGGGCTGCAACGTCGGCCGGATCGCCGCCGGGCCCATGACCTTTGCCAGCTCCAAGACCGCCGACGGGAAACTGGTCTTCTACCTCGGCGAAGGCGAGTTCACCGCAGACAAGATCGACGACGACTTCTTCGGCTGCGGCGGAGTGGCCCGGATCGACCACCTCCAAGACAGGCTCCTGGCCATCGGCCGCGGCGGCTACCGCCACCACGTGGGGGTCACCGCGGGACACGTCGCCGCAGCGCTCCGCGAGGCCTTCACCACCTACCTCGGCTACGAGATCGACGCGCCGTGAGCCTGCTGGGCATCGACGTCGGCACCACCGGCTGCAAGGCCGCGGCCTTCTCGCTGGACGGTCGGGAGCTGGCCGGCGCCTACCGGGAGCACCCCGCGCCCCGGGCCGCCCCCGGCCGGGCCGAGCTCGATGCCCCGGCAATCTGGGAGAACGTGAAGGCCGTCATCGCCGAGGTGGCCGCGCGGACCTCGGCCGACCCGGTAACCGCGCTCAGCGTGAGTTCCATGGGCGAGGCGGTGGTGCCGGTCTCGCGCGACCGGCGCATCCTCGGCAACTCGATACTCTCCAGCGACCCCCGCGGCGCAGAGTACGCCCGTGAGCTGGCCGCGGCCATCGGCCAGGAGGATTTCTACCGCATCAACCCCAACCTGATCGGGCCGCAGTACACGCTGCCCAAGCTGCGCTGGCTCCGGGAGCACGAGCCCGAGCTCTACCGGCGGGCGGACAAGTTCCTCTACTGGGCCGACCTGGTAGCCTTCCTGCTGGGCGGGGAGGCGAGAGCCAACTTCACCCACGCCAACCGCAGCCTGCTCTTCGATCTCCGCGCCGGGAAGTGGTCTGAGCGTCTGGTGGCGCTTGGCGGCCTCGATGCCGAGAAGCTCGGACACCCGGCGCCCAGCGGGACCGTGGTCGGCGAAGTCGCCCCGGCGATCGCCGCCGAGATCGGCCTGCCGGCCGGCGCGAAGATCGTCCTGGGCGGCCACGACCAGTGCTGCAACTCCCTCGGCGCCGGCGCCGCCGCGGCCGGCCGGACGGTCTGCGGGATCGGCACCTACGAGTGCTACACCCCGGCCTACGCGCGCATCCCGGAACCGGCGGCGATGATCGGCCTGGGCCTCAACGTGGAGCACCACGTCCTGCCCGGCCTCTACGTCAGCTTCCTCTACAACCCGAGCGGCGCGCTGGTCCGCTGGTTCCGGGACACCTTCGCGGCCGGGATGGCGCCGGGCCCGGACATCTACGATCGGCTCAGCGCGGAGATGCCCGAGGAGCCGACGTCGCTCCTCACCCTGCCGTCCTTCGACGTCACCGGCCCGCCCGACTACCTGGCCGACGCCCGGGGCCTGATCGCCGGCCTCCGCACCAGCACGACCCGCGGGGAGATCCTCAAGTCGATCATGGAGTCGGCCACCTTCCACTTCGTCGCCGGCATCGAGGGCCTGCGCGCGCTGGGCATGGGCACCTCCGAGATGGTGGCCACCGGCGGCGGCGCGAAGTCCGACCGCTGGCTGCAGATCAAGGCCGACATCTTCGGGGTGCCCTTCGTCCGTCCGCGCACGACCGAGTGCAGCGCGCTGGGCGCGGCCATGCTCGCGGGGCTGGCCACCGGCCGCTTGCGGGACGCCGGCGAGGCCGCCGCGCGCTTCGTGGCCGCCGAGCGCCGCTTCGAGCCCGACCCGGCCAGGCACGGGCGCTACCGCGAGCGCCTGGAGCTCTTCCGGCAGCTTCTCCCGCTGGCCGGAGGCTTCCTCAGGAGGCTGTGAGCGACGGCCGGTGGCCGACGGTCGGCGGGAAGTCCATCGGCCCGCCGCCTAGGCCTCAGGCTGGTGCCGCCCGGAACCGCTCCAGCGGCTCCTCCAGGCTGCGGATCGCCGCGGCCCAGAACTCCTCCCTGCGGATGTCCGCGCCCAGGCTCCGCGCCGCGACCTCCTCGACCGCCGCGCTGCCGGAGAGGCGCAGGAACCGCTCGTAGGCCGGCAGGAACGCGGCGCCCTCGGCCCGGAAGCGCCGGCAGAGCTCGCGGGCCATCAGGAACCCGAAGGTGTAGGGGAAGTTGTAGAAGCTCAGCCCCGACATGTAGAAGTGAAGCTTGGACGCCCAGAACAGCGGGTCCTCGCCGCCCTCGGCCAGGGCGTCGCCGAAGACCCGCCGCTGGGCCGAGGTCATGAGCTCGGCGCAGCGCGTCGGCGAGAGCTCGCCGCCGGCGCGCTCGGCGCAGAAGGCCTTCTCGAACTCGAAGCGCACGGTGATGTCCAGGAGCATCACCGCCGCGCCGGAGAGCTCGGCGTCGAGCATGCGCAGCTTCTCGCCGGCCGGCACCGCCGGGTCGGCGTAGAGCCCCTCGGCCAGGATCTGCTCGGCGAAGACCGAGGCGGTCTCGGCCAGGGTCATGGGGTACTCCCGGGCCGGCGGGCGCAGATCGCGGAGCAGCTCGCCGTGCCAGGCGTGGCCGATTTCGTGGGCCAGCGTGGTGGCGTCGTTGAGCGCGCCGTTATAGGTCATGTAGACGCGGGTCTCGCCGGTGACCGGCGAGCCGGTGCAGAAGGCGCCCGGGCGCTTGCCGGAGCGCGGCTCGGACTCCACCCAGCGGCGCTCCAGGGCCTGTCGGAAGAAGCCGCCCAGCGCCGGATAGGCCCCGGAGAAGGCCCGGCCGACCAGGGCGGCGCCTTCCTCCCACGAGAGCCCCGCTTCGCCGCCCGGGGCGGCCGCGGGCAGCGGCGCGTCGCGCTCGAACCACTCGATGGACCTGCGGCCGAGCTTGCCGGCCTTGACGCGCAGGATCTCGCGCGCGAGGTCCGCGCTGCCGTGCACCGCCCGGTACATGGCCTCGAGCGTGGCGCGCTCCACGCCGTTGTCGAAGAGCGGCTCCTCGAGGCAGCCGTCCATCCCGCGGCGGGCCTGGAGCTTCAGGCGCGTTCCCACGATGGCGTTGAGGGCCGCGGCGCAGACGTCCTCCAGGCGCTTCCAGGCGCGGTTGCCGCCCTGGAACGCGGCGCGGCCCACCGCGCGGTCCGGGTCGTTCATCAGTGAGCGCCAGCGCGAGATGGGCAGGGTTTCGACCCGGCCGTCCGGCCAGCGCATCTCGAACTCGAGCTTGCCGGAGAGCTTGTCGTATAGCCGGCCCCAGGCATGCAGCCCGTCGACGCCCAGGTCGCCGGCCAGCTTCTCCTCGGCCGGGCTCATCCGCCGCCGGGCCCGGACCCGGTCGCGCCGGACCGAGTAGGCCACCGGGGCGAGCCGCTCGCGCGAGACGAAGCGTTCGAAGACCGCGTCGGGCACGGCCTTGAGGCCCTCGAGCAGGTCGGTGCCCGCCCTGGAGAACTCCGCGCCCAGCCCGGCCAGCCGGGCCTCCTCGGCGCCGTAGCGCTCGTCGGCCGCGTCGGCCGCCGACAGGCACCCGACGTAGGCGAAGATGTGCCCCAGCCGCGCGGAGCAGTCCTCGGCGAGGAGGTAGGCCTCCTCCCAGCGGCCGGCGCTCTCGTCGGTCAGCGGGCCGAGCGCCGCCGCCAGGCCGATCAGCCGCTTTACGTCGGCGGCCAGCCTCTCCCGGAAGCTCCGCATCTCCGGCCCGTCGAACGACGGGAAGAAGCCGGCCAGGTCCCAGGTCGCGCCGCCGATCCGGTCGATGCCGCCGCTCATGAAGTCCCCTTCCGTCCAGTGCCCCGATCGCCAGCCGGGATATTCCCCGCCGGGAGCGCCGGGAGCAAGCGCCGATTCGGCATCATGCCGCCGGACGCCGGACCTTCCCCGCGCGGCCCTCTTCAGAAAGTGGGATGGTTCAAGCCCTGCGCCTCTTGCTTCCCCTCTTTCACAGGGGATAATGGGACCGCAGACAACCGGTGCAACGCGGTGCGGTCTGGGCGTACAGCGCAGGTGCGGAATGGCGGATCTGGCCAAAGCTCGATACACCATAGACCCGTCCAAGTACCGCTCATACAACTCCTATGCTTGGTGGCTGATCATCATCTGGTTGGTCTGGGCACCGATGACGGCTGTCGTTACGTATCTCGCGGTCACACGCCTTGACGCCTTCTTGTTCGTCTGGCTGTTATTCGGATACCTTGGCACGGTGGCTGTCCCGTATGCCATCTACAACAGGAGAAGGAGACAGGTGCTTGAAGTGGACGGCGACTCGCTTGTCATCTACGGGGCCGGAATACTGCCGAGGTCCAAGGTGCGGATAGAGAAGAACAACCTGCAGGCTCTGACTCTGGAGCTCCACGAAAGCACCGACGGCAGCGAGTCGGTTTACTCGCTGAACCTGCTTTCCCAGCAAGGGGTCTGGCAGAACAGAGTGCACTTGGCGCCCTTCGTGCATCCGGCAGATCAGGCGATCCTGTTAGAAGAGATCAAAGCGTTCCTGGAGCGACATGGTTTCCTGTTCAGCGTGAAGAACGGGTTCTCACAGCCAACGCCTCCGGAGCCCAAGCCGTGAGCGCACAGGTAGGCCCGTCATGAGCAGGCAGCGACAGGACCTGGTTGCCGAGGTCGCCGGAGGCAGGGTGGTGGTCGTCTGCCATGACAGCGGGCGGGCGAAGGCCCTCAGGAATCTCGGGGCCAGGCGGCGCCTGCTGAAGAGGCGCGAGTGGACCCTGTCGTTCGCCGGCGACGCGGACCTGGCCCGCATCCTTGCGGCACTTCGCGAACTGGGCATACCGTTGCTCGGCGGACCCGCCGGTTGGCCGCCGGCGGAAGTGTGCGCGGAACTGCGCGCCAAGGGGCTGATCGAAGGTGACTTCCTGGAGGCGCTCCACAAGGGGCGGGGCGAATACCTCGTCCGCGCGTACCCGAGCGAGCCTCCAAAGCCGACGTCCCGGGAGCCCGGGCCGTGAGCGAGGCAGAGGAGAGCGCATGGCCAGGCACATGAGAAGCATGCGCCTGCCACTGACGGGTGCCCTGCTCTTCGGCGGAGTCCTGTTGGCCATTGGCTGCACGCCCGACGTGATAGTCATGGACGAGTCCGGTCAGCCCGTCGCCGGCGCGGAAATCATAGCCAAGACCCTTTCGATGAATGTCGTCAGCTTCACCGACAGAAAGGGAAGGGCCTCCCTTCCGACTTGTTGGGTGCAGGAAGTGCAGACGCAGTGGGGTTATGGGGTCATGAAGCCAGGCTATAGATCGACGCTCTTCTTCGACCTCGGAAAGAGACCGACCCTTGTCACCCTGCAGCGAGATACGACCCCGCAACAGCCTCCGTCGCCACCTCCGCCGTTGTTCAAGGATCTGTTGGTTCCCGGGCCCTACGGGGAGTGATGCCTGCACGACCAGAGTCGGTGCGACACTCGATTTACACAAGTCGTAACCCACGCAAAATGAATGCGACACTTCTATTACATAACCCCGCCGCCGGCCACGCTTGACAGCCGGCGCGGCTCTCCGCCAGGACGGCCGCCGCCGGTCGCCCCGCGCTCCGGCGGCCCCCGTGACCTCCGCCTCCGCCCCCGGTTCCATTCCTCCCATGCGGATTGCGGTTCTCGCGGCGCGGGTCCTCCCGGCCATCCTGGCATTGAGTCTGGCGGCGGCCGCCGCCGGCGAGGGGCAGCCGGCCCCTGCCCCGGCCGCCGGCGCGAACCTGGTCCGCAACGGCGACTTCTCCGCCGGCCAGGGCTCGCCGGAGTGCTGGTCGAAGATGGACAACCTCTCCACGTTCTGGGTCGACGGCGGCGCCGACGCCGAGAAGGCCGCGGCGGAGGGCCGGAAGGCCGCCGGCAAGTGCCTGAAGGTCGACACCGACGTCTACCTCAAGGAGTGGGAGGAGCAGCGCAAGTCCATGGAGGCCGGCAAGGCCGGCGACCCCCGCGCCAAGACCCCCACCAAGGGCGACAAGTACGACACGGTCGGCGGCACAAAGGGCGTGGCCGTCTACTCCGACTACATCGAGGTCAGGCCGGAGACGGCCTACAAGCTCTCGGTGACGGTCAGGAGCAGCGTCAAGGCCGACGACTTCTTCTTCCCGAAGATCTTCGTCAAGGGCTACGCCGAGGTGAACGGCGAGCTGCGCGAGGTCTACAACACGTATCTCGCCTGCCGCCTGGGCGAGGTCGACAAGTGGACGGCCTTCGAGCGCGACTTCCACCCCACCAAGCGCACCCCGGCGGTGAAGAAGATGCGGGTCATGATCTACGCCTACTGGCCGCCGGGCGTCTACCACTTCGATGATCTGAAGATCGTCGAGACCAAGGAGAAAGCCGAGTGAGAGCCGCGCCCTGCCTGGCCGCAACCTGCCTGACCACCGTCCTGCTTGCCGCCGCGCTGCTTCCGGCCGCCGCCGGCGAGGAGGCCGCCCGCAAGGCGGCCCCGCCGCTCGACGATGGCCTGGCCCGGCGATTGCCGGCGGCCTTCGGGCGCGCCGACCTGATCGCCCTGGTCAAGGTGACCGAGCTCGGCGACGCCAAACCCCCGGGCGAAGGCCTGGAGGGCGACGAGGCCCAGCTCGCCCAGATCTTCGGCGTGCCCAACATGTGGGACAAGATCAAGAAGCGCCAGGTCGCCGTGGAGGTCGAGGAGGTCCTCAAGGGCGAGAGGGACGTCCGGGACCTCAAGACCGTCAAGTTCCGGGTCTTCACCAGCCTGGCCACCGGCAAGGAGCTCGCCCTGGTGGTGGCCGACGCCGCGGAGATGTCCCGGACCACCTCCTTCAAGGCCCACTACCGCAAGCCGTCCTTCCCGCTCACCCTGGCCAAGGGCGGGCGGGCCATCGTCTTCCTGCGGGCCGCGGACAAGCCGGCCGCGGAGGGCAAGCCCGCCGAGAAGGTCTGGTCGCCGGCCGGCCCGCTGATGGGCCCGGAGGCCGAGCGCCTGACCGCGGCGGTCCGGGAGATCCAGAAGCAGGTGACCGAGTGGGAGAAGCTGCCCAGACTCCAGGCCGAGGAGACGGAGGCGGTCAGGAAGCTGGTCGGCGAGCTGGTCAGCGAGGACTTCCCGACCCGCGCGGCGGCCGCCAAGGGCCTGGCCGCCAAGGGCTGCGCCGACAAGCCCCTGGTCGAAGTGGCGATGGTGGAAGCCCCCGACCTCAAGGCCGAGGACCGGGTCGACCGGATCGCCGCCGCGGCCCGGCTGGCCTCGGCCGTCCGGGACCAGCTCAGACAGATGGCCGAGTGGGACAGCCCGCCGAAGCTCTCTTCCGATGACGAGGCCGCCGCCAGGAAGCTCTTCGCCGAGCTGGGCTCGGCCGACTTCCGGGCGCGGGAGGCCGCCACCAAGGCCCTGGCCGCCAAGGGCCGGGCGGTCCGGGCGCTGCTCGAGGCGGGGATCAAGTCCGGGGGCGACCCCGAGGCGAAGAGCCGCGCCGAGCTGATCCTGGAGGAGCTCAGGCCGCCGGCGCTCAGGCTGGAGCTGGTCGCCGGCCTCCTGGCGACCCCCGCTACCGAGTGAGGCGGTTGCATCGCGGGGGCGCCCAGGTTACGCTACCGGCCGACGGAGTCCGGCGGAGCAGATTCCGGGTTGCGATGAGGAGAACGTTCATGCGCAGTGCGATTGCGGTCCTTCCGTTGGCGATCCTGGCATTGTCCCTGGGGGCCGGCCGGAGCCTGGCCGCCGGGGTGGCGGTGGGCGTGGAGGTCGGCGGCGGAGCCGCGGCCCCGGCCGGCGCGGAGCTCAACGAGGCCCAGCTCAAGCAGGTGGCCGCCGCCACCGGCCAGGCCGACCTGGTCGCGGTGATCAAGGTCACCGAGGTCTCCGAGCCGAAGAAGGACGACGCCGCGGATAAGAAAGACGACGCCGAGGCCAAGCCCAACGTCCTGGGCCTGGGCGTCGTCCGGATGGGCGGCGGCATGGGCGGCACCGAGAAGCTCGTGAGCGCCGAGGTCACCGAGGTGCTCCGGGGCGACAAGGAGGTCAAGGCCGTCCGGATCCAGGCCAGCACCTTCAAGAACGGCGCCACCGAGATGATGCTCGTCAACCTGGACCAGGAGTGGAAGGACCCCAACGGCGCCATGGTCCGCCGCTTCAGCCGCCAGACCACCGTGCCCTTCACCCTGGCCAAGGACAAGACCGCGCTGGTCTTCCTCAAGGCCGTCGAGAACAAGAAGGGCGACGACGGCAAGGATGCCGGCGACGCCAAGCCGGCCGTGCGGCTCTACAAGCTGGTCCTCCCGCTGCTCGACGGCGTTCCGGAGAAGGCCCTGGCCGCGGCCCGCGAGGCGGTCAAGCGCCTGGCCGACTGGGACAACCCCCCGAAGCTGTCCGCCGAGGATCAGGCCGCGGTCGAGAAGCTCGTCAAGGAGCTGGGCAGCGACGACTACGCCACCCGCGAGGCGGCCACCAAGGCGCTCTCCGCCAAGGGCCCGGCGATCAAGCCGCTGATGGAGGCCGCCGCCAAGGGCAGCGCGGACCCGGAGGTCAAGCAGCGCGCCGGCCAGGTGCTCGAGGCCATCAAGCCCGAGAGCCTGAAGCCCCCGGACCCCTCGGCCGGCTTCGGCTCCGGCGGCGGGGTCATCATGATGCAGAACGGCGTGCAGGTCCAGGTCCAGGGGGGGATGTAGCCCCGGGCGCCGGTTCTATTTCCTGGGCACGAAGACGAAGTTCAGCATGAAGTTGTGCTTGTCGCGGGCGAGCCGGAGCTCCCCCGGCGCGACGTCGCGCCTCCATACCTGAAGCTTGTCCCGCTTGCCCGAGGCGGGGTCCCCGCAGACCGCCGGCTCCGGCAGGAGCTGCCACCCCGCGGCTTTCAGCTCCGCATTGCCGGCCCGCGAGCCGCCCAGCGCGTATACGGTGCAGGGCCTGAGCACCGTGATCCGGAAGAGCTGGTCCTTCGGTCCCGGGCCGTACCAAGGACCGAACGTGCGGGGCTGACCCTCCAGTTCCGGGGGGATCTCCAGGAAGACCGCCTTCTTGTCCCTCTCCACCAGCGCGCCCTTGCGCATGCAGTCCGGGCTGCCGGCCGGGGCCAGGACGAACTTGCCCTGTCCCGTGTGGCTGAGCAGCAGGACCAGGCCGGACTCCGCCGGGACCGGCGCCGCGCCGGAGCCGCTCGGTGGGCCGGCCGGCCCCTCCGGGCCGGGCCGGGCCGGAGCGGTCGCCGCCGGTTCGGGCGCCCCCCCCGAACGGGCGCGGAGCAGGCCGACCGCGGCTCCGACCAGGAGCAGCCCGGCGGCGACGGCCGCCCCCGCCACGAGCGCGGCGCTCCGGCGGCCGGAGGCGGGCAGCGGCCCCGATGTCCGCCGGCCGCCTGCGGAGTCCGGGGCGGCGGGCGGCACCTGACGTTCCGGGCCCGGGCGGTCCACCGGAAGGATGGGAGTGGTGACGGGCGTGTCGCGGCCCGGCAGGCCCGACGGGCGCCCGGTGCGGACGCCGGAGGCCGGCGTGAGCAGCGACCGGCCCCTCACCGGCTCGGAGGCCGTGACCGTCGTGCCGCTGTGCTCCTCCGGAGGGAGCTGCCGGTAGCACCTGGGACAGACCGGCTCGCCGTTGCGCACATAGTGCCGGCCGTCGTCCGCGCCGCCCGGCGGCACCATCTTGCCGCAGATGGAGCAATAGACTATTTCCATGCGCCGGCCTACCTGATTTCCGCAACCGCCTCGGCGGCACAGGTCAGGTCCACGCGCAGGACCCGCCGGTTGACGAAGTCGCTGACGTAGACGCCGCTCCTGCCCAAGCTGACCGCGTAGGGCCATCCCAGCGGGATGCGGCCCGCCGCTCCCGAGTCGTCCGCGTTGCCGTACTCGCCGAAGATCAGGAGCGGATTTCCCGCGCCGTCGACGACCCGCACCGCGAAGAGCCCGGCGTCGGGCATGAAGACCCGCCCGTAGCCGTCCACCGCGAAGCGGCTGGTGTAGCAGTGGCAGAAGGGCCCGTTGGGGACGATCGAGAAGCCCGGCGCGGCCCAGAGCGCGTCGCGGGCGTAGACGTCGGTCTTGTTGCCGGCGGAGAGCTTGAGCAGCTCCCCGGCGTCGGCCGGCGGCCAGGGGTTGGCGGCGTCGACCTTCTTGGGGTCGGCCGGAGGGTAGCAGAGCGCCCCGCCGGCCGGCCTGAACTTGATCACGCTGCCGTACATCGCGGCGTAGCCGGCCGCCGCGGGCGTATCCCGGAGCTCGGCCGGGACGAGCCCGTCGGCCGGCCGCGCGGCCGAGGCCACGTAGACGTTGCCGGCCAGGTCCACCACCGGCGCGCCGTCCTCGCCGCGCAGCCCGCGCACCAGGATGCGCTCCTTGCCGTCGGCGGCCAGCGCCCGGACGGAGTAGTCCTCGTTCTCGCGGCGGCCGACGATCACCGGCTCGCCGCGCGGCGAGACCGAGAAGCCGCGCGAGCCGGTGTTCTCGTGGCCCCAGTGGTTGGCGGCGATGTCCGGAATGACCGCCGCGCCGCCGGCAGCGAAGGGCGAGGGCTTCCCCTCGCGATCGTACTGGTCGAGCTTCGCCAGGCTCTTGAAGTAGTGGACGTAGTTGTAGACGACGAGCTGCCCCTGCGGCCCGGCGGCCACGTCGCCGCCGCCCACGGGGAGGACCTTGGCCTCGCCGGTGAGCCCGTCCACCCGGATGATCCTGCCCTCGGAGTAGGAGTGCACGAAGACGTCGTCGGAGACCGGCGAGGCGGCCACCTGGTAGACGTCCGGCAGCGTCCGGAGCTTGATGACCTCGACCGGCTCGGCGAGCTTCGCGCCCAGGTCGACGACCTTCTCGACGCCGCGCCGCGTGCCGTAGGCCCGCTCGGCGATGTTGCGCGAGAGCCAGAGCGTCGGCTCCTGGCCGGAGGCGTCGAGGGTCATGGTGCAGTACGGCCGGCCGACCTCCACCGAGGCGGTCGGGGCGGCGGGGGCGGCGGCCGGGTCGAAGCGCGCGAAGCGGAAGACCCTGCTCTCGACCTTCATGTCGGCGGGCTTGTACTTGGTGTTGCTGACCGGGAACCAGGAGGCGGCCGCCGGGTTGTTGGCCGAGCCGGCCGGCGGCTTCCAGTTGAGCACGTAGACCGCGCCGGTCTTCTTGTTCACGACCACCTGGTCGGGGCACTCGACGTCGAGCTTGCCGGCCCACTTGCCGTCCTTGTCGAAGACCGCCACGCGGTTGTTGCCGTGGTCGCAGACGTAGATCCGGCCGTCGGCGTCGGTGTCGACGCCGCGCGGGGCGTTGAGGTGGGTCTCGTCGGCGCCGGCCTTGCCCAGTTCGCCGATGAAGGGCTTGGGCGGATCCTTGTCGTCCCAGCCGACGCGGAAGATGGCGTGGAGCGGGGCCGTGGACAGGTCGTCGTTGCTCCCGCCGCGCTTGAGCTGGCCCGAGGTGTAGACCCACTGCTCGTCGGGGGAGAGCGCCGTGAAGCACAGGCCGTAGGCCATCCCCTCCGAGGAGGTGACCGGCCCCAGGTAGCTCGCGCGCGGGGTGCCGCCGGCGGTGTCGAGCACCAGCAGCCGCTGCACCAGCCGCCCTCCGGCGTTGTGGGTCGACGCCGAGTTGACCAGCACGATCCAGCCTTTCGAGGTGATCAGCATGCGCTGGGGCCGCAGCCCGATGCTGTCCGGGTAGATGCTGCGCATACCGAAGTGCTGGATCTGGGGGATGAGCCGCCCGTCGGAGAGCTTGACGCGCGGCAGGCCGGCCAGGCGCTCGGGCGGGAGGCTCGCCGGGTAGGGCGCGACCGTCCGGACGTACTTGCCCTCCCGGGTGTAGGCCTCGATCAGCCAGGTGCTCTTGGTCTGGGCGTGCTCCTGGAGCACGTAGACCAGGCCGTCGGGCCCGACCGTCGCGGAGCGCGGCGACCAGCCGATGCCGCGCTCGTCGAGCAGGACTTTGCCGAGCCGGGCGGCGGTGCCGAGCCGCACGCGGACCTTGAAGGGTGCGGGGTGGCTGGTGGACGGCGGAGGCTGACCGAAGTCGTCCTTGCCGTCCCAGACGAACTCCTGGGTCAGGCCCGCCTTGAGCGGCGCCGGCGGCGCCTTCTCCCCTCCGAGCACCCCGGCGGCCAGGTGGCGGACGACGTTTCCGGCGGCGTCGAGCACGGCCACCTCGCAGTCCGTCGGGGCCGAGACCGCGAAGCCGATCTTGAAGGCCTCACCCGCCTTGGTCACCGACGGCTTGCCGGTGAAAGCCGGCTCCGCCGCCGCGGCGGCCAGGCCGCCGGCGAGCAGCAGCGCGATGCAGAGCCTGGCAGTCCATCGAACCCGCATGGTTTCTCCTCCCGGCCCGGTGCCGGGGGAGATTATACACCGGCGGCGGCGCGCTGCAGGGTTCCGGCCGCATCCGGGGGGAGATCGGCCAGGAGTGTGCCGTTGGCCTCGATGCGCGCCGGGAGCCCAAGCGGCGACTTGCCGGTCAGCGCCCGGAAGAAGGCGCAGGCCGTCAGGTAGGTTCCGGCCGGGGCGGCGTGCGCGCCGTCGGCGTCGTAGAGCTCGATCTCCGGGTGCCCGCGCCGCACCAGGCTCCAGGCGGCGCCCGCCGGCACCAGGAGCGCGCCGCTCTCGCCGGCCAGGCGGGCGTGGGCCGCGTCGAGCTCGTCCTGGTCGCTCTCCGGCGCGTCCTTGCGCTTCCAGGTGGAGTAGATCAGGGCGCGGGCCCCGGCGGCCCTGATGCCCGGCTCCAGGGCGGCGCAGCCGGCGGCCAGCGCCGCGTAGCCGTCGAAGGGGTGGGTCTTCTGCTGGAGGGCCACGAAGTCCCAGCGGTTGCCGGCCAGGGCCAGCCGCGTCCCGCCCTCCGCGGCGTGCCAGGCCAGGTCCCGGCCGTCGGCCGCGCACAGGGCGGCCTCGCACTCCGGGCGACCGGACGCGGAGTCGACCAGAGCGCGCACCAGCCCGGGGAGGTCGTTTCGGGAGGTGTGGCTGTTGCCGATGAAGAGGATCCTCACGGCTGTGGCCAGATCGAGCGGTCCGGCTTCGTCTCCGGCCCGGTCACCCGGACGCGGGCGCGGGACGGGGCGCTCGGGAACCGGCCGACCGAGCACATCAGGTGCATGAGGGCCTGCGCGGTCAGGCGCTCGCGGACCTGGGCGCAGGCCGCGTCGGCGTAGCAGTTGTTGAGTTCAAGCGGATCGTCGGCCAGGCGGTAGAGCTCGCCGGAGATCCGCCCGGCGGCCGGCAGGGCTTCACCGAGACGGCCGGGCAGGTGCAGGATCAGCTTCCACTCGGCGGTCCGGTACATGACCGCCGGGGCGCGCTGGTACTCCTCGTAGCCGCGGCCGTGCATCTCCGCGAAGGAGCCGGGGCGGACCGCGTCGGAGAGCAGGCTGAGGCCCGGGAGCGCATCGGGGATCTCGAGCCCCGCGGCGTCGAGCAGCGTGGGCACGACGTCGACGAGCTCCGCCGGCCGCTCGTCGACCATTCCGGGGCTGGCGACGCCCGGACCGGCCACGATCAGCGGCACCCGCACGCTGCCCTCGTAGAGCGAGTACTTGGTCACCCGGCCGCGGTCGCCGAGCATGTCGCCGTGGTCGGAGGTGAAGAGCACGAAGGTGTTCTCAAGCTCGCCGAGGGCCTCGAGGCGGTCGAGCACCCGGCCGAAGAGGCTGTCGGTGTAGCTGCACAGCGCAGCGTAGCGCAGCCGCGAGCGCCGGCGCTCGTCCGGCGACATCGCTGGCCAGATCTCCTCGAAGCGGTGGCCGGCGACGTGCCCGCCGGGGACCGGCTCGGGCGGCGGGTTGTCGGGGAAGTCGGCGAGATCGTAGAGCTCCTCGAAGCCCGGGGGCACGAAGAGCGGCACGTGCGGGTAGTCCAGGCTCAGGTACATGAAGAAGGGTCGCGCCGGGTCGCGACCGCGCTCCAGGAAGTCGAGGGCCTTGTCCGTCAGCCAGCCTTCGGCCTGCCGCTCGCCGGGGATCGCGCTGGTCGCGCCGACGTAGCCCGGCACCGACTCGCCGCCGGGGCCGCCGCCGGCCTGTTCCTTGGCTACCGGCCCGTGCCAGTCCGGCCGGTCGTCGGCCATGTACAGGCCCCCGGCCTCGTCATTGTTGGGTCCCTTCGAGCCGCGCAGCGCGCGGACCTCGAAGCCGCGGCGCGAGCCCTCCACGGGGACGCCGGGCATGACCGCCTCGCCGATGTACCAGTGGGTCTTGCCGAAGCCGGCGGTCTGGTAGCCGGCCGCGCGCAGGCGTTCGGCGAGCGTCGGGACGGGCATCTCCGGGTCGCGCGTGACCATCTGGGCGTTGTGCTTCACGCCGCACTGGAAGCCGTAGAGCCCGGTCATCATCGAGTAGCGGCTGGGCACGCACATGGGCACGTTGCAGACCGCCTGCGAGAAGCGCACCCCGCGGGCGGCGAGCCGGTCGAGCGCCGGAGTGCGGTAGACGGGGTTCGCCGAACCCAGCGCGTCGTGGCGCTGCTGATCGGTCATCAGAAAGAGGATGTTGGGGCGCTTGGTCGCGGGCATCGGGTCTCTCCCGGGCCTCACTTGATCCCGACCGTCTCGGCAGCCGCGAAGGTCTTGGCCAGGCGCATCAGGCGGATGTTCAGGATGTCAGACACGCAGATGAAGTCATCGTCCGCGTCCACGCTGTTCGGCCAGGCCATGGGAATGTCCTTGGTCGGCACCAGGTCCCCGGGCAACCCGCCCAGCGAGTCGCGGTTGCCGTAGGTGCCGAAGCTGAGCAGCGGATTTCCTTCGTTGTCGATGACCGAGACTTGCGACAGCAGACAGGCGGGATAGTAGATCCGCCCATGTCCATCGACCCCGAAGCGCGGAGTCCTGTTTGCCGATGCGAACGCGCCATAGAACACATCGTATACCTTGGCCGGTGCCGCTGGCTCCGTTGGAAACCAGTCGCCGCCCTCGCCTGTGCCAGTCGGGGCGTACTTGATGATATGTCCCGTGGTGCGACTGAAGTCCTTGTCCTTGTCGAACCCGGCAGGCACGTCCTTGGGCTTGCCGTCGCACAAGCCGACGTACAGGTTGCCGCGAGGATCGAACCGGATGCCCCCCGAGTTCAAGTTCTTGCCTCCGAAGCCAGCGAACTTCAGGTGCAGCCATGGTGTTCTGGCCGGGTCGAACTTGAAGAAGTGGAGGGGCCCGCTGTAGTCGGTGTGTTTGCCGCCGTCCGCCAGCACGACACCCAATGACGCGAGCCCACCACCCGGTGCGGCGGCCATGCCGCGCTGCCCGAGGCCCTCGAAGATCCATGCGCAGGTGATGCCCGGCGTGAGCGCATTGCTGGGACCAACCGGCGCGGGGGCGAAGCATTCCCCGTCCATCTTCCATCGGCTGACCGGACGGCCATAGTGGTTGAGCGCATAGAGCATGCGCCCTTTGTGGTCGATGGCGATGCTCGCCGCGGGCAGTCGCGTCTCGGGAGAGCCGATCACCCGGCCCGCGACCGACACATCGGCCTTGGGTTCCACCATGCAGAGCTCGAACTTGGGATCCTTCCAGTCCCGGACGCGAAAACAGTACGACTGGCTGTCGGCGACGTACGCGTCCCCGGTCTTCTGGTCCACCATCATGTGCTGCAGGTCCAGGGCGCGCTGGGGCCCGGCCTCGTAGAAGTCCTTCACGAGCTCCAGCGCCGCCCCGGCGTCCCGGTACACGCGCACCGGCAGGGTCGTGTAGGCCACCCAGACGAAGACCTCGTTCTTGTCCTGGGCAAGCGCAAGGAACGAGCTGTCCCTGAACTTGCCGAGGCCGTTGCGAACGGGCGTGGTGACCATCGGCTTGTCGTCCTTGGACCAGTCGCCGAACTTGAGCAGCTTCAGTTCCCCCTGGCCGCTGTAGTTGCCGGTGCGGGTGGTCACATAGAGGGCCTTGGTTTTCGGATGGGCCGCGATGGCATCCGGGTTCTCCGCCGGAATCGAGCGGACGACCTTGCCGGCCTGGTCCAGGACGACTACGCGGCCGTTCTGCCGGTCGCAGACAAACACGTGCCCCTCGGTGTCCAGGGCCACGCCATGGAACGCCGCGTAGGGATTGGTTGCACAGTTCCCGGTGCGATCGGGAGTCAAGTCCTTCTCGTCCAGCGCGAAGAAGAGCGTGGCCTTGCGCGTGGCCACGTCCATCTTCCATACCTGTCCTTTGCGCCAGGGTTCGGCGGTATTTGAGGAGGATTTGCCGGGAGGGGCGAACTCCCCGCTGACGTACCGGGTCTTGCCGTCCGGGGTTGTCGCCGTGAAGAACGGGCCGTGGCCCGGAATGGGATCGCCATCAAATACCGGCTCCGGATTGAACTGGCGAAGCGTGCCGTCGGTTCCGATGGTCATCTGGCGGCTTCCATCCGGACAGCGGTTGGCCACGCACAGCGTGCCGGACACCGGCGTCGGCATCAGGCGCGGCACGCCGGCATTGGACAGCAGCGTCCATACGGGGGTGGCCGAGGACCAGCCGTAGCCGGCCTTCAGCGTGAAGGTCCCGTCCGCCCGCACATTGACACCCCAACCCTGCACATCCTCTACGGGTTTGCCGGCGGGAGGAGGGAAGACGGTGCGGCGATAGTTGCCTTTGGCGTCGTACTGGCGGATCGTCGGCCCCATCCCGATGGAGGTGATCTTGCTCAGGACGTACACGTTGCCGTCGGACTTGGCCTCAAGGCCATACAGCCCCCACTGGGCATGGTCCCCCTGAAAACTCTGTTCAGACCAGAAGGCATACGGGTCGCCGCCGACGATCCGGTCGAGCCTGGTGCCCATGCCGGCGCGGACGCGGACCGAGAAGGGTTGAGGGTGGAGAGTGGAAGGTGGAGGTTGGCCGTAGTCGTCCCTCCCGTCCCATTCGATGCTCTGGGCGAGCCCGGGCTTGAGCGGCGCCGGCGGCGGCACCTTGCCGCCGAGGACTCCGGCGGCCAGGTGCCGAACCACTTTGCCCTGGGCGTCAAGGATGGCCACTTCAACGTCGGTGGCGGCGGAGAGAGCGAACTCGATCTTCACGCCGCCAGGCCCTGAGCCTGTCGAATGGTCGCCGGCCTTGGCGACGCTCGGCGGCTTGGCGAACTTGGCGGGCTCGCCGGCCGTCGCCACCAGCGCCAGGCACGGCCCCAGACTGGCGAGCAGGATGATCCTGATCATGGCTGTCTCCTCAAATCCGCTGGCGTTACTTTCCGCCCGTGGCCTTCGCCACCTCGGCGGCCAGGGTGTAGAGCTCGCCGTCGCGGCGCGCGGCGCCGCCGGCGTACGCGGGCAGGTCCCACACGCTGGGGGACTCCGGCCCGGCCTCCTTGATGGCCGCCACCATGGCCTTGGCCCGGTCGTCGAGGACCTTGTTGGCCCTGGCCTCCAGGTCCCCGGAGAGCTTCTTGGCCTCCAGGGCCTTCTGGATGAAGATCATGGCCTCGCACAGCTGGATGCCCTCGCGCATGGCCTCGAAGCGCTCGGTGCCCAGCGGGCCGGCGTCGCCGGCGCCGAGGATGGCCAGGGTGGCGTTCTCGGGGCCCTGGGCGAAGGCGCTCCAGTCGCCGTCGCGCCAGCGGCCCTTGGCGTCCTTGATCGGGAAGTGGTCGGCGCCCACGCACTCCAGGCCGTCGTTGCCCTTCATCAGCGCCTCTTCGTGCTTGGTGTGCAGCGTCCAGAGCGAGGGCCAGCTGCGCTCGCGGTACTGGCAGCGGCCGTGCGTGCAGTGGGCAATCCCGGGCTGGAACCGGCCGGCGTACTGCCGCGGATAGGGCCCGGCGGTCCACTTCTTGTAGGGGTCCAGGGTCCCCTCGTTCCACACCGTGGACTGCACGAAGACCGGCACTATGCTCCCGTCGAGCGTCGGGTACTTGAGCTGCCGGCCGTGGGTGACGTCCAGCCCCCTGACGTCAGGCCAGATGGACTTCATCATGCTGGCCAACTCCTTGGTCATGCCGCCGCAGTAGCACATCCAGTTGGGGCCGGCGACGTCCATCCAGCCGCGCTTCTCCAGGCGGACGCGGATCTCATCCATGACCGGCTTCCAGAAGGCCTTCATCTCCTCGGAGCCGAGCTTGGTCGGGCCCATCAACTCGGTGACTTCCTTGGTGCCCGGGTCCAGCACCAGCACCCGGCTGTGCGGGTAGTCGGTGCTCTCCCCGCCGCCGCCGTTCCTCGGGCCGCGCCACATGTTGAGCCGCACCGGGAAGGGCTTGCCGAGCTTCTTCTCCGCCAGGTCGCAGTACCTGTCGAAGAGCGTGAAGTCGTACTTGTAGGAGCCATCGGGCTGCTTGATCCACTTGATCATGGTGTCGGCGTTGTCGCGCGACGGATAGTACCTGGTCACGTCGATGATCAGTTGCCGGCTGCCGAGCTCGAGCATCCGCTCCATCGAACGGCCCATCAGCTCGAAGTGCTTCTCGGACCAGAGCTCGACACCGTAGTGCTTGGCGATGGCTTCCGGGTTCGTCCAGCCGATGGTCCGCACCCGGAAGTCCTTGGGCTCGGGCAGCTGCCAGTCGTACACCTTGACCCTGACGGGCACGGCGGTCGCGGCCAGGCCATCGGCCTCGAGCGAGAGCCTGCCCTCGTAGTCGCCGGGAGCCGCGTCGGCCGGCACACGCACCGTCACCCAGGTCGGCACGATCGCAACCGGCGCGGTGTTCTTCGGGGCGAAGTTCATCTTGGCCTCGCCCTTGACCGGCTTGGCGGCCAGCGCCGGCACCTCGGCCGGGGCGGCCTCGAGCAGGCGGTCGAAGCGCTGCGGCGGCATGAAGCTCGTCTCGGGGCGCGCCAGGTCCGCGAAGCGCACCTGGATCCGCGCCGCCGGAATGCTCCCCTTTCCGCCAGCCTGGGCCAAGTCCCCGACCGAGGCCTTCAGCCCCTTGATGGCCGCGCCGTCGCGGCTGAGCACTACGAAGCCGGAGGCCACCCCGTTTCGCGGGGCGAGCAGCTCGATGGGCTTCAAAGCCTTCATCGCCGGGTTGGCGCCGGAGAAGTCGCCGGCCGACACCGTCTGCCAGGGTTCGACGTTCCAGACCTGCACCGCGCCGGCCGGTTCGGCTCCCAGGGCCGCGGCCCCCAACCAGAGCGCCAGACATCCGATCATCACCGACCTCAACATGGCTGCATCCTCCGCTCCAAGTTCCCGGTTCTCAGTTGCCAGTTGTCAGTTGCCAGTTGCCAGTTCCTCGCGCGCGCTTCCGTCGAGCCTCGAGTGGAGCTACTTGCCCCCCGCCCGGGCAGCCTCGCCGGCCAGGGCGAAGAGTTCGGCCTCGCGGTCGCGCCAGCCGCCCAGGCACTGCCCGGTCATCCAGAAGCTGCCGTCCTCGCCGGGGCCGACCGGCCGCGGGCTGTTGTTGCGGAGCTGCTGGCGGGCGCGCTCATCGAGCAACGTCTTGATGCGTCCGGCGAGCTCGGCGCCGACGGCCTTGTTCTCCAGGGCTTTGCGCAGCGCGATGACCGCCTCGGCCACCTGGATGCCCTCCCGGAACATCTCCGCCCGGCAGCCGAAGTCGGCGCCGTCCGGGCCGGGGCTGGTCAGAGCCAGGATGTTGACCCGCGGGGTCACCGCCCCCTCGCCGGTTGCGCAGGTGGTCAGCGGGCGCCTGGGGTTGTCGGTGGGCATCGGCCAGAAGTCGCCGCCGACCGTGCCGACGCCGCGCAGGTTGCCCTGGGTGGCCGCCTCGGCGACCATCCGGTAGCGCATAAGCGGCGACTCGCTGTACAGCCGGGCCTTGAGAAACAGCGCGCCCCAGCGCGGGTTGACCAGGCTGACGAACTTCTGGCCCGGAGCCCAGGGCTGCGGATAGGCCCCGCGCCCCTCCGGGAAGTAGTTCGGGCGCCGGGCCCAGGGCACCTCGACGTCCGGGTCGTACAGGGCGCCGGCCCCCCAGACCCAGACGTTGACCGGCACGGGCATGCCGGAGAACTGCGTGTCGGGGGCGTGGCTGTTCTTCATCCACTTGCCGTCCGGCCAGATGTTCTTGACCACACCGACCAGCGCCTTGTCCGGACCGTTGCAGTAGGTCAGCCAGGAGATGTAGGTGTTGTCGAACCAGCCGCGTTTCTCCAGCCGCTTGCGCAGCTCGGCGAAGACCGGCTTCCAGAAGGCCTCGTTCTCCGGCGTGCCGTAGGGCGGCTGGCGCAGGTCCTCGAGCTGTTTGCCGTCCTGGTCTACGACGGTAACCGCGGCCGGCGGCCACTTGGGGCTGGCGGGGTTGTCGCCGGGGAACTCCCAGGCGACCACCAGCAGGAAGTCGGGCTTGCCGCAGGCCTTCTCGTAGGCGTCCATGTACTTCTCGGCGATGCTGAAGTCGTAGTCGTACGTCCCGTCGGCCTTCTTCACCCAGCGGACCATGCCCTGGCTGTTGCCCCAGCCGTGGGCGTGGGCCACCAGCGGCACGGCGCACATGCGGTTGCCGAGCTGGCGCAGCGCCTCCAGCGACTTCCCGATCAGCTTGAAGTGCTCGTCGCTCCAGGGCTTGACCTTGTAGTGGCCGGCCACCGAGTCGGGCGACTGCCAGAGGGTGTTGATCACGGTGAAGTCGGCCGGGGCGGGCACCTTCCAGTCGGCCACGCTCAGCTCGACCGGCACGTCGAACTTGCTGCCGCCGGCCTCCACGACGACCGTGCCCTTGTAGGCGCCGACAACGGCGTCGGCCGGCACGCGCACAGTGATCCAGAGCGGGGCGAGTGCCGAGGGCGTGACGCCGGCCGGAGCCTCCCGGGCCTCAAAGGCCAGCGGGGCGACCTGCGCCGGGGGAGTGGTCAGCAGCGGGTCGAACCGGTTGGGCCGGGACCAGGTGTTCGCCGGCGCGGCCGGCTGGGCCCAGCGGACCTGGACGGCTGAGGCGGGGATCTTCGCCTTTCCGTCGGCGGTGGCGAGCTCTCCGGACGTCGCCTTCAGGCCGGCGATGGCCTTGGAGGAGCTCAGGATAACCTGGCCCGAGAAGACGCCGTTGCGGGCGCCGACCAGCCGGACGGGCGCGAGCTTCTCGACGGGCAGGGCGAAGTCCCAGACCGCCAGAGTGTCCGCCGGGGCGACGTTGCCGATGCGCACCTCCGGCGTCGGCCCGGCGGAGGGGACAAGCCCCGCGGCCGACGGCGCCATCAGGACCGCCGAGGCGACCCCGACGTGGGCCCAGACGTCGCGGAAGTTCTTGTCCGAGGCCGGGGCGTCGTAGACCAGCTCGCTGACCGGCGCGGCGTGCGCCTCGATGGCGATGACGTTGAGCCCCTTGCGGAGCAGCTTGGCCGGGACGGTCACGCCGGGCGAGCCGCCCGAAGTTAGCGTACGGGTGCGGGCCGGGTCGATGCGCTCCCTCATCTTGGGATCGCGCCCGTAGTCCCCCGGGCCGTAGAGCTTGCCGTCCGGGCGAAGATAGGCCTCCTTGGCGTAGGGCGTCGCGGGCGAGTCGACGGTCAGGTCTCCGGCCGGAAGGTCGCCCCGGGCGACCTCGACGCCGTTGACCAGGACGCGCACGCCGCCGTAGTAGGCGACGTTGAGCCGCAACTCGCCGACGGCCGCCGGGTCGGTCACCAGGAAGGCCCCGCGCAGGCAGACCAGGCGCCAGTCCTGGCTGTCCCAGAGGGCGGCGGCGGCTCCCTGGATACGGGGCCACTCGCTGTCGTCGAACGTCGGGGCGGACCAACCGACAGGCCCTGAGACCCCGGCCGAAGGGTCGGCCGGCGGCAGGGCCGAGCCGCGGACTGGAACGGCCTTGCGCTCGGCGTCCTTCAGGTCGTTGCGCCGGGGCTCGCGCAGCGGCCCGGCCTTGCCGTCGGCGTCAACCACAGTCGGCGTCCGCCAGGTCATGAGCCCGCGGAAGGACCCACAGGACAGGTCCAGCACGCGAACGCCGCCGGGACTGGCGGGGGCAGGCTCACCGGCACCGGCCGGTACGGCCGCCAGTCCGAGGGCCAGGGCGCAGAGGGCGGTGCGGATCGTTCGCATGTCTCTTCCTCCAGAGGTTCGGACGGGCGAGGTCAGGACGGCTGAACCGGGGCCGGGACCCCGGGCTCGAACTTGAGCCGGGTGGGCACGCAGACCCGGACCGGCTCGGTGCCGCGGTTCTCGCTGCGCTCCACGAAGACGCGCAGCGCGCGCCTGGCCATCAGGCCGGCGTTCCAGGTCACGGCCGGCGGCACCGCCCCGACCGGGAAAAGCGAGCGCAGGTGCAGGTCGTAGCACTCCTCCACCACCCAGGCGACCAGGTCGAAGTCGCGGCCGATGACCAGGCCCAGCTCCCGGGCGGCCTCCCGGACCGCCAGGGGACCGGCGGGTCCGAACGCCAGGACGGCATCAGGGCGCGGGCTCCCGGAGAGCAGCCCCCTGGCGGCGGCCAGCGTGGCGGCCGCGGCGGCGGCGGCGTCCCCCTCGGGCGCTACGACGGTCGCGACGTGCCCGTCGGCGATCCTCAGCCCCTCGGCGCCCAGGGCCGCGCAGGCGCCAGCGAAGCGCTCGCGCGCGTGAGCGAAGCCGCCGAGCGGCCCCAGCCAGGCCACCGTCCGCCGGCCGCGCCCGAGGACGTGCCGGGCGGCGAGGAACCCGCCGCGGTAGTTGTCCTGGATCACGACGTCGACCTCGGCGTCCTCGAACCAGGAGTTGACCATCACCGTGGGGAAGTCGGCCTTGAGGACCTCCCCGAGGAGTCCGGCGTCCCAGGTCTCCAGCACCACGCCCCAGAAGCCGCCCCCGGCCAGACGCTCGGCTACGCCGGCATCCAGCAACTCACGGCAGTTGATGCCCTGCACGGAGCCGCCCAGCGCGGCCACCTCGCTCCGGATGGCCAGAGCCAGGGCCAGGCTCACCGGCTGGACCGCGCTCGGGTCCTCGCCGACGTTCCTGGTCACGAAGGCGATGGGCCTGAGGCGGCGCGCGTCCTTCTCGGTGACGATCCGGAAGCCGGCCCGGGGCTCGCCCACCAGCAGCCCGTCGCCTTCGAGGATCTTCAGGCCGCGGCGCACCGTCTCGGCGGAAACGTCCAGTTCGCTGGCCAACTCCCGGGTGGGGGGCAGGAACCCGCCCTGCGGGTAGTATCCCGAGGTCAGCCGGCTGCGCAGGCGCATGACCAGGTTGGTGAGGTTCCGGCCCTTGACCTGCTGAGTGCTGTTGAGTTCGACGTCCATCCCTTACTTCTCCTGCCCCAATGTGCCTACCCACGACACTATACACTGTCGCTGCACGATAATTGTCAACAAAGTCCAGGAAACTCGACCGGAAGCCCATATTGATGTAATATACATAAGAACAATATGATAGGTATAATGAAACAACTCCTGAATGGATCTTGGCGATGTATCATGGAAGTGTAGCCAGCCTGACAAGACCGAAGTCATAATGCCCGATTCTGCCATTTTTGTGCGAACCGACATGACAATCTGGCGTTAGTCACCACGTACAGTGTCCGAGTTCCGGGCACACCGTGGCAGAAGCAGGGAGACAATCATGGCCACCTCGACCGACCTTCGTTCCGCCATCCAGGAAGTTCAGAACCAGCTGCCGCCCGACCAGGCGCGGGCCGAAGGGGAGATGCCCCTGGAGGGCGAGGCCGACTGGAGGGTGCAGTTCGGGCGCCGCGTGGGCGCCATGCCCTGGTGGGTGATCTCGGCGGCGACGCACGCGGTGCTCTTCCTGCTCATCGCCCTGCTGGCCACCGCGGTCGCACCGGTCAAGCAGGACGAGGTGGTCATCAGCACCGACGTGGTCAAGCAGAAGCCGCCGGAGTATGACCCCAACAAGAAGCGCGACATCTTCAAGAACGTCAAGGACATTCAGTCCGAGGCACAGGTGGAGACGCCAGTGGTCGTCCACGAGAAGATGGACGAGTCCGAGACGGTCGAGACCGACAACAACATGGACAAGCAGACCGCCCGCGGCAACGAGGACGCCATCAGTGACATTCCGCTGGGCGGCACCGGCACGGTGGGCTCGATCGGCGTGGGCGGCGGAGGCATGGCCGGCTGCTTCGGCTACCGCGATGGCGGCAGCCGCAAGAAGGCCGTGGGACGCTTCGGAGGCAGCACGGCCACCGAGAGCGCCGTGGAGGCCGCGCTCCAGTGGCTGGCCCGCCACCAGGAGAAGAACGGCTGCTGGAAGATCACCGGTGGCGCGGCCGGGCGCGAGAACCTGGGCATCACCGGCCTGGCCACGCTGGCCTTCCTGGGCGCCGGCTACACCCACAAGAGCGGCAAGTTCGCCGACAACGTCGACCGCGCCCTGAAGTACATCGTCGGCAAGCAGGCCGACGACGGCAAGCTGATGGGCGACGGGACGCATCGCGGATACATCGGCTACAACCACGCCATGGCCGGCCTGGCTCTGGTCGAGGCCTACGGCATGACCAACGACGCGGCGCTGCAGAAGGCCGCGCAGAAGGCGGTCGACTACAGCAAGTCCCACCAGGACCCGTACAAGGGCTGGCGCTACAACCCCAAGGACGCCGGCGACATCAGCGTCACCGGCTGGTTCGTCATGCAGCTCAAGAGCGCCAAGATCGCCGGCCTCAAGGTCGACGGCGGCTGCTTCCAGGGCGGCATGAACTTCGTGGACTCGGTGAGCAACAAGGAGACCGGCCAGGTCGGTTACACCGGCCCGGTCAACGGTCACGGCGGGCCGCGGCCCCAGGCCGGGGGGATCTACCGGCGCGAGGCCATCGGCCTGGTCTGCCGGCAGTTCATGGGGGCCGGGCGCGACGACGAGATGGTCAGGAAGGCCGCCGCCTGGCCCTCTGGCGCGGCCCCGACCTGGGAGTCCTGCGACTTCTACTACTGGTACTACGCCACCCTGGGCATGTTCCAGATGGGCGGCGAGGACTGGAGCAAGTGGAACAAGGCCCTGAAGCCCACGCTGGTCGACAACCAGCGCAAGGGCGGCCCGCTCGACGGCTCGGAGAACGACGTCGACGGCTCGTGGGACACCGACAAGGACCGCTACGGCAAGGAGTGCGGCCGGGTCTACACCACCGCTCTCGGCGCCCTGTGCATGGAGGTCTACTACCGCTACCTGCCGATGTACACGAAGTAGGAGCGGTCCGCCGGCGTGCCCCCGCTGGTCAGCCCTTCCCCGAAAGGTGGCGTCCCAGGGCGATAACCTGTTCGATGTCCCCGTTCGGCGGCAGGATGTCGCCGACGTTGAGAATGCAGCGGCCGCCCAGCGCCGCCAAGATGCGGTCGCCGAACGCCAGGATCTCGCGGTCCGGTAGGCGCTGGCAGAAGAGCGTGGCCGGCACACCGCAGTAGGTCTTCATGCCCGGCGGCAGCGCCGCGGCCAGCTCCTCTACCTCGTAGTTGAACATGGGCGCCGGCGTACACCCGTCGAGCAGGTCGAAGCTGGTCTGGCCGAGCAGCGGAAAGAACCCGCGGAAGTTGCCGTCCAGGTGGGTGGATACGAGTTTCCCGGCGTCGTGGAGGATCTTTACGATCTTCCGGTAGTAAGGGAGGCAGTAGCGCTCGTAGTGCGGCGGCGCGATCAGGTTCTCGTCCGCGTGGTCCGACATGATCACCACCGGCGCCGGACCGGCCGCCGCCAGCTTCACCAGTTCCAGGTCGCTCTGCTCCTGCAGGGCCAGGAACTCCTCGATGCGCGCCGCGTCGTCGAACAGCGCGTAGGCCGCCTGCTCGAAGCCCATGTACTCGTGCACCAGCTTGCCGAAGGGCGAGCGGTCCAGCGGCAGGTCGCCGACGCCCCGGTCGCCCATCTCCGCCATCGCGGCCCGCACCGCATCGTAGCGCGGCTCGTAGCGGGTGGCCTCGACCGCCAGCCGAACGATCTCCAGGTCGGCCGGCTCCTTGCAGAAGTGCTCCACCGGGCACCACGAGCCGTCCGCGGCCAGCAGTTCGCGCCGCACCAGACTGCCCCGGGGCGTGCGCAGCCGGACCACGCGCTCGCCGCCCTGTTCGCGGACCTCCCGCTCCACGCCGCCGACGTACACGCGCCGGAACCAGCCGTAGTGGTGGATCGGCAGGCCCCAGTCGAAGCGCCTGTAGAAGTCCAGCAGCGTGAAGTCCCGGTAGGCCTCCGGCATGCTGCCGGGAGACTTGTGCACGGGGTCGGCGTCGCTCATGAACGCCCCGGCCCCGCCCGGGCGCGGCTTGCCGGGCTCCCCGCGGCGCGCGCCGTACCAGTCGGTGATGTCCGGGAAGAAGGGAACCGACTCCACCCGCTCGCCCCGCATCACCGCCATGAAACGGTCGCGGTGCGATCCGGAGCTGCTTCCCCGTTTCGGCTCGATCATGCGGTTCATTTATATTCCGCTTCTGCCGGATGTCCACCGTCTCCTCGGCCGCACGGTCATCCAGAAGCTGGCCAACCCAGGCGCAGTGGACCCGAAGTCACTTCTCCACGGGTGCCGCCGGCTTCTCCGGCACGTACCGCAGCTTGTGGCAGTCCAGGTGGATGTTCATCGTCACCAGGTCCAGCTCCGGGCTGTACTGGCAGTAGCCGTTGGGCAGCTCCCCCGCGCCGGCCTTGAGGGCGCTCCACTTCTTCTCGGCGGCGTGCCAGACCATGGTGTCGTCGCCGGTCGGGCCGGTCACCAGGTAGACGTCGTGCTTGGGGATGTAGCAGACCCCCTTCCAGTTGATGCGCTTCTCAGCCGGCTTGTCGGCCGAGCCGCTCTTGAGGCGCTCCGCCAGGGGGATGCCCAGGTCCCAGCAGTCCGGGAGCTTCTCGAACTTCCGCTCCTTCGGATCGTAGGTGCATACGTCGGGGCCCTTGCGGAAGACCCACAGGCCCCGCTTGGTGTCCCAGGTCGAGCGGGCGTGATAGACGCTCATGCCCGGCTTGTTGGCCGGCGGGGCGGCCTTCCACTCGCGCTTCTCGAGGTCGAACTCCGCCCCGTTGCCACCGCCGTTGTCCAGGAAGAGGAGCTTCTTGCCCTCCGGCCAGTAGGTCAGGTGGGTTTCGTAGAGCGAGCGGATGGGCAGGCCCAGCTTCTTGGGGCTGCCGTCGATCCGCGTCCAGGCCTTCTTCTCGAAGGAGTACTGCCAGGTGTTGTCGGCCTCGGCCTCGATCAGCGCCCGGCCCTCGGCACTCGGCTCGCCCCCGAGGCTCCGCATGTAGGCGCCGAAGAGCATGTACACCGAGTCCTCCTCGGGCACGTAGCAGATGCCGTCGTAGGTGTGCCGCGGGTTGGGCGTGGGGTGCTCCTTGTTGGCCGGCAGCGGGTTGGCGCCGCCGTAGGAACCGCCGCTCCAATTGGCGACCTCCACCACCCGGGCCGTGTCCGACTTCAGATCCCATTCGACGGTGGTGTTGGTGTAGAAGCCCGGGGTTAATCCGGCGGCCTTGGAGTGGATGCCGGTGCGGATGAGCACGTTCCCGGTCTTCGAGCGGAAGACGCTGTCCGAGTAGCCGTCCGAGAACATCCACGCGGCGCCCTGGACGTTCGAGGTGGCCAGCGCCGCCTTCTGGTCGATGGTCACCTTGGTCCAGGCGTTGGCCGGGAGCTCCGCAGGCGCCGCCGGAGCCGGGGCCGGAGCGGCCTCACCGGCTAACGCCGCTGCGCCCAGGAGGAGCGCGACGGCCAGTATGCCTCGGCAGGGCGCGGCGAGAAGACGCGCAACGGCAACATTCAACATGAAACACCCAACACGCCCCTCGACAAACTTCTGCTCGGGGCCCTGAGCATTGTCGAAGGGCAACATGCAGTGAGTCAGCGGAAGGGGCCGATCATTCTGTCGTTGGCCTTCGCGTTGTTCCTTATTCACCATCGCCTTGCCTCCTTGATTTGCTCTGCATGTTGTATGTTGGGTGTTTCATGTTGTGTGTTGGCGTCATCGCTTGGCGCCCTCACTTTATCCCCACCGTCTCCGCCGCCGCGAAGGTCTTGGCCAGCCGCAGCAGGCGGATGTTGACGATGTCCGAGACGTAGATGTAGTCGTCGGTGGCGTCGACGCTGTTGGGCCAGGCCATGGGCACGTCCTTGGTGGGCACCAGGTCGCCGGCGAGCCCGCCGGCCGAGTCGCGGTTGCCGTAGGTGCCGAAACGCAGCACCGGATTGCCCTCGTTGTCGATCACCGAGACCTGCGGCAGGAGCGAGGTCGGGTAGTAGATCCGGCCCCAGCCGTCCACGCCGAACCAGGGAATGCGGGTGAACCGGGTTGCGATGACTCCGTAGTGCACATCGTAGACCTTGGTCGGGGCCTCCGGCTCTTTGGGGAAGAGGTCGCCGAGCGGCCCGGCTGCGGCGAACTTGAAGATGCGGCCAGTGGACTGCGCGAAGTTTTCGTCCTTCTCGAAGCCCTTGGGCGGGTCCTTGACCCGGCCGTCAAGTTTTCCGGCGTAGAGGTTGCCGCGCAGGTCGAAGCGTGCGCCGCCAGAGTGGACGCTCTCGCCGAAGCTCTTGAAGAGCAGTCCCTCGCCCCAGGGCGCCCTGGCCGGATCCGCCCGGAAGAAGCGGAGATACCCGCCGTAGGTCGGTCCGGTGCCCAGCGCGTCCATGGTCACGACGCTGCCGTCCGGCGCGGCGGCCAGGCCCCGGTCGCTCATGCCCTGGCCGATCGCCCAGGCGTTGGTGAGCTGTGGAGTGAAGGCATTGACACCGCCGATCGGGGCGGGGGTCAGGAACTCCCCGTCCAGCCGGTAGCGGGCCACCGGGCTCCGATCGGCGTGGCCGTAGAGGAATCGGTTGCGCGTGTCGACCGCAAGGCTCAGGGCGCGCAGAGGGGTCTTCTCGTCCTGCATCAGACGGGTGAACTTCGGGTCCTTCCAGTCGGCGAGCCGGAAGCAGCAGGTGCTGAAGCCGTCCGGGATGTAGATGCTGTCGGTCTTGGGATCGACCACGAAGTGCTGGAGGTCCAGGGCGCGCTGCGGGCCGGCCTCATAGAAGTCCTTGACCAGCTCGAGTTCCGCGCCCTTGTCGCGGTAGACGCGCACCGGCAGCGCGGTGTAGGCGACCCACAGGTATGTGTCGGCTCCCTTCCCGGCCATGCGCAAGCAGGTGGCCTGATCGTAGGCCTGCACCGGGCACAGGGGCAGCGTCGCCGACGGGGCGGTGTCCTTGCTCCAATCGGCGAATTTCAGAAGTTTGAGTTCGCCCCTGCCGCCGAAGTGGCCGGTGCGGGTGGTCACATAGAGAGCCTTGGTCTTTGGGTGAACCGCCACCGCGTCCGGATGCACCACCGGGATCTCGCGCAGAATCTTGCCCCCGGCGTCTAGGACCAGGACCCGCTTGTTCTGCCGGTCGCAGACGAAGACGCGGCCCTCGTCGTCGACGGCCACGCCCTGCAGCGCGGCGTAGGTGCCGTATAGGAAATCGGCGATCGGCGACTTGCCCCGGGCATTCAGGTCGGCGATGACATCCTTCTCCGGCAGGGAGAAGAAGATCTCGGCCTTGCGCGTCGCGGCGTCGACCTTGTAGACCTGGCCGTCGCGCCAGGGGCCGGTCTGCTTGGCACCGGTCCGGCTGCGGCCGTCGCCGGAGGCGGCGTAGACGCCGGCCAGATAGAAGCTCTTCCGGTCCGGCGACATGGCCACCTGCATCGGCCCGGTCACACGGGCATCCTTGTCTCCGATGGGCGGCTCGTTGACCACCTGGCCGGCGAGCGCCGGGTTGGCGGCGATCGTCCCGTCGGTACGGATCTTCATCAGCCTGAAGTCGGACTCGAGCAGCAGTTCGTCCCCGGCGTCCGAGGGCAGCAGCCGGGCGATCTTGCCGCCCGGGCCGCAGATCAGCGTCCTGGAGAGCGCCGGCTCTCTCAGGTCGTTGTACTGGAAGGTGTAGGTGCCGTCGGGCTTCTCGATGATCCCCCAGCCGCGGACCTCGTCCGGCTTTCTGCCGGCCGGCGGCGGATAGACGGTGCGCAGGTACTCGCCGGCGGCGGTGTAGGCGCGCAAGACCGCCGGTCCCCAGTTGTTGGCGTTGCCGAGCACGTAGACGGTGCCGTCCGGCTTGGCCTCGATGCCGGTCAGCCGCCAGGCGGCGTGGTCGCCCTGGGCCATCTCCTTCGAGTAAAAGGCGTAGGGGTCGCCACCGACGATCCGGTCGAGCTTGGCACCCATCCCGGCGCGGACGCGCACGCTGGCGCCCGCGACCGGTTGGCCGTAGTCGTCCTTGCCGTCCCACTCCAGGCTCTGGGCCAGACCGGGCTTGAGCGGCGCCGGCGGCGGGTTCGCGGCGCCGAGCACCCCGGCGGCCAGGTGACGCACCACGGCTCCCTTGGCGTCGAGGATGGCCACCTCGACGTCGGCCTGGCCGGAAAGCGCGAAGCTGACGGTAACCTTGCCACCGGCACCGCCCACGGCAGGCTTGGCGCTGAAGGCAGCCGGCGATTCGGCGGACAGGGCCGGCACGGCAAGGCAAGCCACAAGACCGACCAGCAGGTAATGGCGCATCGGCATCTCCTTCGTCCTCGAGGCGTCTATTTCCCCGCAACGGCCCTGGCCACCTCGGCGGCGGTGGCGTAGAGCAGGTCGTCGCGCTCCCAGGCGCCCTTGGCATACTCAGCAAAATCCTCAAAGAGCCAGCCCCCGAACTTGGGGCTGACGAGCCTGCTGCTCGCGGCAACCGCCTTCGCCCGATCATCAAGCACTTGGTTGGCCTTGGCTTCCAGGTCGCCGGAGAGCTTCTTGCCCTCAATGGCCTTCTGGATGAAGACCATGGCCTCGCAGAGCTGGATGCCCTCGCGCATGGCCTCGAAACGCTCCGAGCCGATCGGCCCGGCGTCGCCGGCGCCGAGGATGGCCGAGGTGGCCGCGCCGGGACCCTGGGCAAAGTCCACCCACTTGTCCCGCGTGTAGCGTCCTCTGGCGTCCTTGATGGGGAAGTGGTCCGCGCCCACCGCCTCCAGGCCGTCGTTGCCCTTGAGGAGCGCCTCCTCGTGTTTGGTGCGCAGCTTCCAGAGCGCCGGCCAACCCTGCTCGCGGTACTGGACGCGTGCGTGGGTGCAGTAGGCGGTCTCCGGCTTGAGCCGGCCGGCGTACTGGCGCGGATACGGCCCGGCCTTCCATTTGGCGTAGACGTCCAGGGTGCCCTCGTTCCACACCGTGGACCCGACCATCACCGGCACGGAGACGCCCTTCTCCAGGGTGTCGTACTTGAGTATCCGGCCGTGAGTCATGTCCGCCCACTTCCCGTCCGGCCAGATGGACTTGACCATGCTGGCCATTTCCTTGTTCGGACTCCAGCAGTAGCTCATCCAGCCCAGGGCCGTGACGTCGAACCAGCCGCGCTTCTCCAGCCGCGGCCGGAGCTCGTCCAGGAACGGTTTCTAGAAGGCCTTCATCTCCTCCGAGCCAAACTTGGTCGGCGCGGCCAGATCGGAAACCTGTCCGGTGGCGGGGTCCACCGTCAGCACCGTTGCGTTGAGAAAATCATAGGTTTCATTTTCCTTGTCGCGGGTGCGCGGGCCGCGCCAGATGCTGATGCGCACCGGGAAGGGTTTGCCGATCACGCTGGCGGCCAGGTCGCAGTACTTGTCGAAAAGGGTGAAGTCGTACTTATAGCTCCCGTCCGGCTGCTTGACCCACTTGACCATGGTGTCGGTGTTGTCCCGCGCCGGGTAATCCTTGGTCACGTTGATGACGACGTGCCGGCTGCCCAGCTCCAGCATCAGCGCCATGGACCGGCCCATGAGCTCGAAATGCTTCTCCGACCAGAGCGGCACCTTGAGGCCCACGTCGTTGTAGTGTCTGGCCAGGGCCTCCGGGTTCATCCAGCCGATGGTCCGGACCCTGAAGTCCTTGGGGTCGGGCATCGCCCAGTCGTGGACCTTGAGCTTCACCGGCACGACCGTGGCCGCGAGTCCCTCGGCCTCGACCGTGAGCCTGCCCTCGTAGTCCCCGGCCGGGGCGTCGGCCGGCACGCGCACCGTGACCCACACCGGGACGGTGGCCACCGGGGCCGTGCTCCTGGGCGTGAATGAAACCCCGTACTCCGCCTTGCCCGCCACTGCCGTCGCGACCGGCACCTCGGCCGGCGCGGCCTCCAGCAGGCGGTCGAAGCGGTGCGGCGGCATGAAGCTCGTCTCCGGCCTGGCGATGTCCGCGAACCGCACCGCGACCCGCGCGGCCGGGATCCGCCCCTGGCCCTTCGACGGGCTCAGGGCGTTGGGCGGTGAGCTTGTCGAACCGCCTCCGCCCGGCATGGTCAGGTCCCCGACCGAGGCCTTGAGCCCCTTGATGGCCGCCCCGTCGCGGGTGACCACCACGAAGCCCGAGCAGACTCCGTTGCGGGTCCCGAGCAGCTCGACGGGTTTGAGCGCCTTCATTTCCGGGTTGGCGCCGGTGAAGTCGCCGACCGCCACGGTCTGCCACGGCGCAGCGTTCCAGACCTGCACGGCGCCCGGGGCAGCGGCTTCGCCGCCGACCGCCAGTGCGCCCAGGAGGAACGCGGCGGCCGCCAGTATGGTCAGCTTGGACATGCTTCGGTCTCCTTCCCGCCGACGAGGCGGTGTGTGGGTGTGTGCGTATGTGGGTGTGTGGGTACGCGCGTCGTCAGGACACACACTCACAAACCCACACACTCCCCTTCGGACCCTCTTACTTGATCCCCACCGTCTCCGCCGCCGCAAAGGTCTTGGCCAGGCGCATCAGGCGGGTGTTGACGATGTCCGAGACGTAGACGTAGTCGTCGGTGGCGTCGACGCAGTTGGGGTAGGCCATGGGCACGTCCTTGGTGGGCACCAGGTCGCCGGCGAGCCCGCCCATCGAGTCGCGGTTGCCGTAGGTGCCGAAGGCCAGGATCTCGTTGCCCTCGTTGTCGATCGCCGCGACCCGGGACTGCAGCGAGCTGGGGTACCAGATCCGGCCCCAGCCGTCGACGCCGAACCAGGGGGTCCGGGTGAAGTTCGGGCCAATGGCCCCGTAGTGCACGTCGTAGACCTTGGCCGGCGCGGCCGGCTCCTTGGGGAAGAGGTCGCCCAGCGGCCCGGTGGCCGCGAATTTGTAGATCCGGCCGGTGCTGCCGGCGAAGCTGCCGTCATTCTCGAAGCCCTTGGGCGCGTTCTTGAGCCTGCCCTCGAACTTGCCGGCGTAGAGGTTGCCGCGCGGATCGAAGCGCGCGCCGGCGGCGCGGACCTTCTCGCCGAAGCTCTTGAAGAGCAGCCCCTCGCCCCAGGGCGCCTTGGCCGGGTCGGCCCGGTAGAATCGCAGGTAGCCGCCGTAGTCGGCGCTCGAGCCCAGGGCGTTCATGGTCACCACGCTGCCGTCCGGCGCGGCGGCGATGCCCCGGTCGCCCAGGCCCAGGCGGATCCGCCAGTCGTTCGAGATCTGCGGAGTGAAGGCATTGGCGCCGCCGACCGGGGCGGGCGCCAGGAACTCCCCGTCGAGCTTGAAGCGGGTCACCGGCCGGCGGTCCTGGTGACAGTAGAGGAAACGGCCCCGCGCGTCGACGGCCATGCTGATGGCCAACAGCGGCGTCTTGGCGTCGACCATGCACCGCGTGAAGGCCGGATTCCGCCAATCGGCGATCCTGAAGCAGTTATTGAAGCCGTCGGGGGTGTAGACGTTCTCGGTCTGCGGGTCGACCACGAAGTGCTGCAGGTCCAGGGCGCGCTGCGGGCCGGCCTCGTAGAAGTCCTTGACCAGTTCGAGCTCCGCGCCCTTGTCCCGGTAGATGCGGACCGGGACCGTGGTGTAGGCGAACCAGACCAGTACCTCCCCGTCCTTCTCGTAGACCGCCAGGAAGGTCTTCTCGTGGCCGTACCAGTTGATCGGGCACTGCTTGATCACCTGGACCGGCTTGTCGTCCTTGGTCCAGTCGTTGAACTTGAGGAGGGTGGCCTCCGCGCCCCTGGAGGCGTAGTTGCCCCACCGGGTGGTCACGTACAGCGCCCTGGACTTGGGATTGACCGCGATGGCATCGGGGTGCATCACGTTGGGGATCTCGCGAACGAGCTTGCCGCCCTTGTCCAGGACCACGATGCGCCTATTCTGGCGGTCGCAGACGAAGACGTTGCCGGCGGCGTCGACGGCCACGCCGGCCAGGGCAGCGTGCGGGCTGTAGCGGTCGTCGGCGATCGGCGAGGCGCCGCGCGCCTTGATCTCGCCGATCACGTCCTTCTCCGGCAGCGCGAAGAAGGGCTCGGCCTTGCGCGTGGCCACGTCAACCCTCCAGACCTGGCCGTCGCGCCAGAATCCGGTGGTCTGCACCGCGCTGCCCTTCCAGTGGTCGTCGCAGGCGAAGAGCCCGCTTGCGTACATGGTCTTGCCGTCCTGGGAGTTGGCCGAGAAGAACGGGCCGGTGAGCCCGCCCTTGGGGGCTGGCGGTTCGGGGAGCGCGGCCACGGGCCGGTAGTCGCGCAGAGTTCCGTCCGTGCCGATGGTCATCGTCTGCTGGGAGTCGTTGCACAGCGTCAGCTTGTCGTTCTCCGGCGTGGGGAGGATGCCGGCGAGATGGGCCCGGCCCCAGAAGATCAGGGTGGTGCTCGGCGAGATCGCCTCCAACTGGCCGTACTTGGGCGCGTAGCTGCCGTCCTCCCGGACGGCTACGCCCCAGCCCTTGACGTCCTCGACCGCTTTGCCCGCGGGGGGCGGATAGACCGTGCGCTGGTAGTTGCCCAGGGCATCGTAGCGGCGGATGGCCACCGGCCCGTAGTTGCTGATCAGGCCCATGACGTACACGTTGCCGTCGCTCTTGGCCTCCAGGCCGGTGATGGCCCAGGCGGAGTGGTCGCCCTGGCCCATCTCCTTCGAGTAGAAGGCGTAGGGGTCGCCGCCGGCGATCTTGTCGGGCTTGACGCCCATGCCGATGCGGACGCGGACGCTGGCACCGGCGACCGGCTGGCCGTAGTCGTCCTTGCCGTCCCACTCCAGGCTCTGGGCGAGCCCCGCCTTGAGCGGCGCGGGCGGAGCCTCCTTGGCGCCCAGGACGCCGGCCGCCAGGTGGCGGACCACCTTGCCCTGGGCGTCGAGGATGGCCACCTCGACGTCGGTCGCCGCGGCGACGGTGAACTGAATGGCCGTCTTGTCGCCGGCTTTGGCCACCGTCGGTTTGGCGCTGAACTGCGCCTCGCCCGCGAGGCCAACGGATGCGCCGGTCAACACGAGAAGAGCGCAAAGCAGCCTGGTCATCTTCGACCTCCTATCTCTCAGTGAGACTCAGACGCGCCGGCACGCAGACCCGCACCGGCTCGCCGCCGCGCCCGGCCCGGCGCTCGGCGAGCAGCGTCATGGCCCTTTCGACCATGCTCGAGGCCTTCCAAACCACGGCCGGCGGCACGGGGCCTGCGCCGAAGAGCGGCCGGTAGGAGCCGGCCCAGCCCTCCTCCACCGTCCAGCCGACGGCCCGAAGCCCGGCGCCCAGGCCGAGGCCGCGGTCCTGGGCGGCCCGGGCCAGGGTCTGCATGGCGCCGGCGCTGAAGGCCAGGACGCCGTCGGGCCGGTCCGACCGGTCGAGGAGCTCAGCAGCCTTCGCCGACGCCTCGGGGCCCTCGACGTCCGCGCAGAGCGCCTCGTCGAAGCGCATCCCGGCGGCGGCCAGCGCCGCGACCGCGCCGGCGAAGCGCTCGCGGCTGTGGTAGAACCTGCCGAGCGCGCCGAACCAGGCGATCCGCCGGCAGCCGGAGTCGAGCAGGTGGCGCGCGGCCAGGAAGCCGCCGCGGTAGTTGTCCTGGATCACGACGTCGACCTCGGCGTCCTCCCAGCAGCTGTTGATCAGGACCAGCGGCAGGCCGGAGCCGCGCAGCGCCTCGAGCAGAGCGCGGTCCATGGTGTCCAGGGCCGCGCCCCAGGCCCGGCCGGCCCGGAGCTGCTCCAGAATCACCGCTCCGCCCGCGCCGGCCGAGTGGACACCGAGGACGCTCGAACCGGCCTGCGCCGTGGTGCGCTGGAAGGCGTCAAGGATCGCCAGGTTGGCGGGCTGGGCACCGGTCAGGTAGGCGTCGTGGCTGGTGACGTAGGCCACCGGACAGTGCCGCGCCGCGTCGGCTCCGGCTCCGGCGCCCGACGACACGCGGAAGCCCTGGCGGGCCTTGGCGGCCACCAGCTTCTCGCGCTCCAGAATCTTCAGCCCGCGGCGGATGGTTTCTGGCGATACGCCGTACTCGCTGCTCAGCTCGCGCACGGGCGGCAGGAACCTGCCGGCTGGAAAGCGCCCGGAGGTGACGGCGGAGCGGATCTTATCCAATACTACTGCGCAAGCATCCCTTTCTGCGTTACTTACCGATCTCATCAGCCATCTCCAGCCAGCGTGCCTTAGCGGTGACTCTACGAGCCTCTACGTGACACATATACAACGCTGGGCAGGAAAAGTTCGCACAAATCCGCAGATGCGCAATTGACAGCGGCATGGCCGTCTCGTACTTTCCTCCGGGGCGGCCCGAATCCGGTGCTGGCCCTGACCGGAGGGAGCCCATGGCCACAGGCGCGCGCTTCCCGTTCATCATCATCCGGCTCTGGCCGCAGCACCACCGGAGCGAGGCGGAGCTCCGGGAGCTGCTCTCCGCCCTGAGGCGGCACCGCCGGGCCTGCGACGAGGTCTGGTTCGCCACCGAGATTGGGTTCCCGCCGCTCGAGGAGCACGCGCGCTCCGCGAGGCTGATGGCGGCTGCGGCGGAGGAAATCCGGGCCCTGGGGATCGAGCCGGGGCTGCAGATCGCCAACACCCTCGGCCACGGGCTGAATCTCCTCGCCGATGACTCCGGCGCCGAGTGGCCGATGATGGTCGACGCCGACGGCCGGACGGCTCCGCCGGCACCCTGCCCGCGCTCCCCGGAGATGCTGGCCTACAACGCACAGCTCGCCCGGCTCTACGCGGCCTGGGGGCCCTCGTCCATCTGGATCGACGACGATCTGCGGATGAGCTCCCACGGGGCGCTCGGGCACGGGTGCTTCTGCCCGGCGTGCCTGCGCGCCTTCTCGGCGGAGCAGGGGAGGAAGCACACCCGCCGCTCGCTGGTCGCGGAGCTGCACCGACCGGCGGCCGGCGCGCTCCGCCTGGCCTGGACCAGGTTCGGTGCCGCGAGCCTCGCCGGGATCGCCGGCGCGATCGCCGGGGCGGTGCACGCCGTCGCGCCCGAGTGCCGCCTGGGCTTCCAGCAGATCGGGCACGAGCAGTTCATGTACTCCGGACCGGACTGGAGCCCGGTCCTGGAGGCCCTGGCCCGCAGGAGCCGCCACCCGGCCCGCGCCCGGCTCGGGCACGGCTACTACACCGACCACAGCCCGCGGGGGATGGTCGGCAAGGCCTTCATGATCTCTCGGCAGGTTTCCCGGCTGCCGAAGTGCGTGGACCAGGTCTGCCCGGAGATCGAGGGCTTCAACCACAACGCCCTCGGCAAGACCGCGCACGGCCTGGCCGTGGAGTCGACGCTCGACCTGGCCATGGGCTGCAACAGCCTCTCGTACGCGATCCTCTGCTCCGGGCACGAGCCGATGAGTTGGTACGAGACGCTGCTCGCGCGGATCGCCGAGCACCGGCCGTTCTGGGAGGGCTTCCTCCAGGCGAGCGCCGGCACGACGCCCGGCGGGCTTGAGGTGCGCCTGGGGATGGAGCACGTCGCGCGCGCCACCCAGCCCGGGGAGAAGCCCTTCGCCTGGTCGACGGTGAACCTGGACCGCGCCTACAACCTGGCCTGCCTGGGTCTGCCACTGGGCACCTCGGCGCGGGGGGCGAGCGCGGTGCTGCTGCCCGCCGACGCCGTGCCCGGCCTCTCGGACCGGGAGCTCCGCCAAGTCCTCTCCGGCGGCGTCATGATGGACGGCCTGGCGGCCATGCGGGTCCAGGAGCGGGGGCTGGGCCGGTGGCTCGGCGTCCGCGTCGAGCCGACCGCCGCCCCGCTCCCGTTCCGCGAGAGGATGACCGGCGACCGTCTGAACGGCGCCTACGCCGGGCGGCACTGGGATTCGATGGGCGGCCCCGCGGGCGCGTTCATGCTCGAGGCCGCGGCAACGGCGTCCGGCGTCCGGGCGCTCGGCCACTACGAGGACCGGCTGGGCGCCGTCCGGGGGCTCGCGACCGTTCTCGCCCGGAACCGCGCCGGCGGCCGGGTCGCGGTCTTCGGCTACTTCGGCTGGGAGAGCGCGCCGAGCGGCGCCAAGCGCAACCAGTACCTGGCCGCGGCGGACTGGGCCAGCGGCGGACGCCTGCCGGCGATCATAGAGGAGCCGGTCCAGGTCATGGCCGTGCCCCGCCTCGGCGCCGACGGGCGCCTCGCGACCCTCTTCCTGCTCAACGCCAGCATCGACCGGACGCCGGCCTTCCGGGTCCGGCTGCGCCGGCCGCGCTCCGGCAGGGTCGAGTGGGTGACGCCCGGACGGGCGCCGGTCCGGCTGGCCGTCGAACGGGGTAGGGGAGAGGTGGCCGTGCGGGTCCCGCCTATGGCGGCGTGGACGGCCGGGTATCTCCGGGTGCGATAGGCGTTCCGCGCTGCGGGTTCGCGGCCGGGGACTCCGCGACTCTCCTGCGCGCCGCCCCCCTCTTGCGCGTCGCCGCCGAGACGCTGGAGAAGATCAGGGGCGAGGAGATTGGGAAATGACCCGGCCCGATGTCCTTCGCACCTGTCTTCCGAATGATACCAGGGTCATTTAATTCTCTGCGTATGAGAGACGATAAGTAGAAGACGACATCAGGGGGGCCTGGAGGAGAGTGGTGAGCGATTCGGGTCAAGAGATCACTCTATGGGATTTGCTGGGTCGGGTGAAA
>Ga0302238_1000117_pt1 | contig 90232 bp, 83 predicted proteins | sample AAG_UR_Asn_MG_FD_193527 | JGI IMG/M metagenome (GOLD analysis project Ga0302238, IMG submission 193527) | Enriched activated sludge microbial communities from anaerobic digester in WTTP, New Holstein, Wisconsin, United States - AAG_UR_Asn | ecosystem: Engineered > Bioreactor > Anaerobic >... | reverse complement strand
CTGGGCGTCGACCTGGCTGACCATCAGGCCGATCTCGTCGACGTGCGCGGCCAGCAGGACCCGGGTCGGGGCCTTGCCGTTGACGACGCCGAGCACGTCGCCGTAGATGTCCGTCTCCACACGGTCGCAGACGGCCGCCAGGCGCCTGCGGACCAGCTTCTGGCCGGCGTCCTCGTTGGTGCCCGGGGTGGGCAGTCCGATCAGTTCCTTCAGGAGGGATTCGCAGGCGAATGCCTTCATGGATGGCTCCTTCCGTCGCCCGGCGGATCCGGGCGGGTGGATTCTAACCAGTCGAGCCCGGGCCGCGCAAGTGCCGCATCGGCCGGCTTTTCGGCCTTGACAGCCCCGGGGGCGGGATTAGACTCCCTCACAGTCCGGACGGGTGGCCGCCGGGCTGCACGGTGCGGCCGCCGTTTACAGGGGGATCTTTCATGATCAGGATCGCGCTGCCCGCTCTGCTCGTTGTCCTCTTCGCCGCCGCCGGTTGCGACAACGCCGCCGCCGCGAAGAAGAAGGAAGGCTCGCAGGCCTCACAGGCGGAGACCTTCAAGGCCATGTGGCCGCGCGACAAGGTCCAGAAACTCACCCCGGAGCAGCGCCAGGACCTCCTGGCCCAGGCCCTGGTGGCGCTCAAGGGCGTCAACTGGCAGCACGCCCAGGACGCGCTCGTCTCCCTGGGGCGCGATGCCGGCCCGTCGCTGATCGCCATGGTCGGCAGCGCCGAGCCCTCGGCCGCGTCCGCCGGGCCGATTCCCAGCGCCAAGGTCAAGTCCGTCGGCGAGCTGGCCCACGACACGCTTCTGCTCATCGTCCAGAACCGCTCCGGCTACCGCGGCGAGATGCCCGCCCGCACCGCCGAGGCCTGGCAGGCCTGGTGGACGGCCAACTCGTCGAGCGTGGTTGCCGGGGACTGATCCCGGCGCCTCCGGTGCCGCGGCCTGACACGGCTTCGGCGGCCCGGCCTGATCCATGATAGGCATCGTCCTGCTGCTCGCCGCCCTGAGCGTCGCCGGGGTGCTCGGCGTGGTTCTGGTCGTGCTGGTGCGCGCCAAGCTGCGCGAGCGCGAGGAGCTGGCCAGGGCCTCCGGCGAGGGGGAGGGGCAGAAGGGCGCTCCGCAGCCCGCCGCGGGGGCGCCGCGCAAGCCGGCCTTCGTCCCCTGGGTGGTGGTCTCCGGCGTCCTGCTGGTGCTGGCCACCCTGATCGGCGGTCTGCTGCTCAGGAGCTGCCAGGCCATCGGCGAGGACCGGGCCCGCAAGAACGAAAAGCACGTGTGTCGGGCGGCCATGGACGGCCTGGCTTCCTGGTTCTTCACCGACTGGGAGTCGCGCAAGGCGCTGCCGCCGGCTGGCGATGTGCCGCTGGGGACCTATGCGGCCAGGTGCCCGCGGGGCCACCGCTTCAGATACCTCGGCGGCAGCGAGGTGCTCTTCGGCAACGAGCGCGTGCTGGTCGTCGAGACCGGCACGCACGATTTCGGCGACGGCGACCGCAAGCGTCACGCCATCGTGGCGGACCGCAAGTTCCTGGCCGCCGGCAAGACCGGACAGGAGTACGAGGCCGCGGGGCAGGGGAACTCCTCCGGGGGGCGCGGCTACTCGTACTACGGGGAGTTCTTCCGGGTCATCACTCTGGACGAGTACGATTACGGGACCATCCGCCAGGCGGTCGAGGAGGCGCCGTGAATCGGACTGCCGGCTCGGCCGCCAGGATCGTCGACGCCAATCTCAACCGCGCCCGCGAGGGCCTGCGGGTCGCCGAGGAGTACGCGCGATTCGCGCTTTCCGACCGCGGGCAGGCCGCGGCGCTCCGGGCGCTCCGGCGCGACCTGGGCGCCGCCGCTGCCGAGCTCTTCAAGTGGAACGAACTGACCGCCGCGCGCGAGTCGTCGGGCGACATCGGTGCGGCCGCGCCCACCTCGGCCCGTCCGGACGAGGCGGCGGTGGCTCGCGCGGCGCTCTCCCGGGCCTCGGAGGCCCTGCGGTCGGTCGAGGAGTACGGCTCGCTCCTGGCCCCGGCCGCCGCCGAGCGCTTCGCCAGGCTGCGCTTCCGGCTCTACAACGTCGAGCGGGAGGTCGCCGCCGGGCCGTCGGCGCGCAAGCGGCGCCTGGAGGGAGCCCGGCTCTACGTCCTCTTGACCGCCGAGTTCTGCCGGAACGGCGACGTCTTCGAGACCGCCCGCCGTGCGGCGGCCGGCGGCGCGGACCTATTCCAGTACCGCGAGAAGGAGATGGAGGACGGCGAGTTCCTGGCCAACGCCCGGAAGCTCGCGGCGCTCTGCGCCGACCTCGGTGTGCTCCTGATTATCAACGACCGGCCGCACGTGGCGCGGCTGGCCGGCGCCGACGGCGTGCACCTTGGGCAGGGCGACCTTTCGGCCGCCGACGCCCGGGAGATCCTCGGCCCGGGGAGGATAGTGGGCCGCTCGACCCACGAACCTGCCCAGGCCCGGGCCGCCGAGGCCGAGGGCGCCGACTACATCGGCGTCGGCCCGGTCTTCGAGACCAGGACCAAGGAGCACCGCACGGCGGTGGGGCTCGAATACGTCGCCTTCTGCCAGAAGGAGATCGCCATACCCGGCTTCGCCATCGGCTCGGTCAACGAGCAGACCGTCGACCAGGTTCTGGCCGCCGGCGCCCGGCGAATCGCGGTCTGTACCGGGGTCACCATGCAGGACGACGTCGAGGCGGCGGCGAGGTTCTTCAAACAGAAACTTGAGGTGGCCGAAAAGGCCTGATGCGCCGTTTGATCTCTCTGCCTATTCGAAAGGGACCACCCAGTGAGGCTGGGAACTATGATAGATGTGGTAGTATCCCCATTCAGCAGGAAACTCCAAGCTGAAAGATTCTCCGCCACTGTAGACCGAGTACTCGAATGCCTTGCCGATGAGAGGCTTGGGAATGGAGTGCAGATAGCTGGGGACAAGCTGATCCAAGGATGACGGATAAGCTCCCTTGTCGTGCCTGAAGTTCTCCAGCGCCCTTATGACGACGTCCCATCTTCGCCTGCTGATACGGCCTCGGAAGCCGTCATCTTGGTCGAAGAAATCCCATGCCGCTCCGCCGACCAACGCCAGGACGAGCCCAATGGCAGCCCACGTCAAGACCTTCTCGATGCCGCGCGCTCTGGTGGGGCCGCCGTGGATCGGTTCGTCGGTGCTCATCGTGGGCTCAAGGTCTTAGCTCGTCCAACTCCGCCAACTCCACCTCCGCCCCCTTCCTCTCGTCCGACACATAGGCCCCATACATGACCCGCACCGAGTCGACCGCCAGAGCGACGTCGTCTTCCGGCGGGAGATAGGGCGGCTCGGCTTTCGGCTTCCGGCCTGCGGAGATGGCCGCGATCCGCTCGAAGAAGACCTGCATCTCCTCGATGTAGCCCATGGTGAAGTTCTCGTTCATCGCCGGGAAGCTCCAGCCGCCGGCGGTCTAGATCTTCTCGCCAAGTACCGAGCAATTCTGCGAACCTCTCGGTGAGATCGGTTGTCTCACGTACGTTAGGGCGAAAGGGCATCTACATGCTGGGGGGCAGAAAGACCAGCGCCGTTGGTCTGGCGACGGCCTGCGGGAGCGAATGGTGAGCCGCGACGCACAGCGCAGGTCGTTCGCGCCGGTATGTCATGCTGGCTGGCGGCGTGCGGTTATCTGGTGCCTTGCGACACTGGGGCCTGGTCTTCTGCTGAGCTGCGGCGTGTGGTTCGGTTGCCTCTGGTTGCTGCAGTGTGCACTGGCCGAGGCCCAGCAAGACATGAGATTGGCTCTTGCGAAGCACTCGGAACTGGGGCAGCGCTTTGGTTGGACCGACTACTTGCCAGATGTGGTCTTCTATCCGGTGGTGACCGAGGCGGTCCTCAAGGGCGATGAGAGCGCTGCTATGAAGCATATCCCCCTGCGTCTGCTCGAGGCCCGGGCATTCGGCGGCTTCGCAAGACTGAAGAAGGCGGGCGGCAGCCTGGACGAGGACTCCGAGCCGGTTCCCGGCGCTGCGCGATGGGTGCGCCGGCTGCCTCGTGGACTGCTGGAGGACCTCTACGCGACTGAACGCCACGCGTTCCCGCGTCCTGTAGCCCGGAGGCTGACGGAGGAACCGCACAAGGCTATTCCCGAGGAGATGCTTGAAGCGATCCACAAGGCCATCATAACTAAGGTCTCGGAGCCGCGAGGGGTCCTGATGGTGGGAGGTGGAGATCTGATCCGGGTGGTCGATCCGGACTATCCATCTCTGCATCCGGATGTTACCGCGCAGGAGTACGAGGCCGCCGTGAACCGCCTCCGGGCCTATGAGCAATACTGCCGTTGGGATCAAACATATGCTCGTCTTGTTGGGATGGCTGCCGGGGACGGAGTGCACTAACGGCCGAAACGTTCAAAGCTTCATCTTGTCCATCTCCGCCAGCTCCACCTCCGCGCCTTTCCGTTCGTCAGACACGTAGGCCCCGTACATCACCCGCACCGAGTCGACCGCCAGGGCGACGTCGTCGTCCGGTGGGAGATACGGCGGTTCGGCCTTCGGCTTTCGGCCTTCGGAGATGGCCGCGATCCGGTCGAAGAAGACCTGCATCTCCTCGATGTAGCCCATGGTGAAGTTCTCGTTCATGGCCGGGAAGCTCCAGCCGCCGGCGGTCTCGAGCTTCTCGACCAGGTACTCGGGCTCGAAGACGTCGGGGCTGGGCGCGTAGGCCTTGACCGCGTCGTTCGGCGAGACGTTGCCCTGCAGGCGGAACTTGTTGGAGAGCACCTCGAAGGTGTTGGCCACGCCGCCGAGCGTGAACTCGTTGGCCTCGATCTCGGCGAAGGTTTCGTCGGCGAAGCGCACCACCATCAGGCCCCAGTCCTCGCCGCCCTTGTAGCCGCGGCGGACCTTCTTCGGCGTCTGGTAGTCCGGGTCGCGGTAGTCCTTCCCGTAGGTGATGTAGCCGCAGGTGCCGCGCACCGCGACCGGCTCGATGGGTTTGCCGTTCCGGACGATGCCCTCCAGTCTCTTGAGATAGAGCGCGAAGCCCAGCGGATGGCAGGCCTTGCCCATGATGGCGCCGCCCCCGGCGAACTGGAGGTCGCCGTAGACCGGCGAGCCCGAGCCGCTGTGGGCCTCCGATCCGCGGATGAGCATGACCCGGGCGCCCGGGTCGGGCTCAGTGAGCTTCCAGCTCGCCCCCTCCAGGCGCTTCTTGAACATCGAGCGCATCATCAGCCGGCAGGCCTTGAGCCCCGAGGGCAGGAAGTGCCAGTTCTCGGCGAAACACATGGCCACGCCGGCCTTCTTCACCGCGTCGGCCATGCGCTTGGCCGAGCCGGTCGCCTCGACGTAGCGCTGTTCGTTAAAGGAGAGCTTCGGCTTCTTCTGGGCCTCGTACTCCTCGCGGTTGAGGAAGGAGCCGGTGAAGGGCTTCTCGACGATCACGTGCCGGCCGGCAGCCGCCGCCTTGACGGTGATCTCCTCGTGGGCGTAGGGCGGGGTGCAGACGTCGACCACGTCGCACCCGGCGATGAGCGCGTCGATGGAGTCGAAGGCCTTGACGTCGTGCGCGGCGGCGAACTTCGCGCGGCTTTCCGGGGAGGTGGATGTCACCCCGACCACCTCCAGCGGCACCCCGCGCACCCCCTGCATGCTCTCGAGGTGGAAGGCGGCGGCGAAGCGCGCCCCGGCGATGCCCACGCGGATAGGCTTGGCTGAGCTCATGGCGGTTCCTTTCGGCTTTCGGCTTTCGGCTGTCGGCTGGAGGCGATTCTCCCTAGAGCGGCGGAAAATCAAGCGCCGGCAGTTGTCTTTCAACGCAGAGGCCGCAGAGATGCGCAGAGGTCGCAGAGGACAACGGCGGGATAGCCACAGATGCACACGGATGAACCAGATGGGGCGTGGCGAAAGAGAGCGGTGAGGGTGGAGTTGCTCCGCAGCTTCAGTCCTGAACGAGTTCGGGCTGCAGCTGCAGAGCACCTCCTCCGGGAGCGGTCGCTCCCGGCGCGGCTGGCGCCGCGCCCTCCATCAGTCGGCCTGCTCTACGAAGCGGGAGCCCGGCGCAGCCGGGCTCAGGACGCGACCTTGCCACGGCGTAGCCCGAAGGGCGAAGACGGGAGCGTCCGGGCGATGCGGTTCGGACGGAAGCCGGGCACTTGTGCTCGGCTTATGGCCGGAGCACGTCGCCGCTCTCCCGCCTCGGCCCCAAGATCTGTGTTCATCGGTGTTCATCTGTGGCTGAATAACCGATGTTGTCCTCTGCGGCCTCTGCCTTGAGGTTGATCTCGCGGTGCCTGAAAAGCAGCGGGCCCCGGGAGGCGATCCCGAGGCCCGCTCGTCTGCTTTGCGGATGGGGCTACTTCTTGGCCTTCTTCTTGGCGGCCTTGTCCTCGATGACCGCCTGGGCGGCGGCCAGGCGCGCGATCGGCACCCGGTAGGGCGAGCAGCTCACGTAGTTCATGCCAGCGCGGTGGCAGAACTTGACGGACTTGGCCTCGCCGCCGTGCTCGCCGCAGATGCCGACCTTGAGGTTCTTGCGGGTCGAGCGGCCCTTCTCGATGCCCATCTTGACCAGCATGCCCACTCCGGCCTGGTCGAGCGACTGGAAGGGGTCGTCGGCGAAGATGGCCTTGCCGCCGTCCTTCTCGCTCATGACGTAGTCGGGCAGGAAGCGCCCGGCGTCGTCGCGCGACAGGCCGAGCGTCATCTGGGTCAGGTCGTTGGTGCCGAAGCTGAAGAACTCGGCCTCCTCGGCGATTTGGTCGGCCAGCAGCGCCGCGCGCGGGATCTCGATCATGGTGCCGACCATGTAGCTGACCTTGTTCTTCACGCCCGCCTTGGCGATCAGCGCGTCGGCGATGGCCACGGTCTGGGTCTTGAGGATCTTGAATTCCTTCTTGTCGATGGTCAGCGGGATCATGATCTCGGGCAGGACCTTGGTGCCCTTCTTGGCGACGTTGATGGCCGCCTCGACGATCGCCGTGACCTGCATGTCCAGGATCTCGGGGTAGGTGATGCACAGCCGGCATCCGCGGTGCCCGAGCATGGGGTTGGACTCGTGGAGCTGCTCGCAGCGGTGGCGGATGGCATCCGGGGACAGGCCGGTGACCTTGCTGAGCTTCTCAACGCCGGCGTCATCCTTGGGGGTGAACTCGTGCAGCGGCGGGTCGATCAGCCGGATGGTGACCGGCTTGCCGTTCATGGCCTTGAAGATGCCCTCGAAGTCGGCGCGCTGGATGGGCAGCAGCTTGGCCAGGGCCTTCTTGCGGGCCTCCTGGCTCTCGGCCACGATCATCTCCTGGATGGCCAGGCGGCGCTCCTCGGTGTCGAAGAACATGTGCTCGGTGCGGCAGAGGCCTATGCCCTCGGCGCCGAGGCGCACGGCGTTCTCGCTGTCGTAGGGGGTGTCGGCGTTGGTCCGGACCTTGAGGGTGCGGATCTCGTCGCACCACTTCAGCAGGGTGCGGAACTCCTCGGTCTGCTCGGGCTTCTTGAGCGGCAGGGCGGAGGTGAAGACCTCGCCGGTGGTGCCGTTCAGGGTCAGCTCGTCGCCCTGCTTCACGACCTTGCCGCCGACGGTCAGCTGCTTGGCGGCGTAGTCGATGTTCAGGCTCTCGGCGCCGACGATGCAGCACTTGCCCCAGCCGCGGGCCACCACGGCCGCGTGCGAGGTCTTGCCGCCGGTGGCGGTGAGGATGCCCTGGGAGGCGTGCATGCCGCCGACGTCCTCGGGGCTGGTCTCCTTGCGGATGAGGATGACCCGCTTGCCGGCCTTGGCCATCTCCTCGGCCTCGGCGGCGGTGAAGACCGCCTGGCCGGAGGCGGCGCCGGGCACCGCGTCGATGCCCTTGCCGATCAGCAGCTCCTTGAGCTTCTGGGTGCCGACCTTGGCGACGTCGATCACCGGGTAGAAGACGCCCTCGATCTGCTCGGGGGTGATGCGGCTGACGGCCTGCTCCTTGGTGATCAGACCCTCCTTGACCATGTCCACGGCGATCTTGAAGGCCGCGGAGGGCAGGCGCTTGCCGGTGCGGCACTGGAGCATGTAGAGCTTCTGCTCCTCGATGGTGAACTCGAGGTCCTGCATCTCCTTGTAGTACTTCTCGAGGGTCTTGCGGACCTCGCAGAGCTGCTTGTAGGCGACCGGCAGGCGCTTCTCGAGCTCGATCAGCTTCATGGGGGTGCGGATGCCGGCGACCACGTCCTCGCCCTGGGCGTTGATCAGGCAGTCGCCGTAGAACTCGTTGGCGCCGCTGTTGGGGTCGCGGGTGAAGCAGACACCCGTGCCCGAGGTCTCGCCCTTGTTGCCGAAGACCATCTGGACCACGTTGACCGCGGTGCCCACCAGGTCGGTGATCTTTTCGACGCGGCGGTAGGTGACCGACTTCTCCGCCTCCCAGGAGCCGAAGACCGCGCGGATGGCGCCCCACAGCTGCTCGATCGGGTCCTGCGGGAAGTCCTCGCCCTTCTTGCTCTTGTAGAAGGCCTTGAACTCGGCGCAAAGCGCCTTGAGCTGCGCGGCGTTGAGCTCGGGATCGGTCTTGACGCCGGCCTTCTGCTTGGCGTGGTGGAGCATCTCCTCCATGGGCTCCTTGGACAGGCCCATGGCGGTGGTCGAGAACATCTGGATGAAGCGGCGGTAGCTGTCGTAGGCGAAGCGGGCGTTGCCGGTGGTCCGGGCCAGGCCCTCGACGGAGACGTCGTTGAGGCCCAGGTTCAGGATGGTCTCGAGCATGCCCGGCATGGAGCGGGCCGCGCCGGAGCGCACCGAGACCAGCAGCGGGTCGCTGGCGTCGCCGAGCTTCTTGCCGGTGACCTTCTCGAGCTTCTTGACCGCCTCCAGGACCTCCTTGTCCAGGCCCTTGGGAAGCTTGCGGCCGAGCGTGTAGTACTCGGCGCAGGTCTGGATGGAGATGGTGAATCCGGCCGGAACCGGCAGGCCGATGGAGGTCATTTCCATCAGGCCGATGCCCTTGCCGCCGAGGACGTCCTTGGTCAGGTCCTTGCCCTTGGCCTCCGCCTTGCCGGCGCCGTAGAAGAAGACGTGCTTCTTGCCCATCTGAGCCTCCAAAGAATGTCCGTTGGGTTGCGGTCGACTGGCCGCAAACGACCCGCCGCATGGTATCACCCGAGACAGTCCTGTCAAAAGAAGAATGGCGGCGGCCGGACCTCACACCCGCCGCGGCGGACCCCCGGCCCTGGCAATCGGCCCGCGGGCGGCTAGAATTCCGGCATCATGGATTTCCAGCACCTGCTCAGGCGCGCCGTGGAGATGGAGCCGCTCTCCTGTGCGGAGGCCGCCGCGGCCATGGACGCCATCATGGACGGTCAGGTCAGTCCGGTCCGGCTGGCCGCCTTCCTGGTGGCCCTGCGGGCCAGGGGCGAGACCGCCGCCGAGATCGCCGGCTTCGCCCGGTCGATGCGCGAGCACTCGGTGAAGATCGCCGCGCCGGCGGGGGCGATCGACACCTGCGGCACGGGCGGCGACGGCCAGTGCACGCTGAACGTCTCGACGATCGCGGCTCTGGCGGCGGCCGGCGCAGGCGTGCCGGTGGCCAAGCACGGAAACCGTTCGGTGTCCAGTTCCTGCGGCTCGGCCGATCTCCTCGAGAAGCTCGGCGCCAGGATCGACTGCGAGCCGGCCGTTGCCGAGAAATGCCTGGCTGACTGCGGTTTCGCCTTCCTCTTCGCGCCCCGATATCACCCCTCGATGAAGCACGCCGGGCCGGTCCGCAAGGAGCTCGGCCTGCGCACGGTCTTCAACCTGCTCGGGCCGCTGACCAACCCGGCGGGCGTGAAGCGCCAGGTGATGGGTGTCTACGACCGCAGGCTGCTGCGCACCGTGGCCGAGGCGCTCCTGGCGCTCGGCGCCGAGCGCGCCCTGGCCGTCCACAGCCACGACGGCCTCGACGAGATCAGCCCGGGCGCGCCCACCTCCTTCGCCGAGGTCCGGGACGGCCGGATCGTCGAGGGCGAGATCGACCCGGCCAGGTTCGGGATGGAGCCGGTGGCGGCCGGGGCGCTGCGCGTCGCCGGGATAGAGGACTCTGCCGCGGCCGCGCGGGCCATTCTCGAGGCCAGGCCGCACCCGGCCCGCCAGGCGGTGGTCCTGAACGCCGGCGCGGCGCTGATGGTTGCAGGCAGGGCCGCGGACCTCCGCGAGGGGATGGAACTGGCCTGCCGGTCGCTGGCCACCGGGGCGGCCGCCGCCGTGCTTGAGAAGTTCGTCGCCGGAAGCCGGGCGGGCGGTTAGAATCAGTGGGCCGCGCACTGCTGGCGGCCGAAGGAGACGGCACATGAAGGTTAAGGTTATCGTTCACGAAGCTGAGGAGGGAGGCTACTGGGCCGAGGTCCCGGCCATCCCCGGTTGCGCCACTCAGGGAGAAACCTTCGAGGAACTCCTCAAGAACCTCTATGAGGCGGTGGAGGGCTGTCTTTCTGTGGACGTCCGCAAGGTCAAGAAGAACGCCCGCAGGGATCGCATAGTCGAAATCGCCATATGAAGGCGTTTTCCGGCAAGGAACTGGCGCGCGTATTGGAGCGTCACGGCTGGTTGCTCATGCGCGTCCACGGCAGCCATCACATTTACGGCCGGCCCGGGAGCATTGTTAGGCTCTCAGTTCCCATCCACGGCAACCAGTCGCTGAAGCGAGGCCTTCTGCGGCATCTCGTCAAGATGGCGGGGCTACGAGAGGCCGACCTGTAGGATAGAGATGCAGCGGTCTTGAGCGTCGATGCAGTCGACGTGGTCACCGGTTGGGCCAGTTGCGAGCAAAGACTGGGAAGGAATTGAACGATGTCTGGCCGGAAGAACCGCAATAGACATGTTGTTCTCCCGCCACTTACGGTGCAAAGCATTGCCAGTACGCAGAGTGACGAAGAATTGCTCGACAAATTGCTGGGCGAGCTTAGCCGGACGGCTCCTGGCCCAGGTGACGACCGTAAGCTTGCGCTTGGCCTCCCAAAATTACCCAGGGGCTTGCGTGCAATGGCCGCGACGCACTGCTTAGATGTCAGCATGACATTGGATGACCTGGGTTGGCACTTCGGGAATCATCGCGATCTGAAGCTCTATGAGGAAACCAGGAATGGGCTTCGGGAGCTCGGGTTGTCCGAGATGGCCGAGCTTTTCGAAGAAGCCTACTCAATAATGGCTCCACATTGGAGCGAGATGATCAAACTGTCCGCAGACGAATGGATCTCCTGGTATTCTGATTCTGGGGTGAAGAAGCAAATCGAGCCCTTGGACCGCAGTTTCTCTAGCCTCATGGACAAACTCCCTCACCGAAGCATCCTGGATCAGTGGGTTGCCTATACCCGGAGATTCCCCGAAAGGGTTGTGGCTGCCAGTGAAGACAAGGATTGCTGATCTGCCCCTCGCTCTTGACTACGAACCGGTCAAGCGCTAGAGTGTCCTCGGCACTTCTAGAGGGAGACGCGCATCATGCTCGAGATCGACAAGCTCCTCGCGGAACTGGCCGAGAAGAACGGCTCCGACCTGCATCTCAAGGTCGGCCGCCCGCCGATCTTCAGGCTGGCCGGCAACATGGTCGGCACTGGCTACGAAGAGATCTCGCCCAACGACATGCGCGACGGCATCTACCGGCTGATGGCCGCCTCGGTCCGCAAGCGCTTCGAGGAGAACCTGGAGGCCGACTTCTCGTACGAGGTCCCGGGGCTGGCCCGCTTCCGCGTGAACGTCTTCGTCCAGCGCGGGCAGATCGGCGCGGTCTTCCGGCTGGTGCCCATCGAGGTGCCGACCATCGACAGCCTGGGCCTGCCGCCGGTCCTCAAGGTCCTGGCCGACCGCCCCAACGGCCTGGTGCTGGTGACCGGGCCGACCGGCTCGGGCAAGTCCACCACCCTGGCCTGCATGATCGAGCACATCAACACCACGCGTCCGGTGCACATCGTCACCGTCGAGGATCCCATCGAGTTCGTCTACACCGACCAGCTGGCCACCATCAACCAGCGCGAGCTGGGCATCGACACCAAGGAGCTGCACTCGGCGCTGCGCGCCGTGCTCCGCCAGGACCCCGACGTGATCCTGATCGGCGAAATGCGCGACCGCGAGACGATGAACTTCGCCATCACCGCGGCCGAGACCGGCCACCTGGTCTTCTCGACGCTGCACACCAATGACGCCAAGCAGACCCTGGACCGCATCCTGGACTCGTTCCCGGACCAGGCCCAGCAGATCCGCATGCAGATGGCCCTGCTGCTGCGCGGGGTGGTCAGCCAGCGTCTGCTGCGCCGGGCCGACGGCATGGGCCTGGTGCCGGCCATGGAGATCCTGGTCAACACCGCGCACATCACCGAGCTGATCGAGAAGGGCTCCACCCGCGAGCTCGAGAAGGCCATCGCCGAGGGCCGGCACTACCAGATGCAGACCTTCAACCAGTCGCTGCTCGACCAGGTCAAGGGCGGGATGGTCACCGAGGACGAGGCCCTGGCGAGTTCCCCGGCGCCCGAAGAGCTGCGGCTGGGACTGCGCGGCGTGACCAAGGGCTCGGCGGCCGCGGGCATCGACCTGGACTTCGGCGACGTCAACCCCGGGGCGGCCAAGACCAAGTCGGCGGGCGGCGGCGGCAAGCCGGCCGACTCCAACAAGCCCAAGATGTCACGAGGGTTCGAGTTCTAGCCGTTTCTCAGTCCGCCGGCTCCGGAGGGGTGCAGGCCAGGCTCAGAGCGGGCCAGTCGACGGTGTCGATCTCCTCCTGGGTGATGGCCGGCATGTGCCGGAACTTCTCGAATTCCCAGGCGCGGAGCTCCAGGTAGTCCAGATACGTGAAGCGCACCTGCCGCACGGGCAGTGAGCGGGTCGCCTCGTTCCCCACGGGTCCCACGATGTTCATCGCATCCGTCCTCGGCCACAGGCTCGCGTTATGCTTATCGGCAGGCGGCCATCCAGGGATAACCAAATACTCGAATCAGGCATTCCTGACGGGTCGGGCCCGGGCGCCACGGAGCGTTCTGCCCTTGTGCGAAACGGCCCATCCCGGTAGGTTACGTTCCGCCGCGGCGAAGGTGCGGCTGGGGAGGCTGGTGCCATGAAGCGTGGAACCTGGACGTTGACGGACGTTGCCAGGGGCATCTGGCAGGACGAATTCGAGGTCACCTCGCGTCGGGCCGGGGCCCGCCGGGGGCCGGCCTGGTCGATCCGCAAACGGACGCTGCGCGGGGGGCTCACCGACGGCGTCGAGGTCGTGGAGGTCGACAACGGCGCCTTCGCCTTCACGGTCCTGCCCACCCGCGGGATGGGCATCTGGCGCGGCGCCTATCGGGGCCTGGACGTGGCCTGGAACGCGCCGGTGGTCGGACCGGTCCACCCCAAGTTCGTGGACCCCGGCGACCGCGGAGGGTTGGGCTGGCTGCAGGGCTTCGACGAGGTCATCGTGCGCTGCGGCCTGGAGTCCAACGGCGCGCCGTGCACCGACGTGGTCGTCGACAACAACGGCAATCGCTCCGAGGTCCGTCTGCCGCTGCACGGCAGGATCGCCAACCTCCCGGCCAACCGGCTGGTGGTCGAGGTGCTCCCCGGCGACCCGGCCGAGCTGGTCGTGACCGGCGTCGTCGACGAGTCCATGCTCTTCGGTCCGGGGCTGCGCCTGATCTCGCGCGTCTCCACCAAGGCCGGGAGCAGCGTGCTGTCCATCGACGACCGGGTCGAGAACCTCCGGGCCATCCCCAGCGAGATCGAGCTGCTCTACCACTGCAACTTCGGCGCGCCCTTCCTGGAGGCCGGTTCCCGCCTGGTCGCGCCGGCCGTGAACGTCTCGCCGCGCGACCCGCGCGCCGTCGAGGGCATTGCCGAGTACGACCGGTACCTCGGGCCCACGGCCGGGTACGTCGAGCAGGTCTACTTCTACGAACTGGCCGGCGCCAGGGACGGCCGGACACTCGCGGCCCTGGTCAACTCGACCGGCGACAAGGCCGCCGTGGTTCGCTTCCGGCTAGACGAGATGCCCTGCCTGACGCAGTGGAAGAACACCCAGGCCCTGGCCGACGGTTACGTCACGGGTCTCGAACCCGGCACCAACTACCCCAACCCCAAGCCCTTCGAGCGCGAGCGGGGCAGGGTGATCCGCCTGGCCCCGGGCGGCAGCCACCGGGCGAGGCTCGACCTCGAAATCCTCGACTCGGCCCGGGCGGTCTCGTCCCTGGAGCGGGAGGTCGCCGCGCTGGTCGGCGGCAAGTCCCCCAAGGTGCACCGGGTCCCCCGGCCGGAGTGGTCCTCCGCTGCCCGGAAGAGGCGATAGCCCTGACTTGCCTCCGCCGGGTTCCCGGCTATAATCCCGCGGCGTGAGCCGCAAGCGCGATAGCACCAGGGAGCTTCCCGTCCTCGAGCCTGGGCAGATCTCCAAGCTCAGCGACGAGGAATTGATGCGCCGCTGCCAGCGCGGCGAGACCGATACTTTCGATGAGCTCTTCTCCCGGTACGAGACCGCCACCCTGGCGCTGCTCACCCGGCTGCTTGGCGAGCGCAGCGCCGCGGAGGGGCTGGCCCAGGAGGCCTTCCTGCGCATCTACCGGGACGCCGACAGCTACGAATACCCGCGGCGCTTCTCCACCTGGTTCTTCACCATCGTCAGGAACCTCGCCAAGAACGAGCTGCGCTACCGCAAGCGCCACCCGGCCCGGAGCCTGGACGACGCCGGGGCCTCCAGCGTCAACGACACCAGCCAGCACTCGGCCATCGACGAGGTCAAGGCCCCGACCAGCACGCCGCTGTCCAGCATCGTCAGCAAGGAGGTCCTCGACCGCCTGCACGCGGCCATAGCCGAACTGCCCGAGCCGGAGCGCGAGGCGCTCATGCTGCACCGCTTCGGCAACCTCAAGTACCGGGAGATCGCCGACGTGGTCGGCGCGCGCCTGGGTACGGTGCGCTCCCGGCTGCACTCGGCTCTGAGCCGCCTGCGCCAGAGCCTGGGCGACCTGGACGACCGGCTTCTCGGTCGCCCCTCTGGCGACAAAGACTCGGAGAATTAGCCGATGCCGGTGTATGCAACAGTGTGGGAGCCGAACGGGCCATGAGCGCGGCCGACTGCGAACGCCTTCGTCCTTACCTGCTCGACTATGTGGTCGGGGAGCTCGATCCCGGCGAGGCCGAGCGCCTTCAGCTGGAGAAGCACCTGGCCGACTGCATCGACTGCCGGGCGGCCATGGAGGAGCTCCGCGGCACCGGCCGGGCCCTCGAGGCGGTCCGGGCCTTCGACTCCCAGCTAAACGAGAAGGTTCGCCAGGACATATCCCGCCGCGCCCGGCAGGAGGCGGAGAAGCTCCGCGCGGCGCACGGTGCCGGGCGTCCGGCGCCGGCCGGCCGGCCGGTGCCCGCGCTGGCCTGGCTGATGCTGGCCGGCGGCACGGCGGCGGTGCTGGCCGGCGTGGCCCTGGTGCCCAGACTCGGCCTGCTCTCCGCCCCACGCGGCGCGACCGTGGTGGCCTCGTCCGGCGCCGGTTTCCCGGCGGAGTTCAGCCCGGGCGCGGCCGTGAGCGTGCCGGGCGGGGCTCTGCTGCACCTCAAGCTGGCCGATGGCTCGGACCTCAAACTCCGCGGGCCGGCCGAGGCCGCCCTGGCCGGCGGCGGCGCCCCGCTGCGCATCACCCGGGGCATCGCCTGGCTGTCAGCCGGCAGGGCCCTTGAGGCCGTCGGGCTGGAGCCCCTCCGCAGGCTGGAGCTGGCTCCCGAGGCCCAGGCGGTGATCGAGTCGCGGCCGGCCGACGACGAGCCGGCCTGCGTGATCGTGCTCGGCGGCACGGTCAGCTACTCGGCTCCGGGCGGCGACGGCCAGCTCGGCCAGAACCAGACGCTCACCGTGCGGCAGGGCACCGGCCAGCCTTCGGTCCGGCCGTCCAGGGCCACCGAGCTGACCCCCTGGTGGACCAGCCTGCCGGGGTCCGATGGTCGCGGTAACCTTCCTTAAGGGTTTGGCGGTTGGCGCCGTCATCGCGGCGCCGGTCGGGCCGATCGGTGCGCTCTGCGTGCGCCGCACCTTGGCCGCCGGGCGCCGGTGCGGCATCGTTTCGGGGCTGGGTGCGGCCACCGCCGACGCGATGTACGGGGCCGTTGCCGCCCTGGGCGTGAACTGCGTGGCGGACTTCATGATCCGGCAGCAGGCCTGGCTGGGAATCATCGGCGGGGCGTTTCTCTGCTGCCTGGGCGTCAAGGCCTTCCTGGCCAAGCCGCAGGAGAAGTCGCCTCCGGCCAGCCGCTCGACCCTGCTGGGCTACTATGCCTCGACCCTGCTCCTGACGCTGACCAATCCCCTGTCGATCATCGCCTTCGTCGCGATCTTCGCGAGCCTGGGGCTGGCCAGCGCCGGCGTGAGCGGCTTCTCTACCGTGGTCCTGATCCTGGGCGTGTTCCTGGGCTCCGCCATGTGGTGGCTTCTGCTGAGCGGCAGCGTGGGCGTGTTCCGGGGGCGGTTCAACGCCAGCGGCCTGCGCTGGGTGAATCGGATATCCGGGGTCATCATCGTGTGCTGCGGCCTGCTGGCCCTGACGGCCGGCATCATCCGCATGGGCTGAGGCCCGCCGTCAGCGGCCGACGCTGCGCAGCATCAGTTCCACCGCCAGCTCCGGGAAGTCCGCGGCGAAGGCCCCGCAGGCCGCGAAGACGTAGTCGCGGTCGATCCGGAGCTCGGCGTCGGCGGGTGGCAATAGCGCCTCGCGGCGGTGAGACCGGAGCGCGCTCTCCAGTCGCTCCAGGCCGCCGCCCAAGGCGGCCAGCGCCCCGCCCGAGCCGACCACCAGCCGCACCGAGCGCAGGTCTCGACCGCGGACGGGGACGCGCCCGTCGGGCAGGACCGCCCCCGGGATAACGCGCCCGGCGTGGCGCAGCAGGCCCAGCTCGGTGCAGGCCGCGGCCAGGTCCCGGGAGAGAGCCTGCTCCGCGGCAGAGGAGGGCAGGGCGGCCAACGGCTTGGGCTTGCCCTTCCGGCCCATCGCCGCCCAGGCCGACTCGGCGCTGGCGAAGACGCCGAGGTCGCCCTCCACCGTCCGGCGCGAGACCACCTGGGCGTCGAGGTTGCCCGGCGAAGGGCTCCTCACCACCGAGTGCACGTCGGTGGTGGCCCCGCCCACGTCGAGGACGACGAGGTCGCCGACCTTGGCCGAGAGCAGTTCGGCGGCGCGAAGCACCGCGGCCGGCACCGGGCTCACCCGGCCGCCGGCGAGCTTCCTGAGCTCCTCCATCCCCGGGGCGATGACCAGTCGCTCGGCGAAGATCCGCTGGATCACCGCGCGCGCCGGCTCGACGTTGAGCTCGTCGAAGCGCGGGTAGACGTTCTCAACCATTTTCACGTCGCGACCAGCGGCGGCGAAGGCCGCGCGGACGTCGTCCTGGAGCGCGGCGTTGCCGGCGAAGATCGTCGGGCAGTCGAGCCCGAGCCCGGCGACGGCCTTGGCGTTGGCCAGGACTGTCTCCTCCTCGCCGTCCTCGACGCCGCCGGCGAGCATGACCAGGTTCGGCTTGATGGCGGCGAGCTTCTTGAGTTGGCGCTCGCCGAGCCGGCCGGCGGTCACGAGCTTCACGTTTGCGCCGGCGCCGAGCGCGGCCTCCTCGGCGGCGCGGGTGGTCAGGTCCCGGGTCAGGCCGTGGACGGTCATGCGCAGTCCGCCGGCCGCGGAGCTCGTGGCGTAGACCCGGGCGGCGTCGTCCAGCGCCAGGCCGCAGGAGGCCTTCAACCGCTCGCCGGCTTCGCGGAGGCCTAGCGAGACGTCGGCCGGAGTGGTCAGCGCCGTCGCGCGGCCGAGGATCTTCCCGTCGCCGAAGGCCAGGGCCTTGGTGATGGTGCTGCCCACCTCGACGGTGATGATCTCGGCGCGCCGCGAGGTCATTTGCGGAGGCGCCTCACGATCAGGCTGGCCACGTCGAGGCCCTTGGTGCCGCGGCCGAAGCCGGCATCCAGGCCGCACTCGCGGGCGAACTCGTCCGTCACCTGGGGCCCGCCACCGACGAGCAGGATCCGGTCGCGCACGCCCTTCTCGACGCAGAGCTGGTGGAGCTTGGAGAGGTTCGCGCGGTGGACCTCGCCGTGGCTGACGATGGTGCTGGCCAAGAGCACCTGCGCGCCGAACTCGACGGCGGCATCGACCAGTTTGCCCGGCGGCACCGAGGTGCCCAGGTTCCGACAGGCGAAGCCGAACTTCTCGATGCCGCCGTGCTTGATGTCCAGGATCTCGCGGAGGCCCGCCGAGTGCTCGTCGTTGCCGAGCGTCCCGGCGACGGCTTTCAGCCCCTTGGAGCGGACGAAGGCGGTGATCTCCTCGGGCGGGAGCAGTTCGGGCTTGGCCTCGAACTTGAGCGCCGAGCGGTTGATGCCCCGCGTCACCCGGCCCTTGACCTCGACCAGTGTCCCCTCGGCGGGGTGCATCACCGCGCTGTGGACCACCGCCGCGTCGGCGAGGCCCATGCGTTCGGCGAGCGCCAGCGCCGCGGCCCTGGCTGTCTCCTCCGGTTCAGGGAAGAACATGCTCACCGAGACGAGGCCGTCGCGGGCCCACTCGGCCTCGGGCATGATGCTCGACGGCCGGCCGACGGCGGCCAGGCGCGCGGCGACGTTGTCCTCCGGGTCGAGCTCGTCTATGTAGACGATCTTGCGGTGGTCGCAGAGCGTGCAGCCGCCGATCAGCGTGCAGGGCTTCTTCCCCGAGAGCTCGGCCGGCAGGTGGTTCTCGCCGAAGTGGGCGCAGACCGGCGCGAGGTACTCCGGCTCGCGCCTGACCACTGTGCCGGCGCCCACTCCGCCGGCGAGCTCCCGGCGGATGCCGTCGCCGGCGCGCTCCGGGTAGAGCCCGCTGTCCACGAAGAAGCCGGCCTCGACCGCCTTGAAGTAGCCGCCGGCCTCGACCATCTCCTCGAGGAAGAGGACGGCGCGCTCGGTGATCTCCCGCGCGGCGGCGCCGAGCGGCCCGGAACGGTCGATCTTGACCAGGTCCTTGAGGCCGTCCAAGCCGACCAGCGTCTCCTTGGCCGTGTCCACCGCCCGGACGTTGTTGACGTGCCAGGGCACGTGGCGGGCCTCGTCGCAGGTGATGGTGCTCTGGAGGTCCGCCGAGGTGAGCCGCGAGATGAGCGTGTCCAGGAAATGGAGCGCGTCGGTTTGTGGCTCGTCGGAGGTCGAGTAGCGCGTGTTCTGCTGGGCGCGGAAGCGGTAGCCCGGGAAGAGGTCGCGGAGCGCCACCGCGTAGGGCAGGTCCAGGCGCAGCTTGGGCGCCGGCGGCGCGGTCGGCGGGACGGTCGAGAGCGCGATCAGGTCCTTTCGCATCCCGACCTTCACCGAGAACAGGCTGTTGATGGCGTGCTGGACCAGGAGCTCCGGCGCGATCCGCCAGGCCTCGCTCGCCGTGGCGTTGGCGTTGTGGGCGCCGTCGATCTGGAGCATGCCCGCCCAGGCCATGATGCCCTTGGCCTCGGCGGCGTCGACGTAGGAGCGCAGCATGTTGACGTTGCGGTAGAGCACGTTGTATTGGGGATCCTGGTGGGCGCCGTTGACGCCCTCCTCGGCGAAAAGCACGGCGATCTCCGGCCCGGCAACGCCGCTCACGTAGGAGTGGAAGTTGATGGGGCGCCCGACCTCGTCCTCGATGAGGTCGAGGGCCTTCCGGGTCGCCCGGACCTGCTTCCGGGTGATGGGCACGCCGCCCACGCCCTCGGGCGTGCCCTCGATCAGGCCGTCGAAGTGGCTCTGGCCGAGCGTGCGGATGACCATGATGTGGTCGGCGCCGTGCCAGGCGGCCATGCGCATCCGGCGAATGTCGTCCTCGAACCGCCCGGAGGCGATCTCGGTGGTGATCACGCAATCGGGCTGCGGGTCGATCCCGCCGAAGGCCGGCGCGGAGGCGAGTGCCTGCCCGGCCTTGAGCGGCTCGGAGCACTGCGAGTAGCCGAAGGGCCCGAGCTGCGCGCCGCCGGGTGCGCGCCAAGTCCAGCCGCGACGGCGCGGACGGTACTTCTCGAGGCCCCTGAGGAGCTTCTTGACGTCGAGCTTCTTGGAGGGGTCAAGCGCCATCGCCGACCTCCTCCCAACCTTGTCCGGCGGCCAGCATCCGGCCGGCCTCGACGAAGGTGATAGTGCGCTTCTTCGCCAGGCGCAGCACGAGGCCCCCGGCGCCGAGGCCCAGGAGCCCGCGCTGGACGGCGCCGGCGACCACCCGGCCGGCCTCCACCGAGGAGAGCCCGCCGCGGAGCAGCACCGAGCGCTCGATGGACGGCGTCGTGTGCGTGCGGGCCAGTTCCACGAGCGGGTTCACGGCCTGCTCGGCGAGCTGCCAGAACCGGGCGCGGAGCTGGTCGTCGGAGAGGCTTCGCAGGTGGGACCGGCGCTGGTCGAAGCTTGCGTTGCTCACGGTTTCACCTTGTCGGCCCCATTGGTCCTATCGGTCCTATTCGTCCTATCGTTCCCCCTCGCCGCCACGCGCGCCCGGTAAAGCCTCTCCGTGAACCCGCCCTCTTCCAGGAACTGGCCCTCGAGCCGCTTCAGCTGCTGGTCCAGCAGGTAGTTGGCCTGGTGGATCAGGCAGACGGCCGCGTTGGCGGCAACTGCTGGCGGGCTGGACTCGAAATGGGACCGGTAGGACGCATAGGACCTATTCGACAGATAGGCAAGGCGACGGATGGCCTGGGCCTCCGGGTGGTCCTTGCCCCAGAGGGGAAGGGCGCGCTGGCGCAGGAAGTCCTCGTAGTCGAGGAGGAGTTCCTCGAGGCTGGCGCGGGCCACGCCGGTGAGCTTGAGTTCGGTCTTCCGCGAAGTGCCCGAGGCTTGGCTGCCCTCGGCGATGTTCTGCTTGCCGCTACGGGCGGCCTGGACCATCTGGTCGTGGGTGCGCGAGCGGCGGTCGATGAACCGGTCGCAGAAGACGACGGTGGCGTCGTAGATGATCTCGGCCATCTGGTAGGATTTCAGAGAGCGATAACCGCCATGAGGCGGAATCAGCCCGGGGCGGGAGGCGCCCGGCGATGGGTGGTGGCTCATGATTTCACTCCTTCATTCCGATAGGTCCTAGCGGTCCTACTGGTCCTATTTCCTGCTCCACAAACTCCTTCGTCGCCCGAATATCCTCTGCAACGAACTTGAGGTCCTCCGCTGCCAGGCTCCCGCCGGCGTGCTTCACGGCGTTCTTGATGTACGACCTCCGCAGCTTGTCCAGGTCCATCTCCCGCACCCGCAGCTGCTCGAACTGCTCGGGGATGACGATGCTCTGGCCCGGGACCTCCTCGGCCGGGTCGCCGAGCCGGACCTCGATGCCGTTGGCGCGCGCGAAGCTGAGCTGCGCCGTCGGATGCTTGCCGGCACCGGTGTACTCCGACTCCTGGACGACGATGGTCTGGTCCGCGGGCATCTCGGCGGCGAGGACCAGCGCGGCGGCAAGCGACGTGTTCCCGGCCGGGCCGCGCTCCAGACCCTCAAGGCAGGCGAGGGCCTCGGTGGCCCAGAAGACCTGGCCCTGGGTGACCGACACGTAGCGGTCCATGTAGCGCAGGCTGCGCGCGGCGTTCAAGGGCACGTCGGCGCGGTCCGGCCAGGAGGCGAAGGGCACGCCGAAGCCGGTGTGGCCGGTGGTGCAGCTCTTCTTGTTAAAGGCCGCATCGCTGGCCATGTGCAGGCCTTCGATGTCGATGCTCGCGGCGACGACCTTGGTACGGTCGCAGCCGAGCTTCCGGAGGCCGCGAGCCGTGCCAGTGACGTTGCCGCCGCCGGCGTGGGTGATGATCACGGCGTCCGGGTCGCGGCCGACCGCGGCGCGGACGCCCTCGGCCACCTCGGCGCCGAGCGTCTCGATCCCGGCGACCGAGAGCGGCGTGTAGAGCGAGGCGTTGAAGAAGCCGGTCTCGTCTAGGACGGCGAGCAGCATGGCGAAGAGCTCCGGTCCCACCGAGAGCTGGAGCACCTCGGCGCCGAGCGCCTCGCACTTCCGGCCCTTCTCCACTATTTCGGGCTGCCCGACGCCGCGGGAGTCGAAGACCTCCTGGACCACCACGCAGCGGAGGTTGGCCGCCGCGGCCTGGCCGGCCACCGCGGCTCCGTAGTTGCCGCTCGTCGCCGCGGCCACTCCCGGGAAGCCCCGCTTCTTAGCCTCGTGGACGGAGAGCGACGCCCGCCGGTCCTTGAAGCTACCCGAGGGGTTGGCGGCCTCGTCCTTCAGGAAGATCCGCGCGCCCTTGCCCTTGGCGCAGTGCTTCCGGACGAGCGCGGTGAGGTTGTTGAGCTCGAGGAGCGGCGTCCCGCCGACGTGCGCCGCCTTCTGGATGGCCCGGACCTGGTCGAGCGAGTAGCCGACGGCGGCCATCATCCCTTCGTAGTCGAAGGCCAGCTTCCCGCGGCGGAAGCCCGAGTAGTCGACGGTCGAGGACTTCCGGAGAATCTCCTCCCGGCGGGCCATGATCTCGGCGTATCTCATGGCGCGCCGCCCTTGGCCATGAGCTCCTTGAGCCGCCGCCGGACATCGATGAGCTCCGGCACGCAGCCGCCGAAGTCGTGGTCGAACCGGGGATTGACGGCGAGGAGCTTCCCGTGCAGGACGCGGCCAGCCTGGGTCTTGACCGAGATCTTCGCGCCAATCCTGCCGGCCTTCTGGGCCCAGCCGCGGACGCGCATCACCAGTGGCACCGCGGCGGTCTCCGGCGGCAGGTTCGGCGAGCGCTCGCCGGGCGCGAGCAGGACGGCCGATATCTCCACCCAGTCGCCGACGGTGGCGGACTTCCGTTTCAGAGGCTTCTTCATGACTTCCTGAGCGCTGCCAACCGAGGCACCGGGAGATCCTTCATGGAGACGAGCCCCGGCGCGGCGGCGGCCACGAGCGGCACCATGTTGACGGCCAGTGACGCCGTGCCGATCCCGCCGGCCATCTCCGGCTCGACCTTCAGGTCGATGTTCGGCACGCCCTTGATGACGATCCGGTCGCGCGTGACCGTGCCCTCGGCACCGGGCTCGATCTGCTGGGGGTGGACGAGCTCGATCACCTTCCTGCCGCGCCTCAGACCCACGGCGGTGTGCCGGCAGCCGGCCACCATCCCGGGCGGGACGACGATGTGCTCGCCGCGCCGACGGCGCTTGGCGATGATCGGCGCGCGCTCCTCGCGGACCGCGTCGAGCTCCAGTCCCAGCGCATCGGCAATCATGGCCACCGACTGCTGGAAGCCGATGTGGCCGAGGACCTTCCCGGTCTTGAGGCCGTCCCGGAAGGCCGCCGGCGACAGACCGATGCCCTGGGTCTGCATGACCATCCCTCCGTAGGGCGAGAGGTCGTTGACCCGCTCGGCGTAGATGCTCTCCACGCGCCGGCAGACGCCGGTCAGCGTGATGATGAGCAGGTCGAGGACGAAGCCAGGGTTGATCCCGGTGCCCAGGACGGTGACGCCGGCCTTCCTCGCCAGGCGGTCGATCCGCGCGGCGGAGCGCGGGGCGCGCGCCGCCGGGTAGGCCATCTCCTCGGCGATGGAGACCACGTCCAGGCCGGCGGCGATGCCCGCCTCGATGACGGGCAGCTCCTCGGCGACGAGCGACCCGGTCGCGGTCATGACGAGCTGGGCCTTCGTCTTCCTGGCCGCGGTAGCGATGTCCGGGTAGATCTTCCGGCCGCGGGCCGCCGGCGCCTTGAGATGGGCACCGAGGTCCGCCCCGTGGAGCTCCGGCCGGCGGGCCACCGCGCCGACCAGTTCGATGCCGCGCTTCTCGAGGGCGATCCGGGCCATGAGGCTGCCCATTGCGCCCAGACCGCACTGGAGGACTCTTGTCATCGGACCTTCCGTCCCTTCTGCTCGATGTGGGCGCCGATCAGGTCGAAGAGCATCCGCGCCGCGGTCTTCGCGGTGATGCCTGCCGGGTCGGCGTCGCCCGAGACCTCCACCAGGTCGGCGGCGTCGGCGCGCCGGCCGAAGAAATCCATGGCCCAGAGCGCCTCGCGCGTCGAGATGCCGCCCGGCTCCGGGTTCTCGACGCCCGGGACGCTGCCGGCCTCGATGACGTCCATGTCGATGCTAAGGTAGAGCGGTCCGCCTCCGGCGATCTGCGTCGCCCGCCGGCAGGCCTTCTCGATGCCGGTCTTGGCCACCTGCCAGGAGGTGATGGCTTCGACGCGGTGCTTCGCGAGCCACTCCACCTCCTCGGCCTCGGGCGCGCTCATGCCCAGCACGACGGTCCGCCGCGGGTCGACCCGGCCGGACTCGACCAGCCGCCTCACGACGCAGGCGTGGGAGTCGCGGTCCCCGTGGTAGGCGTCGATGCAGTCCGGGTGCGCGTCCATGTAGATCAGGCCCCAGCGGCCCCCGGCGGCCTCGAGCACCGGGCGGGTCACCGAGTGGTCGCCGCCGAGCATCACGTTGAGTCGCCCGGGCTCGATCGGCGGTGCAGCCGCGGCGATCCGGCGCCGGACGTCGGCTCGTTTCGCCCCGGCCAGGTCAACGTCGCCGAGGTCGACGAGGCCGCCGTGGTCTGGGAACTGGAAACCGGAGGAGGTCCGGGCCGTGTTCCAGATACGGCTCGCCTCGCGGATGGCCTTCGGCCCGCGCTTGGCGCCGAGTCTGCCGGTGCCGGCGCCGCAGTCGGTGGGGATGCCCCATATGACCGCGTCGGCGTTGGAGAGGCTGGCCGGCCGGCTGCCGGCGAAGGCGGGGCTGGCTTTCAGGAATCGTGCCATTGGAGAGGACCCTCCAGGCGGCTGCTCCGGCCGGATTGTACCGCCGGGGCTGCGCCGCTCAACAGGAATCCGCCTTCCGGCGCTGGTCTGGGGTCATGCCTTGCGACGGCGGCGGGGAGGCGGATAATCGCCGGCGGAGGGGCGCATGACGGATTCCCGAGGTTCCAAGGCATCTCCGGGCCGGAAGGCCGGCGGACCGGTGGCGCGGTTCGCCGACCCGCCGCGCGAGTTCTCTCTCGTGCCCTTCTGGTTCTGGAACGACGAGATCACCGGGGAGGGGATCCTCCGGCAAATCGCCGACTTCGAGGCCCACGGCGTCTTCGGCTTCGTCCTCCACCCGCGCGTCGGGCTGCCGCGCTCGATCGGCTGGATGAGCGAGCGCATGCTCGGCTTCATGCGCGTCGCCGTCGAGGAGGCCGCCCGGCGCGGGATGCAGGTGATCTTCTACGACGAGGGCATGTATCCGTCGGGCTCGTCCTGCGGGCAGGTGGTCGCCGAGAATCCGGCCTTCGCCTGCCGCGGGCTGGTCTGCCGGGAGCTCGCCGAGGGCGAGCGCGCGCCGGAGTTGCCGGCCGGCCACAACCTCGTCGCCGTGGTCCGGCGCGCGGGCGGCGGGCGCCTCGCGGTGATCGACCGGCCGGTCGGCTCGGTCATCCGCGGGCTGCACTTCGCCGATCCGGACCCGCCGCGCCACCCGGGGCCGGACCGGCCCGGCAACCCCGGCAGCCCGCGGCCCGACCCGCCCGAGGACGAACCCCTCGCCGCCGACTTGCTCAACCCCGACGCGATCGACTGCTTCATCCGGCTGGTCTACCAGAAGCTCTACGATGCCTTCAGGCCGCACGTCGGCAAGACCGTCACCGCGTTCTTCACCGACGAGCCCTCGCTCCTCGGACGCGACCCGAAGGTCCGCGGCGCCGTGCCCGGGACGACGGACATCCTCGGGCACGTCAACCGCCTGCTGGGCTACGACTTCACCCCGCACCTGGCGGCGCTGTGGTTCGACGACGAACCGGAGGCCGCGCTCCGGCGCGCCGAGTACGAGCGCGCCGTGCGGCTGCGCCTGGAGGAGACCTACTACGCGCGGCTCTCGGCCTGGTGCGCGGCGCACGGCGTGGCCCTCACCGGCCACCCGCACAGCGAGGACGAGATCGGGCTGCTCCGCCAATTCCACTGGCCGGGCCAGGACCTGGTCTGGCGCTACGTGACGCCGGGAAGCCCCGGCGCCCTCGAGGGCCGGGTCTCGACCATGGCCAAGTGCTCATCCTCGGCCGCGCTGCACCTCGGCCGCCGGCGGAACCTCAACGAGTTCTGCGGGGCCTACGGCCACGGCCTGACCTTTGAGGAGATGAAGTGGCTGGCCGACTGGTGCCTGGTGCGCGGGGTGGACCTGCTCGTCCCGCACGCCTTCTACTACTCGGTGCGCGGGCCGAGGATGGACGAGCGCCCGCCGGACGTGGGGCCCAACAGCCCCTGGTGGGGCCGCTTCCGGCCTTTCGCCGACTATTGCCGGCGGCTCTCCTGGCTCAACGCCGAGGGCCGGCAGGTCTGCGGCGTGGCCGTGCTGGGGCTCTCCGACTGGCTGCCCTGGCGCGCCGCGCGGGCGCTCTTCGAGAGCCAGCTCGACTTCAACTACCTGGAGGCCCGCCACCTCTGGCAGGACGCCGAGGTCGGCGCCGAGGGCATCCGCCTGGCCGGGATGTGCTACCGGGCGCTGGTCCTCGACGGCCTTCCGGCGCTGCCCGCCGAGGCCGAGCCGGCGCTGGCCGCGCTCCGCTCCGCCGGGCGGCTGGTGACCTTCGATCCGGGCCGCCGGGAGCCCTTCCTGGCCGAGGTGGAGCGCCTGGCCGGGCGGGACCTGGCCCTGGAGCCGGCCAACGCCGGCATCCGCTTCCGGCACGTCATCCACGCCGGCGCGCACTTCTACCTGCTCCACAACGAGACGGACCGGCCCTTCCACGGAAGGCTGTGGCCCTCGGCCGCCGCGCCCGGCCGTCAGGCGCTGCGGCTCGACCCCTGGACCGGCCGGGCCTGTGGGATCGACCTGGACGAGCCGCTCGGGCTCGGCGGGTACGAGACGGCGGTCCTGGGGGTTGGGCCGGTCTGACGCAGGAGGAAGCCATGGACTTCGCCAATTCCGCCGGGCCGGGATGCGCCCGGGGCCCGGCCGGGCCCGCCGGCGCCGAGCCCCCGGTTGGCTATCGCTCCGCCGATTCCCGGCGCAGGTTCATGCTGGCCGCCGGGCTCCTGGCCGGCGCGTGTCTCGTCGGCCAGTTCGTCGTCCCCTTCGTGCTCATGCTCGTCTGGATGCCGTTCTTCATGTTCTCGGCCTTCTCCCTGGAGCTGGCCTCGCCCGGGGACGGGGCGTTCTGGAACGGCCGCGTCTGGTACCTGTCCAGGAGCGAGTCGCCGTTTCCGGAGCGTTCCGGCGGCACCGGCCCGTGGCTCTGCAGCCTGGAGCCGGAGGGGCGGTCGGGGCCCGAGAAGGTGGCGGAGCTTCCGCTTTCGCCTGCGCCCCCCACGGCGGCGCCGTCGCGACCGGCGACCAGGGAGCCGGTGCTGCTGGCCGGGAACGACCGTCTCTGGATAGTCTCCGACGCTGCGGTCGGGTTCTTCCAGGACGGGCGGCTGACCTTCCCATCGTCCGACGAGGCGCCGGGCGAGGCCTCGCGGCCATTCCTGCGCGGCGGCCGGCCGGCGGTCGTGGCCGGGTCCAAGGCCGGGCCAGTGGTCAAGGTGCTCGATGGTGGCAGTTGGCGCGTGGCCGAACCTGCTCCGTGGCTGGCCGGCGTGGCATCGTTCTCCGAGCTCCGGGTCGTGGAGGCCGGTGGCGAACTTCATGCCTTTCTGCCTGAGCGGGCAGGGCTCTTTCACCGGAGGAGTTCGACGGGGGACGGCCTGGGTTCCTGGCAGCCGGCGGGGGCGGCTTCGCACGGCCCGTGGGCGGTGCTCGCGCTGGGCGGCAAGCCGGTCCTGTTTCAGTCTTCGCCCGCCGACGGGGCCATTGTCGGCAGGGTCTGGGAGGGCGGAGCCTGGCGGGAGTTCGTCTCTCGCCGCACGTTCGTAGCCGGTGAGATGGGGGCCTTTCCCGGCGGCGGTCCGGAAGACCTGCTTGTGCTCTACCAGACGTTTCCGGGAAGGCTATCGCTGCTCGACGTGTCGCAGGGGCGGGTCCGCTCCCGGACCGGATACGGCCGCGGGTTCCCCTTTTCGGGCGGCTTTGTGCTCCTGTCCGTGCTGCCCGGTGTGCTGGCCGCGCTCCTGTCGCTGGTGCTGGCCTGCCTGCTCTCCGGCCAGATGCGCAGGCATCGGGACTGCGCTTACAGCTGGGAGGGGCGGCGCGCGGTCTTCGCGCCCCTCTGGCGGCGCGGTCTGGCCCACGGCATCGACGCGCTCATCGCCCATGCCCCCTTGGGGGCCGTTGCGGCGGTCTTCCTGTCCCGGTTCGGGGATTTCGAGGATCTGCTCGACCCGGCCTGGCTGCTGTCCCTGCTGGGTCTGGCGGTCGCGGCGGGGGGATGGTCGCTCGCGGCCTTTCTGGTCTTCCGGTTCATGGAGGGCCGCGGCGGTCAGACGCCGGGCAAACGGTTGCTGGGCATCCGGGTCGTGGGACTCGACCTGCAGCCCTGCGGCTTCGGCCGCTCCCTGGTCCGCGGCCTGCTCATGGTCGCCGATAGTTTCTTCAACAACCTGGTGGGCATCATGCTCGTGGCCTTCTCCGAGCGCTGGCAGCGCCTGGGCGACCTGGCCGCGAAAACCATCGTGATCCGCGTTCGCCCCGGCTGATTGCGCGGGCATCGGCAATCGTCAATCGTCAATCGTCAATTTCCGTGGTCCCACGGCGATTACAGATTGCCGATTGCGGATCTGCGATTGCAGAAGTGCCGGGAGCGGTGCCGAGGCCGATGCCTTCTGGCGCTTACGCTGTTTCCCTTTCCGGAAATCTGTGATCGCCAGCCGGCCGCTGGCGTTGATAATCCCGGGCAGCCGGGAGGAGTCCATGCCGGATACCGGGGAACAGCCCGAGAGCGCAGCCAGGCCGGCGCAAGTCCGCACCTGGCGGCCTATGATTCTCTGGAGCGCCGGGATCGTCCTGGTGCTGGGGCTGGCTTGGTTCGTCGGGGCGGTAGTCTGGCCGGTCTGGCTTACCCGCAAGGTCGTGCTCGCCTACTCGGGGCCCGACGCGTACGTGATGATGGCCGGCTACCACGACGCTGCCATTGCCCACCTCGGTGGCCAGGAACTCGCGGCCAGGCGCCTGACGCTCTATCTCCGACTCTCTCCCGCGGTGGCGCCGCACAAGGTGGTCGCACTGCGGTTGCTCCGGGAATGCGGACCGTGGGGTGTGGCTCCGCTGACCTCCGCCCTGCGCTCGGACCGTCCGGCCCTTCAGCGGACGGCATCATCCCTGCTGGCGGAGTACGGTCCGCAAGCGGGCTCTGCCGCTCCGGAGCTGCTGCGCCTGGTGCGGATGGGTCCCGAAAACGCCGATCAGAACTCGCCCAGCGAGGAGGAGGTCGCCGATATCAGGGATGAGTTCGGTTTGGGCAGAGACATCTTGCGGCGGTTGCAGGACATGCCCCCCGACCCACCTCATCCCAACGGCCCCCGCGACGAGGTCGCCTTTCTGGCGCTGGCCACGCTGGGACCGGATGCCGCCCCGGCCATGGCCGCGCTGTCCGATTCGCCCAAGTTCCGGGCGGCGGCCGCCTACTGGCTGGCCCGGCAGGGTGAAACAGCCGTCCCGCTGCTCGAGGACTGGCTGCGCTCCTCCGACGAGCATGCCCGGATGGTGGCCATGGACGCGTTCGGGTGGCTCGGCCAGGGCGCAGATCGGGCCTTTGCCATCGCGATCAAGGACTCTTCGGCCAAAGTGCGCGGCAAGGCGCTGACGCTCTTCCGCTACAAGCAGCCTCCACCGGAGGCCGTGGCGGAGGCGGCCGCGGCCCTGTTCGCATCCGACCCTGACGATGAGGTGCGTCGACTTGCCGTCGAGCTGTTGCCGGAAGCGCCGGCGCCGTTCGTCAGGGCGCTCTCCGACCGCGCTTCGCAGGTTCGGGTCCGTGCGGCGGTCAGGCTCAGCCGGCTTGGTAGCCTGGGCCCGGAATTCGTCCCGGCTCTCCGGACCGTCCTGCGCGACGAGGAGCCCGCCGTCCGGTCCGGAGCGGCGGTCGCCCTGGGCAAGCTCGGCCCGCTGGCCGCCGGCGCGGTTGCCGATCTGGCGACGCTACTCCGGGCTCATGACACCAAGCCGGTCAGGATCCCGCATCTCGAGCGTCACCCCGACGGGTTCTGCGCCGACCCATTCCTGGAGTCGCTGAGCGAGCGAGGCGGGTTCTTCGCGCTTGGCGTATTCGGGTTCCGTGACATTTCAGTGCTGCCCGGCAGCTGTCAGGCCGCCGCGACCGCGCTCGGGGAGATCGGACCGGCCGCCGCTCCGGCGATTCCCGACATCGAGCCGCTCCTGAAGGACCAGGACCCGAAGGTCCGCTCCGCCGCCGCCGAGGCGCTCAAGAAGATCCGAGGCGGTGATGCCAACGGCAGGGTGCAGTGACGCGCCTTGCCCGCCGTGCTGTTGCCCTGAGACTCGTCCTTAGCGCGCCTCTGCGCCCTCTGCCGTGAGCGCCCCTGGGCCTCGTCTCAGGACACGAACAGGAACTTGCTCGAGAAGTTCGGGTCGCTGGTGAGATTCACGCCCAGCCGCCTGAGGCCCGCGTCGTCGCCCGGCGCGGGGATGTGGGTCATGTGCATCTCGCAGCCGTCGAGCTCCGGGAGCTTGTCCATGGCCGCCTGGGCGGCGGGGTTGGTGGTGGCGCTGATGGACAGCGCGATCAGGGTCTCGTCCAGGCTCAGGCTCACCGTCTTGGCCTTCAAGGTCTTCTTGAGCCTGCCGATCGACTCCATGGTGCTCGGCGAGAGCAGCGGGAACTTGTCGGGGATCTCGCCCAGGACCTTGATGGCGTTCAGCACCGCGGCGCTGGCCGCGTGCATCAGCGGGGAGTTCTTGCCGGTGACGATCCGCCCGTCGGCCAGCTCGATGGCCGCGCCGCAGAAGATGCCGGCATTGCCCTTGCCGCCGGTCTGGGCGTCGGCCGCCGCCTTGCGGGCCGGCGCGACGACCTTCCGCATCTCCGGCGAGACGCCCAGCTCCCTCATGATCAGCTCGGCGCGCTGGACGGTCTCCTTGTCGACCAGCCCCATGGCGTGCTCGCAGGCGTGGCGCAGGAAACGCCGGATGACCTCCTGCCGGGCGGCTTCGCGGACGACCTCGTCATTGACGATCCCGAAGCCGGCGCGGTTGCAGCCCATGTCGGTGGGCGAGACGTAGGCGTTCTTCGGCCCCATGATCCGCTCGAGGATCCGGCGGAGCACCGGGAAGACCTCCACGTCGCGGTTGTAGTTGATGGCGGTCTGCCCCGTCGCCTCCAGGTGGAACGGGTCGATCAGGTTGAAGTCGCGCAGGTCGGCGGTGGCCGCCTCGTAGGCCACGTTGACCGGGTGCTTGAGCGGGATGCTCCAGATCGGGAAGGTCTCGAACTTGGCGTAGCCGGAGTTCAGGCCCTTCTTGTGGTCGTGGTAGAGCTGCGAGAGGCAGGTGGCCAGCTTCCCGCTGCCCGGGCCCGGGCCGGTCACCACCACCAGGGGCTTGGTCGTCTCGATGTGCGGGTTGGCGCCGTAGCCCTCGTCGCTGACGATCACGTCCACGTCGGTGGGGTAGCCGCGGGTGAAGCGGTGGGTGTAGACCCGGACCCCCCGGCGCTCGAGCTTGTTCTTGAACATGACCGCCGCCGGCTGGTTGTCGAACCGGGTGATGACCACGGCGGTGACCTCGATGCCCCACTCGCGCAGGTCGTCGATCTGCTTCAGGGCGTCGGAGTCGTAGGTGTGCCCGAAGTCGGCGCGGATCTTCTTGCGCTCGATGTCCCCGGCGTAGATGCACAGGATCACGTCGGCCTGGGCCTTGAGGCCCTGCAGCAGGCGCATCTTGACGTTGGGGTCGTAGCCGGGCAGCACCCGCACCGCGTGGTAGTCCCACATCAGCTTGCCGCCGAACTCGAGGTAGAGCTTGTTGTCGAAGCGCTTCACGCGCTCGAGGATCGCGGCGGTCTGCTCGCGGAGGTACTTGTCGTTGTCGAAGCCGATCTTGCGGGCGGAGGGCATGGGGTTCTCCATCGACGATGCCTGGGGCGTACCGGCGCCCCAAAGCGGCGAATTCTCCGCATAGCACGGGTTCCTGCAAGCGTTTTTGACGTGCTTCACGCGGAGCGCCACCGGCGATTGGAGCCCGTCCTAAATGCCGGGTGACAACGGGCGGGGGCCGGTGTATATTTTCGCAGGATTCGCGGCCTGGCCCCGGCCCGAGATTCAGGAGACATCGATGCGCATCTGCTTCGTCTTGGTGGCACTGTTGCTCTTCCTGGCCGCCTTTGACGCCCCGGCCGCTCGGGCCGGCGAGGGCCTGGAGGTCTACGGCGCAAGCACCCTCGAGTACGTCAACCCCGGCGCCTACAAGCCGGCCGGCAAGCCCTCCGAGCCGGTCCGGATGGTCGCGGTGCGCAGCGGCATCCACGCCGCGCAGCTGGTGGCCGTCTCCGGCGGTCCGATCAAGGGCCTCAAGGCGGCGGTCGGCGACCTCAAGGGCCCCGGCACCATCCCGGGCTCGGCCTGGAAGGTGGCCTACGGCGTGGCCGACGGCGTGCCGCCCAAGGCCGGCGAGAGCGGCTTCTTCGACTCGCTGGAGCCCGAGCCGCCCGCCGAGGTGCCCGCCGGCAAGTCAGGTCAGGCGGTGCAGAGCATCTGGCTGAAGCTCTACGTCCCGGCCGACGCCAAGCCCGGCGACTACGCCGGAGAGGTGGCGGTCAGCGCCGAGGGCGGCTCGGCCAAGGTGCCGGTGAGCGTCAAGGTCTTCGACTGGGTCATGCCCGATCCCAAGACCTGGACCGCGCACTTCGACGCCATCCAGTCGCCGGAGTCGGTGGCCATGGCCTACGACGTGGAACCCTGGAGCGACAAGCACCTGGCGCTGCTCGACAAGACCTTCGCGATCCTCGGCGAGATGGGCCAGAAGACGCTCTACGTCACCGCCGTGCGCCGCACCCATTTCGGCAACGAGAACGCCGTGGTCCGCTGGACCAAGGACGACAAGGACCAGCTCCAGCCGGACTTCACCAACGTCGAGAAGTACCTGGACGTGGCCACCAAGCACCTCGGCAAGATCCCCGGGGTGATCTTCTACTGCTGGGAGCCGGTCGAGTCCATGGGCCACGCCGGCGGCGCGGGCAGCGCCGGGCGGACCACCGACCGCCCCCTGCAGTACACCCTGTGGGACCCGAAGTCCGGCGAGATGAAAAAGCGCACCGGCCCAGCCTGGGGTTCGGCCGAGTCCAAGGATCTCTGGAAGCGCTTCAACGAGGGGCTGAAGCCGGTGCTGGCCAAGCGCGGACTGACCGACAGCAAGCTCTTCGGGCTGATCGGCGACGCCCGCCCCACCAAGCTGACCATGGACGACATCTGCTCCGGAGCGGAGAACCCGCGCTGGGCGGTGCACTCCCACTTCTACTGCCCGGAGTGGCAGGGCCACAAGATCGGCATGGCCATCGCCCTGTGGGGCATCCACATGAACATCTGCGACCCCAAGCAGGGCCGGGGCTTCGGCTGGAACACCGACTTCTGGCTGGCCTATTACCCGCGCGAGTTCGAAATGAACTCCGCGCTGGTCGAGCACCGCTTCAAGATGGAGATGTGGATGGGGGCGCTCTCGCTCTTCGAGCTTGGCCAGAGCGGCCGCAGCCGTTTCGCCTGCGGGCTGGGCCGGATCGGCTGCGACTTCTGGAAGGTGGTCAAGGATGACCGCGGCCGGGTGCGCGCGACGCTCGCCGGCTACTACCCCGAGTCCTACTGGGGCCAGCTGAACCTCAACTACTGCATCTCGAGCATCCTCGGCAAGGGCAAGACCGGCGCCGTGCCCACGATCCGCTCCGAGGCCTTCCGGGAGGGCAGCCAGGACGAGGAGGCCCGGGTCTTCGTGGAGAAGGCCATCGAGCTCAAGCCGTTCCGCGAGAAGCTCGGCGAGGAGCTGGCCGGGAAGCTCCGCGAGACCCTCGACGAGCGCATCCGCATGGTTAACCGCTGGGGCGGGGCCGGCAACGACCAGAAGACCGGCAAGCTGGCCGAGGCGCCCCTGGACGTGCTCGCCAGCAACGCCAAGCTCTACGCCGCGGCCGAGGAGGTCGCCAAGAAGCTCGGGGTCATGCGCATCGAGGAGAGCGCCGGCGAGATCCACTCGCTGCCCAAGAAGGAAAAGAAGAAGTAGCCCACCGGAGGAATGCCGATGCGCGCCCTTCATCGCGGGTGGTTTCTGGCGGCGGCCCTGGCCCTGGCGGCCGGCGGACCGGCCGCCGCGCTCGAAGTCAAACTGACGGTTGGCGACGACGCCAAGGTAGAGCGCAAGGCCGGGACGGTGACCTCCGGCGTGCCCTTCGCCAAGGGCGAGGTCAAGGACCTCGGCAAGCTCTCGGTCTCGGCCGGGGGCAAAGTCGTGCCCGCGCAGTTCACCAAGCTGGCCCCCTGGGACGACGGCTCGGTGCGCTGGGCGCTCCTGGACTGCCAGGTCGACGTCCCCGCCGGCGGGAAGACCGAACTGGTCGTCCGCGACGACGGCAGGAACGCCGCCCCGGCCGCGCCGGTCAAGGTCGCCGACGGCGGCGACGAGGTGAAGCTGGCCACCGGCGCCCTCGAGGTGGTCATCGACAAGAAGAAGCCGGGGCTGCTCCGCGTCAAGCTCGACGGCAAGGAAGTCGCCGGCGCGGCCGGCCGCGGCATCGTGCTCCACACCGCGGGCGATCCCAAGGAGGTCGAGAAGAAGGTCGGCAACCGCACCACCAAGGTCATCGAGTACAGCGGCGGCAAGGAGATCGCCGCCGGCGCGCCCGCCGAGGTCGTCGTCGAGCAGGCCGGGCCGCTCCGCGCGACCGTCGCGGTCCGCGGCAAGTTCCCGGACGTGCACGAGGGGTTGCTCGGCTACACCGCGCGGATCTCGGCCTTCGCCGGCCAGAAGCAGGTCAAGGTCCACCTCTGGATCGAGAACGGCGGGGCCATGGGCTATCACTACGGCGGGGACAAGAACGCCCCGCCGCGCACCGCCAAGATGGAGTGGCTGCTCTTCGACGGCCTGGCCCTGGAACTGGGCCTGGGCCTGGGCGCGGCCACGGCCTCATGCGAGGGCGCCGAGGGCGCCGGCAAGTTCAAGGTCTACCAGACCTGCTACTGGAACAAGGACAAGCGCAAGCTGACCTACAACAACTACGAGGTCTTCAGCCTCAAGGACTTCGAGTTCACCGTGACCGGTGACGGCAAGGAGCTCAAGAAGGGCGAGCGCACCGACGGGGTGGTCGAGGTCAAGGGCGCGGCCGGGAAGCTCACGACGGCGATCCGCGGCTTCTGGGAGAACTACGAGAAGGCCGTCGAGCTCGACGGCGACAAGCTGCGCCTCTGGCTCTGGCCGACCGAGGGGCAGTGGCCGCGGGCCCGCGAAAGCCAGTGGGCCGGGCTCTTCGACGGCGAGCTCGAGAAGGCCCCCAAGCCCGGGCTCTATTACCTGCCCGGCGCGGTCCACAAGGGCTACGAGCTGATCCTCGATTTCTCCGGCCGGCCGGCGGCGGAGAGCTCCGCGGAGCTCTCCCGGCCGCTCTTCGCCCTGGCTTCGCCCGAGCACTACGCCGCGAGCGGGGCGGTCCCGGGCATCTTCGCTCCCCCCGCGGCCAGAACCGGCGACGCCGACTGCGACAAGAAGGTCGAAGCCTGGACCCGGATGAACGCCAGCCTGGTCGACCCGGCCAGCCCCAGCGGCTTCTTCGCCGCCCGGCGGCAGTCGAACTGGTCGGGGGTCACCTACTTCGCGGACAGCACCTACTGGTACGGCTGGATGGACTTCGGCGACGTGCCCTGTCCGGCCCGCGGGCCGACCAGCCTGCAGCAGGACTGGCTGTGGGTCATGTGCCTAGGCGCGCTGCGCACCGGCGACGTTGCCTTCCTGCGCTTTGGTTCGGAGATGGCCCGCCACCGCATCGACGTCGACCAGCTCTGGTCCGACCGGGACATGCCCGGTGCCAACTCACTGCAGCGCGGCGAAGTCAACTTCCCGGCCTTCCACTGCTACCGGCTGTCCTCGCCGCCGGGGGTGCGCTCGAACCAGCTGGCCGGGACGGTGCTCTACTACCTGCTCACCGGCGAGCCCAAGGCGCTGGAGGCCTGCCGCCGGAACGCTGCGGGTCTGAAGGTTGCCTGGGAGCAGGTCGCCAAGACCAAGCCCTGGGCCGGGCCGCAGGGGGACATGGCCGCCAACGGCTGGGCCATCCGCGGCTACGTCGCCATGCACGCGCTTACCGGGGAGAAGGCCTGGCTCGACGAGGCCCTGGGCCTCTTCCGGGCCAACGTGGTCCCCAAGTGGAAGGCGCTCGGTCCGCACCTGCACGCCCGCGAGCAGATCGCCTCGCAGGACTACACCGAGGACGACATCAAGTACTGCTACGCGGTCGCCAGCCTGTGCCTGCTGCACCACGCCACCGGCGACAAGGAGGTCCTGGAGCTGATCAAGGCCGGCTGCGACAAGAAGTTCCCGGAGAACTTCTTCGACGCGCCGCTCTTCCTCGCCGACCTGCACGCCTACGCGGCGGCCGCCGCCGGCAAGCCCGAGTACGCCAAGGACGCCGTCGAGCACTGGATCGAGGCCTCGCCGGAGTCGGACTGCCCGCCGGTCTTCCTGCCGGAGAGCAGCACCTGGACGCGCGAGAAGGCCATGCACCTGCAGACCGGGCACATCCTCCAGTACTACTTCTGGAAGCAGGGCGCGAAGAAGTAGGTCGGGCGCCCGGCCGGACCGGCCTCAGGGCTTGCGGAGCAGCACCATCCCGCCGGTGCGGGCCGACTCGTAGACGGCCAGCGCCGCGGCCAGCGGCTCAAGGGCCGTTCGGCCCTCGTTCTCCATGGGCTTGCCGCTCTCCAGGCACTCGGCGAAGTGTCCGAGCATCTCGACGTAGGGCTCGAGGCGCAGATCCGGGACGGGCGGGAGCTTCTGCTCGACCGGGGCGCCGGAGTGCCCGCGGCGCAGCAGCGAGTTGGCCTGCGGGTCGAACTCCAGCGAGCCGGCGGCTCCCTCGACGCGGACGGCCGGCAGCGGCGCCGGGCGGAGCTGCCGCTCGGGCAGCGGCCCGCTCCAGTTGACATCCAGGCTGACGTTGACCGGGGCGTCCCCGGCCCGGAGCGCGGCCAGGGCGAAGTCCTCGCCTTTGACCGCCGGGTTGAAGTGGCCGGCCGCGCCCCACACCGAGCGGATGTCCCCGAAGAGCCAGCGGATCAGGTCGAAGTGCCCGGTCAGCCCCTCCAGGACCAGCAGGTGCCGGGCGTGATCCAGCGCGGGTCGGGCCGGGTCGCACGGGTGGACCCGGGACAGCGGCCGGCGGTCGGCGATGCGGGCGTAGTGCGCCGCCCCGGCCGCGCCGGAGTCCAGGGCGCGCTTGAGTTCGCGGAAGGCCGAGCGCCAGCGTTCGGCGTAGGCGACCATCAGCCGCCTTCCCCGGGCCTCGGCCTGGTCGGCGATCTCGGAGGCCTTCTCCAGCGAAGAGGCCAGCGGCGTCTCGGCCAGCAGGTGCCAGCCGGACTCCAGGGCCCGGGCGGCCAGCGCCGGCTGGCTGTCCACGCCGCAGGCCAGGTCGGCGAAGTCCAGGCGGGCCTCGGCCTGCATCCGGTCGAAGTCGGTGAAGTGCCGGCGGATGCCGAAGTCCCGGGCCGAGCGCCGGGCGCGCTCCGGGTCCAGGTCCAGGACGCACTCGATCCGGGCCGTCCGGACCCGCGCCCAGGCGGCCAGGTGGGTCCTGCCGGCCGGCCCGCAACCGATGACTGCGCCCCTGAGCAAGTCCCGCTCCTTCCGGCCCGGGTGCCTCGCCCAACCGCGGCGCCCCCCGGGCCAGCCGGAATTCTAGCCTGGTCTGCGAAAAGCGCCAGGGCGCGCGGCGGTCCAGGATTTGACCTTGACCCCGCGCCGGGGAGCCGGTTGAATTCACCTGCGCATGCCCCGGCCGGCAGGCTTCCGGGATGCGCGGGGAGGACCCATGATCTGCAGGAAGACCATGCTGCCGTTCTGCGCCCTGGCGCTCATTGCCGCCGTCGGCCTTTCCGCCGGCGCCGCCGGTGGGGAGGCCGCGGCGGAGGCCTCGAGGGAGGGAGCGAGGGAGGCCTCGCCCGCCCCGTCCTGGCTCTTCGGGTCCGAGGACGGCCCGGTCTTCGAGGCGGCCGCCGGGCTCTGGCTGACGCACGGCTTTTCTCAGAGCACCACCGAGAGCTACGACAGCGGCAAGCTCTGGCAGAACGCGAACCTCATGGCCACCGCGGACATCGAGCTGCGCCTGCCCGGCCACCACTGGCTGGGGCTGTGGGGCCGCGGCGGGACGACCGTGTACAATCATCAGCGGAACTCCGACCTGGCGGACGACGGCGACTCCGACGCGGCCATGGCCGAGCTCAACCTGGTGCTGACCCTGGCCGGGCGCGGCTCGCCGATCATCGAGGACGACGACCTGCCGCGCACCAGCCTCGACCTCTTCGCCGGGGCCCGCTGGTTCCGCGAGGAGTACGAGGGCGAGATCGCCGGCGGGGTGCAGCGCGAGATGGAGACGTCCTGGGTCGGGCCCCAGATCGGCCTGCGCGGCAGCTGGTGCCTGCAGGACACCTACAACCTGGACTCCCTGGAGGGCTGGAGCCTCACCCTGCGCGGCGCGGTCATGCCCTGGATGGAGATGGAGGCCACCGACCGGCGCGACGGCGCCAAGGCCTTCGAGCTGGAATCCAGCCGGGGCTACGGCGGCAGCGCCGCGGCCGGCGTCGAATGGAGCCGCGGGCCGGTGGCCCTGACGGTGGGCTTCGAGGCCCTCTTCCTGCGCGCCGACAGCGGCGACGAGGAGGACTCCGCGGGCGTGGTCCGGGACATCGAGACGGTCCGCACCACCCGCTACGGGGCCTTCATGACGCTGGCCCTGCGTTTCTAGCCCACGGAGACGCTCATGCAATACCGCACCATCACCGGCACGGACGTGAAGATCTCGGCGGTCAGCCTGGGCTGCTGGACGCTCGGCGGCCTGCAGTACAACGAGGGCCGGATGATCGGCTGGCGCGAGGTCGACCAGAAGGACGCGACCCGGGCGGTCTACGCGGCGGTCGACGCCGGCGTCAATCACTTCGACAACGCCGACGTCTACGGCTACGGCCGGGCCGAGCGGGTGCTGACCGCCGCCCTGCGCGGCATCATGAAGAAGGTGGTGGTGGCCACCAAGGTGGGCTACTTCCGGGGCACGGCCGAGCACGCCTACCTGCCGCACCACATCCGCACGCAGTGCGAGCACTCGCTGATCAACCTCAAGCGCGACCGCCTGGACATCTACTACCTGCACAACACGGACTTCGGTCCGGACGACTGCTACCTGGACGGCGCGGTCGAGACTCTGCACCGCCTGCGCGACGCCGGCAAGATCCGGCTGATCGGCCTGTCCGGCGGCCCGGAGGGCCTGCTGCGCACCCTCAAGCGGGTCAACCCCGACGTGATCCAGAGCCGGGCCAGCATGATGGACCGGCGGATCCTCGAGGATTCTCCGGCGGTGCGGCTCATCAAGAGGATGAAGCTCCAGGTGGTCTGCTTCAGCCCGCTCGAGCAGGGCATCCTGCTCGGCAAGTACTCCTCCAAGAAGCCGCCGCAGTTCGAGGACGGCGACGTCCGCAAACAGCGCGAGGCCTTCACCCCCAAGGGGCTGCGCAAGGTCGAGCCCAGACTCGCGAAGCTCAAGGCCCGCTTCGGCGACACTCCAGAGGAGCTGTCCGCCGCGGCGCTGTCCTTCCTGCTCTCCTACGACCACGTGCTCTGCGCCATCCCCGGTTTTCGGAACGAGGCGCAGGTGAAGTGCAACGTGGCCTGCGGCGGCGAGGCCATGCGTGCGGAGAACGCGGAGTTCGTGAGGAAGCTGTTCCGGTAGGCATGCGCAGCGGCCGGCGGCGGCTCCTCCGGGGCGCCTGCATCGCAGCCGCGCTTCTCGGGCTCTACCTGGCGAGCTACTGGGGTTGGTCCCGCTGGTTCCCCGGGAGGCAGGGCACCACCGCGGACGGCCGGCGCTGGTACACCTTCGTGGCCGGCGACCCCGACTGGGAGTACACCCTGGCCAGCTTCTACTGGCCGCTCGTGAAGATGGATGCGGCCTGGTTCGGGGTGGAGCACAGGTTCGACGTGGTGTATCTGGGGATGTGACGGCAACTGGTGACCGGCGGGGTGGGGAGTAGCTGCCTAGGAGCGATGCCCAATGGCGAGATCCCGGAAGAAGACACCGGTCATCTCTGTGACCACTGCTAGATCGGAGAAGGCTGACAAGCGGCTGACGCATCGGGTGGAACGGAGAACCAACAAGGTTATCCTGGGCATGACCAAGGATGATGTTGCTCTGAAGCAGGTCAGGGAACTGAGCGACCCCTGGTGTTTTGGCAAGGACGGGAAGCGGTACGTCGATCCGAAGAAGTGCGTGCGTGAGCTGAGGAAGTAGGCCAAGCCAGTTTTTGCGCCGCGCCGAGGGTCTGGGAGAATGGACAAGCGTCGTGGTGCGTTCACGGGCGTTCCTAGAGTGAGGGCTCGACATGCCTGATACCAACATGCCCAGGTTCTCTAACGAGGAACTCACATCACGGCTTTTCAGCATCGCAGACGAGTTAACCGAACTCGTGCCGCTCGCGGTTAGTCGCCGGTGTCGAGTACTTCCGTTGGCCAAGCATGGCGATACGGTGTTTCTGGCCTCCGATTCCGTGTTGCCGGCTGAGAGTCAGCAACTGGCTAGTGACCTTGCATTCATGATCAACGTGAAGTCGATCACCTTGGTGCCTGTCTTAGACAAGGACGCCTTCTCCAAAGCACTCAAGGCCTATGGCCGACTGCTTGGTCATGCAGCAAGGGCCAAGGGGGTGATGGACGGCATGGATGGGGTCCCGCTGTCCTTGCGCATATCCTCGAACCTATCCCACGACGTGTTCCTGGATCTGGAAGCCAAGAACACCTCCGGCCAACCGTCTAGCTATCGCATCTCCTGCCAAATCGGGGGCGGGGAAAAGCGCAAGGGCGTGGAGGACAAGAGGTGCATCAGGAACTGGGTGCGAGATGTGTCGCGAGACGATGCCGAGAGGTTGTGGGCCAAACTTGCGGATGCCGTTATCCCTGCACAGCCGGAGCCGGTAGACGGCATAGGCGGCAGAATCTACAGGCTAACAGTGCGTTCAGGCATGAATACGGTTATATGGACGTGGTGGTCCCTGCCGCAAGAAGGCTGGGGCCTGCTGGCTGAGCTGGCCGACGCGTTCGTGGAGTTGGCCGGAGTCAACATCGAGGAGGCATTCCACGGCGATGATCAAATGGACAGATAGCCGGCTGCTGGAAGTGGCTGCCGCGCTCGCTGTTCAAGGCTCGCATATTGCCCCAAGTTGCGCCGGCAGGGCGTGGCAGGGCAGGCTGGGGCAGGTGCGACACTTCTAATACATAACCCCAAGTGACCATGTGACGCGCTATACGCCAATGGCCGCCAACCCGCCGTTTCGTAGAAATGGCGGGGGGCGCAGTCTCCTGCGCCCCCGCGTACGGCCTGGTTGGGATGGGCTGTCCGACTATCCGACTACCCCAGGATAGCCTTGAGATCGGCCTCCGGGGTGGTGATCAGCTTGAGGTCGAACTTGTCCTGCAGGACCTTGAAGACGTTCGGGGTGATGAAGGCCGGCGGGGTCGGGCCCACCCGGATGCCCTTGATGTTCAGCGACAGCAGGGTGAGCAGGATGGCCACCGCCTTCTGCTCGTACCAAGACAGCACCATCGACAGCGGCAGGTCGTTGACGCCGCACTTGAAGGCGCCGGCCAGGGCCACGGCGATCTGGATGGCCGAGTAGGCGTTGTTGCACTGGCCGATGTCGATCAGCCGCGGGATGCCGTCAATGGCCCCCAGGTCCTGGTCGATGAAGCGGTACTTGCCGCAGGCCAGGGTCAGGACCACGCAGTCCTTGGGGACGAGCTTCACGAAGTCGGTGTAGTAGCTGCGGCCTGGCTTGGCGCCGTCGCAGCCGCCGACCAGGAAGAAGCGTCGGATCTTGCCGGCCTTGACCAGGTCGATGATCTTGGGTGCGACCTTGAGCACCGCCTTGTGGTGGAAGCCGGTGAGAACCTTGCGGCCGGGTGCGTCGGCGAGCGGCGGCAGGCTCTTCGCCTTGGCAATCACCGCCGCGAAGTTCCGATCCGTGATGTGAGTCACGCCGGGCAAGCCCGCGATCCCGCAGGTGAAGATCCGGTCCTTGTAGGTGTCCGGCGGGATCTGCACGCAGTTGGTGGTCCCGAGGATCGCGCCCGGGAACTCGCCGAACTCCTTCTTCTGGACCTGCCACGGGCCGCCGTAGTTGCCGACCAGGTTCTTGAAGGCCTTGAGCTTCGGGTAGGCGTGAGCCGGGAGCATCTCGCCGTGGGTGTAGACGTTGACGCCCGTGCCCTGGGTCTGCTTGAGGAGCTCGAGCAGGTCCTTGAGGTCGTGGCCGGTGACGAGTATCCCGGGGCCGGCCTTGGTGCCGGTCGACACCTCGGTGGGCTCGGGGTCGCCGCACAGCTCGGTGTTGCCGGCGTCGAGGATCTCCATGGCCTTGAGGTTGACCTGCCCGGCGCGCAGCACCAGCTCCAGGTACCGGCCCAGGTCGAAGTCCACGTTGGTCAGCGTGGCGAAGAGGGCCTCGTGCATAAAGGCGTCGATGGTCTCGTCCTTCTTGCCGAGCTCGCGCGCGTGGTAGGCGTAGGCGGCGATGCCCTTCAGGCCGTAGATCAGGGTGTCCTGAAGCGACTGGATGTCCGGGTCCTTCCCGCAGACTCCGAACTTGGCGCAGCCGGTGCCGCCGGCGGTCTGTTCGCACTGGTTGCAGAACATCAGATTCTCCTCCCTTTCCGTTCCGGACCGCCGGGCTTCAGCCCGCGGCCTCCTCGAAAGCCTCTTTGCCCGCCCCGCAGACCGGGCAGAGCCAGTCGTCGGGCACGTCTTCCCAGGCGGTGCCTGGCTCCACATTGGGTGGATCTCCCGCCGCCGGGTCGTAGATGTAGCCGCAGGGTTGGCATTTCCATTTCTTCATTGCAGCGCTCCTTTCCCGGCCCTCTCAGAGGGCCACAATGTGGTCCGCCGCTCCGGCGGCCTTGTAGAAATCGGCGAAGTGGCCGATCCTGACGCCCGGAAGGATCAGCTTCTCGAGCCCCCGGCCCTTCAGCGAGCACTCGCAGGCCAGGACCTTGACGCCCTGCTCGCGCATGGCCCGGGCGATCTTCCCGGCGGCGGCCGAGCCGCGCACCAGGTGATTGACCCCGTCCTCGGCGAAGTGCATGGCCACCACCCTGGCGCCGTGATGGCCGGTGCTGACCGTGGTCAGCAGGCAGCCCTCGATGAGCTCGCGGGTCCCCGAGCGGGTGATGAGATAGGCGACCTTCTTCTGTTTCCGGCTGGCCATGGCGGCCTCCTTTCCGATGACGGGGGTCACTCCGACGCCTTCCCGGCCGGGACCGGCTCCTCGGCCAGCAGGTCGGCGAGCGTGATGCCCTTGAAGAACTGGACAAGGTGCTCCTGGATTCCCACCAGCTTCCGGCTGATCGCGCAGCGGCCCTTGAGGGGGCAGTGGCTGGCGGCCAGGAAGCAGCGGTTGATGGCCAGCTTGCCCTGGACCGGCTCGATGACCTCCAGCACGGAGATGTCCCGCGGCGCGCGGGCCAGCCGGAAGCCGCCGCCGGCGCCGCGGGTCGACTCGACCACGCCGGCCCCGGCCATCTTCTGGAGCAGCTTGCGCAGGATCGGCTCGGCCACCTTGGCGGAGCGGGCCAGGCGGTCAGCGGCCATGATCTCGCCATCCGCCAGCCGGCCCAGGACCAGCAGCGCGCGGAGCGAGTAGTCGCCGTTGCGCTTGAGGATCTCCACCGCCGCCTCCCGTCTCTCTCCGCCGCGTTCCATCCGGCACAGGCTGCAACCGAATCTGAGACTAATATAGTCCCATTAATTCCGGTGTCAAGCCTGAAATCCGGAATTTCTTGCTTTTCCCGGATTCGGTGTAGGATGGCGCCCATGAAGTACCCCTGCCTGGACATCGACCTGGCCAAGATCGAGCGCAACTGCCGGGTCATCTCCGGCCTGTGCCGCAGGCGCGGCATTGCCGTGGCCGGCGTTACCAAGGCGGTCTGCGGCTCGCCCAAGGTGGCCCGGGCCATGCTCCGGGGCGGCGTCAAGCAGCTGGCCGACTCGCGCCTGGAGAACCTCCAGAGGCTGCGCGACGACGGCATCCGCGTCGAGACCATCCTGCTGCGCATCCCCATGATCAGCGAGGCTGCGCGCGCCGTGGAGCTGGCCGACATCAGCCTGAACTCCGAGCTCCCCGTGGTCAGGGCCCTCTCCGACGCGGCCGCCGCGTCCGGCCGGCGCCACCGGGTCATCATGATGATCGATACCGGCGACCTCCGCGAGGGGATCCTGCCGGCCGATGCCCTGGCCTTCGCCGAAGGGGTCCTGGCCATGCCCGGCGTGGAGCTCCACGGCGTGGGCACCAACCTGGCCTGCCTGAGCGGTGTCCAGCCTGGCCCCGGGAACATGGAGATGCTGGTCTACATCGCCGGCGAGCTGCGCAGCCGGCTGGGCATTGCGCTGCCGGTGGTCTCCGGCGGGAACACCTTCAACATCCCGCTGGTGGAGGACGGCCGGATGCCGGCCGGAGTTAACCACCTGCGCCTGGGCGCGGGGCTGCTGCTGGCCGTGCCGCCCATCTCCGAGAAGCTGCGCCGGCGGCTGCACGCCGACGCCTTCACGCTCCGCGCCGAAATCCTCGAGCTCAAGGACAAGCCCTCGGCCCCCTACGGGGAGCGCGGCGAGGACGCCTTCGGGCACAAGCCGGAGTTCGAGGACCGCGGCCTGATGCGCCGGGCGATCCTGGGCATCGGCCGCGAGGACGCCCTGCCCGAGGCGCTGCGCCCCATCGACCCGGGGGCCGTCGTGCTGGGCGCCAGCTCCGACCACCTGGTGGTCGATGCCACGGCCGTCGCCCGGCCGCTGGCGGTGGGCGGCGAGATGGCCTTCCGGCCGGACTACGGCGCCGTGCTCTCGGCCATGACCTCGCAGTACGTCCACAAGAACCCGCTTGGCGCGGAGCCCCTCGGTGCCGCGGCCGGAGCGCGGCGCGTGCGGGTGATCGGCGTCCCGGCGGCCTCGGCCGAGGCCGCCGCGGGGACCAGCTCAGTGCCCCACCTGGTGCGGGACGCGGGGCTGCTCGCCCACCTGGCCGCGTTGGGCATCGAGGCGGTCGACGGCGGCGACATCGCCTTCGGCGCCGGCGGGGCCGACGCCGCCGTGGCCCGCGCGGTGCACCGGGCGCTGTCGGACGGCGAACTGCCGGTGGTGCTCGGCGGCACCCACTCCATCATCCACGGGGAACTGGCCGGCCTGTCGCGCTTCACCGACGAGTTCGGGCTGATCTGCTTCGACGCCCACGGCGACCTGATCACCACCATCGAGCGGCACGCGGGCGGCCCGGACCTGGCGCTGCCCCTGGAGAACTTCGTGATCGTCGGGGTGCGCGAGATCACCCCGGAGGAGAAGAGGTTGATCGAGGCCTCGCCGGTGACCGTCTTCACCATGGAGGACGTCGACCGCCTGGGCATGGTCCGGGTCATGGAGAAGAGCCTGGAGGTGGCCGGCGCCGCCGTGGCCGGCCTGCACGTCAGCATCGACCTGGACTTCGTGGACGGTCGCGAGGTCCCGGGCGTGGCCTTCGCCGAGCCCGGGGGCGTGAGCTTCCGCGAGGCCCACCTGGCCATGGAGATGATCGCCGAGACGCGCCGTCTCATCTCCGCGGACCTCTCCGAGATCGACCCGGCCAAGGAGGGCGCCCCGGCCGCCGCCAAGGTGGCCGAGGGGCTGATCGCCTCGCTGCTGGGCTGGCGCCTGCTCGACCGCAAGCGGGAGTGACCGCCGGAGTTTTCACCGCAGAGGACGCGGAGTAGCGCGGAGAGTATTAGAACCCATCCCAAAACCCCGCGGGGTCGCGCCGCGAGGGATTGAGGTTGGAGCCGAGGAAAGAGGAGGAAGCTGTGTCCAAGAGACACAGCGACGACGAATGACGAAGGCACCGGCCGCAAGACCCGCGGCCCTTCGGGTTGCGGCGGGGCCGGGGCGTTTGCGGCGTTGCTCGTCGTCGCCGTATCGCTGCGGATACGGCTTCCTCCTCACGCCTTGCATCCGCCCCGGCCGCGTCCGCAACGCGGCCCCGCGGGGTTTTGGGATGGGTTCTAGAGTCTCGGTGTTGGCGGCCCGCCGCTGCCGGACACCGGTCCCGGAGACGTCTTGGGCACGGCCAGGGCCTCGTCCTCGGACTGGACCTCGAGCAGGTGCAGCCGCGGCTGGAAGAACTTCTGGGCCACGATGGTCGGCAGCACCGCGCTGGCCAGCACCGCGGCCACCAGGACCGCGTACTGGCCGCCGCCGATGATCCGGTGGTCGTAGCCGTAGAGCGCCGCTATGGTCCCGAAGGTCAGTCCGGTGGACATGAGCAGCGTGGTGTAGGCGGCGGTGGGCCGGCCCAGCCCGAAGGCCCGGCACAGCGGGTAGACCCCGAGCCACTTGGCGGTCAGCTTGGCGGCCAGGAGCAGGAGCATCGCCCCCATCCCCGCCCAGACGGCCCGGGCGTCGATCAGCGCCCCGGCCTTGAGGAAGAAGAAGGGGGTCAGCAGCGCGAAGGCCGCGACCCGCAGGTGCCGGACCGACTCCCGGTGCCGGGCGAGCGGCCCGGCCACCGCCAGGCCCAGGACGTAGGCCGGGAGCACCGCCTCGCTTCTGGCCCTGGCCGCCAGGGCGCCCAGGCCCAGGAGCAGCACCAGCAGCAGCTTGAGCTCGGGCTCGCTGACCGCGTTCTCGTAGCGCCTCATGAAGTACTCGGTCAGGCGCGGCGCCAGGAGCACCGCCGGGACGCTGGCCGCCAGGAAGACGAGCATCCAGCGGTCCCAGTTGGCGAAGGCCACGCCCAGGGCCAGGACCGTCCCCAGGTCGGTCACGAAGCAGGCCGCCAGGATCAGCTTGCCCACGTCGCGGCGGTTGAGGCCGGTCTCGACCATCACCGCGTAGACCACCGCCACCGAGGTGCAGGAGAGCACGATCCCGGCGATCCAGCTGGCCTCCGGGCTCCAGCCCAGGGCCCAGCGGGCCGCGGCCGCGCCCGCCAGGCAGGGGGCCAGGAAGCTGAAGAGGCCGATGGCCAGCGCCGGCTTCCAGTGCCGGCGGAGCGCGTCGGGCTCGATCTCCGCCCCCGCCAGGAAGGTGAGCATGATGCTGCCCAGGCCGGCCAGGAACTTGACCCACTCGGTGACCTCCAGGCCGATGGTGTTCCCGGCGACCGCCCCGACGGCGATCTCGATCAGCGCGATGGAGATGCCGACGCGGATGGAGATCAGGCTGGCCAGCAGCGCCAGCGCGATCCACAGGGTGGCGTTGAGCCAGTGGTCGGCCATGGACCCGCGACTCCTCCCGCCGGGAGACGCGCCCTGCGGACACGATGGTCCGGCCGCGCGGCCCGGGCTGTATCAGGTAGGAGTCATCAGCACAGTGGCGGTTCTGCCCCGAGCGGGGCAAGGTGGACCCCATCACCGCGAGTTGGCGGGGATGGTAAGCGCCGTCCGGCGGCTGTCAAGCGTGCGGCGCGGTTCTTGTGCGCGGTTCTTGACTTCCCCGGAATGACGCCTAGGCTTTTGGCCGTTTGGTCCCTGAGGGGCATCGGTTGGGTGATGGGAGGAGACCGGATGAGCGGACGAAAGCTTGGCGGGCCCATGAGCGTTCTGCTGGCGGCGGCGTTCGCCCTTGGCATGGGCGGACTGACGGCGGCCGAACCGGCGGGTGAGGCCAAGGACGGTGAGAAGGACAAGGTCGGGTTCCACCCGGTGGACCACGCCTCCTTCGTGATCTCAGCGCCGGAGGCCACGATCTACGTGGACCCGGTGGGCAAGCCCGAGGCCTGGGCCGGCTTCAAGGCCGCCGACCTGATCCTCATAACCCACATCCACGGCGACCACCTGGCTCCGGAGCTCTTGGCCAAGCTACGCGGCAAGGACACCGTGGTGCTCGGCCCCAAGGCGGTGATCGAGGAGCTCAAGTACGGCGAGGCCATGGCCAACGGTGAGAGCCGCAAGGTCAAGGGCGTGACCGTCGAGGCCGTGCCGGCCTACAACCTCAGCAAGGACCGCCTCCAGTTCCACCCCAAGGGCCGGGACAACGGCTACGTGGTGACCGTCGGCGGCAAGCGCATCTACATCTCCGGAGACACCGAGGACATCCCGGAGATGCGCGCTCTCAAGGACATCGACTTCGCCTTCATCTGCATGAACCTGCCCTACACCATGACGGTGGAGCAGGCCGCATCTGCGGTCCTGGAGATGAAGCCCAAGGTCGTCATCCCCTACCACTACCGTAGCCGCGAGGGCAAGACCGACCTGGAGCGGTTCGAACAACTGGTCGCCAACCCGTCAAAGCAGGGGCTGGGCCCCGGCATCGAGGTGCGCAAGCTCAAGTGGTACGAGCCGCCGCCGCCGAAGCCGTGAAGACCAGCTTCTGCTCCATCGCCTACAAGTTCCGGCCGGCGGTTGGGATTCTCGAGGTCATCCGCGACGTCGGCGAGGCCGGCTACGGCGGCGTGGAGATCTGGTGGCCGCACGTCGAGGGCAAGGGCGGCGCCGAGCTCGACGAGATCCGCGCGGCCGCCGCCGAGGCGGGGCTGGCCATCCCCATGCTCTCGCCGTACCTCGGCAACTTCAACCTGGCCATGACCAACTACGACGAAATGATCGCCCGGACCAAGGCCGCCGCGCCGGTTGCGGCCCGGTTGGGCGCCCCCCTGCTCCGCGCCTTCGTCGGCTGGACCTGCGAGTGCAGCAGCCTGACCGCCGGCGAGAACTACTGGCGGTTCAACCTCAAGGGGTTTCGCGAGATGGCGGCCATCGCCGCCGACCACGGCCTGGCCATCGCCATGGAGACCCACGAGCGGACCCTGGTCGACAGCGTGGCCGGCGTGCGCCGATTGCTCGCCGAGGCCGACGGGCGGCTGCGCGTCAACTTCCAGCTCGACGACATGGCCGGGAACTCCGGGCTGGCCGACGGGGTCGCGGTCTACGAGGCGCTCAAGCCCCTGGTGGTCCACATGCACGTGCACCTGATGGAGCCCGGCGCGCCCGCGGCCGGCGAGGTCCGCCGGATCATCGCGGCCATGCGCGGGGACGGCTTCGGCGGCTTCGTCTCGGTCGAGCACTGCTCCGGCCAGGGCGAGCCCCGCGATGCGGTTGCGGCCGGGAGGAAGATGCTCTCGGCGATCGGCGCAGGCTGAAGACGTCACCGGCGCGAAAAAGCAGCGGGGCCGGCTTGACCGGCCCCGCTTCGTTTGGCGGAAGGTGCGCTGCTACTTCACGATCATCGCCAGGAGTCCCTTCTTGGCGTAGATGGCGTTCAAGGCCTCGTCGGGGATGATCGACTTCTTGCCGTCCATGACCGAGTCGGTGGCGCAGACGTTGCGGTGCGCCGGGCCGGAGTGGCTGTAGAGCGCGTCGGGCTTGGCGCAGGCCAGGACCTCGTCGGTGACCGTCCAGTTCTTCAAGTCCTCGATGACCGCCTTCTCCTCCGGCGACTGCTCGCCGGCGAGCATCGAGCGGATCAGGGTGCTGGCCTGGATGAAGTCGGCGCCCTTGACCGCCTTCTTGAGGTCGGTGACGATCTCGAAGCGCGTGCCGTTCTTCTTGGCGACCGCCTCGCCCTCGGCGTAGACTGCTTTATCAACCGTGCCGGCGTAGCTCGGCGGGATGGCCACCACCAGGTTGATGCCCAGCTTCGGGCAGCAGCGGAAGAAGGAGTGCATGATCCCGCGGGCCATCCCGGTGTAGACCAGGTTCAGGCCCTTGAGGCTGCCCTTGTGCTGGCGGATGGCCATTAGCTCGCCGATCACGTGCGTGGTGTGGTCCTTGGGAGTGCAGGCGTTCAGGACCGGCTTGCTCATGCCCTTGGCGAAGCCGTCCATGTCCTCCTGCTTCCAGAGCCGGCCGGCGAAGACGTCCAGGAACTGGTCCATGGCCCGGGCGGTGTCGGCCACGCTCTCGCCGCGGCCCATCTGGGTCTGTTCGATGGGCATGTAGACGTTGGAGCCCCCGAGCTGGGCCATGGCCGTCTCGAACCCGAGGCGCGTGCGCGTCGAGGGATAGACGAAGAGCAGGCCCTGCACCCGGCCCTGGAGCAGCGTGGAGTAGGTCGGGTCGTAGCGGTTGTCGCGGAACCACTCGGCGAGGCCCATCACCTCATCGAGGTCCTCGGCGGAGAGGACGCCGATGTGCGGGATGGTCTTGCCGCGCATCCGGTCGCTGATCTTGGGAGCCTTCTTGCCTGCCAGGGACTTGGCCATGTGCGATTCCTTCCTTCTCTCCCGGGGATTCCCAATCGGTGCGGCCGGTGGCCCGGAGCTGGCCGCATGACAAGCCCATTATAGCCGCCGCGCCGGCCTGGCAAGCGGACGACAGAAACGCGAGCGTTTCCAGCCACCGAGACACCAGGAACAGCTTCATGCCGTTCCCCGCGTCTTGGTGCCTTGGTGGTGAGCGCTGTTGTTGCTCAGCCCCGCTCCGCCGCGCGAACCAGCTCGTCGGCCTCCCTGCGGCTCTTCGCCGAGGAATGGATGAGCAGGCCCTCGGGCCGGAGCTCGCGGAGGAGCTGAGGCAGCTCCGCGGCGGAGGCGCTGATGTGCAGGTTCTTGCCGGCCGCCTGGATGCGCTGCAGCACTGGGATCCACTTGGTCATCGGGCCGTTGCCGGCGCCGGGCACCCACTGGACGCCGCCGAGCTCCCTGATGCCCAGGATGGCCTCGAGGTGCACCAGGGCCCCGGGGCCGTCCAGGTGGTAGAGGGTGTGCTCCACGTGCCGGCAGCACTCGACGTTGTCCTCCAGGAAGAACTCCCGGTACATCTCCGGCGAGACCATGCAGGTGAAGTCGTTCTGGCCGACCACCACGAAGCGCCGGTCGCTCCAGCCGGACATCCAGTTGGCCGTGCCCTGGCCTTCGGGGAGGACCCGGCGGCCCACCTCGTCGACCGCCTCCTTCCAGAGCGCGGTCATGCGGGCCATGCCGCGGCGCACCGCCTCGGGACTCTCGATCAGGTCGACGGCGAACTGCTCCGGCCCGCGCGCGGCCGAGAGGGCGTCCGAGCCGGTGTGCAGGTCGGGGTAACCCGTGACCCAGCGGCCCCGGCCGTCGGCGACGGAGCGCTCCAATAGCCGCGTGTACAGCCGCCAGGCCTCGCCCGCGCGGTCGATGCGGAGTTCTCCGAGCTTCTCGACGTCCGCCACGTAGGGGTGGACCCAGGAGGTGTCCTCGGCGTAGACGATCTCCGCGCCGGTCCAGCCGTTGACCACGCTGGGGCCGAGCTTCGGCTCGTAGGTGGGCAGGGCGTCGCCGGCGAAGTAGGTGGTGCGGGTCCACTCCCGGACGCAGTCGAAGACGTAGTCCGGGTCCGTCCAGCGCTCCTTGATGGTCGGCGGAGCGGGGATCTCCCGGCGCTTCTCGCCGTTGGGGGCGGTGATCCACAGGACCGGCCGGCCGATGACCTCGCGCCGCCAGTAGGCGCGGTGCCGCGCCAGGGCCTGGTCCAGGTTATCCTTGCCTTCGAGCTGCATGGGTGGCGCCTTCCGGTTGGTGCCGCCGGGCCGCGCCGGCGACCCGATGGGCGGAAGTCTATCAGCCAGTCAGAAAAGCGCCAGGGCGCGCTTGGCGCCGACCGGATCCGACGGATCCGTCGGATCCGACCGATCCGTCGGATTGGTTCCCAGCGTCCCCGTCAGCCCTGGTCGTACCCCTTCATCTCCCGCACCCAGATGTTCCGGAACCGCACCGGGTTGCCGTGGTCCTGGAGGATGATCGGGCCGGCCGCGTCGTGCGGTTCCTTCGTGGCCAGGATCTTGTGCTGGGTCGGGCCCTGCAGCTCGACGTGATGGTGGATGGCCACGCCGTTGTGGATCACGGTGATGAAGGCGGGGCTCGCGAGCTTCCCGCCCTCGAAGCGCGGGGCCTTCCAGATCACGTCGTAGACGTGCCACTTGCCCGGGGGGCAGCAGGCGTTGACCAGCGGCGGGTACTGGCCGTACATCGCGCCGGTGGTGCCGTCGGGGTAGGTCAGGTTCTGGTAGCAGTCCAGCACCTGGATCTCATATAAGCCCATCAGGAATACGCCGCTGTTGCCGCGGCCCTGACTCTCGCTCTCGACCTTGGCCGGGGCGGCCCACTCCACGTGCAGCTGGATGTCGCCGAACTTGCGCTTGGTGCGGATGTTGCCGGTCTTGGCGACCACCTCCATGTAGTCGCCTTCCAGCTTCCAGCCGGCGGGCCCGCCGGTCTTGACCGACTCCCACTCGGAGAGGTGCTTCCCGTCGAAGAGGACCACCGCGTCGGAGGGCGGCGTCACCGGGGCGATCTCGCCGAGGTTGGTGGGCTTGATCACCCGGGGCTGCGGGCGTGCCCCGTCGTGAACGTGCCAGTTGGTGCCGGGGATGATCGGAGTGTCCTGGTATCCGAAGGAAGCCATGGGAGTCTCCTTATTCTCAGTTGCCAGTTGCCAGTTGTCAGTTGTCAGTTGCCAGCCTACAGGCTACAGCCTGCGGCCTGCGGTTTCCAGCTTACGATTGGCAGGAGCCGCGATCGAGACCGACCGCCCGGTCTCGGCCGACTCGCGCAGGGCGTCGAGCATCTGCATGAGCATCACCGCCTGCTCCGGGGTGTTCTGCACCTCGCGGCCCTTGAGCAGGCAGCCGGCGAAGTGCTCCAATTGGAGCATGAGCTCGGTCTTGCCCTTGGGCATGGCCGACTTGATCTCGCGGACCCGGACCGTCTCGGTCTTGCCCTTGCGGAAGGTCAGCCGCGAGTCGTGGATGGAGGCCCCGGCGCGCACGCCGTAGACGTTGAGCTCCAGCCACTCGACCGCGCCCTCGCCCTCCAGCGGCGCGCCGTGGGGGCCGGCGGTGTTCATGGCGAAGGTCGCGGTGAAGTTGAGGCTGGCCCCGTTGGCGAAGCGGATCGTCCCGGTGGCGCAGTCGTCGGCGTCGTAGGCGTGCTCGAGGTTCTGGCCGTCGCCCAGGTGCGGGAAGCTGCAGTGCAGCGCGGCGAAGGCCTCGACCGGCCGCGGGCAACCCATCAGGAACCAGCCGTCGTCGATGGCGTGGACGCCCAGGTCGAGGAGCACGCCGCCGCCGTGACTCTTGTTGACGCCCCAGCCGTGGCGGAAGGGGATGCCGCCGCTGCGGATCCACTTGCTCTCGGCATGGTAGACAGGTCCGAGCCGGCCGCGGTCGACGAGCTTCCGCACCAGCTGCTTGGCCGGGGCGAAGCGCTGCTGCCGGGCGTACATGTAGGTCAGGCCCTTGGAGCGAGCCAGCTCTGCGACGCCGGCCATGTCCGCGGCGCTGGTGGCCGGCGGCTTCTCGCAGAGCACGTGCAGGCCGCACTCCAGGGCGAGCGTCGAGGACTCGGTGTGCATCCCGGTGGGCAGGGCGATGAGCACGGCGTCGAGCTCGGCCATCCGGAACATCCGCCGGTAGTCGGCGTAGAGCGGCAGCGAGCAGAGCCGCTCGTAGCCGTCCTGGCCGCAGCTCTTGACGATCCGCTCCTTCTTCTTCTCGAGGATGCCCTCGTCGATGTCGGCCAGGGCGGCGAGTTCCACCCCTTTGGCGGCGAGGCATGCCCGAGCGTGGCTCAGGCCCATGCCCAGCCCGGCGATTCCCAACCTGATCCTGGTCTTCCTGGTTGCCATCTCCGAACCTTTCCTGCTTTGCTCCCGACAAATCTTCGGGCGACTCTCTGGGCGTTGCATAAGAATACCCCTGCAAGCCATTGACATCCAGCCCCTACCGGCGCTAATATTCTTGCCTGGGCAGGAGAAATCTTAGGTGGATGCCAGGCAATTCATCTCCCGGGCTTCGGCGCCCGGCGGGGTCAGGCAGCTGGTCCGGGAAGCCCTGACCGGGCAGGTCGGGCGATTGGCCGGAGGGAGCTGCGTCCCGGTGCTGCCGCTGGCCCGGCGGCCATTCGAGACCTACGCGAAACTGCACTTCCACCAGGGCTTCGAGATCGTGATCCAGGTCCTGGGCGCCTCGCGCTGGGAGCTGCTCGAGGACGCCGTGGAGGTCCCGGCCGACGGGCTGCTGCTCATCCCCCGGGGCGTGCCGCACGTCGAGCGCCTGATTGCGGGGGAGTCCTGCGACTGCAACGTCAACATCTACGTGAGCCAGGAGCTGGTCACCTACCACGGCTTCGCCTGGGAGGCTCCCGACTCCCGGCAGATGATCGGCCAGGCCGAACTCCGCGGCGCCGAGCCGCGGGCCCTCTTCGACATGCTCGCCGAGACGGTCGCGGCCTACGAGCGCGGCGGGCGGGAGTCCACCGCAGTGCGGGGGCTGCTGCTGGCGGTGACCTCGCTGCTCGGGGAGGCCTTCGCGGCTCCGGAGGCGCCCGCCGAGAGCGGCTCGCGCCTGGTGAGCCTCTGCCGCCAGGAGGCCCTGCGCTACCTGTGCAGCACCAAGCTCAACGTCGGCTGGCTGGCCGAGCACCTCGGCTGCAATGCCGACTACCTCTCCCACCTCTTCAAGCGCCACACCGGCCAGCGGCTCAACGCCTTCATTACCGAGGAGCGCCTCAAGCTCGGCCGCTACCTGCTGCAGAGCAGCACCCTGAGCGTCGGCGAGGTGGCCTCGAGCTGCGGCTACGGCGACCCGGACTACTTCTCGCGGATCTTCCGGCGCTCGGCCGGGAAGAGCCCGGGGGAGTTCCGGGCGGCGGCGCGGCACGGGGCGGGGTGAGGCTCACGCGGAAGTGCGGAGGTGGGACCTTGACAGCGCCTGCGCCTCGGGCAACAATCGCCGCCCGCGGACCCGTGAAAAGGCGGGCCTGTCCCAATCGCTGTTCGGCGAAAGAAGGACCGGTCGCGCCTCAGACCTAGGGCAGCACAATGAGACTCCAAATCTCAGAGTCAGACGAAGGCGCCTTCTCCACGGTCATACTGGACCGCGCAGGAAGCCGAGCGTTCAAACTCTTCAAGAGCCAGGCACACCCCGGGAGAATAGGATCTCAGAAGCAGAAGCTTCCGGACGAAAAATGCAGAAGGGTGTTCTCCGCGGAACTGCAGGCCTATCAGATCATCCGTACTTGTGCCGAACTGCAGGAGCACACGCCGAGATTCCTTGGGGCCACATGCCTCGAAAGCGTCACGGACCGAAACGGCGAAGACGTTTCGCAACACTATCTGCTCGACTGCTGTTACTGCATGGGGCTCTGCGAAGGGCAGGCGGTCAAGATCGAGACCTGCCTGAGTTCGTTTCCTCACTTGGAGGACTTCATCGACAAGTTGGGGAGGCGAGGCGTTCGATTCACTTCCGACAGCTCCGTGTTCTCACCGGAATCGGCGGATGGTTTCATCTTCATAGACTTCGCGACGCACAACGCCGCCGAGGAATACGAGCTCGAGAAACAGAACAGGGCCAAGCCCTGAAGCGATAATGGGGCCAGACGGGGGCATGCCTTGCCCGCGCTTCCGCGTGAGCGCCCGCCATAACGCACCGCCAGGAAGACCAAGAGCGAGCTCCGCGCCGCGGCCCGGCTCGGGGCTGAGTCCCCGGGACGGACGGGGGCGGAGTGACGCAGGGAATCGTTCAGTCGTGGCCTCGGTTCACCAACAGGTGCCCAAGGACTGCTCCTCATGGCCCTTGCGCCGGAAGCCAGCGCCGAGGAGAATGGTTCACGCCGGGGATGTAGATGGGTTGGCCTGTTGGGGCCTAGACTGAGGGGCGTATGTACCGCGTCGCGTTTGTTGCCGCCGTAGTCCTGATACCAAGTTTCGCGGGAGGTTGCTTTATGTCCGTCGAGGAGGCGAGGTACCAGGTTGTCAGCAAGAGCAACGGGTTTGAGGTTCGCGACTATGCGCCTTATGTCGTGGCCGAAACCGTAGTGGATGCGCCTTTTGAGGATGCAGGGAACCGGGCGTTCCAGAAGCTGTTTCGCTACATATCCGGGGCGAACCGGTCGCGTACCAAGATCGCGATGACGGCCCCAGTATCACAGGAATCGGCGCACGAGAAGATCGAAATGACTGCGCCGGTCGGGCAGCGGCGTGCCGAAGAAGGTTGGGCTGTTTCCTTCGCGATGCCTGCGTCATACACCATGGAAACCCTGCCGTTGCCAGAGGATTCAAGCGTGAAGTTGCGCCAAGTCGAAGCTTGCCGAATGGCGGCCGTGCGCTACTCCGGGGTCTGGAGCGAGAAGCATTACCTTCGCCACAAGCAGGAGATGGAGGCGTGGATTGAGAAGAACGGCTTCAGAATCCTTGGCCAGCCGATCTGGGCGCGCTACAACCCGCCTTTCACTCTGTGGTTCCTTCGGCGAAACGAAGTCTTGATCCCTGTGGACACCGCTGGCGGGAAAGAGGCCAGTTCGCGCACTGTTACTAGAACCCATCCCAAAACCCCGTGGGGTCGCGACGCGAGGGATTGAGGCTGGAGGCGAGGAGAGAGGAGGAAGCTGTGTTCAAGAGACACAGCGACGACGAACGACGAAGCCTCCGGGCTTAAGACCCGCGTCCCTTCGGGTTGCCGGCGGGGCCGGGGCGTCTGCGGCGTTGCTCGTCGTCACCGTATCGCTTTGGATACGGCTTCCTTCTCGCGCCTTGCATCCGCCCCGGCCGCGCCGGCAACGCGGCCCCATGGGGTTTTGGGATGGGTTCTAAGGACTAGACCGGCGGACGAAGCCGCGAGTGCGGCTGCAACAAGGATGCCGAGCGCCTTCCCCGAGTCCTCATAGCCAACAGCTTCTGGCCTGCCCTCCGACCGGCCTGGGCACTCTTCGACGCCGGCAACCCACAATCCGCCGTCGGGGCGCGGAGGCGCGGAGGTGAGACCTTGACAGCGTCTGCGCCTCGGGCAACAATCGCCGTCCGCTGAGCCGGGCGGCCTGTGGCCGCCTGCGGCTTCGTGAGAAGGTGGGCTTGTCCCAAGCATTGTTAGGGGACTTCACCCGATGACCAGTAGCGAAGCATTGCAGAAGTTCGGCTTGCCAGCATCGCCTGAGCACCGAGACGAGATACGACGGCTTCTTATCGAGGAGATTGAGCGGGAGAAGCGCGGCGAGAGTGGCGAGGAGATGTTGCGGACGCTGTGTCTACAGCTATTCAGCTTAGGGGTTGTTGACGATGCCCTTCTCATTTGGGATGCCAAGCAGTCGAGTTTCGATGCTGGTTGCGGCCTGGACGTTCAGTTTCTTTGCGGCGCAGGATTGGCGACGACGAAAAGATCCCTGGCCAGTTCGACCGCCCCATCAGCATCAGCCGCCTTGGAGTATGTGACTGAGTGTGAGCGAGCAGGCGACTTTGCTGATTGGACGCCGCAGTCGAGCATTGAGCAGTATCGCAGCTACTACGGTTTGTGACATCCACGCCGCCTAGACGTCCTTGGCGGCGGCTCCCCGGAGCGCCCGTCCTCCGCGTCTCCGCGTCTCCGCGTGAGCCCCCGTCCTTCAGCCCTTGCGCAGCTTCCCGGCGAGCTCGGCGGTGTCCCGGGCAATCCCGGAGATGCTCACGTCGTAGTAGCCGGCCACGCCGGTGTGCAGGCGGTCGCGGAGCTGGCTGGTCCAGCGCTCCGGCATCCGCCGCGCGCCGAGCATCATGCCCAGGACGCTGCCGGCGGTGGCGCCGTTGCAGTCGGTGTCGAAGGCCGCGTCGACCGCCAGGCAGATGGTCCGGCCGAAGTCGCCGTTGCCCCAGAGCAGGGCCATGGCCACCACCTCGGCGTTGGAGATGGTGTGGCACCAGTGGTGCGAGCTCTTCTCGTCCCAGCGGCGGTGGACCTCGGCGACGGCCGCCTCGGCCGTCCAGCCCCGGTCGTGGAGCTGGACGATGTTGCGGACCGCGTCGGCCAGCCGCGAGCGCAGCGGGACCTCGTTCAAGCCGGCCAGGACCACGGCGCGCGGGTCTTCCAGGACATAGGCCCAGGCCAGCATCGCGGCCACCCACATCTCGCCGTAGATGCCGTTCTTGACGTGGCTGATGGAGGCGTCGCGCCAGGCGAAGTCGGCGGCCAGCTCCGGCCGGCCGGCGGCCAGGTACCCGAAGCCGTCGGCGCGGATCTGCGCGCCGATCCACTCGCGATAGGGGTTGGCCAGCGTCGCCGACTCCGGCGGCAGGACCCCGGCGGCCAGGTTGCGGTAGGCGACCCGCTCGGCGGTGCAGGTGTGCAGGTAGGGGACGTTCTTCAGCCAGAAGTGGGCCACGTCCTCGGGTGTGAAGTCCCGGCCGTACTCCTTGACCACGGCCAGGCCTATGGTCGTGTAGTTGGTGTCGTCGTCCTCGGGCATGTAGCGCTTGCCATGGGTGCTGGGGAAGGCCTCCCAGGGCCAGGACTTCTTCTTGGCCAGCGCCCGCGGCACACCCGGCCGGAAGTAGCCGGCGAGCGGGAAGCGTCGCTGGTGCTTGAGCACGGCGTGGAGGTCGGCGCGGTGCGCGCCCTCCACGGGCTTCCCTAGATAGCAGCCGCAGCAGCGGCCGAGCCAGGCGCCCAGGATCCGGTCGCGCAGGCGCTTCGACGAGAAGTCGGCGTCGAGCTCGCGCGGCGCCGGGGTCCGGAGTTTCCGGATGCCGGCGAGGTCGGACGGCTCCTGCCCGGCGTAGCTGCCGCGCTCGCGGAGGGCGAGCGTCTTCTCGAACCAGCGGCGGGCGGCGGCCTGGAGCTCGGGAGTGGCCGGCCCGTTCTTCTCCTTGGTCCCGAGGCGCTTGCTGAGCGCGCAGCCCTCGGCGGCGAGCTTGCCGAGTTCCTTGCCCTCGTCGGCGGACTGCTCAAGCTCGATGTCGACGTCGCGCTGATGGATCCAGATCCAGGGTTCGGAGCTCAGCTTGCGGGCCATCGGCGGACCTCCCTCTTCTGCGGCGGGCTACTTGTCGTAGGAGCCGAGCTCCTTGGCCAGCTTCACGAACTCCCCGAAATTCTCCAGGCTGACCGAGTCCGGCACGGAGTGGTCGGTGCTGGCCATGTAGCCGCCGCCGGCCTTCATCGCCGGGATGACCTTGCGCATCTCGGCGTGGAGCTCGTCGGGCTTGTCGTAGAGCACGGCGTTCAAGCCTCCGTGGAAGGCGAGCTGCTTGCCGTACTGCTTCTTGAGCGCCACCGGGTCGACGCCGGCCTTGACCTCGAGCGGGTTGAGCATCTCCACGCCGATCTCGATGAGGTCGGGCACGAACGGGCGGATGTCCCCGCAGGAGTGCAGGTGCACCCGGCAGCCCTTGGCCCGGGCCCAGTCGCAGGCCCGCTTGTGGACGGGCTTGAGCATCTCCCGGTACATGTCCAGGGAGAAGAACTGGGCCAGCTTGTAGCCCATGTCGTCGTACCAGAAGATCTCGTCGAACTTGTAGCCCGCGTCCCAGACCATCTGGAAGAGGGCGATGTCCACGTCCAGCTCGTGGTTCCACATGTCCACCACCCACTCCGGGTCGGTGGCCATGGCCATGAGCAGCCGCTCGGTGCCCACGAAGTGGGCGTGGGTGATGTCGAAGCCGAACCAGAAGCCGGCCGAGACCCACCGGCCGGCCTCGCGCCACTTGGGGTAGTTGACCTTGAGCTTCTCCCAGTTGACCCGGTCGCGGTCCGGGGTCATCCGCTTCCTGGCCTTGGCCCACTCGTCGGGATTGGTCACCAGGAAGTCCATGTACTCGGGCACGCCGCCGCGGTGCTTCCAGTTGCGGCGGGTGGCGCCCCAGGAGGTGGTGCGGATGTCGTAATCCTCGGTGTCCTCGATGACCTTCTCCGGGAAGCGCGGGCCGTTGTCGGCGCTGATCGTGGCGATGTCGTCGAGCCCGAAGTAGTCGCTGAAGTTTACGCCCTCGGGCAGGCCCTCCCGGCGCCAGCGCTCTATCGTGGAACTCCAGGGGCTGTCCATCACCGGGACCCGGTCGGCCTCCCGGTGCTCGTACATGCGCTTGATGCGTTCGTGGCTGGTCATGGCGGGCATGGCGTTCCTCCTGGCCTGCGCGGCGCGGTGGATTCTAAGACGGTCGCCTCCGGAATCAAGGAGGGCAGGGCAGCCCGGCCGGCCGGCTTCAGTTGCATTCCGCCGGGGCCAGCGGCTATAATCCCCGCCCGTTCGGCGAGCAGTTCGCCGGGTCCCGAAGTTCAACCACAGGAGAAGGAAGCAGCCAACATGTCCCAGCAGTACACCGTCGCCATCGCCGGGGCCACCGGGGCCGTCGGCATCGAGATGATCCGGACCCTGGAGCAGCGCAAGTTCCCGGTCAAGAAGCTGAGGCTGCTGGCCAGCGAGCGCTCCATCGGCAAGAAGCTGAAGTTCCACGGCGCGGACGTCGTCGTCGAGGAGCTGACCGAGAACAGCTTCAAGGGCATCGAGCTGGCGCTCTTCTCGGCCGGCGCCGAGCGCAGCCGGACCTTCGCCCCCGCGGCGGTCTCGGCCGGCGCGGTGGTGGTCGACAACTCCTCGGCCTTCCGCATGGATGACACCGTGCCGCTGGTCGTCCCGGAGGTCAATCCCCAGGAGGTCGCCAAGCATCGCGGGATCATCGCCAACCCGAACTGCTCGACGATCATCGCCCTGGTGCCGCTCTGGCCCCTGCACAAGGCCGCCAAGATCACCAGGCTCGTGGCCGCCACCTACCAGGCGGTGTCCGGCACCGGCGCCAAGGCCATCGACGAGCTCGAGGGCCAGGTGCGCGCCTGGGCCGCGGGGCAGCCGATGACCAAGGGCGTCTACCCGCACCAGATCGCCTTCAACGTCCTGCCCCAGGTCGGGCCGGCCGACGCCTCCGGCTACACCCAGGAGGAGAAGAAGCTGCTCCACGAGACCCGGAAGATCTTCGGCGACGGGCACATCCGGGTGTCGGCCACCTGCGTGCGCGTGCCGGTCTTCAGGTCGCACTCCGAGGCGCTCTTCATCGAGACTGAGAAGAAGCTGACCGCCGCCGAGGCCAAGGCGATACTCGCCAAGGCCCCGGGCGTCATCCTCAAGGACGACGTCAACGCCAACCAGTACCCCATGCCCATCGAGGCCTCGGGGCACGGCGAGGTCATCGTCGGCCGCCTGCGCGAGGACAGCTCCTGCGACAAGGGCCTGGCCCTGTGGGTCGCCGGCGACCAGCTCCTCAAGGGCGCGGCCCTGAACGCCGTCCAGATCGCCGAGATCCTCTACGGGATCAAGCGCTAGCGGCGGGGCAGAGGCGGTGACCGGCGCGGCACGGACGATCAAGCTGGTCATCGAGTACGACGGCCAGAACTACGCCGGCTGGCAGGCCCAGAGGAACGGCACCGGCGTCCAGGAGGCCGTCGAAGAGGCCATCTTCAAGGTGACCGCCGAGCGCCTGCGCATCGCCGGCAGCGGCCGCACCGACGCCGGCGTCCACGCGTTGGGGCAGGTGGCCAGCTTCAGGACCGAGAGCCGCATACCCGCGGCCAAGTTCGCCGCCGCCCTGAACGCCCACCTGCCCGAGGACGTGGCCGTGATCTCCGCCGAGGAGGTCCCGGCGGATTTCCATGCCCGGAAGTCGGTGCGCTCCAAGACCTACCGCTACCGGATCCTCAACCGTCCGGCGCGGCCGGCCCTGGAGCGCGGCAAGGTCTACCATCTCGTGCCGAAGCTCGACGTGGCGGCCATGAAGCGTGGGGCGAAGCTCCTCGTCGGCCGGCACGACTTCCGGGCCTTCACTCCGACGGCCGCGGTCAAGCCCGGCGGCTACGAGCGCGAGATATTCGCGTTGGAGGTCGAGCGCCGCGGGGACCTGGTGGACATCGAGGTCACGGGCTCCGGGTTCCTCTACAACATGGTGCGCTGCATCGCCGGCACGCTCATCGACGTCGGCCGCGGCCGGCGGCCGCCCGAGGACGTCGCGGCGGTGCTCGAGTCACGCGACCGCCGCCGCTGCGGTCCGACCGCCCCGGCCTGCGGGCTGTGCCTGGTGCGGGTGGAGTACGGGGCGTGAGCGGCGTGACGTCGGGGACAGGGACCGGGGAGCGGCGGACGGCCATGCCCGGGCCGGTCGCCGCGCCCGATCCCCGCTCCCCCGTCCCCGCATCCCGGCTCAAGATCGTCCACATCATCACCCGAATGATCCTGGGCGGCGCTCAGGAGAATACGCTGCTCTCCTGCGTGGGCCTGATGGGGCTCGGCCACGACGTGCTGCTCATCACCGGCCCGACCGCCGGTCCTGAGGGGGAGCTGCTGGGCGAGGCCCGGCGCCGGGGAGTTCCGGTGGAAGAGGCCCCCGATCTCGTCAGGCCGGTCCGTCCGCTGCGCGACCTCGTCGCCTACCGGGCGCTCCGCCGGCGCATCCGGGAGCTGGCCCCCGACGTGGTCCACACGCACTCCTCCAAGGCCGGGGTCCTCGGCCGAGCCGCAGCCCGCGCGGCCGGCGTCCCCGCCGTGATCCACACCGTCCACGGGCTGCCCTTCCACCCCTTCATGAATCCAGTCGTCGCCCGGACCTACGCCCTGGCCGAGCGCTGGGCGGCGCGGCGCTGCGACCGGCTGGTCTCCGTGGCCGAGGCCATGACCGACCAGGCGGTCGCGGCCGGCGTCGCGCCCCGCGGGATGTTCACGACCATCCACAGCGGCATGGACGTTGGGCCGTTCCTGCGGGCCCGCGAGCGCCGGGAGGAGGTGCGCGCGCGCCTGGGCTTCGGCCCGGGCGACTTCGTGGTCGCCAAGCTGGCCCGGCTCTTCGAGCTCAAGGGCCACGAGTACCTGATCGCCGCCGCCAGGGGACTCTGCGCGGCCCATCCAGAGCTGCGGCTGCTGTTCATCGGGGACGGAGCCCTGCGCGGGGAGCTCGAAGCCCGGGCCCGGGAGTCCGGGCTGGAGGGCCGGCTGAAGTTCACCGGGCTGGTGCCGGCCGCGGACGTCCCGGACCACCTGGGCGCCGCCGACCTGCTGGTCCACGCCAGCCTGCGGGAAGGGCTGCCCCGCGCCGTGCCCCAGGCGCTGCTGGCCGGCACGCCCGTGGTGGCCTTCGATGTGGACGGTGCCCGGGAGGTGGTCCGCGACGGTCAGACCGGGCTGCTGGTGCCGGCGCGGGACTCCGCGGCGCTGGCGGCGGCCGTGCGGCGCATGATCACCGACCGCGCCTTCGCGGCGCGCACCGCGGCGGCCGGCCGGGAGCTCTGCGCCGGGCTCTTCCCCGCCGAGGTCATGGTCGGCAAGCTCCAGGCGCTCTACCTGGAAGTGCTTGAAAAGCAGCGGGGCGCAGCCGGCGTCCGGCCGCGCCCCGTCTGAGACGGGTCCAACTGGCTGCTCAGTCCTTCTTGGGTGCCGGAGTCGGAGCCGGAGTGGGAGCCGGGGCCGGCGCCGGAGCTGGGGCCGGAGCGGGCGGCGCAGCGGCCGGGCCGCCGGCCGGAGCGGCAGGCGCTGCCGGAGCGACCGGGGCCGGAGCCTTGGCGGGCGGCTTCTTCTCGGTGGAGGCCGGAGCCGGCGGACGGTAGCCCGGCTCGACCAGGCAGACGACCTCGTTCTTGGCGGTCTTGCCCATCAGGGTGAGCGGGCGCCCGCCGGAGTCGAACTGCTCGACGGCCTGGAAGACGGTCAGGCCTTCGAGCTGGGAGACCCAGAGCGGCTTGCCGGTCTTCTTGTCGAGGGCCACGAACTTGCCGGAGGCGTCCTTGGCGTACAGGGCCTTGCGGCCGACGCCGATCAGCTGGGCGATGTCCTTGTTCTGCCAGAGCTCCCGGCCGTCCTTGTCGTCGAGGCCGAAGGCGCCCTGGTTCTCGCTGATCGCGAAGACCAGCTTGTCGGTCGGATCGGGCAGCGGGCGCTCGCTGACCACGCCGCCGCTGGGGAATTCCCAGATGCGGTCGCCGCTGCGCCGGTCGATGCAGTAGACCTTGTAGTCGCTGGAGCCGAAGTAGGCGCGGCTGCCGCTCAGCGAAACGCCCTGCTGGACCTGGCCCTGGGTCTGGATGCGGAAGACCGGCCGGCCATCATTGTCCTTCAGGCCCATCACGTAGCCGTCAGAGGTGCAGATGTAGATGAAGCCGTCGAGCATCAGGGCCGGGGCGGTGATCTGCCCCTGGGCGGCCGGGGTGCCGGTGCTCCAGCCCTTGTTCACGTTGTAGCGGTCGATCTTGATGGCCGGGGCGCCGGGGACGGGGTTGGCCATTTCCCGGGTGGTGCGGCGGACCTGCATGGCCCAGATGCGGCCGTTGAAGCTCGGGATGTAGATGACCGGGAAGCGGTCCGCGGTCTCGCGGAGCTCGGTCCAGGTCTGGAGGATCGGCCGGGCGCTGATGGACATCTCCGGGTCGAGAATGCAGACCATCGACCCGAACGCGCGGTCCACGCGCAGGATGCGGTTGTCGGAGACGACCATCACGCCGTCGGTGGAAATCCCCGGCGGATATGCGGTCTCGATCGGCCGCTCGAACTCGCAGCTCCAGTGGCTGAAGCCGTCGCGGAGCCGGATCAGGTGCAGGATGTTGGGCTTCTCGGTGGCCACCAGGGCGTGGTCGCCACTTGCCCAGGCGTGCCGGATCTGCCCGGAGGTCATGCCCAGGCTCCAGAGCGGCTCGAGCTGCATGCCCTTGGGAACATCCACGGTCGCCGCGGCGACGGTCGGCTTGTCAGCCTTGCCACCGCTGCATCCGGCCGCGAAGAAGGCCCCGGCCAGCGCCGAGACTGCGGTGATCGTGAGCGCGATCCTGGTGATCATCAGAAAGCCTCCCCGTCCTCAGGGACCTCTTCGCCGGGAGCACCACCAAGGTAATCCCGGAGATTGACATTCTCCTTGGCCTCGTAGGCGCGCAGTTTCTCGATGGCGGCCATGTCGGCCTCTATCCGGCTGGAAAGCTTGAAGATGTACGGGCGCTTCTCCAGCCGGTCCCGCAGGTCCTCCAGCATCAGGTCCCAGGAGCCCTCGTAGAGTTCGTCGCGCAGCGTGACGAGCAGCCTCTCGCCGCCGGTGAGACCGGTGACGAACTGACGATGCTCCTCCTGGCCCCTCTCGCCCATTGCGCCCCCCGCGCAACCCCTTCCCTTGGCTCAGTTCCGTCTGGAAACGGGTTCATGGATGGTATTGGGCCGGGCGGCCCAGTCAAGGGCAAAAGCCGGCGCCGGCACTTGTCGGGACAGTCCGGCGGGATATGATATGTGCATCCCCATAACCCATTGGAGGCACAGAGGGTCGAAATGCCCGACTCGGGTCTGGGGCCGCGTCCGGCCCACCGGCTGATCCTGGGCTACCTGGTCGCCATAGCGACCGGGGCGCTCCTGCTTTGGTCTCCCTGGGCGGCTGCTCCGGGCCGGGAGATAGCCTTCGTCGACGCGGTCTTCACGGCCACCAGCGCCGTGTCGGTCACTGGGCTGTCCACGGTGGACACCGGGACCTGCTTCTCGCCCTTCGGCCAGCTGGTCATCCTCCTGCTCCTGCAGCTCGGCGGGCTCGGGGTGATGACCTTCTCCACCTTCCTGCTGCTGGGCGTGAGCGGCCGGGCCAGCATGGCGGTGCGCGAGGCCACCGGCGAGCCGCTGGGGGCCGGGTCCGGCCAGCGCCTGGGCTCCACCCTGCGCGGCGTCTTCCTGCTGACCCTGGCCTTCGAGGCCGCCGGCGCCCTGTTGCTCTTCGCGACCTGGACCTTCGGCGACGGCTACCCCGCCGACCGGGACTGGCTCGCGCGCGCCTGGGACGCGATCTTCCACTCCTGCGCGGCCTTCTGCAACGCGGGGTTCTCGACCTTCAGCGACAACCTCGCGGGGTTCCAGGGATGCCTGGCCACCAACCTCATCATCATGGTTCTGATCGTGGCCGGCGGGCTGGGCTTCGTCAGCCTGCTGGAGATCGGCCGGGGCGCCTACTTCCTGCGCAAGGGCTCGGCCCGGCGCATCTCCTCCCACACCCGGATGGCCCTGACGGTCAGCGCCGTGCTCATAGTCGGCGGGGCCCTGCTCATCTACCTGCTGGAGCGCGGCCGGACCCTGGAGCCGCTCGGCGAGGGCGACAGGGTCCTGGCCAGCTTCTTCCAGTCGGTGACCGCCCGGACCGCCGGCTTCAACACGCTGAACATCGGCGCCATGGCCGCCCCCACGCTCTTCCTGCTGATCGTCCTGATGTTCGTGGGGGCCAGCCCCTGCGGAACCGGTGGGGGCATCAAGACCACCACCCTGGGCGTGCTGATGGCCACCGCCTGGGCGCGGATCCGCGGCAAGGGCGAGGCCCAGTGCTTCGGGCGCAGCGTGCCCCACGAGACGGTGGTCCGCGCGGCCATGCTCACCATCCTCTCGGCGGCGATCATCGGAGTGGTCCTGCTGGCCTTCCTGGGCACGGAGCCGGCCGAGAACCTGGGCAGCACCGGCGAGGAGGGCGGGTTCCTGCGGGCCTCGTTCGAGGCGGTGTCGGCCTTCGGCACCGTGGGGCTGTCCACCGGGGTCACCGCCAAGCTCAGCGCGCTCGGCAAGCTGCTCATCGCCGCGCTGATGTTCATAGGCAGGGTCGGCCCGCTGTCCCTGGGCATCGCCCTGAGCCGGCCGAGCCGCGAACAACTGGTCAAGATGCCGAAGTCGGACGTGTTGGTGGGGTAGGAGGCGGAACTCATGCGCCAATTCGCAGTGATCGGTCTGGGCAGCTTCGGCCTGCAGGTGGCACGCAGGATGGCCGCCAACGGCGGCGAGGTGCTGGTGGTGGACCTCGACGAGCACCTGGTGGACGAGGCCAAGGACTTCGTCCAGCGGGCGGTGATCGCCGACGCCACCGACGACCGGGCCCTGGCGGAGCTGGGCCTGGACGCCATGGACGCCGTGCTGGTCTGCCTGGGATCCATCCAGAGCTCGGTGCTGGCCGTGCTGCACCTGCGCGAGCTCAAGGTCAAGCGCATAGTGGCCATGGCGGTGAGTTCCGACCACGTCAAGATCCTCAACAGCCTCGGCGCCGACCGCGTCATCTACCCGGAGCAGGACGCCGCCGAGCGCCTGGCCAACTCGCTGTCCTGGGGCAACGTCCTGGACCACGTCCCGCTGGCCCCCGGGTTCTCCATGCTGGAGGCCGCGGCGCCCGACGAGATGATCGGCAAGACCCTCAAGGAGTCGGGCATCGGCGCGCGCTACGGCATCCAGATCATCGCCGTCAAGGAGCTGGTCCCCGACCGCTTCAACCTGGCGCCCCGGGCCGAATTCGTGATCAAGGAGAGCGACATCCTGATCATGCTCGGCCGCGACCAGGACCTGGAGCGGTTCAAGCGCGGGGAATGAAACGCCGCGAATGCAGAATGATGAAGGATGAGTGATGAATTGCGGAATGGCCGCCCGGCCCCCTTCCGCATTCATCACTCATGATTCGTGATTCGGCTGCCCGGGTTGCCCATGGACATGGCGAACGCCTGCCCAGTCTGCCTGGCACGAGGATCCGAGCCGTTCGCCACGGCCGGCGGCCGGAGCTACTGGCGCTGCCCGGGCTGCGAGGCGACCTTCCTGGACCCCGGGCAGCTCCCGGACCGCGAGGCCGAGCGCCGGCGCTACCTGCTGCACCGCAACGACCCGGAGGACGCCGGCTACCGGGCCTTCCTGGGGCGTCTGGCCGGGCCGCTGCTCGAACGGGTAGGCCCCGGGGGCGCGGGCCTGGACTACGGCTGCGGGCCGGTCCCGGTCCTGGCGGGCATGCTCGCCGCGGAGGGGCGTGCCGTGGAGCTCTACGACCCCCTCTTCTTCGACCGTCCCGAGGCGCTCGCGCGCTCCTACGACTTCATCGCCTGCTCGGAGGCGGCCGAGCACTTCCACCGGCCGGCCGACGAGTTCGCGCGGCTGGACGGCCTGCTCCGGCCGGGCGGCTGGCTGGGGGTCATGACCGCCTTCCTGGCCGACGACATCCGTTTCGAGAGTTGGCACTACCGGGGCGACTCGACCCACGTGGTCTTCTACCGGGAGGCGACCTTCCGGCGCTTGGCCGGGCGCTTCGACTGGTCCTGCGAGTTCCCGGCCCGCGACGTGGCCCTGCTGCGCAAGGGCCGCTGACCGGGGTCAGCTGACCGGCGTCAGCCGCGCTTGCGCGGCGCCGGGTCGCCGTACTTCATGAAGGCCCGGGAGGCGATTGCCTGCCACTTGGGGTCCAGGCCGATGCCCTCGTTGTCCTGGTAGTAGCCGGCGATGAAGCCGCCGCCGAAGCAGCCGAGCTTCTCGATGTACTCGCGCGCGGCGGCCTCGATCCTGGCCTCGTCGGCGGTCTGCAGGGTGTGCTGGATGTCCACCGGGCACCAGAAGTGCATCCGGCCGCCGAACTTCCCGGCGAGGTGGTCGATGCCGTGCAGCTCGGGCTGGTCGAACTGGCAGACGTCGATGCCCACCTCGATCCAGTTCTCGATGATTTCGGTGTTCTTGCCGCAGGAGTGCAGGAAGACGGCCATGCCGTGGGCGTGGGCCGCGTCGCAGAGCTGCTTGAAGCCGGGCTTGAAGAGCTCGCGCCAGCACTCCGGGCTGACCAGCAGCCGGTCCTGGGTGCCCCAGTCCTCGCAGGCCATGACCGCGTCGCAGCCGATCTCGCCGTAGCGGGCGATCTCCCGGGCGAACATGTCGGCCAGCTTGCCGAGCAGCTGCTTGACCCGCTCGGGCTCGAGCAGCACGTCGGCCAGGAAGTTGTCCATCCGGCGCAGGTAGCGCGCCGCGTTGAACGGCCAGTCGGTCCAGCCGAAGGCGAAGAGGCCCTCGGAGTGGAGCTGCTTGACGCGCTCGGCGGCATCCGCGTAGAGCTCCTTGGCGTCGGTCCGGGGGAACTCGTAGCTGTCGAGCTGGTCCCAGCTCTCCTCGAGCACGCCGACCTTGGGTTCGCCCTTGGTGATGCCGCCCAGGCGCCGCCAGAGGTTGCCCCACTCGTCCCAGCGCTCCTCGTCGGGGCCGGCCGGGGCCCAGTCGGTGGCGCGGCTGTTGGGCGCGGGCCGGCGCCGGACCGAGAGGAAGTCGCGGGGGAAGCCCGCCTCCGGGTCCATCCCGTAGACGATTCTCGGCGGCGAGGCGAAGGCCAGGCTGGCCTTGACGATCTCGCGCGGGGTCATCCCCGGGCCGCCGACGTTGAAGGCGACCGCGGCGGGGGGCTCGGCGGGCGCTGGTCCGGCCGGCGCGGCCGTGGCCTGGTCCGCGGTCCGGGGCGTCTCCGGTTCGGGCGCCGGAGCCTGTGCCGGTGCCGGCTCGGGTGCCGCCGCCTCGGTGGCGGGCGCCGGCGCCGCCCCGGAATCGACTTCCGGCGCGTCCGGCCCGGAGACCCATAGTGACCTGAGGATGTCGGCGATCGTCCGGGGCGCTGCGGCCGCGGCGGCCGCGGGCACGCCCTCGGAGAAGAGTTCGGTGGCGGCCGGCTCGCCTGGCACGTCGGCCTCGGCCTCTCCGGCCCCGGAGGCGGCGGAGGGGGCGGGCAGCGGCACGACCGCGGCCTCGCCGGGTCGGTCCCACTGCCGGACGGTGACGGCCAGCGGGGCCGGCGGCGTCTTCTGGCCGGTCACGAAGCGCTGGACGGCCTCCTCGGCGCGGCGCACTGCGGCTTCCAGGCGCATGACCGCCTTGCGGCCCTCGGCGTCGCCGGCGAACTCCTCCTCGGCGGCGAGCTCGGCCTCCTCCTCGGCGGTGTTGGTGAAGGCGGTGAAGCTGCCCTTCCGGGCGGCCAGCGAGCTGGTGGTGGGCAGCTTGTCCTGCTCCTCGGCGGAGGGTGCGAAGGCCGAGTCCGGACGCTCGCCGCGCGGCTGCACGTAGATCTCGCCCAGCGGGTCCGGCTGGAAGACCGTGGCGATGCGCCGGCGGACGGCCTCGAGCAGGGCCACGAACATCCCGGCGGCGTCGGCCTTGTCGGCGGCTTCCCTGAGCATGTTCCGGAACCCGAACTGCTCCACGGCGGCGAGCTTCAGCTTGAGCTCCTCGATGCGTTCCTCAACGGAGATGTCGTCGTAGAGGATGGTGCGCGGCAGGTCGTCGAGGGTGGCCTTCATCAGCCGCTCGAAGGAGGTCATCAGGTCGTAGAGGGTGACCTCCTTGAGCTCCTCGGAGGGATCGGCCGGCGGCTTCTCGCCGAAGTCCACTCCCTGGCCGAAGCGCGCACGGCCAAAGAGCAGCGCCCGGCGCTCGGCGAAGCCGCCCAGCTCGTCGGCGGCCTCCCGGAAGCGGCGGTACTCCAGGAGCTGCCGGACCAGGTCGGTGCGCGGGTCCTCCTCCTCGATCTCCAGGGCCTCGCGCTGCTCCGGCGGGAGCATCTGCCGGCTCTTGATCTCCATCAGCGTCGCGGCCATCAGGATGAAGTCCGCGGCGGTGTTGATGTCCAGGATCGGCAGGCTCTCGATGGTCCGCAGGTAGCGCTCCAGGATCCTGGCGATGGGGATGTCGTAGATGTCGACCTCCTCCTCCTTGATGAGGTGGAGGAGCAGGTCCAGCGGCCCGCGGTAGGCTTCGACCTGGACTTCGGGCTCGCGGGGCGCGTTCGGGAGCGGCGCGGCTCCGGCGGCGGCTTGCTCGGCGGTCATGAGGAGAGCATCTTATTCGGCGGTCCGGACGGTTCAACGGCAAAGCCCGGAATGGCGGGCGGCGCGGTCACGGCGCCTCCCCCGGCCGGCGCCCGGCCGCGGGTTCGCTGGCCGCCGGCTGCCAGACCATGCAGGCCAGCCCGGCGACCAGCGCCCCGCCCAACAGCCACTGCCAGAGCGTGAGCCGCTCCCCGCCGCCCAGCACCAGCCAGGCCGAGACCCCGGTCAGGAAGGGAGTGGCCAGGCTGACCAGCGTGGTGCGGGCCACGCCGATGCGCCGGAGGCTAACGTAGTAGAGCACCTGGGTGGAGCCCACGCAGAGCGCCCCGGAGAAGACCACCGCGCCGATCACCCGCCAGGAGCACTCCGGCGACCAGATGTAGCCCATGTGGCCGTCGATGAGCCCGGCCGGCACCATCATCAGGGTGGCCAGGACCGCGGTCACCGCGAAGGTGGCCATGGACGGCAGGCTGCGGGCCAGGCCGCGGATGGCCACCGCGTACCCCGCCCAGATCACCGCGCTGACCAGGAGGATGGCCGTGCCGCCCAGCAGCCCCGGGCCGGAACCCTGGCTGGCGGCCCCGGCGCCCACGGAGAAGCCCGGATCCAGCACCACGATGCCCGCCACCGCCGCCATGGCCAGCGCCGCTGAGAGCAGGAACCGGCCGGAGCGGATCACGCGGCGCTCGTCGGCGAAGACTGCGTAGCTCAGCAGCAGCGCGAAGATCACCGTGGACCGCCCGACCAGCACGCTGTAGGCGGCGTTGAGGTGGTAGACGCCGCGCACCCAGACGATCTGGAAGGCGGCCAGGATGGCGGCCAGCAGCAGGGGCACCAGTGGGCGGCGCAGCACCGTCAGCAGGTCGCCCGGCCGGAGCAGCGCCACGATCCCCAGCGCGCAGAACGAGCCGGCGGCGTAGCGGTAGACGTTCAGCGCGTCGGCCGTGAAGGCGTCGCCGCTCTCGCGCTTGATGTAGCGGATGAAGACCGTGGGCCAGGCCCAGAAGAGCGTGGCCAGGGCCATGGGCAGGAAGTCGGCGGAGCGCGGCCGGGAGGCCAGGCGCACCGAGTCGGTCAGCCCGGACGGCCCCGATCCGTCAGGGGGCGCCGGGGAGAGCCCGGAGGGTTCTCCGGGGCCCGCGGTCGTGGACGTGGCAGGCTTTCCCCGCGGTCAGCCCTTGGCCCGCTCCAGGTACTCGCCGTTGGTGGTGTCCACGCGGATCTTCTCGCCGTTGGCGATGAAGCCGGGGACGCGCACGCGCAGGCCGGTCTCGGTGACCGCGGGCTTAAGCACGTTGGTGACCGTGGCTCCCTTGAGGGCCGGCTCGGTCTCGGTGATGAGCATCTCGACGCTCGAGGGCAGGACGATGTTGACCAGCTTCTCATTGTAGAACTCGCCGACCACCTTGATGTTCGGGACCAGGAACTTGACGTCCTCGCCCATGGCCTCGCTGGAGAAGTGGTGTTCCTCGTAGGTCTGGGAGTCCATGAAGACCTGGGTCTGCTGGTCGGCGTAGGAGTACTGCAGCTCCTTGCGGTCGATGTAGGTCATCTCCACCCGGTCGGTGGAGCGCAGCTTGCGCTCGTAGCTCCGGCCCTCGACCACGTCGCGGATGCGCAGCGACACGTGCCCGCGCCAGTTCCCGGGGGTGACGTGCTGGAACTCGGTGACGATGAAGATCTTGCCCTCCATCTGGACGGCCGAGCCCTTGCGGAGTTCAGTTGCAGCGACTTGAGGCATGTTCTCTCCTTCGGTCAAACGCTGGTTTGGAACGCGGCGGGATCATAACCGAAGCCCCGGCGAATTCAACCGATTCCGGCGGCGGCGATGGTCGCCGCGGCTCACTTGCAAGCGTCCGGCGCCGTGATATCCTCAGCACATAACGGCCGTCCGGGATTTCCGGCGCCAGGCCTGCGGATGGAGACGACCATGTCTGAGCTGAGCTTCCTGCTTCCCCGTTCGGAGATGCCCCGCCAGTGGTACAACCTGGCCGCGGACCTGCCCACCCCGCCGCTGCCGCCCCTGACTCCCGACGGCAAGCCGGTGGGGCCGGAGATGCTCGCGCCGGTCTTCCCCATGAACATCATTGAGCAGGAGGTCAGCACCAAGCAGCTGATCGACATCCCCGAAGAGGTCCAGGAGATCCTGGCCCGCTGGAGGCCGACGCCGCTGCGCCGGGCCCGGGCGCTCGAGAAGCATCTGAAGACCCCGGCGAAGATCTACTACAAGGACGAGAGCGTCAGCCCCGCCGGCTCGCACAAGCCCAACACCGCCGTGCCCCAGGCCTGGTACAACAAGCAGTTCGGCATCAAGAACCTCGTGACCGAGACCGGCGCCGGCCAGTGGGGCAGCGCCCTGGCCTTCGCCTGCAGCCAGGTGGGCCTGGGCTGCAAGGTCTTCATGGTGCGCACCAGCTACGACTCCAAGCCGCTGCGCAAGATGTTCATGCACGTCTGGGGCGCCGAGTGCGTGCCCAGCCCCAGCCGCGAGACCAAGGCCGGCCGCGACGTCCTGGCCCGGGATCCGGACTGCCCGGGCAGCCTGGGCGTGGCCATCAGCGAGGCGGTCGAGCAGGCCGTCTCCGACAAGTCCGGGAAGACCCGCTACTCGCTGGGCTCGGTCCTCAATCACGTGCTCCTCCACCAGACGGTCATCGGCCTGGAGGCCAGGAAGCAGCTGGCGCTGGCCGGCGTCAAGAAGCCCGACGTGGTCATCGGCTGCGCCGGCGGCGGCAGCAATTTCGCCGGCATCTCCTTCCCCTTCGTCCAGGACAAGATCCACGGCGCCAAGATCGATATCATTCCGGTGGAGCCGGCGGCCTGTCCGACCCTGACCCGCGGGCCGTTCGTCTACGACTTCGGCGACGTGGCCGGGATGACGCCGCTCCTGGCCATGTTCTCGCTCGGCCACCAGTTCATGCCCCCGGCCATCCACGCCGGCGGCCTGCGCTACCACGGCATGGCCCCGCTGGTCAGCCAGGCGGCGGTCGAGGGCCTGGTGACGCCGCGCGCCTACGGCCAGATGAAGTGCTACGAGTCGGCGCTGCTCTGGGCCCGGACCGAGGGTCCGGTCCCGGCGCCGGAGACCAGCCACGCCATCGCCTGCGCCATCGAGGAGGCGGTCAAGGCCCGCGAGGAGGGCAGGGAGAAGACCATCCTCTTCTGCTACAGCGGCCACGGGCTTCTGGACCTCGCCGGCTACGAGAAGTTCCTCAGCGGCGAGCTCTCCGACTACTCCCTGCCCGAGGCCGACCTGTGCAAGGCGCTCGAGCCGGTCAAGGCCTTCCCCAAGGCCCCGAGGAACAAGTCCGGAAAGTGGTAGTGATGCCGGAGAAGCGGGGCCGGAGGCCGGATCTTGCCTGAGACTCCGCGTCCCAGCGCCCCGGCGCGCATCGCCCAGTACGTCATCGCCGGCGAGGTGGCCCGCGGCGGGATGGGCGTGGTCTACAAGGCCTTCGACCCGGTCCTCAAGCGCACCGTCGCCCTGAAGGTCCTGCTCCACGCCGAGCACGCCTCCCAGGAGGACGTGCGCCGCTTCTTCCAGGAGGCCTCCAGCGCCGCGCGGCTGCAGCACCCCAACATCGTGCCGATCCACGAGCTCAACATCCTCGAGGGCCGGCACTACTACACCATGGACTTCATCGACGGCCGGCCGCTGGACGCCTTCCTGGCGGCCGGGCCGCCGGCCCGGACGGTGCTGGAGCTTCTCGAGAAGGTGGCCCGGGCGCTGGACTACGCCCACGCCCAGGGCATAGTCCACCGCGACCTGAAACCGGCCAACATCCTGGTCGACTCCGCGGGCGAGCCCAAGATCACCGACTTCGGCCTGGCCAAGATCATGGCCGACCCCAAGAGCACCGCCGGGGCCGGCGGGCTGACCCGCAGCGGGACGGTCATGGGCACGCCCAACTACATGGCCCCGGAGCAGGCCTCCGGGCGCAGCAGCGAAGTGGACGCCCGCACCGACATCTACGCCATGGGCTGCATCCTCTACGAGGCCCTGACCGGCCAGCCGCCCTTCGCCGGCGACAACGTCGTGGACACCCTTCGCCGGCACGTCGAGGAGTTCCCGCGCTCGCCGAGCTCGAGCGGCGCGGTCATCCACGCCGACGTCGAGACCATCTGCATGAAGTGCCTGGAGAAGGAGCCGGCGCGGCGCTACCAGTCGGCCGCCGAGCTGGCCGGCGACATCCGGCGCTTTCTGGACGGGCAGCCCATCACCGCCCGCAAGGCCAGCCTGCTGTACCTGGTTCGCCGGCGGCTGGCCCGCAACCGGCTGGCTGCGGCCCTGGCCGCCGCGGCGCTGGCCGCCCTGGTCGGACTGGGGGGCTGGTACCAGCTGCGCCTGCGCGATCAGCGCGAGCGGACCGACGCCAGCACCGAGCGCGCCGAAGCCCTGGAGCGCGAGGAGCGCGCGCGCCTGGCGCGGACCGGCCAGCAGGCCTCCGAGGCCGTGACCGCCGGCCGGTCCTGGGTCTCCAAGTCCCTGGCCGGCCGGAGCGACGAGGAGCGCGAATCCTGCCTGGCCCGGGCCGAGGCCGAGTTCGAGAAGGCTCTGGCGCTGGCCCCGGACTCCCGCGAGGCGGCCCGGGGCGCCTACGACGCCTACAGCCGCCATCACGCCCTGCTCCGGCAGCGGAGCCTGGCCGCCATGAAGGATCCCCAGGCGATGATGCGCCTGAATGCGGAGGCCGGCGCCAAGCTGAACCGGATGCGCGAGCTGACGCCGCTGCTCGAGGACCCGGCCGGCGCCGAGGGACCGCGCAAGTGACCGGACCGCACCGCGAGGCCGACCGGCCGGCCCACGCCCCCGCACCGGCTACGGCGCGGTCCACGGGCCCCGCGGCGTCCCCGGCGCGGGGCGGCTACCCGGCCAACATCTCCAAGGAGGACATCAACCGCCTGCCCATCGGCCGCTGGCAGGGGCCGGTGCACCTGGTGACCTCCGACGAGATGGCCCGGCGGGCCATCGAGACCCTCGCCGGCGAGCGCGTCCTGGGATTCGACACCGAGACCCGCGCGACCTTCCGGGTCGGCGAGAGCTATCCTCCGGCGCTGGTCCAGCTGGCCGCCGAGAAGGAGGTCTTCATCTTCCGGCTGGCCGGCCTGAAGCGCCTCGGCGGCCTGCCCGCGCTGCTGTCCAACCCGCATGTGGTCAAGGCCGGCGTGAGCCTGGCCTACGACCTCAAGAAGCTGCGCGAGATGCACGAGTTCTCACCGGCCGGCTTCGTCGAACTGGAGAAGCTCACCGACGCCTTCGGCATTGTCGCCAACGGGTTGCGCGGCATGGCCGCCATCGTCATGGGCATCAGGATATCGAAGGGCGCCAAATGCTCCAACTGGAGCAACCCGCGGCTCACCCACGAGCAGATCAGCTATGCGGCGACCGATGCCTGGGCCTGTCGGGAGATCTACGTGCGGTTGGACGCCCGCCCGGAGCCCCGCCCGCCAGCCCACCCGCACCACGGCGCCAGGCAACCCCACCCTGGCCATCCTGAGCGGAGTTGAAGGGACACCCCGGCCGTTCCGCACCGAGCCTGCTCCGGTGCCGGGTGTCAGTTCTCAGTCTGGAAGCTCCGACACCTGAACACGAAGGCCGGACACGTCTGAGGCCGTGCCCGCGCCGTTGACTTGCCCGCGGTTTCCCGGTATTCTTCATCATTGACGGCCGGAGGGCTCCTATGCGGGCGGCGCTTCCCTTCGCGATGGCGGCGGCTGCGCTGGCGGCCGGCTGCTCCAACGACTGGCTCTACCCTTGTCCCTACCGGGCGGTCGAGCGCGAGGGGCCGCGCCTGTCGCGGGCCGGGGCCCGGAGCACGTTGTCCCTCGTCCTCAAGCAGTCCACCGCCGGCGTGCGCAGCTGCACCCTGGTGCCGGACGGCGTCCGTCTGAAGTTTGCCAAGGGGGACGCCGTCTGCCGCTTCCGGGACTTCCGCGAGGTGCCGGTGCACAGTGGCGATCCCTCCTGGGGCTATGTGGCCCTCTGTGACGAGGCCGGTCGGCGCCATCAGATCGAGTGGTGGGGAGGTGGCGGCCGCGCCGCGGCCATTGCCGTGGCCGACGCGCTGCAGGACCTCAAGTGGTACGCGGCCCACCCGAACGCCGCGGACGACTTCGCCGACTTCCGGAAGCGGGCTGCGGTCTGGCGGGCGCTGGCGGCCAAGCCGGGGCTGTCCGAGGCGGCGCAGCGCTCTCGAGTGCTGGCCGAGAATGCGATCCGTGGCAAGAAGCTCGACGAGGCCGTGCGCCACTACGAGGCCGGCCTGACCAGGGATCCCCTCTGGCCGGAGGGCTGGTACAACTCCGCGCTGCTTTGCGGCGAGCTCGGGTACGCCCCTGATGCGGTGGAGTGCGCCCGTCGCTACCTGGAACTCTGCCCCGACACGGTGGAGGCCGACCCGCTCCGGAAGCGGACCATCATCTGGGAGGACGAGGCTCGCCAACAGGGCTGGGCGGGCAATGACCAGCCGCAACCATAGGGGAGGATCCATGTCCAAGCGGTGCTTCTGGCTGACGCTCGGCGCGGTGCTGCCCCTGGCCGGCTGCGGCCCGCTGCCGGTGGTCTACACCTCCGGCTCGGCCGGCGCCCCGGCGATGACCGTGACCGAGGCGCGGCAGGCGGCGACCGAGTGCATCGAGCGCATCCCCACCCACTGGCGTCCTTCGGGCTGGTCCATCGGCCCCGCCGAGAACGTCAGGTTCCGGCCCACGCACCTCAGCTACACCCAGCACCGCAAAGTGTGGCTGGGCATCGAGGACGACATGGTGCGCATCCTGGCTTACGATCGCCCCGGCGAGTTCCGGGTGCTGAGGGATGGCGACCGGTTCCGCGCCGACATTCCCGACCTCGGCTTCCGCAGCAAGTACGACAACTACCGGACGGACCTGTCCTGGCCGGACGAGGCCGAGGCCCGGCGGTTCGTCGATGCCATGGAGGTCCTGCGCCGCTCGGCGCTCGCTGAGAGGGAGCAGGCCCGTCGGGCGGAGCTGGCCGGGGAGCGCGAGTTCCTCGACCGCGCGGCCGCCTGGCGGGCGCTGGAGAAGAAGCCCGCGCTTCCCGAGGAGGCCCGGCGCTTCCGGGTCCTGGCCGAGGATGCGGTCCGCGGCGAGAAGCTCCCGGAGGCTCTCGACTACTTCGAGAAGGGCCTGGCGGCCTGTCCGCTCTGGCCGGAGGGCCACTACAACTGCGCGGTGCTCTGCGGCCAGCTGGGGCGCTTCGAGCGGGCGCTCTGGCACGCCCGGCGTTACCTGGGCTTCTTCCCGGACGACCGGGCGCTGAAGGACCGGATGTACGTCTGGGAGGAGAAGCTCGCCGCGGAGAAGGCCCGGGAGGAGCGCGCCGCCTCCGCGAACGTCTCCGCCGCCGAGAGCGACCGCTACCTCCAGCTCGAGCGCCAGGCGGTCGAGCAGGAGAGCGGCCGGGGCAAGTGACCCGGCCCGGGGAAGCAACTGGGCTCCGACGGCGGAGCCGGGGAGGATCGGAGGCATGGACTTGCGGAGCCCGGTGATCCTGGCGGCCTTCGTGGCTCTGTCCGCCGGCTGTGGGCCCAGCGTCCCGCCGGAGACGGTCTACACCACCTCGGGCGCAGGGTCCGGCTCCGGCTCGCCGACCCTGTCCGTCGAGGAGGCCCGCCGGGTCGTTGCCGAGTGCATCGGCCGCATCCCGGCACACCACGGCCTGGACTGGTCGGTCGGCCCAGCCGGGAACGTAAAGTTCCGTCCCACCCACCTGAGCTTCGTGCAGCGCCGCAAGGTCTGGACGGTGGGCGAGATGGACGCGGTCCGCATCCTGGCCTACGACCGGCCGGAGGAGTTTCGGGTGCTCAAGGACGGGGGGCGATTCCGCGCCGACGTCCGGGACTGGGGCGTCTTCGCCGGCCACAAGCTGTTCAAGGCCGACCTGTCCTGGGACACCGAGGCCGAGGCCCGGCGGTTCGTCGACGCCCTGGAGGTCCTGCGCCGGGTGGCGCTGGCCGAGAAGGAGGATCGCCGCAAGGCCGGGCTCGCCGCCGAGGAGGCCAAGCGCAAGGCGCTGCAGGATGCGGAGGCGGACTTCCGGGAGCGGGCCGCGGCCTGGCGGGCTCTGGAGAAGAAGCCGGAGCTCCCCGAGGAGGCCCGGCGCTTCCGGGTCCTGGCCGAGGACGCCATCCGCCGCGAGAAGGTCCCGGAGGCCATCGCCTACTACGAGAAGGGTGTGGCCGAGTGCCTGCTCTGGGCGGAGGGCTACTTCAACTGCGTGGTCCTCTACGAGAAGCAGGAGCGCTACGACCGGATGCTCTGGCACGCCAAGCGCTACCTGGAGCTCGACCCCGGCAGCCAGGCCGTCAAGAACCGGGTCTACATCGGCGAGGAGCGGCTGGCCGCGGAGATGGCAAAGCCGCGGCCGGCGCCGCCGCCGGCCAACTCCGAGGCCGCGATCTACCGCCAGCTGGAGCGCGAGGCCGCCAGGCTGGAGGGCGGCTCGGGAGCCCTCTCCGGCGAGGAGGAGAAGCTGCGCGAGGCCAAGGAGCGAGCCATGAAGAGTGGCGTCCGCTAGCGGGAAGCGGGAGCGAGGAGCGCGACCATGCGCACGGTCATCTGCGTCCTGGGTCTGACTCTGGCCGTGGCTCTGTCCACGGCCTGGGTCCCGGGCTCCTCCGGCTCGGCCCTGGCCGGGCAGGCGGTGGTGGGGGGCTGTTCGGTCTGCGGACATCCCCCGCAGCACCCCTGGCACTACCGCAACTGCCGCTACTACGGTCTGGGCCTGAACAGCGGCGGGGGCGGCGCCCCGGCGGCCAACCCTCAGGCCCAGATGATGCAGATGATGATGCCCGTACTCCAGAACGCCCTCCAGAATATGTGGAACAACCAGCCGACCCTCGACCCCCAGGAGCAGGCCCGCCGCCAGGCCGCGGCCGCCGAGGCCGCTCGCCAGGCCGCCGAGCAGGCCGAGGTCCGGAGGGCCGAGGAGGAGCGCCGCCGGCGCGAGGCCTTCGAGCGCCTCAAGAAGGAGCTCAAGCTCTCCGAGGACTTCGGGGACCTCAAGCTGAAGCTGTCCGAGCCGGAGGACCCGCCCAAGCTCAAGCTCGGCGACGACCCCGCCGGCGACGACGGCCTGCGGCCCAAGGGCACGCCCCTCTTCGGCCTGGGCGGCGACGCCGGTTCGCCGCTTCCCCCGGAGCCGACGGGCGACCCCATGGTCGTGGACCTGCGCAACTGCCGCCGCGGGGCCTTCCTGGCCGGGGCCGCGGAGAAGGCCTCCGGCGAGGACTCCGACCGGCTGATGAACGAGGCGGTCCGCGCCGCGATGGGCGACGCCAGCCTGGTGGCCGAGGCGCCCAAGGACGCCGCCCCGGCCGTGAGCGAGGCCGGACTCAAGGCCTTCCAGGTCGCCAGCAGGCGGTATCGCCTGGCCTGGGACTCCCGTCTGCGCCAGGACCCGCTCTTCAGGCAGGCCCAGCTCCGCTGGGAGCTGGCCGAGAAGGCCGTGCGCTTCAGGCGGGCGGAGCTCGAGAAGCAGCTGGCCGAGAAGCTGGCGACGGCCAGCCTCGAAGAGAAGCACAAGCTGTTCGGCGAGCTGACGGCCGCGGCCCGGGTCGAGCGCGAGGCCTGGGAGCAGGCCCAGGCCGAGGCCGCGGCGGCCGGCAGCCGGGAGGCCTTCGAGAAGGCCGTGCTCGGCGCGACCCTCAAGACCGTGGCGGTGTCGGCCCCGGCCACCCTGCCGGAGACCCTCCGCCGGGAGCGCGAGGCCCTGGAACCGTCGCTGGCCGACCGCGCCCGGCACTGGGCCTTCGAGCGGCTGGCCCGCGAAGAAGCCCTGGACTGGGAGCTGTACGTGGGGAAGAACTACCTGCCCGCCGCGAACCGGGAGCTCACCGCGCGGGTGCAGCGCCTGGCCGACCGCGTCCGCGGGGTTTCGCTCTACCCGGGCCAGCCTGCCAAGGTGGTGGTGGTCGGCGCGCCGCGCGATGCCAACGCCGATGACCCCTACACCATGAACTGCACCAGCACCACCGTCTACGCGGGCGAGGGCTTCCTGAAGCGGAACTTCTCAGGGCCGGGCGGCGACGACCGGCTGCTCTTCGCCCTGGGCCACGAGACCGCCCACGTGCAGCGCGACCACTACTACCTGGCGGTGAAGGCCTACGACCGGGAGGCCCGGACCCTGGACGAGCTGTTGGGCGCCGAGGGCCAGCCGCCCAGCCCCGAGCTGACCGCCGAGTTCCAGAAGGTCCGGCTGCACGGCTTCAACTACGCCCAGGAGCACGAGGCCGACCGGCTGGGCGCGACCATGGCGCTGGCTGCGGGGGCCAAGCCCGGGGCCGTCGGCGGGGTCTTCGCGATGCTGGCCCGCCGCGAGCGGGGCCTGCCCCCCATGACCGAGATCTCCCGCGACCACCCCCGGCCCGGCGAACGCTTCGAGGCCCTCCGGAGGATCTGGGGCGCGGCGCTGGGCGAGATGAAACCGTAGTGGCCACCACTTGGCGTTGAACGAAGTGCAGCCACGCTGGCTGACGCCTGCCAGGAGTGGCGCGCATGTTGTGGCTGGCGCTGTGCTTCATGGAGCAGTGATAGGGCGTGCGGTTGCGGTGCCGAGCCTTGCGGCGCGCTGACCGCAGGGTTCTGGCTTTGACAGCAAGTCTGCGAGCACGATACTACCCGGAATTCCCGCCGGCCGGGCCGGCGGATTTCTGCCAGCAGGAGGTCTGCCCCATGAGTGCTCCTGATAGCCCCGCCAAGCCGCCGGCCGGCCAGGACGAGGCCCAGGCCGGGCCGAAGCCCGGTCCAGAGGCCGATGCGGCCTACCGCAAGCGGTTCGTCGTCGGGTTCTCGATCTTCGCGGTCTTCTTCGCCTACTACCTGGGCACTGCCGTGATCCAGACGCCCAGCTGCAAGGATCTGGCCGCCACGCCGGTGGCCGGTCTGCCGCTGGGTCTGGTGATGTCGCTCGGAATCTTCCCCGTCTCCTGGGCGCTGATCGCCCTGTTCTTCTGGAAGATGCGGTGAACCATGCATGACAACCACGTCGTCGTCGGCTTCATACTCTTCTTCGTGGTGGCCAGCATCCTGATCACCTGGTACACCACGCGTTCCACCAAGTCAACGAAGGACTTCTACGTGGCAGGCCGAAGCGTGCCCTGGATTCAGGTGGGCATAGCCATGGTCGGGAGCTACCTTTCGGCGGCCAGTTTCCTGGGGTGCGCCGGGGACATCGGCGTCTTCGGCGTGGACAGCATCTGGCTGGCCATCGGCTTCTTCGGCGGTTACATGGCGGTGCTGATGCTCATCGCCGGTCCTCTGCGCAACGTGGGCAGCTACACCGTGGCCGACGCCCTGCACCGGCGCTTCCCGGACAACCGGGTCAAGCTCGTGGTGATGCTCTGCACGCTGGTGATCTCGACCTTCTACCTGGTTCCGCAGATGCTGGCCGCCGGGCAGCTCTTCAAGCTGCTGCTGGGCTGGAACTTCGTCTACGTGACCCTGGGCATCGGCGTGCTCATGTCCGTCTACATCATCTTCGGTGGCATGAAGTCGACGCTCTACAACCAGGTGCTCCAGGCCATCTTCCTGTGGATCGCCATGCTGGTGATCACGATCCTGGCCTTCTTCGTGTTCGGCAAGGGTTCGCCCGCCGGCGTGGCTGAGGTTGCCGGTCGGGCGGTGCCGCCGACCCTGGCCGGCAAGGACCCCGCGGTGGTCAAGGCCATCACCGACGAGGCCGTGGCCGCCTTCCCTCCGGAGAAGGCCGTCCTGATCCTCAGGCGCATCGGCGTCGAGCCCACCGGGGAGGTGAAGAGCACCCCCGAACTGCTCAGGGACCTGCCCGACCTCAGACTGCTCAGCAAGGACCAACCCGATTACGTCATCAAGGCCGCAGCCGCCCAGGCCCGGCGGGCGGTGGAGATGGAGGCCCTGACCGCCTTCCCCGCCGAGCGGGCCATCGCCATGGCCCGGGAGCGCATGCCCGGGGCCGAAAACGTGATGACCATAGGGGTGAAGACCAGCAGCACTCTGGCCATGATCAGCACGGTGATCGCGCTGGTCTTCGGCACCGCCGGTCTGCCCCACATCCTGATCATGTTCTACACCGTGCCCAGCGCCCGCGCCGCCAAGAAGAGCGTGACCCTGTGCATTGTGGCCCTGGGCATCTTCTACGTCTGCGCGGTGGCCCTGGGCTTCCTGCTGATCCCGGCGATCTACCCCAAGCTGGTCGGATGGGTGGGCGGCGGGCCGGAAGGCGTCGGGTTGGCCAAGAACATGGCCGTCCTGGAGATCAGCGAGCACTTGGGCGGCAAGTGGCTGGTGGCCATCGGGGCCTCCGGTGCGGTCGCGGCCATCCTGAGCACCGCCGCCGGGCTGATGATCACCGCCGCTTCCACCATCAGCCACGACCTCTACAAGGTCTACATCAACAAGAACGCCACCGAGAAGCAGGAGTTGATGATCGCCAAGGTGACCACGCTGGTGATGTCCGGCGTTGCCGTGCTCCTGGCCGTGGCGCTCATGAGCGAGAACGTCGCCTGGCTGGTCACGCTGGCTTTCGGGATCGCGGCCAGCGCCATCTTCCCCGCGATGATGGCCAACCTGTGGTGGAAGCGCGCCACCCGGCAGGGAGTCATGGCCGGCATGATCACCGGGCTGGTGGTCTCGGTGCTGTTCATCGTACTGCTGCTGACCGGGGTCAAGTCCTTCCTGGGGTTGCCCACCGCCGGCGGGCCGGGTGTCTTCGGAGTGAGCGCCTCGCTGGCCGCCCTGGTCCTGGGCAGCCTGCTTACCCGGGACACCGGCAAGGATGTCGAGCAGTTCTTCGCCATCGCTCACCAGCCGGACCGGGACTGAACTGAGCTGAGCCGACCGCGGCGTCCGGGGGCCGGGCGCAGGACGGATGGGGCGAAAAGGAAGCGCCGGGGCCATCGCCCCGGCGCTTCGCTTTCGGCTCTGCGTGCGTCTACAGCCTGCGTCCCCGCGCGCTCTGCGGTCCGCGGCCGAACTGCGGCCTGGGCCTGGTCGGCTCGACGTCCGTCGGCCGGGGCGGCGGGATGTAGGACCTGAGCGGATTGTCGTCGACCGGCGCCAGGTTCTTGCGGATGAGCTTCTCGATGGCGTGCAGCAGGATGCGCTCCTCCAGATCGCAGAAGGAGATGGCCACGCCGCCGGCCCCCGCGCGGGCGGTCCGGCCGATGCGGTGCACGTAGACGTCCGGCTCCGCCGGCAGGTCGAAGTTGAAGACGTGCGAGACGCTCTCGATGTCCAGGCCGCGGGCGGCGACGTCGGTGGCCACCAGCACCCGGATTCCGCCGGACTTGAAGTGGTCCAGGGCGCGCTCGCGGGCCCCCTGGGACTTGTTGCCGTGGATGGACTGCGAGCGGATGCCGGCGCGGTGCAGGTGGTGGGCCACCCGGTCGGCGCCGTGCTTGGTCCGGGTGAAGACCAGCGCCCGGCTGATGGCCGGGTCGGCCAGCAGCCGGACCAGCAGTTCGCGCTTGTCGGGCTTCTCCACGAAGTAGACGCGCTGCTCGACGGCCTCCACGGTGGTGGCCGAGGGAGCCACGTCCACCCTGACCGGGTCGCGGACCATGTCCTTGGCCAGCCGCATGATCTCGGGTCCGAGCGTGGCCGAGAAGAAGAGCGTCTGCCGCTCCCGCGGCAGGGTTCCGACGATCCGCCGGACGTCGGGGATGAATCCCATGTCCAGCATCCGGTCGGCCTCGTCGAGGACGAATATCTCCACGCCGCGGAGCTTGACCAGGTTCTGGCCCATCAGGTCGAGCAGGCGTCCGGGCGTGGCCACCAGGATGTCCACCCCGCGGTGCAGCGCCTGGGCCTGCGGGTTCTGGTTGACGCCCCCGAAAATCACCGTGTGGCGCAGCCCGGTGTGCCGGCCGTACGCGGCGAAGCTGTCGCCCACCTGGCCGGCCAGCTCCCGGGTGGGGGTCAGCACCAGCGTGCGGATCACGTGGTGGGCGTGGTGGGCCGGCGGCGCCACCGTCAGGCGCTGCAGGATGGGCAGGGCGAAGGCCGCGGTCTTGCCCGTGCCGGTCTGGGCGCAGCCCAGCAGGTCCCGGCCGGCCAGCACGTGCGGTATGGCCTGGGCCTGGATGGGCGTGGGTGCCATGTAGCCTTCGTCCCGAACCGCGCGCAGGATCGGGTCGATCAGTTGAAGTTCTTCGAATTGCATGGTGGCATTATAGCCGACGGCCGGCGGTCTGCATCCTCAGAAAGGAACCGGGCGCCGCAGGGGCGCCCGGTTCGTTCAGACCTTTCGGCCGTTTGAGCTATGCTCCGGCGGTCACCTTGGTCACGTTCGACGCCTTGGGGCCCTTGGGGGCCTGGATCACGTCGAACTGGACAGTGTCGCCCTCGCTGAGAGTCTTGAAACCGTCCATCTGGATCGAGGAGTGATGCACGAACACATCGGTCCCGTCGTCCATCTGGATGAACCCGTAGCCCTTCTGATCACTGAACCACTTCACCTTGCCAGTAGGCACGTACCACCTCCGCACAACAGTTCCGCCGACAAAAAACCGCGGCTGCGGGAGACCGCAACCGCTTCCAACCAGAGCTCACCCGTGTCGGCTTGAGAATGGGCTCTGCAAACGTTGCGCACTGAAACTCCCCAGAGACATGACACGGGGCTTATACCCCACTGGCGGCGGAAAGTCAAGGAGATTTTGGCGGCGGTGCTTTGGCGTCCCGCCCTGGGCCGCGGATGCCCGCCGCGCGAGGGGTGCGGGCGGTGGGCAGAAACATGGGGGCGTCTCCGTTCCGGCCCGCTCTGCGGCCTGGTGGCTACGCAGTCGGCGGAATGCAGGCCAGGGTTATCCCGTGCGCAGAGTTCTACTTCACCCTTGCCATCGGACCCGCAATCGGCTCTACGTCTTCTTGGAACATGGAGTGCGCTGCTATGCGTAGTCCCCGCTTACACCCCCTCCAGCCTGGGGGATAGCGCTGACGAAGTTTCGCAGCTTCTGCGATCGAAGTACCCCGAAACCGCCACGGCCACACAGGCATCTAAAGGGCAGGAGAATCGACAATGCTCAGGAGATGGCCGATGGCCGTGCTCGCGATGCTGGGTTCGGTAGCGCTGCTTGCTGGCTGCGGCTCAGGTGAGCCTTCGCCACAATCGACTCCAAAGCCTCCCAAAGCTTTGAATCCCAGTCCTGCAGATGACGTGACACTCCGGCCTGAGTTCGCCAACCCTGCGCTCCTGAGCATCAACAAGGATGACATAGAAATCGTGAGCAGCAATGCGGACGACAGAATGGCCCCTGCGGATGGCCCCTCGTATCATGGGATGGACCTGAAGCTTCGCAGAGAAGGGACCTGCTACGTCACCTTCAAGCTGGTAGACCATGCCGATATGGCCTATCGAGTTCAGGTGTTCACGGTCCATGTGAGCCGTGACGCCAACAACCCCAGCAAGGTGATGCTCTCGCCTGGCAAGGAGCCGGTTAATCAAGATCGGGTCTCCGTGAAGCCTGGCGAGGTCATCGGGATCGCCTACGAGTACTACACGGGAGGAGAAGGGGTTCCTGGAGGCTGGAAGCTTAGCGATATCGGCTACAAGGAAGACCTGCGTGTGCCTGCCGAGAAGCCCCAGACCAAACCGCCAGATCAGCCAGCCAAGCCGCTGCCTCCGGACGCGGAGCGGCCGCAGATTCGACTGGTCTACTATCAATGGGCAGGGAGCAGTGAGGGGGCCGACTTCACGATTACCAGCCTCAGCACCTTTGAACTGGATCTGGCCAAGGCGAAGTTGCGGATTCTGAGGCGTGCGGCTAAGGCGCCAAACCCCATGATCCCACGGGAAGAGAAGTCAATCCTCGCCGAACTGGAAGCCCAGCCGTGGAGAGAGCTGTCGGCAGAACAGTACGAACGCCTACGGAAGGCAACAGAGGACTGGCTCAACACCAAGCCACCCAAGGAGTACGCTCAGGAGATGGGGCTCGGTACGGAAGACGGCCATGCCGAGGCCATGACCGTCTACCGTGGCGCTGATGTGCTAAGAGTGTCCGTGAATCCCCGCCCAGGGGGATATGACCCGAAAGCACAGAATCTGCTCACTCGAGAGTGGGGCATGCTGGTGGACATGGCGCTTCATCCAGACCTCAAGACGCCTGAACCAAGCGACGTTGCCCCATGATGATACGTGGACTCCTCGTGGTTATGGTAGCAGCCCTTCTGGGCTACCTGCCCGCATGCACCAGGACGAATCCCGAGCCGCCACCTGTCGTGCTGTTGCCCGAAGAGGTTGCCGTGGAGGCGTTCTTCGTGAAGCTGTTCTCGAACCGGGACTTTGTGGAAAGGCTGAGGCGCTTCATTGCCATGAAGAACAGTCTGGCGCGGTCCAAGACGACGGAAGAAGCCTACCAGAAGCGTCTCGCAGAGATTGACAAGCAGTGGAAGGAACAGGTGTACCCGATCTTCTCTTTTGAGCTCAAACAGGCAGGGTTGACCGAGGCGATGATTCTGCGTGCTTGCCCTCGCTATGGGTGGAACTCCGAGTATCTGGATCGGCTGTACTCCCAGATGACACCTGAATCACGACAAGCGCTTGCACCCGACAAGCCTGGCGTTCTCCAATTCATCTCAGGAGCCCTCTGGCACATCTGCGAAACGCTAAGGGCGAGCGCCAAGGACAAGTGACCGTTGAGTTTCCCAGCTTCGCGGCTCTGGCCATCCGCGTGATAGTTGGCTTGGCATTTTGGCCCCTTACGGGGTCCCTTCCAAGTCTCGCGGCTGCCTACAGCCGGTTCCTGGCAAAAGCCCGACCCGCACCGGTCTTGAGGTAGCGCTCGAACTCCAGGGCTTGCTCCCGGTCCGTGAATGCCACAGCTGTCTTGATGCGCCAAGGCCGGAACTTTCTGGTGTGAGGACAGGCGCCACGGTTGTGATGGATCAGGCGCTCCTGGAGGCTCTCGGTGAAGCCGGAGTAGAAGTGCTCCGGATGCTCGGCGGACTGCAGGATGTAGACGTAGAAGAAGCGCTGGCTGCCCATAGATCGTCTCATTGGCTGGCGTGCCGAGCCGTAGCTCGCAGCGCACTACGCGTTCGGGAGCGGAAGCCCACCTTCGCTCCTGGCGGAGCTACGGCGCGGCAGCCTTCGCTCTCCGCTGCGCTGCGAGCGAAGGCTGGTGGGCAATACTGGACGAAGAGGACGCGACTTCCGCAACTTGCGCCGATCCAGCGGAATGCGGCTCTAGCCCTCTGGCCCGCAGCGACATCCGGCTGTCCGAAAGTTCCGGATACTACCGGCCAGTACCGCCTATTTCCGGACCCCTTTGGCTCGATTTGGCCCGTTTTTGCCGAGGGCAGTTCTGGGGCGGCAACGCTTTCCCATCCCGTTGACACCGTTGTGACACCGGAGATCTGGGCGAACTTGCGCAGGAGCGGGAGGCGGGGAGAATGGAGAAGAGGATGGAATGGAGGTAATGAAACAGTGCAAACCAGGATAGCCTGCGCCCTGCTGCTGGTTCCTCTTGCTGGCTGCTTTGGTCCGCACCTCAACGGCGTCATAACTGACAAAGCCGGAATCCATTTCACGGTCAAGTACAAGGGTGGCAACTGGGTCAATACCGCACGCTACACTGAGATCGTGACTCTGCCTCCGCAAACCTGCGGCAAGGTCAACCACAAGGATGTGAAGATCCATCGACAGGATGACCCGAGGATTGAATGCACTCCTCCTGTAGCGGGCTATGTTTCATACCACTGGCCATGGTATCTGAGGATCCGCCTGCAAAACCAGGGCTGGGGGGAGGGGAACAGCTTATATGACTATGGCGGCAACGGCACGTATATCCTGCTGTTCCATCCTTCCAGTTGGTGGTGACCAGGAGCCCAAGCCGTGAGCGCCGACTGGTCGAAGAACAACCCCAGATACGCTGGCAAGCCGTTGCTCCGTCTGCTGGAATGCTACGCCCTCTGGTCCATTGGAGAGCTGCGCCCTGAAGATCGAGAAACGCTGGAATCTATGACGCCGATGCTGCAGCACACCTATGGCAAGACCGGTGCATGGCATGAGGTGATAGCCTCTGTCATGGAGTTCCCGCAGAACCTCCCAGCCAGCATCAAGGGCCTGTGGGAGAAGAACACTGCAATCGCGCAGAAGGCGCAGGCAAGTCTGAGCCCACAGCAGTTCGCAGAGATGTTCGTGGACCAGAATCTCGTGTAGGATGAGGCGCTCCCCATGACCACCCCTCCCCCTGACCAGCCAGCCAAGCGAACCCGCAGCCTAACCGGCTTCTACGTGGCTATCGGCGTGGTGGTGACACTCGGACTGCTGGGCGCCTGGTGGTGGACTGCCAGGAATCACTGGTGGTTTGACACCGCTGAGGCCCAACGACGGCAGACGGCTGCGGCTCGGCAACTGGGCCTGCCTGTCGAGAAGGTCGTGGACCTGGGCGATGGGGTCAAGATCGAGCTGGTCCTGATTCCGGCTGGCCGGTTCCGGATGGGTGACCAGGGGGGCCAGGACGAGCGCTTTGGACATCAATGGGTACGGATAACCAAACCCTTCTACATCGGCAAGTACGAAGTGACTCAGGAGGTCTGGCGGAAGGTGATGGGGACCAACCCCAGCAAGTTCGAGGGCGCGAGGAATCCAGTGGAGAACGTAAGCTGGGATGACTGCCAGGAGTTCCTGAAGAAGCTCAACGCCCTGGGCAAGGAATGCGGCCAGTTCCGTCTGCCCACGGAAGCCGAGTGGGAATGGGCTTGTCGAGCTGGCACGAGGACGCGATTCAGTTTCGGGAACGGAGAGAGGAGCTTGGCAGACTACGGTTGGTGCGAAGCCAACTCCGGAAAGGCCCCGCATCCGGTGGGGATGAAGAAACCCAATGCCTGGGGCCTCTTCGACATGCACGGCAACGTGTGGGAATGGTGTGGCGACTGGTACTATGGAGCCTACTACGGTGAATGTTCGAGGGCTGATCCGAGTGGCCCCCCGACTGGCGCTGGGCGTGTATTGCGAGGCGGTTCCTGGGATGGATGGGATGGCGAAGGGTTCTTCCAGTCTGCCTACCGTGGCTGTTATGTCCCCGTCTACCGGTTCGACAACCAAGGCTTCCGGCTGGCAGTGTCTCCGTCCAGGGCTCAGTGACCTGCCCTCCCCCTTGCTTCCCCTCCCTCCCAGCGGATAATGGGGGTTGGCCGACGGAGGCGGAACGGCACAATGGAGAAGTCATCTGGAAGATCTCGAATGAAGCGCGAGGAGCTTTTCCATCTACGGAGCCTTGTCCTTGATAAGATGGGCTACGTTCTTATCTGTGCGCCGGACTTCCCGCCAGCTGACCACACCACCCTCCAGCGCGAACAAGATGACCTAACGTCTCTGATGGCACGGCATCGAACCGTTCTTCGCACCGCAGAGCAGCTTACTTGGCACCGTTTGGCTGAGCAAGAAGTAATTGGCGCATTCGAGGCGTTCTCGTCCGGCAACAGGCATTCGGCATGCAGCCGGATTCAGCAAGCTGAAGACCATTTCAGGCGTTCATTTAAGCCGAAGAAGATTCGCCCCACTTTCATCGCTGGACCCGATGGTCGAGCGACCAAGGTCTAGCCCTTCCGGATACGTCCTGTGTTCTAGGCCAAGATGCTGCTCATCTCTTGCACCCCCTCCAGCCTGGCGGATAATCAGGCCAACTGAACGGAGAGCGGGACAGGTCAATGACAACCCAGAGAACAACAAGCGCCATTGACCACCTCTACGAGGCATTCGCAGAATGTCCGAAGCCCCACAGTATCAATGGCTGCCCATGCTGTCTTGATGAGAAGGACATATGCACTCTGTTGTCCAAGCCCTTAAGAAGCCTGACAGGGGAAGAGCTTTCACCGTACGCTTCTTCCGTGTTCCTCACAGTCGGAGGGGAGACCGACTTCCTGCACTTCCTGCCAAGGATCCTCGAGATATCGGCAACCGATGCGTCCTGGTGGCCTGATCCAGAGGTAGTCCTTGGCAAACTTCGCTATGCAGGGTGGGAGAATTGGCCTTCGGATCAGAGGCGTGCTGTTCTGGCGTTCATTGATGCTGTCTTGAGCGATAGCATCAGTGATCCTGACAGCGACCTTG